>Ga0179593_1664636_pt1 | contig 16095 bp, 16 predicted proteins | sample CZODoug2_1_08_16_FD_185931 | JGI IMG/M metagenome (GOLD analysis project Ga0179593, IMG submission 185931) | Vadose zone soil fungal communities from Angelo Coast Range Reserve, California, USA - CZODoug2_1_08_16fungal (PacBio error correction) | ecosystem: Environmental > Terrestrial > Soil >...
AAGGCGGGCTGGCAGATAGGAGAGGGAAGAAACCAAGCATGCAGACGGTGGTCACGGATATTGAAAAGGAAAAAAAAAGGGAAGAGGACTGGGGCCGAGGAGACTTTCACCTGATGTTCCCGAGGAATGCCGAGCAATGGGATCATCAAGGAAGGAAAAAAACTCCACCACACAAAAACTCACAAAAAAAAAACCCAAGAAAGAGGGTCACTTCCGAAGGGAACACTGTTCGTTTCAGAGGGGAAAGACCCTGCAAGAAAGGCACGTGTCCCTAAGAAAAAAAGCATGCTTGTTGTTTGGGGAAGAGGTCTCATAAAAAGGTCAAAAGAAGGATTAAGCAGCAGGAAAAAAATAAAGGGGCCATCAACTGGTACATTGGGGAAACACCCATTCTTTGAAATCAGCGAGCGCCCCTCGCTCTAAAAGAAAAGAAGGAAAGATTGATGTCGTATAAGGGGGCTTCTCGGCCCTGCCGAAAGTATGGAAAAAGAAAAAGAGTCCCGTGGGGGGGAGAGGGGAAGGAACTACCAGGCTCCTTGCGGAGTCGGGGTTAGGAAAAGGGAAGGTAAGAAGATCTCTCCAGGGTCAGAAAGGCAAAGAACACCAAGGGGAGGGGAACAGAAGGGAGGGAAGGCTACTTCCTGTAAAAAAGGAAAAAGGCGGCAGGTAGTACGCAGGAAAAGCAGGGAGGAAAAAAGAAATTCCCTTCAACAAGAAGGAGGAGAAAGGGGGCCTGCCTTCGGTCTGCTTCGCAAAAAAATTGAGGTCTCAGGAGAGGGCACCTGGCGGTAAAGAAGAGAAAGGAATCAGGGCCTGTTTCCGGGTGGACCAAAATTGAAAGGGCGGGAAGGAACCTGTAAAAAAAAAGGGAAAAGTCGTCCCCGACGGAAAGGGAAAAAAAGAGAAATCATCGACCTTCCTTTACTTAGAAAAGGGAGGGAGAAAATTCAGATAACTTTCCTTCAAGGGCAAAAATAGAGTGCCAGTTAGAACAGTAAGAGGCGGGGGGCCCTCAGAAAAAAAAAAAGAAAGGCCATCTCCATGGAGGGAAAAGAGTATCCAGAAGAGAACCTGCGGGAAAAAAAAAAAGAAGAAGTCCCAAGGTGGTTGAGCGGTGGGAACCAGGGAAAAGCAAAAAGGAAAAAATCGTCGGCCTGGAAAGAGAGACCAGCGGTACCGTTCGTCCCTTCATTTGGAAGAAAAAGGGGAAGGGAGGGGAAGTAACGTGTCGGAATCAAGAAAATCAATAAACAGTCGGCCACGCCACCCTGTCTTGGACGAGAAAGAAAAGAAATGTAGGAAAGAAAAGGATTCTAACGAAAAAGGAGAGGGGGGGAGGACCTTGACGTCTGTATTCTATTGAAAAGGAAAGGGAAGGAGTAAAAATTGCCAAGGGGAGAGACGCACCAAAGAGGAGGGGAGGGGATGTCCCCCGTGACCGGGTGGACGAGAGGAGTGTCAAAAAGAGAGTCACCGCGGCCAGGAAGAGAAACGAGTGCCGTGGCTGTCTCTCTACCCGGAGGGAAAAACTAAGAGACGATGGGCGGTGTAAGAAATCCGTCCATCCAAAAAAGAAAATGGAGTGGACACACCCGTAACTTTTCCCAATTCCCCATGGGAGGGAAAAACTGGAGAGAAAAAGGTATTCATCGGAAGGGGGGAAGAAGGGGCTGCTTGCCTTGTTAAGGGGAAAGGGAAAAAGCACTCCCTTAAAAAAAAAAAAGAACCCTTTAAACACAGAAGGAAGGAGTGGCTACGTACTCTATTCGCAAAAAAAGACCAGGCAGCGATAAACTCGAAAAAGACCGCAATCTGGCCGCCGATATCCTCAGGGGGAAAGATAAAAAGGGAAAGCCTTGGATTAACTAACTACCCATGATAGGGGGGGAGAAATCACGCAGTCCAGTCGCCGGCCATACTGTCAGAGGGGAGCGCAGGAAGAAAGAGTATTCCATTCCGCCCTCGGAGAAAAAAAAAAAGGGAGGTGAGTATTAAAAGATATATATTTAAAGGAAAGGCGGGAAAGGGCTAACAAGGCCGAAGGTGATTACGTTCTGAATAGAGCGGAAGGTCGGATCGCACCAACTGGTCCTGGTCATAAAAGAGCCTGAACGAGGAAGAGTACTGGCAAGAGAGGGGGAAGACGTCACCCTCTTGCTTCCCTTAAAAAGAGGGATAGGCTTCTCGAGCAAAAGTTGGATTTTGGTGCGGGGAGGAGACGGGGAGCCATCATCACGGATGACGTCTTTTAAGGGGGGGTCCAGGGGGAATGGATGTGCCAAAAAAAAAAAAAAAGTCCCAATTCCCTCATCCCCCGAAAGTAAGAGAAGAAGACCTTCCCCGGCAAGACCTTCTCTAGAAGAAACAAAAAAGATGTAGGCCAGTTTTTACCTTTCTTGGGAAGCGGGGAAAACCTCTGGCCGGGGGAAAAGAGATCGAATTTTTGCCAGTCCTCTGGAGAAAGGAAAGGAAAAGACCGCGTCTGGGCAACATTGGCGTCCGAAAGGGAGAAGCGTTCGATGCCCAAGTATTATCAGAAAAAGGGGAAAAAACAAACGAGAAAAAGAAGGGGCGTCTACGTGCCTCACCGGAAGGAAGGGGGGAAAGACATAAAACGGATTCAGGAAGTCATTCCATACGCAAAGGAGGGCAGCGGCCTCGCGTCACCGGGGCAATACGAGAAAATGCTAGAAAACTCTGCCAGGGGGGGGGGCTTTTCTGCGTGATGGAGGGAGGACGGGACGGAAAAAAGACCCTACTCCTGGTAGGAGGAAGGGAAGAAATGTACCGTACTCAGAGGGGACTCTGTCTCCCATTCTCTAGTAAAAAAGGGAGGGGGGGGAGGGACAGGTTCAGGAAGGTATCAGAAAGGTGTCTATGCCTTTTAGGGAAGAAAGGAAGAACGTGATAAGCCGAACACCCTTAGAATGAGGCAGTGTTGCGGTGGGAGAGGAGTCCCCGCCCATTTTGGGAAAGGTCGCCGGGTGGGTCCATAAGAAAAAGAGGAAAAAAATAATCCTGAATTTTCCTTCCGCCGGAAAACGGCCCTGGACAGAAGCCGACTGTACCGGGACGAGTTTTTCCGAGTGGGGTTGAAACGAGGAAAGGGGGGGTAAGGGAGAAAAGGAAAAAAAGAGGAGGAACGGCTTCGTCTAGCTTCTACAATGGAGGTTACTTGGGGGGGGTCGTATTGCAGCGGGGAAAATGAAGAAACACCAAGGTTTCGCACAAGTCTTAGGGTTAAGAAGGAAAGAGACTAACGGGAAGGAGAAAGGAAGAATGTGTTACTACACTTCCGAAAGGAGAAACTCATACGGAGAAAAAAGACCACCTAGGTCATCCAATGAGGGAGATCCAGAAGAAAGGTCAGCCTGAAAAAGAAAAGCCCTCCTTCCTCCAAAGGGGGAGATTGGGGGGGGAAGGTAACTACTGTTGAGGAATGGAGAGGGATGCCGACTTCCTCAATCGGGTGCCGAAGGGGGAAACTGAGACCTATCCGTCGAAAAAGGGGGGACACTTTCTTGTTTCATAAAGGAAGGGGGGAGAAAGAGGAGATGAGTGGCTGTTGAGAAAGGAAAAATGTACCCTGTTATTTATACGATTTTGGAGCCCCAAGGGGAACGAAATGCTTTTAGCAGAGGAAGAGAGAAAACCCCAAACTGCCGGGGGCTCCGGGAGAAGTGAACCTGCTTCTGACAAGGCAAACTGAATCCGAATGGCGTCCGAGGAAAAGTGCACTGCCGAAAGTTGGTGGGGGGGGGTGATGAAGCGGGTTTTGGGTGGGGAGGGGGTGGGGGGTGTTCGAGGGAAAAAAAAGGTCGTCATCTCAAAGTGAATAGGGGGGAAAGAAGGGGAAAACCGCAGAGAGCCCCAACAGCTAACAGTCAAAACGACATGGGGAAGGGCTTGGAAGGAAAAAGGCCCATCTGCAGAAAAAAGAGGGGGTCGGATCATCCCTCCGATCGGGGGACACAACACACGGGAGGGGGGGGGGATTGATTAGTAAGGCCGGAGGCTTTCCTGGTAAGAGGCTCACAGGAGGTGGTCAAGGAGAGAGAGGGGGATTATCTTGAGGCGGGGAGAAGGGGTCCGGGGGAACTGTATTGGCCCTAATTCAGAAGGCCTAGCAATGGGGGAGAACTTTGAGGGAAACCGAAGAAGGAAAAAAACCACCAAAAAAAATAAAAACACCTTCCTCTGTCCGGGAAAGGGGGGGGAGGAAAAAAGGGGGTTCAGCAGGGGAAAAGAGGTCGAAAGGGGGAAAGAAAAGGAGACCCCGGCACCTCATAGGGGGGGGGTGTGGTGAGAAAAGAAATGACTCGACGAGGGGGGGATCTCCTGCTCAACTCACATCGTTAAGGAAGTGGGAAAGGGGGAGAACACGAAGTATCATGCTATTCAAAGAAGAAGGAGAGGAAAAACAAAGGACCGGTCCATGTTAAACTGCAATACAGGGGGGTGGAAAGGGGGGGCACAGTCCTCGGAAACGGGGGGGGCGCCCAGATGCACGCCTCCATAATAAAAAAAAAGAACGGAATGAGGAAAAAGAAGGGGAAGTAACGGAGGGGGAAAAAGAAGGACCGACGACCTGACACGGATAGGAAGGCTGACAGAGGTCAGGGAAGTGCCGTGTACCCTATTTAGAGAGGGAGAAGGAAAGAGTCACAGTCAGGATTCCAGGCAGGGAGAAGGGAAAAAATTCAATTGAAATTCTTAACCTACTGGCGGAAGAATTGAAAGGAAGAGAAAAAGGGATTTGCTCGAAAAAAAAAAGGGGGGGGGGGGGGAAAAAATGCCAGGGGGAAGGAGAAGAAGAAGGCCAGGGAGAAGTAGGGGGACTGCGCTCATCTCAAAAAAAAAAAGGGAAGGAAGGGGCGACCTCACTCGACAACGCCTGAAGGATCGTCAGGTAGAGGGGAGGTAAGAAAAAAAGATTCGAAGGAAAAAAGGAAAGTCTGGTGCCCACCAGTCCTAAGTTCCAGAAAGAAAGGAGGGCGTGGTGGACCCGCACCGAAGAGGAAAAGGAAGGCCCACCCAACATTCGCGAAAGGGAAGGGAAAAGATACTTAAAGGAGGGGGCCTTCCCCTTCGTTAACAGCCGTCAGGAAAGTCAGGTTGTTAAGCCCAGGTACAGCCACCTCATCGCTGGAACTCTGGAAGAGGGTAGGAAGGACAGTCGTAAGGGAAACAGTGCCTTCTTTCGTAAGAAGGGGAAGGGTTTTGTACGTCGAGACATCTCCGCCAGAACGGCGGCAAGACTGGCCTGTGGAACCCTCGTACTGGGAGGAGTCCGAGGAAGGAAAATCTTTGGAGTCAAGAGGAGAAGAGTTCTGAGAATAACCGTTTATTTCGTCCAGGAAACCTTTTGCGGTAGGGGGGTCAGACCTCGTGGGGAGGTAAACGGGAGGGGTACTCCGTATTTCCATCGAGTCAAAGTGAGGGAGTTAGAAAAGGAAGAGACCCATCACGAGGGAAAAAGGGGGGAACCTATGCCGTGCCCCTTCGATACTGAGAAAAGAAGAGGGGGAGAGCACCAGAACCCATCCCTGTCGGGGAAAAAAAGACACTCCAGGCGTCGGTAAATTCTGGGGGGACGCAACAGGAAGGACAGAAAGGGAAGGTTTTAGCTCAGGGGAGAGGGCAGGGGTACTCTTTCCGAGTAAAGGGGGGGGGAAAAGAAAGAAAGGACTACAGAACTACTTCATCCTTGATGGATGCCTAAAAGATCGCAACTACCAACCACCATCAACCGAACCTCAGAAGATAATATAAAAGAAAAAATCTTGGCAAGGCAGAGAGAAAGGAAAAGTCTCTATCATTCGCCCGGAACATAAGAGGGTCAACCGGGAAAGAAAATCTACCGCTTCACAGACGTCCTGTCGAGAGGAAAACGAATACTTCTCCTAGCTTTCGCAACCGGGGTCAGAGGAATCCAGAAGAGAATAGATATAAACACCAACTGAGGGGGCGGCCTTTTATAGGGCTTGTAACTCGGGAGGGAAAAAAACGAGACGACGAAGTCAGCTGCGTGGGACGGTCAGAGATAAAAACGACGGCTGGCCATTTGCCCCTCGCCTGCGTCCAATTCGAAAATTCCTCGAAAGAAGATCGGCTGCCGCTTGAAACTTTATGATTTGGCTTACGCTAGGCCCATGAATGTGTAGACACTGGGTGGTGAGGAGGTCCAAGGGAAACTTTCGTGGTGGGTCCATTTGCCTAGTTCGCGGGAAAGAAAAATGGTCACTGTGTATGCCCGCAGACAGGACACAGAGGAACGATTAATACCCTGGAAGTCAGTGATAGTTGGAAAATCCCAGCAGGGGAAAGGGGGCCAACCTCAAGTTTCTTGGGAAGGAAAGGGGGGGGAAAATCCAGTGCACGGGTGGAAAAAGAACAATCCGTCTCGAAATGGGGCTCAAGGCTCTTTATCAAGAACTCAATCAGGGAGGAAAAAATTGCCGCCTTTCGGTACGCAGGGGGATAGAAGCTTTAGGAAAGTTCTTTCCCGCAGGAGGAAAAGAAGGCAACACGTGATGTCTGCACAACTGAACCCGAGGGAGTCGAGAAAAGGAAAGGACGCCCTCCACGGCTTCTCTCGCACAAGAAAAATACGGAGAAAAGGGGGGCGGTTCGTGCAGAGAAGTAACGGGCCGGGCGTCTACTACCTAGAGATGAAAAAAAAAAAAAACAGGGGGTGGGGGATGGGAGAAGAGGGGCAAGGCCGTTATGTCTTGATTGAGGTTAACAACAAAAGGGAAAGGGGAAACCCGACTGGACTGTTCTATTGACTGGGAGAGGGAAAACTCAGGTCTTCTTCCACGACAGAGTAAAGAAGCCGAGGTTCAAAAGTAAGGGTCCCAACAAGTAAGAACCCCTTAAATACAATAAAGTCATGTTCCCGGGAAGGGGACAGGAAAGGGGGGAAGTCCTGATACCTCCTTGGGAGCCCTGAGGAAAGGGCCGGGGGGTGAGGAGGAAACGCCCTCCCAAAAAATGGGTAGGAACGGAAAATTACTGGGTGTGCAAAGAAAAAATAAAGAAGAAAGTTTCTGCGCAGGTAAAGGAAAAGGGAAAAGTCGATTACCTTACGCCGATTTAGGGGAGGGGACGGTCGTGGCCGAAGACGATCACCCGGGGGAAAGGGGGGGGACAATGTCAAACCGGAAAAAGGAGTGACTCAATCGAAGGGAGAGATTCGAAAAGGGGGAAGGGCCTTTTTTGGAGGAAGGGGAAGGGGCGAGTTGTCTACTCGACACTAAAAAAGGGTACCCTAGTAAAGGAATTGTCCTTGCTATGGAGAAACGGAATCCTACTGGTTGAGAATTGTGACTAGGGAAATCTGGTACTCGAAAACGAAAGAAAAGTTTGTATTTCACAAGGCTTTCGTAGTCGCAAAGGCAGACCCCGCCCGTCCTCCGCAAACTTGGTTTTTGATGGAAAAAAAACCGGGAACTAAGAGGGTCTTCCCAAAAAAAAAGAGAGGAAAGCAAACCGTACGTCTACGAATCATCAATGAGGGGGATGACCTGTCATGGAAAGGCTTAGGTTCTAATATTAGATCGTGGGGGGAGGTTAAAAAGAAAAAAAAAAAAAAAGAAAAAAGGAGCAAACAAAATTTGATTATGAACGATTTGTATTTGAGAACAGATTCTTCCATAAAGGGCCCACACAGGGGACGACTCTATAACCCCACCACCACATGAAGGGGGATCAAAAATCTAAGAGCCCTCCTAAGGAAAAAAAATTCTGAACAAACCCGTTTGCAAGATCGAGGAGGGCCGAATTCAGGGGGTTGGGAGGGGGAGGTTGTGTGGGAGACATCAGTTGATGGAGGTTTTTCCAAAAAGCCTAGAAAGCCCGACTCAGGTTGAAAGAAGAAACCAATGCGATAGACCGTGGAATCACCAGATCAAACTCTATGGGAAAAAATTTTGGCAGGCCTGCCTGGAGAGAACAAAGCCGATCTGCATCCCGGGAAAGTAATCCAGACCGAAGAGTCTCTAAAACAACGGGAAGCTATGTAAGGAATAAAAGGGGATATGGAGGAGGATTCTTGCTGGAAGAGAAGGGGAGGGAAAAGATTCTGTCGTAAAAGGGGGTCAAGGGGGGTCTATTATCGGGGTAGAAAAGTGGGGTGTGCTATTTACTGGAAGATGCGGGGTACCACAAGGGGGGGGGCATATGCACGGAAAGTCTGGACCCTCCATCAGAAAAAAGAAACACAAGGAAAAAACCCTGCAACCCCAAGGAAATTGCCACTGGCACCTTCAGAAAGGCAGTTAAACGGACGTTCAGAAGGGAGTGCGGGAGGGAGAGAAAGCGACGCCTGATCCGCCTTCACCTCATGGGGGGTTATAGAGAAACCCTTTTCCGGGAGATACTGGAACGAGGGAGGAAAGCCTAGGACACGTCTACCACTGCAAAAAGGGGCATGCTTTTTCCCTGAGGGGGAAGAAAGGAAAAAAAATCAGCCTCTCGCCTTCGCACCCAAAAAGAAGCTTTCCCGCGGGAAAGAGGGGGTATACGGGCCTGTGGGAAAAGGCACAATTGTAGTAAGTCGGGAGACCAGAGAGAATCCAGGGAGAAAAAAAACTGATGAAATCAAAAAAAACAAAGGACGTAGGTGTAAGTCTGACAGGGAGAAAAAGAAGGAAGTTCCTCGGGCAAAGGAACCTCGGTGCGGCGCACTCGAAATGAAGGGGGACCGAGGTTCTCTGTCGACGATAGGCACCCTAAAAAGGGGGGGGAAGGGCAGAGAAAAAAGAAGAAAAAAGTAAAGAAAAAAAAGTACTATTTCTAAAAGAAAGGATCTCAATCGACAAGAAGGAAAACCCACGAAGGGGGCAAGGGGGAACTAAGGAAAGCCTAGAAAAAAAAGGGTAGGGGAAGGGGTGACGGAGAGAAAAAAGGTACATGATCGTCGTGCGAACTCACAAGGGACCCGGACAGTCCGGTCGTCAGGAGAAAAAGTGACCGGTACCGAGCCGCCCTTCAGGAGGGGACTCGTTAAGTCCTGGAAAACCCAAATGAGAAAACATTCTGTGCGGGGGGGAGGGGAAACCCTACGACCCCTCACCCAGACAATCATCGCCATTAGAGAAAAATGCTGTATCCAAATTCCACAAAAAAAACTGCGTGACCGTCTTTAATCAAAAAAAAAGGGAGGACGGGTGGGGGAAAATTTGCCCCCCGCACCGCCGAACGGACAAAGGGGTATAGGACTAGAGAGAAGAAAGAGGGGGTCGGGCCGTCAGTTCCAGGAATGCCGGGGCTGGACACCTCACGCAAAAGAGAAAGCACGACCCCCCCTGTCCTAGTGGAAGAAAAAAAGATCAGTCTCAAAAAGGAAGAACCGCACTAGGGAGCGAAAATTGTACGTCTATTCTATTGGTGGGCGAGAAAAAAAATTAGGAAAGAGGGAAGGGTTCTTGCAAGAGAAAAAAAAAGAGGAGGTTCAGGACTCGTTGTGGTTATGGGGAAGGGGAAAAGGGGGAAGACAGAGGTCATAAGGAGGGTAGTACTCCCTGAGTCAACAGACGCGAAAAACAGAAGCCGATTTTCCGCTTCGGCGAGGGGAGGGAAGTTAAAGGAGGGAAAAAAAGAGGTAGGAGCAAATCAAAGAAAAAAAAAACTTGCGGTTGGCCCTGAACTGGTCAGAAGCGGAGTAGAGCCGGGGAAAAGGGAAAGGATTGTATTAAGCGGTCGATCATCTGTTCTTGTAGGTGAATGTACCTTAGAAGAAAAAAATCGTGATCAGAAAGGGAAAACAACGTACGTCATCCGGATGAGAGAAAGGGGGAGAACGCCACCAAAAAAAAAAGGGGGACTCCATATCGCCGAGAAAAACAGCGAGGGCAAGTGGAAGAAAGATTCCGAAGTATCAAGAGATAGGAATGGGAGAGGGGAAACAAAGAGGTTCAACTGCAAAAAAGAAGGGAAGCCCTTTCGCCGCCAGAAAAAACGGCAGAGGGAGAAAGGGACTTGTCAGCCAGTCTGCCTATTCTCCCAGTTACAAGAGAGCTGAGAAAGGGGAAAGAGATATGTATGGGGGGGGAAAGGAAAAAAGGGGAGGACTCTTCTAACTGTCCTGAAGAAAGAGAAAGGAGAAGGTGACGTTATGGAAAGATATCTCCCCAACGAGAGGTTAGTGCGAAGAGAATAACATGGGAATCCCCTCTAATTAGAGATCACGCAATAGACGAGAAGAAACACTTTCCCCGACGAGGGAAGAAGGAAAGGCTGACTTTCCCATTATTGAGCCCAGGTGAGGAGGAAGAAGGAGTGAAGGGGTGTTTTCAAAAAAAAAGGGGCTAATTCTGCGTGGGTGGGGATGGTCAGGAGAAATACCCAGGCCATAAAAGAAAAACGAGATCACCAAAATGAACTAGGAATACCGTCACGGCAGTACCATCAGGGGAATATCCCTACTCCTGGAAGGGGAGGGGGAAAGGACACTTGCCAACGCATGGGATGTTGGGAGGAATGTGGATTCCTACGGAGGGGAAGGGGGAAGAGGAATCTCTCGAATTTTTAAAAGAAAAGATAACCAGTAACGAAATCGTCGTGGCCTTTTCAAGGGGCCAAGAGGGGTCGAAAAAAGAGACCCAAAGGAGGAGAGGACCCCGGTCCACGGTGTACAGAAGGGTAAGCCAAAGGGGTTTAAACTATATGACAGGAAAAAGAAAGGGGGCAAAAAAAGAAAACGGCTTCTTCTCACACTCGAATACGAGCGACGAAAAAAGGGGGGAAAACTCGCGTCAAACTGGGGGAGAGAAGGGACAGGAGAAACTCGGCCAGTGGGGCGGGGGACGGGGGGGGTGATATAGAGACAAACCCTTTGTTGAAAAGGGAAAATAGACTCCCGACTGCCTGTTCGAAGGGAAACTCAGGATCTAGAAGAAAATGGAAATTAAGAAAAAGGGAGGAGGGGAATTTTTCTGGGACGGGGAAAAAACCGTCAGAAGGTCGTGCTGTTCCAGGAAACGGGTCCCTACTTTTGGAGAAGGACTTGTGTAAGAAAGGGAGGAGACCCTGTCACTACGCAAGGTAGGCGGGAAGAGGAAAAAAAGCCCTCATGTTATCCGGGCTCAACTAACTGGGGGAAAGAGGGGAACAGTACCCCGCTCCGTAATCCTGAGTGGGAAAAGGAAGGTCCGAAAGCTTACTACTAAGTGCCGGAAAAGTGGCACGAGTGATTTCTAAACTGTAAGGGGGGGGGAAAGATACACCAAAAAATAAATTGCGCCGTTCTTCTGAAGGCTCCGAGAAAGTCTACAGCAAGACGCCAGACAAGTTGGGGATGCTGAGCAGTGCTGAAGAAGTCCCCCTGTTAGCGTCTGGGAGAAAAGTTAAAGAGAAACCCTAAAAGGAGAAAAAAAGGGAGAAGGGAATTTTACTATCATAGAAGAGAAAACCGACCCTCACATTAGATAACTGAAACAGAGTGTCAAGAGGGACTTTATAAGAGAAAAGAGGAAGGCTTCTCTTGGGTCGCCTTAAATCCTAGAGAAGAATCGGTTCCGGGGAATCCCATACTCCGGTTGGGAAAGAGAAAGGGGTGTCATGGGAAAAAGGAAGATGACCGCAAACAGACGGCGAAAGCAATCTGTAAAATCCGGGAAGAATGGGGGAAAGGCTGGAGGGCGCATATAGAGAAAAAAGAACGGGGGAATGGGTCGGGGGGAAGACCCTTTTATATACGCTGTGAAGGGAGGGGGAACAACATCTTCGATTCATCTCCCTTAAGGGGGAGAGTGAAGCTAAAAAAAAAAATTGGTCTCAAGGTAGCAGAGGAACCAGAGCCGCCATCCTAGCTTCAAACTTGCAGACCGGGAAGGTGCCCAGGCAGGGTTTTTTTGTTGTGGAGGGGGAGGGGGGGGTGGGGGTCATTTTTGGATGGGAGGGGGTGTCAAAGAAAACTTGGCTCTGCATCAAAAAATGGGAAGAGGCAAAAAAGGGGCATCTTAAAAGGAAGAAAGCCCATCCTCTTCCAACACGGCTCAGGAATGGAGGGGCAAAGACCTGAGGACAAAAAAATCCGCCTGATAGTCGATATACAGGACTGCTCAACAAAAAACCAATAGAAGAAAAGGTATCGGAAATTCTGGCCGGAGAGGGAGGGAGGCGGACCTTCATAACGTTGTTCAAAAAGGGGGAAAGAGGGGGCCGTTGGATCTTTCACTGAGGCCCGGGGGCCGGGGATGGGAAATCGGTACTTGAAAAAAAATCAAAAAAAAACACAAAAAAAATCAAAACCCCCCACCTCCTCTGCCTGGCAAGAGGAAAGGAGGACAAGCAGGGAGCAAAGGGAAACTATCATTTGTCAAAGAGGGGCAAGAGCACACCCGGCAAAAATAATGATTGGGGGGTTGGGGAAGCATAGGAATAGGGGGAGAAGCAGAAAACAATCTGTTCTCATCAAGGTGGTGAAGTCGAAAAGCCATTATTTTTCCAAGTTGGGAGAAAAGTCAGCCGCTCCTTCGGCACACGGACAGGTAAAGAAGGGGGGCTTAACGAATGGGACCATTAAATAGAAAGAATCGGAAAAAAGCACGCCTCCAGAAAGAAGGGAAAAAAGGAGGGACTGAGTGAAATCACTACCCGAGGGGAGGACAGGAGTCTTGCAATGCTAAGCTTGCCAACGCGGGAGGTTCCTCCGTTCCTCCGGAAAAGGATGGAAAAAAGAATTGAGGGGGAGGGGGGAGAATTTTCTCGGCTACGCCTGGAAAAAGGAGAAAAGTATGAAAGGGTCGAAAAGGTCTGGCATAGCACAAAAAAAGGACCTCACCTTGCCCAAGTTCAACCAGAGGGGAGAAGGAATGCGTTTCGCTCGGGAAAGAAAGGGCATCTTCCTCACCCACAAGGGGGCATGGAGGTAGAAAGAATGAAAAAGCCTTTTTCCGGGTGCAGTGGATAGACCCACTCCTGTAAACGTCGGAAAGAGACCACAAGAAAAAACTTCAGGGGGGGGGGGGGGGGAAAAAAAAATGCGGCAGCCACTCAGGATTAAAAGGGGGAGTGTCCGGTCCTGAGGATGCCCGGAGAGGCGGGGAGGAGTGTTAGACCGAAAAACTCCAAGGAAAAGGAAAAGGCCTGACAGAAGGGAGAGTCACACTTGTCTTTCTTCAGGGAAAAGACGCCACCCCTGAGAGATTACTTTTGGGGGGACAATGGAAAAACTCCGTCCATTGACTACCTGGAGAAGGAATCTTTGACAGGGAAGGGGAAAAAAAATCATTTAAAAGAATATTTGCCGTAGAGAACCGTTCCCGTGGGGGAAAACTAATCACACTCACTGCCAAATAAGGTCCAAAAAAGAATGTTGGGAAAGAGGAATAAGGTCGTTTCGTCCTCCCGGAAGGGAATCAGAAAACCTCAAAGAAATTTACTTCGTATTACTAAGATAATAATCCTGGGGTCAGGAAAAAAATTTCTGTCCCAGGGGGGAAAAAGGAGACGCACCACTCAGGTGTTGACCAGGAACACTTGACGGGTGTCCTCAAGAAGGGGGGGTCAGAAGAGTAGACCCTTTCAAGGAAAGGGGCGGGAAAAAACGTGAAAAGGAAAGGAAGTGGGCCCCTTCGATACTATTGCGTAAGAAAGGAAGGAAGCAAAAGTCCGTCGGAAAAAAGTTTCCCCTTACTGTGGGGCAAAAAGAATACAACGGGAACGCGATAGAGTAGGAGAAAAACCGATCCAAGGGAGGTAGGGGAAGGGGGGAGAGGGGCTTTCCTGTGTAAAAAAAAAAAAGAAGTGACTGTACAGGGAAAAACCCCTACTGAAAATGGAAAACAAAGAAAGTACGTGATGATTGTGGCGTACACCGTGAAAAACCAAAAAGGGGAAAGATCATCGAGAAAAATAGAAAAAAGAAAAGAAATGCTGGTCTCTCCTATATCCGCAAAAAGGGAACGCGATCCGGTCTCCGTGAGAGGTGCAACTCACGACCTCATCGGGGGGATCGAACCCCGCTTCCACCTTCCATGTAAAGGCAAAAGAGAGCTGAGAGAGGGGAAAGCCTATCCATGAAATCCCTCAAAGGAAAAACAAGGGGATGAAGGAAGATAAGGAAAGGGTTAATATGTTCTTGAACTCGGCGAACGGGACGCGAAGAATCTCTTTTCACTGTCTGCCTGGGGAAAGGTGCTACATGAAAGGTGAAGCAGGGGAGATCACACGCACCACAAGAAGGGTTCCAAAGAAAGTCTATACAGGAGATAGGGAAAAAATCTCTGCCCAAGGGAAAGGAAAAGCGCTGGATGAGTGGGAAATTATTGTATGACCAGGGGATGGTGTGGGAGCCGGGGACGGCACCTCATCCCTTATGATCTGGGTTGAGAAGGGAGGGGAGGATTTCGCCAGACCTGAACTCCTTCACCCAAAAAAACGATCTCACCAAAAAAAATCCCGCATGAAGACTCGGAACACAGTCTACTATCCCTAAATTAGATTGGAAGAGGGAAAGGGTGGACTGGCAAAAAAGGGGGAAGCCCTCTTTCCGGGGCCCGAAAACGTATAGTTCAAAGGAGTCGACCATGAACGGCAAACAATCGGTGGCAAAGGGTCCTCCTTTAGTAATCAGGAGAAGAGAAAAAACTACTTCGAGGAAAAGGTCACCGGGTACCATCCCCAACGAAAAAGGAAGGGGGGGACGTCATACGAAAGGGGAACACGTGACGCCCAGACAAGATGGATTAGAAGAGACGTTCACTTACCGGTACGCACTGGTTCGTGGGTGAAAGAGGACGGAACGGAGGGGGAGAGGGAAAACTTGATCTTTAGCCGTTTCCAACTCGGACAGGAGATTTTCGTCTATAAAGAGGGGGGGGAATAAAAAAGAAAAAAAAGAATCCAGACGTCCCTGACGCCTGGAAAGAACGGGGGAACTGTCACCGTAGATCCGCAATCTGCACCCCCAAAAGGGGAAGGGAAAAGAAAAAAAAAACCCTTCCTCAAAAAGGGAAGAAGGAGGGGGTGATTGCCCGCCTTTACGCCCGAAAAAGGGGATCGATACCTCCGGGGGAAACACCAGAGAATGGACGAGGGCAGGTATTTAGGAGTGCAGGAAGAAAAAGGGAAAAGACTTCTCACTTTCACTCTAGAGGGGGTACCAGAAGGAACTTGCACCGAGTCCCCCGCTCAGTAATAAAAAAAGGGGACATGGGAAGCCGTTTCAACGTTGAAACGTAGGGGCTAGGAAAAAGTCCGTGGCCGTAGGGGGAGATCCAGGGACATGTTTTTTGTAGTTTAGAAAGGGAAAAAAAAAAAAGGAATAGTTACTTCTCGGCGGGGAAAGATCTGAGGGAAAAAGTGACCCCTGTGCATTCACGGGGGGGGAAGAAAATCAAGTTCTATTGCAGGGGGGAAAGAAAAAAGGCTCCCCGGGGAATTCCTGTGAATGGCTAAGGTGCTCTGCTCCAGACTGAATCCTTCTCGGTAAAAAGAAATAGGGGGAAAAGCCTCGGGAGAAAAAGAGCACCTAGGGGGATTCCCTTTAAAGTATCCCCAGGGCTTCTATTTCGCCGGGGACCGAAAAAAAACCGGCTCCTCATTAGCCGTTTAGTTAAGGAAAAGACTCGCGGAGGTAAGGGATTTTAAAGACTTACCACCCGAGGACATTCAAACCGCGTCAGACGAATAAAGGGAGGGGAAGAAAAAAAAAGAAAAGGAAGAAAGGATCTCCTGGAAGAAAAGAAAAAAGAATGGTCGTGTTCGCGGGGGAGAATTACCCTTTGATGAGACGAGCATCATATGCCTTCATAGTGATTAATCTCCCGGAAATTCGGTTGGGCTTCGAAAACCAAAGAAGTCTCCGGGTCAAGAACGGCTCGACCTCAAAACAACTTCTTGAACGACCCGGGGCACTTCGGACCCTGCCATACTTCATGTGGGGGAGGGGGGGGGGGGGGTGTTTGGAGGCATCAGTAATGGAATGTGGTTGGGAGAAACGCATAAAATTTCCGAAAAAGAGGGCCCCTCAGGTGGAAAAGACGAAAAACCCCGTCACTCGCAAAAAAAAAAAAAACGCGAAAAGGGAAAAAAAAAGGCAGCCTCCTCGATATGCCCGAGCAAAGGAGCAGCCTGGGGGAAGATCTC
>Ga0179593_1270643_pt1 | contig 16094 bp, 20 predicted proteins | sample CZODoug2_1_08_16_FD_185931 | JGI IMG/M metagenome (GOLD analysis project Ga0179593, IMG submission 185931) | Vadose zone soil fungal communities from Angelo Coast Range Reserve, California, USA - CZODoug2_1_08_16fungal (PacBio error correction) | ecosystem: Environmental > Terrestrial > Soil >...
CGGCGAAACCTCACAAAAGAGGAAAGAGACTAGACACAGATATAATACACACAATTGGTTGCAAAACCTACTACTAGCTCGTCGAAGGTACTTAGGGAGGCCAAGGCGACAATGTCGAAGGATTGCTGAAAGGAGAGAAAAATAATAGTGGGTACTCGAAAAGGAGAAGTTCGGGGAAAAGCAAATAAGCGTGAAAAAACTTAGAGAGAACCTGCTGTTTCTGCCTGACTGGTATTCCGTCAAAAAACTCTGACTTAAAGGCGTTATCAGAACGAGGGGGACGGCGAGCTCGTAATGCAAAGAAAGTAAGAGGGTGAAGTTCCCACATTGAGAAATCGAAGTCGAGGGCAACTGGGGGTTCAATGTTCTCGGGCCGGCTCGGGCTCGGAAGGACTCTACAACTCAAAAAAAAGGAGACGTTAGGCTGGCTAGTTGATAAGGGAAAAACAAAAAGCTCGAGGATAATTTGTACCAGGGTACCATGGACTTTAAACGAATCTCATGTTCGGTGCGCAGAACTTCTCGCGGGCGGTGAAATTGAGAAGGAAAAAAAGAAAAGGGGTGGAGCTACGGCTTTAAATTTACTGGAGGGAAGGTTGAGGTGCCGACACGGCGAGAAGCAGGCAAAAAAAGTACCCAAACTAAGGAATTATTCTTTAAGGAGGAGAGGAAGTAAGGGGAAGGGGGAAAGGGACCTGTAGAGGTCATCCTTGGGTTAAAGGAGCCGCGCGATCTAGTCAACTGACAGCTGGTTCCCCGCTACTTCTTCCACTCCGTACGGTTCCGTTCGGGGGGGAGTGGACCCGGCTAAAGGCTCCGCCGCAGCCACCATAGAGATTAGTCCAAAAAAAAAAACATGAGGCAGTTGCGGAGATCCTTTACTTCTAGGGCCTCGCTTAGGCGACTATCTGAACCATATCGCGCGACGGATGTCGAACGGAACGCGTCTCGAAGGAGGGTGGATCACTGAAGAGCTCTCACAACCTGGTTGAGAAATTTGGGGTCGGAAGATGAAGAACGCGGGGAAGAAGGGGCGAAAGAAGAAGCTGGGGCTCGACGTGATCCGCTCTCGGATATAAAAAACGCCATCAAGGTCTCCGTTAGCTTGAGAGCGCGGGAGCAGCGGTAGAGAGGAAAGAGTAGGAGAGCGAGATCGAGCGGGAAAAACCGACAAAATGGGTGATCGCGGCGAAGACGAAATGAAGCAAACCCAGCGGGGTGACGCCGTTTTTGTGTTGGTCGATTTTGAAACCGCAGCCGAAGCCGGAAGAATGAACGTAAGGAGCGTGCCAAAAGTGATCAGCGCGGCCACAAGGGGAGAAGGTAGCCATGGACATGACAAAAAGCAAAAGGAGCGGGTTCGGTGCAAAGGAAGACACAAGCCTCGACAGCAGTTAGTAGCTACCAACCAAAAACATCCGTTCGTGAAACGACTAACCGTCGGGGAGATGCTTGGGGCGACAAGTCGCGAAGAGGAGTTCGTTCAGGAACGGATAACTGAGATAAGGGCTGCGCAGAGACAATCGCGAAAAGTCTGAAGAGAGACGAGGTGCAGGCGGAGTCAGTCTAGAGGAAGCTATCTTCGTCGCCAGAATCTGGAAGGGAAAGGGGTGGCAGGAGGACAGTGAACTGCACGCCCGAGATGAGAAATGATCAAAAAAAAAGAAGGCACGAAAGTAGGAAGTAGGGCGACTGAATACGACAAAAAAGCAACGTCGGTAAGAGCATCACGAATGGAGACCTCTTCTGAAAAGCACGGGCTACTTCCTCTTAGCTCAAACTTTATCTCCTTGAGGGAGATCCCGAGTCGTGCGAAATTAGGTCTGCATCTCATTCTCATGAGCGGGGGGGCAACTAGGCTGAGGGCGAAGGTGTTGGGTACCTACTCCAGGACGGTGGTGGGCTCCGCTTAAATCAATGCAGCCTCGAGACATGCGAAGACCCTGAAGGTCGATACGAATGCCGGCGCCAATATTAAAGATCGCGTGCTTCAGAAGGACTGCCACAAAATGTAACAGAGGGTCAACATCAAAGTAGGGCCCGAATCTCGACAAGGGCAATAGACGGAACTACCTCCGGGAACAGTCGGGTTACACAATCTCTGATTGCCGATGGATACTAAAAAGGCAAGGGGGGGATTGAGAAATCGCACGTTCGCGGGGGAAAGGAGAAGCCGCCAAAAAGAAGGGGAAAGAACTTAAGGAAGGCGGTACCAAAAAAGAGAGATCTAGGGGAACCAATTCTGGCGGGAGAAAGAGGTGCGGAGAACTTACGTCCTACCTCAAGTGGGGGTGGGGTGATAAAAAACATGAAGAAAAGAAAGTGAAGATCAAAGGAGACCAAAAAATAAAACGCTGGGGACAGAGGGGAGAAGTCAGGGCCTCTTTAGCAAACGACCCGCAATTGGAAAAAGGGGGGGAGAGAAAAAAGGAAGGGAAGGCGAAAAATATCATTTTATAACTGCGCATTGCAAGGGAGGAGAAAGGTCTCCGATGCGGGAAGGGTGACGCGAAAGAGATAAAACACAAAACCGCGACGGAGGATAAAGTAGGGCGGAGGGAGGGAATACATTCCTCATCGGAGAGAGAGAAGAACCTCAGGCCATGGCTGGGGATCTCTCAAGAGGATGAAAGGGGAGGGAGAAAAAGAAAACCTTTCAGGTAAAAGGAGATAAAGGAGGTAAGGAAGGCTCGTTAGGACCCTAAGAATAATATTGGGAAGAGGGAGAAACATTTCTATGCGGGGTAAATTTACACAAAAAAAAGAGGGGGGAAGGACTAAGTCCTGCACCGGAGTGGGAAGAAATCAAAAGTCATGGTTGGAACCAAGGAGAGGTGGTGTGAAAAAACTTACCCGGAAAAGGAGACACGTAAAAGCCTCTAAGGAAAAAAAAGGAAGGGATATTTAAAAACGACAATCAAACAGGAGAAGGAGTATATTTCGATTCAATAAAGAAGGGCCGTACGAAAGAGGGATCAAACGCTCGCTTCCGTGTAGATGGGGAGGTGAAGAAGGAACACCGAAAGGTACCTCATGATTGAGAGAAGGGGAGTGCTTTCTGAGAGACTGATATATGGGAAGGAAGGCCCAGGATTAGATCCAGAAAAAAAATTAGTCTACCGGGTTCATAGAAAGGAAGGGGGGGGGTGTACCAAGAATAAACTGCTGTGAGATGAGGGAAGAGAGGAGATCTAGTACGAAAAGACTCCAGGGAAAAGAGGGGGAACTCACGCTAGAAAACTGGACAGCAACATGGAAAAAGGAAATAGATCTTCAATTGGGGGAAAAGAAACAGAAAACATGTGATTTGGTTACAGACCCAAAATAAAAAAGAAATCAATCGAAGAAAACAAAAGCGTCGCGGAAATTCAAAAATCGGTGGGGGGGCCCAACGGGGAAACGACCAGGCCAGAAGAAAGAGAAAGTTATCGGTCAAAAATACCTCGGATGGGAGGGAAACTAAGACTGAAACGGCCGTGAGGGCAAAGGATTAGGGGGAACAGGAAAACGCCCTTTTTTTCAAGCGTTCAAATCTGGTTCCCGCCTTCATACAAGGGGTAAGGTGGGGAATGGAGTCGAGGGTGTGGCGTCCAATAAAACCGCGTTACAAACCTGCCAAATTTGAAACGTATAAATGAAACAGAAGGGGGAACGGAGGATTGTTAAAAAACAAGCCGTATCAGAAGGGTCATCACGGATATGACGAAAGCGGACAAACGGGGAGGCTATCGGATCCTAAAAACCGAACCTCCTTATGAAGGGGGAACACACCACAAGAAGGAATGAGAGCGGCTATAAAGAAAAGGGAGACTCCCTTACAATAGCGGGGAAAAACAAGACGAGCGTCCTTATAACTTCAAGGGGGCGATGGAGAATAGAATCAGGGGATGAAGAAAATCCTTCCCATACAAAGAAAAGGAAGGTCGAAAGGCAAGAAAAGGGAGGGGTGGGAACTTGGCATCTAGGAGGGTTTCACGACTCAAAACACCGAGGGAAGAAACTGACTTAAAGGATTATTCGTGGAAAGGAGGCAGAGAGAAAAACTTCAATGGAATTCGAAATACTGGAGAAGGACCCTCCTTTGGAGGGGAAACTCCTATGAGAGGTAAAGGGAAAGAGCGCAGGACGTCGGGGATGCATGAAGAATTAATGAGGAAAAGAAACGTCCTACTGCCAAACAGGAAAGGACGGACAATACGTTGAAAAATCGCACAACAAAACCCCAAGAACTCATCCAAACCACCAGTACGTCGCAGAGGAGCTATATCGCCGAAGAGGGACGTCACCAAACTCGAAACCAACAATAGCCCCCAACGCCTCGAAAGGCGGGGAGCAGTTTAAAGACTGTCAGAGCAAAGTCCCTGTAGGCAGAGGGAAAACATTCGGAAAAAGTAAAGGGGGGAGAGATCGGTGAAGGCAAACTCAAGAAAGGGGGGCGTGGAAGGCGAGCTCGGGGGGGGAAAAGTGTCAGAAATAAAGGGTGGATCACCAGGGAGCAATATAACAGGAGAATTGAATGGATGGACAGCAGGGGGGGCTGGGGGGGGGGGAAAGGGGGGGGATTCAAGGAACGAAAGGAAGGGTGGAGTCAAAACAGGCCTGAAAGAACAAAAAGGTTCGAGCGGGTGACGGAGATATTTCCAGGGAACGGGAGGGGAGATGCAGCAAAACGGGGAGTTTGGGATCAACGTACATAAAGAGAGACGATCGCAAAACCGCGCGGGACCCGCGAACAGAGGTTCTGGGCTCGGGGGGGGTAGTGGGATAACAAAAAATCTCACTATGGAGAAAGAAAAGGTAGAGGGGATCGACGTATTTATACGATAGACAACACAACAATAAAACAACGAGGGGAGATTAAAAGAGGATAGAAGAAATCTCAAGTTAAGATTAGAGCTACTGCGTGGGAAGGGAGGGGTAGAAAAGAAAAAGCGAGAGTTGTGCCAGTGGAAGTCTTGCAACAATAACAAAAACAAAAAAACCCACACTGGGGGAATGATTGGAATATGAAAATTTGGTGAAGGGAGAGTAGGGTAATCGGGGAAGGAATGGACATCAAAAAGGAAGGAAAGGAGTGGGGAGAGAGTAGGATGATGTGGAGGTAGAGAGGAAAAAGTGCAGGGGGAGAGTTACAAAAGTGAAGGAAAGGGGGAGGAGTAGGAGGTGGAGGCTGAGGGGGAGGCGGAAAATCACGGGGGCGTGAGCTGAAGGAGCAATGGGTGGGTCAGGGGAGGGCATAAAGTGCGGGGTACGGGAGAATGCGAGAGTAGAGGACTGGCACAAAGGAATAAGAAGGGGAAGAGAAGACACGAGGTGACTGTCATGTAAACGGGGCGTTGACGATAGAACGTGGGATGGGGAAGACTGTAGAGGGATGGGATAGGGAGAAGAGAGACAACAGGACGAGCGCAACAGCCAGGGTATTGGGTGGAATGAATGTAAGGAGGTTGGTGATAAGAGGAGAGGGGGGCAGGGGCGAGGGAAGTCAGAGGTTGCGTTCGGGAAAAAAAAGGATGGAGGGGCAGGGTGTGGGGGAAAATGCAGGGGAGTTGGCTCGGGCCGGGGGTAGGGCCGATGAGAGATGAGGGGGAGAAGGAGTATTTGAAGCACTGAAGGGAGTAGGGACGAAGGGGGAGGGGTAAGCCAGGACAGGTCGTATGGAGAGAAGACGGGAGGGACAGTGCAAGAGGAGTGGGGGGGGAAATTAGGGGAAGCAGACAGGAGAGTTGGACTAAAGATGGGGAAGACGTGTGGGTAGGCTGGAAAGGCTGAGGGAGAATGGAAAGAGTGTCAGGTAATACGGGATGGGGGATCAGGAGAGGGGGAGGATGGGTGGAGGGGTGGATGATCAGGGGGAGGGAGAGTAGCGTCAGAGAAGTGAACAAAGAAAAGGGGAAAAGTAGGAACAGGGGGCTATGATAGAGGGCGGTAAGGAGGGTGTGTTACGGGGGGGCGGGGGCGTGTGGGGGGGGGAGGGAGGGGGTGGACGAGAAGAAAGATGGAGTGGGGGGTGAGGAGGGGGGAGGAGGAGAAGGGGGGGGAGGGTGAACCGTAGGCAGGAAGAAGCGAAGGCGAGGGGGGTTTAGAGAGGATCGAGAAAAAGAAGAACGTGGAAGTAAGGGCAAGGAGATGTAAACCGAATGGCACACAGCTCGGGGTGAGGAGGTGGAGACGGGGGCAGGTGTGGGAGCAGGGAGGCTGTGGAAAAAGAGGGGCGGGGTCGGGTGGCTGACAGTGGAGAAGAGAGCCGTGAGGCCGCACAGAGGAGTTTGAGGGGGTGGAGTGGCAAAGGAAAGGAGAGGGTGTAGGCGGGAAGTGGGAGAAGGGGGGAAGGGGAAGATGGATTAAGGGCGAGGTGGGCGGGGAAGGTGCGTGAAGAGCAATGCAGAGAAGAGGAGATGAAAAGTAAGATGACAAACAGTGAGGGGCGAGTGATGGAAGCGGGGGGGGCGGATGGGGTATGCGGGTGGAAGGGGGAGGGTAGGTCGAGGGGATGGGAAATGGGGCGGGGCACGGAAAAGAGAAGCGGGAGGATGGCAGGCGTCGAAGCGGGGGGGGAAGAGGAGGCGTGGGGGGGCAAACGGACGAGGGGAAAAGGCGGATCGAGGGGTGGACGGGATTCGGGAAGGAGGGGAAGGGGAAGGGAGGAGTGGGGAGAGAGATAGGAGGTGCGAAGAGGATGAGATGGTACAACAAGAAAATGACGACAAAAAGGGTGAGAGGAACTAGGAACGAGGGAAGAATTGGGAAAGAGAGGGGGATAGGAAGCGGGGAGGGTAGGAGCGAGAGAAGGGTAAGGGAGTGAGAGGAGAGAGGAGCGTGGGGAGGGAAAAGTGATATGGGAGGGGGAGGGGGCGAGGGAACTGGATGGGGAAAGAAGAGGGATGAGACTGGGAGGCATAAAAAGTGGACGAGATGGAGAGGGAGGGAGGGAAGGGGGGGGGGGGGGAACAGAAAAAGGAGGGTGGCCAGGAACCAATGGGGCCAAGATTAAGGACAGGCAAGGGAAGGCGAGGGAAGTAAGGGGGAGACAAGTGGGCGGTGAAACAAAGAAGGGGGGAGAAAGAGAAGCGGGGGGAGGAGTGAAGGTGGGGGGGGAAGGTGGGGTAGCAGACAAGTGGTGAGGCGGGAGGGTGAGAGATCAGGAGCGGTGGGGGTCAGGGAGAGGAAGATGGAGTTTGGGGGGGGGAGGGGGAGAGAAAGGAATAATGGGGAAAGGGGACGGGAACGATGGAGGGTTGATGAACAAGAGAGGGGCGGGCTGGAATAATGGGAAAAAGTTGGTAGATGGGTAAGCAAAAGGGAAAAGAACGCTGAAGCAGGAGCGAGGGGGGAGATGGAAAGAAAGGGACGGCGGGGGGGGTCAGGGGGGGGGTGACGGGTAAGGGGGGGTGGGCGCGGAGGAAAATAACGGGGGTGCGCAAGGACCGGAGAAAGAGAATAAGGGTTAGGGGGGACTGGTAAAGCGGGGAAGGAGGGGGGGAAGGATAAACAAAGTGGGGGTGGGAGGAGAAGAGAGGAGTGAAAGGGGAAGTAGGAATGACGGTATGGGGGGACAGGGGAAAACAGGGCAAAAATTTGGAAGGGTGAACAGGCCGCGAAAGAGGAAGAGGTTGGGCGAGGAGGAAGCGTTCATGCAAAGTAGCGGAATTAGGGGGAGAGGGAGAAGATGGGAAGACGGCGTAGGGACAAGGGAAGAAGGGATGGGGGGGGGGGTGGGGGAAGGACGATAAAGCTCGGAATAACCGAGAGAGCGGTGGGGGGAGACAGGACGAGCGGATCGAGCGGGGGAGGAAAGGGGATGAGGGAGGGGTATAAGAAACGACAAGATGTGGGACTAGACGTAGTAGTCCAAGCAGGGGAAGGAAAGTTGCGGGACGCGGTGAATGAAAGTGGGAAAGAGGGCGGGTGAAGGAGGGAGAAATGGGCTGAGGGAGAGAAGGGAGCTGTAGGAAGGGCTGTGGGGGACAAACGGGCAAAAGGGTAAAAAGGGAGTAGGGTAAGAAACGAAGGGAGCATAACGGTAAGCGGGTTCGAGGGTCACAACGGATGTCTATTCAACGAAGGAAAAGGGCCATAATGACGCCAAAACGGGGTAACGCAAGAGTCTTCGACAAAAAAAGTCAAACGCACCGCGCTGTCTAAAGGAAAAAAGGATTCCAATCGTCAAGGAGAAGGAGCTGTCAGATCTCATCACTAAAGAGAAAACGCGTGGAACTAAAACGAACACGCGAACTCAAGCAAAAGCGGCGCCACGGGCGCGAGGAATCTAAACAGGAACATGTTTTACGCGCCGTGTGCAGTACTGCAGGAGAACGTCTCAGACCGTAGCTGCGAACAGGGCCGTTGGTCGCATCAAAAGAACCAAATTCGCGTCACGTCCCAAACTCGGGGCTGACGCAAGAACCATCAGGACACGGCGCAGCCGGGTTCCATGTCAACTATAAGGGGTTCGACGACGAGCGTCAAGAGAAAGCCGAGGCAGTGCTCCGCAGTTTCAGGGGAAAAAAGAATGCATGCGGGTGGGCACAACGGGGCGACACATCCGACGAAGTCGTGAAAAAAAAGTCGCTCAGGCCCGCTCTAAAAACGAGGACGTTCTGCCTGCCGTCCATCGCCAGAAGGCTCCGTCAAAGTCAGGTAGCAAAGAATCAGTTCAGCGAGCGTGACTGCCAGCTCGGGCTCCGTGACCGTCGCAGACTCGGCTTAATAACTCTTCAAAACCGAAAGACGCGAGAACACCGCGAGCTACAGACACCCTTAACTCACGCGTCGCGGTCGCGACTAAAGAGGACCTCTCTCAAATCTCGTTTGGGTGCCCCAAACTAGCGGAAAGGATACTGCCATTAGCTAAAATCCTCGTAGACTCCCTGACGTGACGAAAAAAAAAAACCAAGCAAAAGGGAACCAGTAACAGGCGGCTCTTGGTCAGAGTGTGCACCGTATCGAAATACAGCGGGGTAAAAACCAGCACCGTCCAGAGAGGTGGAAGCCCAAGGTCTAGCCAAAACAAGCTGAAGGGGAGAAAACGGAGCCGCGGCAGAGAAACGATGAACATGGAAGTATCTAGGCGGAGACACGCCTGCAAATCATCGTGACTAAAACCTCAAAGAGAAGAAAGAAAAAAGATAGGGACGAGGTGGAGATCAAAAAAGAATGCTAGAAAACCAACTTCGAAGAAGGACCTCTCGACCTCGCGCGGATCGCAGTGTCTATCAAAAAAGAAGAAGATCGCGTACCATAATCACTCACAGGAAGTAGTAGGATGACGAGAATCCGTACAAAGCGAGTACCCATACGGCGCGGCGCGCTCCATGTCGATACAAAGAGAAGGCCTTCGCGAGGTAGATTGTCATGACAGGAGGCGAACGAGTCGAGAACCTGATCTCCAAAAAGAGCGTGAAACCATCAGGAGTGTCCCTCGCTAATTTTTGTAGGTCAAAGGCAGCTTTCTTGCGGCCTTCAAAATGGAACCGCGCGAAATCTTCTGAAAGGAACCGTTGAAAGCTCAAAGGACCTTACAGCTCGAGAAAAATCGCTTCATCCGCGGTCGGCTTACCCTAAAAGCCTTGCGTTTTATCTTAGGGGCCTCGCAGTGGCTCCAAAGACGGCCCGCTTCAAAAAGCCTCGTCGGAACGCGCACCCTTCGAAAACACAAGAGCCGCGAGGATTGGTCCGGTAAGGTATTGCGACGCTGACCGGGAGTCAAATCCTACGAAGCTGACGAGTCATTTGAACTAAGAGAAGTACCTGCTCGACGATCGGAACCCCATGAAGCGCGCGAGGACTAGTCTGCGCTGAGCATCAAACAAGACTGCGAGCCGGACAAGGCGTTAGCTAGGAGGGTCGTTCTCACGAGTAACCGCAAGAATTGTCAACGGAGTGAGCCTAAAAATAGGAACGAAATTCCCGGAGCCCTTGCCACGTTCCCCACAAAAACACCTGGGACAACCCCGCATGCTCGAAAAATAAAGTAATTTGGAGCGATTCAGAGACTAAGAAAAAAATAACCGGCAAGCGGCTTCTGAGGACGCACGATCATGAGTTCTCGATCTACCTTTCATCAGAACTACCACGACAAGGTGTATTAGGCAGACGCGACCACTCGGGCAGACGCACCCCCGCATGATCGAGAGGTCCCTGATGTACGACAAAAGTCAAATAGTTGAGTTCGAAAAGGGCGAAGGTGGGACAGCTCGTAAATTCCTAGCAGAGTGAAATGGGACCCGGCCTGGAAAAAAGGTCCAGATTTCTTTCGATTCGAGGAGAGAAAGGGGGACCTGTCGGTACGTGACGCAAAAACATGAATGAACGCAACGGGTCGAAAACGCACAACGGCGCCATTTGTCATAGGGATCGGATGAAAGGAAACCTCACGTACGGAGGGCAAAAACTCGGCCCGGTTACGACGTGAACATCGAAAAGAAGTAAAAGCGGAAATCATCCTTAAAAAAAGAAAGTGCGTCCATGCAGGACGCTTCGCGATGACGTGCTCTTCGAGATAGACAGCTAACGCATAGCTTATCGAAAAAAGGCCAAACTCTAGCACAAGCGGCTACTGGCGGTGTGACGCGCACATAAAAGCTAATCTAACGATCTGCAAGACTGCTGGGACTTGTCATGAAAAAGGTGGCACAAGCACGCAAAGGAAGTTGGGCGCCTCGATGACCCGGTCTGGAATACTGGACAGCTGAACCGGTCGAGATTCTTCCATGGGGAAAAGTTCTGGAAATGACGGGTGGTTGCAGGCCGATGCAGAAAGGAAACTCATCTTGAAGATCTTGGCGCCGTAAGAGGTATCAGTGATTGTAACGCGGGATCGTAGAATACTCACAAAAAGATCAGCGAGAAAAACACAGTCGACCTGCTCTGCTAACAAAATGCGCCACGCGAAACCGGGGGAAGACACACAACGATAAGAAGGAATAGGACAATAAACCCGAGAGAAGCGGAACAATACCTTCCTTAACACCGGAAGGAGTGAAGTGAAGTCCGTAAAGGGGGCACTACTACAAAAAACTTGCAGGATGAAATATTAAACGGAGGAAGGGCTGTCTACGTAGGAGGACAGCCTTAGAGACTCTACTAAGCCCTCTGTGAACCCGCTCAACCTCTTCATGGTGAATCTCCTCTCGCGCGGTGCAGCTTGGTAAAAGACCGACAAGCTCAAAGCTAAGGGAACGTTGAGGGAAGAAGATCTCTCCCCCGAGGGAACAAAGAAGGACCGATCAGTCGAGGATTTGCGGAGGCCGAAGGGTCCATGCAACCGGATCGGATCCCACCATCCGAACGGCATAAAAGCGAAGGTCGCTCCCAGAAGAAGCGGGCAGTAGGACGCAAAGTCAAGGAATTGTGGAGCGCTCTAAACGAAGGAGTGCGAAGATGTCGCGTACAGAACTTCTCGCAATCGCGAAACCGAACGGGGAAGGGGATCCTACCGGGGAGAGAGGACTAGAGCATGCTGGCCCAGGATAAAAAGGGGGGACTCTCTTAGCATGGGAATTAGGTTCCGTGCGGAAGGAAGAAAAGACAACAACGCGGAACCAGCTAAGGGGCTGAGAAGCTTCGTCGTCGCGCAGCGCTACAACTGCGTGAACGGAGTACTGACGCTAAAAAGCGATGGATCGAAAAGGAAAGATTACCTCCCCCCGGAGAGGGGAATAGCAAGGGAACACAAGAGGAAATTATCCTCTCCAGAAATCGGGAGCAGGATCACGCAGAAAAAAAAGGAAAATCAGCTAGTACCGCAGGAACGCGTTCTTCAAAATCAGGGACCTCACACTGGCAAAAAAAATGGGTGAACTCTTCATGGAACCACCAAATGCCACTAAGAGAAGGAATAGAAAGAGGAGTCGCAGAGTCGCGCGCGAAGATGGGGAAAGAATAAGCCTAAGGCGGGCAAACGTTTAGAAACGTCCCGTACAGCCAATTCCGTCAGGGTTGAGATCTGGACGGTGGCTGCCAGAGGGGGGAAGGGGGCGGAGGACCTTAGCAAAGAAGAACCTCAAACGTAACGTACTCGGAATGTAGGCAAAAACAAGTACGAGGGACTCTGTTCCGACTCAAGGAGTGAGGTAGGAGCCGTCGACGACGAGCCAAATGCGAGGAGACACCGAAAATACAGGATCGAGCTCTCAAGGCAGCAAAAACAGCGTCCTGGGCCGTGGGAAAGACGAGAATGCAGGGTCAAGAAAAAGTCAGGCACGGAGAAAAAGGAAAAGATTGAATCAAAAATGGAAGGACTATACACAAAGTGCGCGCCGACTTAGAATCTTAACTAACGCCACGCGAGAGCGAAAAAACCGACCCCAAGCTAGTGTGAAAAAATGAGACACCCTGCGACCGAAACGTAAGCCAGCGAAAGGGGGGCACCATGCACGGAAAAAGTCGAAGGGGAGGAAGCTGATTTGCGGGAAGAGAAGAAGGCCCAGCCACGACACTCTGAAAAGGGGATACTAAAAAGCGCTGAACCTGGGGGGGAATCACCAGGAACGGACAGCGTCTTAAGCGAAAAAAACCCCTTAAATGAGTCCCAAAGAGCTAATCTCAAGCCGAGTCAGCAGGGAAAAAGCAAATCTCAACTCCGTCAGCTTATTGAGGAAAAGGAAAGAGAAAGGGTGTGCCTAAACCCCTGAATTAGAGGAAGGCTCGAGATCCTTGCTCCTAAAAAAAAGGAACAGATGCAGGAAAATTGGCGCGTTCCATCGTCGTCGAAATGGGGGGGCGCTGTTGAGGATAGAAGCGAGAGAGAGGGGGCGGTGGGTCCAGAGAGCATATAACAAAAACGGTAAAGAGAGGAAGAATAGATCTACCAAAAAACCAGATAGGGGGGGGAGTAGTATATCCACATATCGAAGAAAAGAAAGAAGGTACCAAGACTCGCGAAGTTTAAGGGAAAAAAGGGATCACCTTCAAAAAGCGTATCCCATCGAAAGTCCTAGGGTTGACGCGCACTTAGAAAATGGAAAAAAACTCCAATGAAGGAGCGCGAGAAAGGAGGGTGCTCGATGACGAAAAAGCTGCAGTAAAGAGAGACGGTCTGAATCGAAAAAGGGGTAGGAAGGATACGAGTAAAACAACGGGAAGGGCTTTCACCCAGTCGAAGAGAAATAAAAAAGGTGTCATAGTCGCCAGGAATAGGTTCGCTAAAAAAGCAAGAAGGGAAGAAGTGACTCTTCAGTGGGATCGTGAAACACGACAAGAAAAGATATTGCGCGGTTGTACAAGGATAATAAAATTACGCTGGTGGCGTGAGCAGGAAGGAAAAAACTTGTTCAAGGAGGAGTAGGCGCGCATCTGTAGTGTTGGTATAAGGAGTCAAAAAAATACCGGTACGTGCAAAGGAACGGAGGGGGCCAACGCGATAAGCGAGCGCGACAAAAAGGAATTGTCTGAAATAGAAGATAGAGAGGACTGCCGTGCGAGGAGAAGGACGAGTTTGCTCGAGTGGTGGAGGAAGCACTAGCTATGCTATCCAAAAAAAGGGTTAAACAATTAATACAAAGTCACGAAACCGGTTAGTTTCAACAGGGGATTTCCAAGCTAAAAAACAGGCAAACCCTCGCACCTAAAAAGGGAGGACATTTTGCTGGCGTCGGACGATAAGAAGAAAACGGGAAGTCTTTCGAAAAACCATCTCACACGCGAGACTTCTAAAAAAATCGATCCGAGTATCGAGGAGGTGGTGATCATAAGAGCTAGGGACACCTTGTGGGCGTCCATTTGTCGGAATGGAAGAAAGAGGTAAGTACGGAAACGGATATCCGGCTGGGATCTGCGTTCTTCCAGAAAGAAAACGCAGAAATAATGGGGAACTCCGTTCTCCGGGATCAAGCAGGTCGCCGCGGAAGAGAGCACTATCGAAGGGAACGGTCATGAAGGACTTATCCGTAGTTTAACGGCGACAAAAACAAGTGGAAAATACCTAACCGTAGGGGTGGGACGAAGGGGGGGTTTGTTAGTCTGTTGCCGCCGCCGGCCGAAAAGAAGGGGCCTGAAGGCCCCACCGGGTTATCAAGAGAAGACTAAAGAAGCTCGCCACGAATGGAAGCAAATTGCGGTAAATTTGAGAGAGAGAACACTAAGTCAACACCAGAATCGCCCTCCTAAGACGAGGAAAATTCCAACAGAATGACGAAAGGAAAGCAGAGTTCGTCAGGGCTAACTTCGGAAAGCGTAGCGGGCTTGAAGATGACTGCGATCCGGGGATGAGGAAATCGGCACCACAAAGTAGCAAAGCCTCCGACGATCGCGTAGAGGGAGAATCAACGATTCTTCTTCGCCGACAGAGACGAAGAGCGAGTTGTCTTTAACATTAAAACTATGAAGATGGAACAAGAATCGCTTTCTATCGACAGATGGGGCGAGTAGAGGAGCGAAAAAAAATCCTACTAGAGGAGCATCCCGAGCAAGAACAGAGAGTGAAAAGAAACCACTCAAGTGAAACACCGGCGTAGACCACATCCGCTTCATGACTCAGAGGGGAAAGGGGGAAAAAAAGTAGTCATCGGGCGCCGTGGAGGTATAGAGAAGTAGAAAAGCTCGGTGGTGAAGGACATCTTACCGGAAAAAAAACGTTGTTGGGAAAGGGACTCCTTAAACTGGTTGGTTCAAGAGGGCGAAAAGAGGGGTCACTCCCGGCTCGCCCGCGGAAAAAAGGAAGAGACCGATCCGTGAGAAGATCAAAACCGGCGTAAGCGGTTCAAAACTTGCCTCTGTACAAGGAACCACCGTTGGACGAAAGAGAGAAAAAAAGGGGACCTCCAAAGCCTGGACTACCCCTGTTCCTCGGAAGGGTAACAAACGAGGGAGGGGGACCTCAAAGGTGGGTGGCCTCTGAACGAACACAGATCAGACTTATCCCGGTCGTCAAGGCGAACCGGCGGCAAAAAAGGAAGAAGAAGAACTATCTTAAACGGCCTTCCCGAGGAAAGGATATGAGGGGACTGGCGGTAAAAGAAGTATAGAAAGCACTCTCCAACGCGGGTCCTGGCGACGAAAGAAGAGGGGACTCCACGAATTCGCGCTCCACGGAAGAGAATTTAGAACTTAACAGAGTGGGTCAAAAAAGCTGCAGAGGGAAGAGGAAAGACTCGAAAAGAAAAGGAGGCGCAAGGGAAGAAAAGGGATGAAAATACAAAGACCGGAGCATTCCTGAGTCAAGGTAAAGCCCAAGCGGTCCAGCGCTAGGGAAATAGAACGTGAACCGGCGCACCGGTGACCATGGACAAACTGAAGAGTCACGACGAGCTGTGAGAAAGTGACGCACGTTGAAACAGGCGACCGGGAAGGGAATAATCTTCAGTTGGTCCAGGGGAAAGAAAAAAGGGGGCGACATCTACTATCGACGAGCTCGGTGAAGTCGGAGAGCCTAAGTAAGACGACCTCGAGTACGTGAAGGGAGAACTCTCAGGAGAGGCTCTTCGGAAGGAAGCTCTCCAAAATTTCCTCGAGGGAGGAAGGAGAATACTTGAGGGAAAAAAGGTCTAAAGTGACGGAGTAAGTCTAAGTCGGAGGGAGCGCCGCGCAAAAGCAACTAGGGGTGACAGCTAAAAGCGAGCCGACTCGGACTGAAAATGAAGGAGTAGAGGTCTAACTAAACCAAAGCACGCTCGCGCAAGAGAAGGAAGGGGTGTTTCCGTCTCAGGAAAGTAGTGAGATAATAGTGGACGGACGCCAAACCTTCGACTCCCACGGGATAACCTTACTCACACTCCTAAGACCCGTCCGCGCGATCAAGGGGGAGACAACTGTGTAATTCGACGAGCTGGATGGTTCGAAACAGGGAAGAAAGGGAGGAATAAAACTTGAAAGGAACTCGCGCCAGCGGCAAGCAAGAAAAAGGAAGAAAAGAGGGGAAAGCATTGCCTATCTACATCAAGGGCAGGGAAAAAAGAAATGTAAGAAAATATATAGCGGAGCCCGCCGCAAGACGAGGAGAATGAGGGGAAGGGCAAACTCTGGCCCGCAAACCGACGAGGAAAGGGGAGAGAAAAAGATGCTATAAAAACCGTTCGCCTCCCGGGTAAAGGAAACAAAAGAGCGCGCCTTAATGATCGACATGAGCGCAGCAGGAAAAGAAAAAAGAAAGGCTC
>Ga0179593_1412568_pt1 | contig 16094 bp, 18 predicted proteins | sample CZODoug2_1_08_16_FD_185931 | JGI IMG/M metagenome (GOLD analysis project Ga0179593, IMG submission 185931) | Vadose zone soil fungal communities from Angelo Coast Range Reserve, California, USA - CZODoug2_1_08_16fungal (PacBio error correction) | ecosystem: Environmental > Terrestrial > Soil >...
GTTGAAGGGGGGGTGGGTAGTCAAAACAAGAGGTCCAAGAAACGGTGGTCGGGGGAACGAGAGTCGGAAAAAAAGCGGGGAAGGTCAAATTCGGACTAACAACAGAAAGAGGGGGAAAAAAATGTGAAAAAAAAGCAAGCGTCAGGGTGGGGAGGGGTTTGAGGCCAACAGGGATAGTTGAACAAATTGCACTGGGTTGGCCAACTCCAACACCCCGGGACAAACATGACACGGGTTTTCGTCAACTTGCAAACGTGCAAAAACAGACCGGAGGTTGTCCATGGAAAAATGGGGGAAGGGGGGGGCCATTGAGGAAAAGGATTCTTCTGTGCCCACAACCTTTGACGAGACCCATCAACAGAAACTGAGGAGGGGGGATTGGCGGCAGTGTCCGCTGGGTGTGGGGAAAACTGTCGGTCGTACTTGAAGAATGGGGGGAGAAGCACCATTTGTGGGGGGGGAAAATGGACGAAGGAGGTTCCAGGTCCAAGAGGAAAAATAAGGACCCAGAACTCATGGAGGGGAAGATGGGCGTGCCGAATCGAAAACAAGGTTGTGAAAAAGGCTGGGGGGGGGAAAGGGGGGGTGGAGTGGATGTTTCCTTTTTTGACAGGGGTGGGTAAAAATAGGAGCATGTGGGGAAGAAAAAGGACGATGGAACAAAAAACGGAGGCCCGAGCAAAGGGAGTATCGAGAGAAAAAAAACAAAAAAAATAGGAATCGCAACACCCATTATTGTGGGGGGAAATCAGAAAGAACCAAAGCACAAAGAACTGCGCACAAAAGTTTGCAAGCCCGGATCATACAACCAACGCTCACGTGGCCATCGGTGGGGGGTCTGACGGGAAACCCCCACGCAAAAGGGGACTGTCGTTGGTTTGTGAACACTAAATATAAGTCAAAGGGGAAAAAAAACCGGGGAAAAAAAGAAGTCCCAGAATCAAAAAAAAACAGAGGGGGCGTTCGATTGGGTTTTTGGCACAAAGAGGGAGGGAGAAAGGGTAAAACCCAAGATTCTCAGGGTCAACGGGGCCAAAAAAAGCCGTAAAACCCGCGGGGTGACGCGATGAGCGAAACAAAAAAAAATCGACAAAATGCCTGGTGAAATTCTCCAAAAACAAAGGCAAGACGGCAAGACGCCCAAAGGTGGGGGGGCAGAAGACAGGGAGATCTGATTAGCGGAAGAAATTGGCTGTTACCATTTCGGTAGAACCGGGAAGGGCAGTGAAAGTAACAATGGGAGGTTGGGATAACAGCATTGACAGAGAAAAAAAGAAAAGGCCACAGAGGAAGGAATTAAGGAGGAGGATGTAAAAGAGGTTGTAAAATGAACCCAGAAAAGCTGGGTTCGAACGAAAACACAAAACCTCTTCCAAAGCGGAACAGGTAAAAAAACAATCAGCCAGTGGACTTACGACAGATAAGGGAAAGGGGTTAGAAGTAAGTTCGGAAAATCACAAAGAAGAAGTAAAAAGATGAAAAAAAGGACAGGGGAAGAAACCCCTCCTAGGGTAGGAAATTGGAGGGGGAAGTGGGGGAACGACAAATACCAGCCCGACGTAACCTGAGATGCATGCCCCAGGAGACGTAGTTGGTCCAAAAAGGTGGATTGAAAAGCAAAAAGACCTAAGCAATGAAAACAGGGAATGAAAGCACCAAAGGAAATGGTGAGCAAGCGAAAAAAAGCCCAAGCCAAAAACCCCAAAAAAACCACACGGAAAACAAAACCAAGGGGGGGGGGGGGGTGTCAGACGGGGTGAATGTGGAAGGGTGCTCTATCAATAAAGGTAGAGGCAGGAGGGGGGGGGGGGATCTTATGCAACGGAGCCAGAAAGAAGCTCGATGATGAAGGGAGGAGGGGAAAAACCCGTGAAGGACCACAGGGTAAGTACGATTTGAACCACCGCGGCCACAGGAGAAAAACGCAAATGCAGGGCCAGGAAGAGGGAAAAAGAGGGGGGCTGAAGAGAGAGGTATAATTGTGGGGGGGATAGCCCCTTCAAGGGAAAGGAAAAGCACTCGATCGAAACGGGGCCGAAAGCAATGGAAAGGAGAACGGGGGGAAAGAAGGGCCATCAACCTTCAAACTTAAGAAGAAAAAAAAATTGGAACGCAAAAAACGAGTTGCGGTGGAGAGTCGTTGAAGGTTTTGTAAGGGATTTGCTGGCACCAAGAAACCACAAAGAAATGGTTTCACTTTTTCAACATGTTTCAAAAGCGGCGGAAGTAAAAGAAAGGGGGGACAAATCGGGGAATGGTAAGAATCCGGAAGGGGGTAGGGACAATCAACCGCCCAAAAAGAATATGTTCGAAAAAAAAAAACGGTCATACAGGGCGGGAACCCCCCCGAAAAGAAAAAAAACATCGGGAAGGAAGAAGCGAACGGACAGGGAGAGAAAAGAAATTTGGGGTCGCCATCACGCGCCCAAATGAACCCTATCAGAAAGAACTGAGCTAGTCTTTGCAGGAATGAATGTTAGCCGGATGATAATTTTGAGCCAGAAAAAAAATAAAAAAGCAGACGGTTACAAAACCGTGGGGGCCCGAAGTTGCGGATCGGGAAGAGCGTGTATCCATGGGTGGGAAAGAGTCGGCCCTGAAAGACAGTGATGACTTTGAGTCCGAGTCCGCATAACATGAATGACCGATCACATTGCGTACGACAGGTACAAGGAAGGAAAGGGACTTTGGGGGGAGTCATTGGGGAACTTTGTTGGGAGGGAAGCCATGTGTGACTGCACAGGCCTTCAATTCAGGGGATGGTGGTGAAGGACATGCCGAAAGGCCGTGCGGGGGGGGTTTAGATCGAGGCTTGGGGTAAAAAAAAAGGGGGTACAGCCTAATAGTGAGCGGTTTCTTTGGGGGGGGGTGAACAACAACAGAAGGGCCAAGGCACCACTCCTCAGACTTTCCGGGTTGCCAAAATGAAAGTGGGGGGGAGATTGTTCTGGGGTAGAACCGTGGGACAAATACTTTTGGACGAAGGGGGGGCCATTAAATGCTTCGCTGAGGAGAAAAAAATATTACAAAAACACGGAAATGAAAGAGAACAAATAGCATGGCGGGAAATCCAGGAAAAAATGTTACATTCCTCCGAAGAGCCCGGGGACATGGGGGGGACGGACCAAAACTGTCTTGAGAAATGTTATAGACTGGGACCCACTGGGAAACTTGCTTGCCCCGCGGGAAAACAAAAAACGCGCCGTGCTTACCAAAATCACCAGACCCCAAGGTTTGCGGTGTGCAGGGAGGAAAGGCCTAAAAATGAGGAGCACAGCTCAACAAAAGAAGGGGGGGGGATGAAAGAGAAAGTTTTAAAAGAACCATAAGAGAAAACGCAAAATAATACCAGGGGTGGGCCAACAGGTAAGTGGGTAGCGGGGTGCAAGAAATGTTTTAACCGACCGGCCAGCAAGGGGGGTCCATGGGGGGAAAAAAGAAGGACCAAAAGGGGAAACGCATCTTTTGAAAATCGGCCAAAGGACGAAGTCAAACCGGTTGCCTCCATGAACAAAACTCTGGCTTACCCGGAAAAAATTACCAGGGGAGGGAAAATTTGGGGGGGTTGTAAATATGGGGGCTTATGAAGCAGGTGGAACGTGCGAACAACAAAACGTTAAGAACCAAGGGGTATAACACAAAGGGGGGCAACCACGGTCCTTCTGACGGCGTGTTAACGGATGGGGGGCACCGGGGGGTTGGGGAAAAACCAGTGAAAAATAAAAGGGACGCATCACTGGTCCAATTGACCCCGAGCTCTAAAGATTACGGCCCAGTGCACGGCAGAGGTGGGGTAGATCAGCAAGAATAAGGAAGAGGGTGAAGAAAGATCCCCCAAAAAAGACAGAACAAAAAAAAAGGCGTTCTCTTGTAAGCGGAGGATCTGTGACCAACAAGTCCCTCGGGGTAAAACGGGAGGTCAAGCCAATTTCTTAATTGAACCGGAAAAAAACAGGGAACGGGGGTGGAGTTCCAGAAAGGAAAACGACATCCGGAGAAAAAAAAAGAGAGGGATCCAAACAAACTGCTTGTGGGGATGAAAGAGACAATATCTGAATAGGGGAAGACCAGGTAATTCCACATGCCCATGCCTCGATCAGTACCGACTTGCACAGCGGGGGGAGGGTCAGGCGGGAAACAGCCAATCGGAACGTCGTGTTGCCCAGTGGGAAGGTCGGACGGACGAGGGGACGTGGGGCAGACCCTGAGAAAAAAAAACATCTCGGGGGGGAAAGGGGTGGGGGAGGGAGACCATTTTCCGGAGGACCCAAGAATTGAGCCTTCAGGGGGCAGCAGAGAAAAGGGAAAACCCGGCTTGGAAAAAACCAAAAGAGGAGAAATTGGATAAAATAAAAGAAAAAAAGTACCCGAGAACCAGTCCACAAAGGTCCTTGCAAATAGGGACATTGAAGTAAACAGCTCGTAATGTTAGAACCCGTTTACGAAGAGAGGAGGTGTGGGGGCTGGGGGCCGGGAAGAGAAGCTAAAAGGCAGGTGTCAAACATGCCCCGTGGTGACATTAATGAACAAGAGAAAGGGGGGGGATAAATTTAGGGCCGAGCACCAAAAAATCGACGAGTAAGGGGCAGGGAGACGGGTAACACAGGGGGGAATTCTGGAAACTCACCAATCCAGATTGCAAAAAAGGAAAGCTTCGACCTTCAAAGGAGAAAAGGAAGAAGTCAAGGAATAGACAGGGGTGGGTGAAAAAGGGTTCCTTATTGAATTCCCACGAATTTTCATGGTGCCAAGGTTCGTCAAGTGGCCCCCCATCTTCAGGCGAAAGGGTTTTTCATCACCATGGGAAAAACATTACAAGGATGAAAGAACTCACAAAAAAAGCATGTGCGCGGGAGACAAGTTTTGAGGGCACGCAAACCAAGAACACAGCTACAGGTCAAACAGGGCGGGGGGTGGGAGGGAAGGGAAGCATGAAAAGGTAGCTTTTTGAGGGGCCGGAAGGAAATCTTCACCTTCTGGGCCCGTTCGACGGACTTGGGGCCGGGGAGGGTAAGGGGGCCGAAAGCGTGTAGAAAGTGGGGGGGTCAGGAAAACAGTGGAAAGTTTAAATCTCGCTTCTTTGGTACGGGCTAGTGCGTGACCACCAGGGGGGTCTAGGGGGGAAAAAGAAGAAAAAAGATTGGAAAAACAGATCCACGGACAAAATAAAAGGGCACGGGGAGAAAGGACACGGGACTTGCCCCGAAGACCTCTAGAGGGAAGGTCATGACGGCCGGCATGCAAGGATGTGGACGGAACTGTGACTGGGGGGATGGTGTCCCAGCCTGGGGCTGAAACGAGATAGAGTCTCTCGACGCAGTGGGGTAAACGGGGGAACGGGACCATGCCAAACGTGGTCAGGGGCCCAGCGAAGAAAAAGTGGCAAAAAAAAGACACCAATCGGGTGTTTGAGTTATCACGGAATGAACGGGGGAACTAGGGGGGGTTCACTGGAAAGAAAAGAAGACTGGCGCGAATAACACCCTAGACACTTCAAGAGGGTTTTGGGATTATCGTTCAGACAAACTGTTTTGGGGGAAAATCCAGATTGCCAGGGTGGGGATTCCCACAAGAAGGGTGGGGTTTGCAGAGCCTAGTGGGGATCCGATTCCTCATGGGAGAGGGCACGCAGGACGTTTTTGCGGACGTATTTCCACGCGCTGGCCATAATTGGGGGGACAGAGGCAGAACGGCAAAGGAACTTCCCGACAAAAGGGAAGTGAACCAGAAGAAAAACGTTGGTGCAGAAGACGGCGGGGGATAATTTCACAGATAAGGACGGTTGCGTCTGGGTCCAACGCCATAAAATTGGACTGGAAGGAGGACCACTTATTAGGGAAAAACTGGGCAGATGACGGACGTCAAATGACAGCGCGAGAAAGTGGCAATCCCAAACCAACAAACCACACCACCCGCGAAAAAACGCAAAAGAAAACGTCGTGAAATGGGGAAGGGGGAATCAGCAGCACGGCAAAGCCAGTTGATTCAGGGGCGGCAAAACAGGGGAAAAAAACAACTTGAAAATTGGGAGAGGTGCGTTGGTCCACCAGGGGGGTGCACAGTAGGAAAAAGATCCGTGGAGCATAAACCGTTCTCTGGGGGGGAAAGGCAATTAGACCTATCAAAGTCCAAGGACACGCACACAAATCACGATGGAGTTCCGGAGTCCAGTAGAATGAAATCGGGGAAGATATCCGGAAAAAGAACGGGGGAGTGAACAGGTCAACTAAGACCACGAAACATCAAATCGAAGGAGAGGAAACAACACGAAGGAAAGGATTGAAAAAAGGGAAGGGTCGGGGGGGGATCTCTTCAATCGGGGTCAAGACTGTTCGAGCTATATTATTTAGCCCGAGAAAAGAAATTCGGAAAAAAAATAAGATCCACTTTTTCCCTGCCCTGGGTGGCGGGGGGGGTGGTAGGGACCATGTGGAAAGTGGCCGGATTGGGAAAAGGGTGGGCAGCCGGGAATTGACACGCCTTCCTATTACTGTCCATCGGGGGTCCAAAAGGGAACAACAAAAAAAATCGTTGAAGTGAAAAAGAACTGTTTGGGGCACGCAATTAAAGGTTGATCGAAAATCGGAGGGCCAACCAGTGCATAGGATACCACAGACCCAAAGGGGACGATTGGCACGGAAGGTCCGTACCTCGGACGATCACATTCTGATTACTTCAGAATGGAACGAGGGTGATAAGGAAAAAAAAAGTTTGGGACAATAAAAGGGGGGGGGGGTGTGGATGGTTCCTTCCTTGACGCCCCAAAAGAGGCCGGGTCAGAGCAGACGAACATAAACTACGCGGAGAATTCAAGACTGGGGAATATTCCATGTTCCCTCTGGACGCCGTGTAAATTTTAGGGGGGGCCTTGGATCAACCTTTGCCGGGGTTGGGGGGGGGGGGGGGCCAAATAAGTCCAGTGGGGAAGGCCGACAAACCTTCCCCCTGCCTGGGGAAAAAAGGAAGAAGGGGAGAGAATAAAAATAGGGCCCTAGAAAAAACCCTGATGTGTTGAATAAATAAGAACAACCTGACTATCACAAAGTTTTTCCGATCTAATAAAAAAAAGCAGGGGGGGTAAAAAAGAAAAAGTGGTTTGGTTAGTTTAAAAACAGCCAGGGGTCATTTGGGGGGAAGGTGGGAAAACAGACCGTTGTCAACCGCAGGGGGTTCCCTTTATAGAAAACGCCTACTAAGACACCAGAGCTGCGGAGTTTGTTTTTGTGGGGGGTGGGGACGGATCGCCCAGGGGGGGAAGAAGGTCCACGGGACGGTAATTAGCGCCCCGTTTCACCCTTAAAAAAAAACAACTGGCAGACAGAAAAAAGAGATAAACAGAAAAATTTCGAGAGGACAGTAATGGATATAGGACACCACTGAGAACAAGAAGGCAAAGCACGACAAAACATGTGAGGGAAAAAGAATGACGAGAGTCGTGTAGTTGGATTTAGAACAGGAAAAAAACTGGGGAACCCGGTCACACACAACGGGGGGACCCACCTGGGGGGGAACCAGTAAAGTTCTTTGGGTTATATGATAAAGGCGGGGGGGGGGAAGATAAACGGGATGTAAGAGTAGCAGAAAATGGAAAGGAGCGAGGAAGGGAAGAGGGTGGGGTGAAAGGAAAACGTCAAGATTGGAGCGACAGGGACTTGTACCCAGCACAAAGTTCAGTCGAACAGCGCGGGCCAGGGGGGAGGGGGGGGGGGGAAGGAATGAAGGGGACCACAACAGAGGGGCCTTGACTTTGCAGGAGTGGGAAGGGTGGGGGGGGGGGGGGAACGGGAATCAACAGGACCAGGGGGCCTTATTTACTTGAAGTTAGAATTGTCTTGTAAACAAAGACTCTGGTCAGGTGCATGGCCCGAGCCAAGGCCTGTTTGGGATGAATGCGTGCGGAATTAAAGGGAGGTGTCCCAATGGGGATGGGCCCACCGAAACCGCCGACTACTGGGGGCGGAAGGAACAAATAGAAAAAAGGAATTGAATACTAAAAAAAGAAAATACTGACACCGCTACACCAAAAAATGGGGGGTCTCTTCATTGAACTGGTCCCGGGTGCCGGGTCAACGGGGGGTCCGAAGCAGCGGGAAAGTGGTTTGCCGGGGCATCACGTGGTATTCAGGCAGAAGCCCAGTAACGCAATGATGATAGCTGATACATAACAGGGGGGGGAGGAAAAAATAGCCGAAAACCCGGACTGCGTTTGGTTTGCCGAGGGAACGAAGAAAAAGGAGAAAAAAAAAGACTTGGGCACGGAAGGCATGGAAGGAAGGGGGCCAGGAAAGAGAAGTACAGAGCCCTCCGGCAAAGGAGCAAAAACACAAGAGAAGAACAAGCCGAGCCAGCGGTAAAACTGGCGAACAAGGCGAAAGCTGAGGCAAACGAAACTCTGTAAGAGGTAAAAACAAGGTGGGCAATGAGACTGGTGTAGTGTGAGGGGAAATTGGGTCTTGAAAACAACACTATCAACTTCGGGTGTGCAAAACGTGTTGACAGGGTCAAGAGGATGGGGAGGAACGGCCAGAAGGAGGGAAAATGATTTAGCCTTCCGAAGGGTGGGGGGACAATAAAAAACAACCCAGCCTGAGTTCAGAATGTAGGCGCACCACGAGAACAGAGGAGAAAAGCCCAGAAAGGGGGGGGCCAAAAGCGGACTTTGCAGAGGGTGCGCACGCGCATGAAACTGAAGAGGAGGACCTTAATAAGATGCTTTCAAGGGAAAGAGGGGGAAGGATGCAGAATTGACAGAAACAAGGACGGGGAATCCCCCGAATCGTGGTTAATTGTAAATCTGGTTAATAATCAACGTTTATAAGGTGGAAGCAGGGGGGAGGGGACGAGTTCCGACAGGAGACCACACCGGGAAAAGGAAAGAGGGAATGGAGGGAAGTACAGACCATTCTTTAAATAACTTGACCAGCGAAGTAAGACGGGGGGGGGGAGTGCCTTTTGTTGGCGTTTTTTGTTGGTTGGTGGGGCTTTCAAAGCATTGTTTGGTGCATTCAACAAGGGGAAAAACACAACAAAGGCGTCTGAAGGAGGCGGTATCTGACTGGGCCACAGTGGACAAAAATTTGTGACGGAAAAGACCCGTTAGGGAGGGGAATGAAAAGTGAATGGCAGGGAATCACATGGCCACGGAAAGGAGAGGACGGTTGTCAAGGGCGCACCGGTTCGGAGTGTTCGATACTACAGCCAGGGGTACAGGGTGTTTGACAGACCCTCAATAGCAGGAAAACACTGAATGACCTTCTCAGGCTCTGCCTCCCTCTCTTCGTCTGGATGTGTGGGGGGTCGGGGGGAAAAAGGGGAGTCTCAGAACTGATCCAGTGGAACAGGCTGTAACAAAGCAAAAAGGCTGATGTAAGCCAGTCAACCGGTTCCTTTGGAACCCTTTTTACCCTTGGGGCGTGTGGTGGGGGGGAGTATATAAAGGGGGGGGGAGGGAAGGTTGTGCAAGGCAGGCGTGGGGTGTGGTGCCCAATGCCTTTAGTAAGATACCTAACAACAATATTAACCGCACCACCAGAAACCTCAACGATCAAACAGTTATTAAGCAAAGCAAACAATCGGAAGTCTTTCCTGGAGTCTGGGGGGTTCGCTTTGGAAGGAAGGGACGAAGACGCATTTTGGCAAAACTTCAAGAAGTAGTGAAGGCTTCAGGGGGTGGGGACCCGCTAGCCACTGACCCTGCGGGGGGAACCGGACACCTTGAAGGGGCCTGGGGGAAGCAGAACCCAAAGGGAATCACCACGCCACCCCAGGGACGGGGACGTGGGGAGGTGTTGTGAGCGTTGAAAATCCCAATTGCGCTCACCCCCCAACGGAGGGAGGAAAAGAGAAAGCACTGTTGGAGGAGGGGAAGCGAGCAAAAAAAGAAAAGGGCCTTTACCCGTTTGCTTGGGTATCGGCCCCAAAAGAAAGTTCTGGACTGGCAGGGACAGGGGTCAGTGTTTGGGGGAAAGAGCCCGGAACCAACACCGCAGAGGTCCAGATTGATTTGTAAAGGAGGGCCAAGCGGGACCGCAGACAATGGAACCTCACAGGGGTTCATACAGGACGGAACCTTTGGGGTATTGGGGGGCATTGGTATATTGGTGATATCAAACAACAGAAGCACAATGAAAATGCTGAGGGAAAAAAAACGTCGAAAAACAAACACTAAAGGCCCAGTTGGGGCCCCTGGGCAAGACCCGGCTGACGGGCTGGCGATTTTGTGGCAAATCGGAGAGGACCACCTAAAGTGATCAGTTCGAATAAAGGTTTGACAAAGGCCAGCACTTCGAAAAAGAGTAACGACAGGGGTTTGACAGTCGGCTGGTCTCACAACACGCCTCCGGAATCCCGGTTAAAGCACGTATGAAAAAGCCCAAAACAAAAATCCAGAACCAAAGGTACTGAATGGGTCAATTGAGAAATCGTGTCCATAGGGGTCCCGGGATGGGGTCGAAAAAAAAAACGCCCCCCCACAAACTGGTAGTAAAAAGAATTGAAGACAATGAAAAAAGTACGGAGGGAAAAAAGGAGTTTCCCAGGAATCTCTCAAATCAACAGGGATACAACTCAGTGCTTTGAATGATACAACCAGAGCTAACAGGGAAGGAAGAAAAAAAAAATATTCCCAGTTACGATCAGGCGAAACGCTCCGGGTCAGCATGAAAGGAGAAGACTGCAGACCAAGGGGCAAGCGTTTTTTCAGTGAGTTGGGACACGTAGGGGGACGAGGGTTTACGGGGGGTGTGGAAGAACGTCCGTAAAACTGCGAGGGGGGGAGACCCTACACGAGGACCCAATGGAAAAAGGGGTTCAACATACTTAGGGGGGAAAGGAGAGGACGAGGGTGGCAAAAACAAGGTGGGAAGGTTTCAGTCAAAACTAGAGAAAAAAAAAGGTACACGGTGGTTTTTTTCCATAACTGAAAAGGAAAGGGGACAATGGACGTTTCATCGTAAAGACCCGTTTGGTCCGAGCAGCGGGAGTTTTGAGATTTTGGGCATGGGAAGGGACTGGGACGGAAGAAGAAGACGTTAAATCGGGGGATTCATGCTGCCGGAAACACACAGGTTGGTCAGGTGAAAAGGCGAGCAATCGACGAGGGAAAAATTTTCGGTAAGGTATAGACATCATCCATCAAGGAGGGTTCTGAAGATCACAGGAAAATGCCAAACCTGGGACCGGACGGTGGCGGAAACGCGAGCAACAAAAAACAGGGAGAGGAAGGTACCAAATGGTGTTCGGGGCAGGAGTGAGAGTCGAGAAGTAATGGGGGGGGCATCTTTTTCCGGTTCATTGGGACCGCAAAGAGGCGGGTGGGGTGGCAATCACCAAATGGACAAAACGGAAGGAGGCAACAAATAAGAAAAAAGGCGTGGGGCGGGCACTGCAATCTCCATTTTGGCGGTCAACTCAACCGAGTTCTGCACACAGGATCCAAGGGAAAGCAAGGAGGTGGTTGTATGGAAGGTCAAATTTTTCGTATCTTTGTTGAGGTGGTACCCCCCGCAAATTCCGAACTGCCCCTTCCGGGAAGGGGCACTGACGAACAGGGGGGGGCTGCAGGGACCAAGGCCGAAAGTTCCGGACGTAGGTTTGTGTTCTTAAAAAAAACAAAAAAAAAAAACGAACTTGGACAGCGAACGACCAGGTCCCCTTGCTTTCTGCGAAAAGGTCGGTTTCGGGACTGACGGTTGATCGGAAAAAGACAGGGAAAGGGGGGACATAAACCAAACGGAAAAAAAAAAGATTACAGTCAAGACTGAAGGACTGTACACACCAAGGGAACCAGGAAGACCCTCGAGAGCGTTTCCTGCTGACGCATATTGGTTGCTGAGGCTTGAATTGGGGGACGTGGTGGGCGATTGTAGCAACGCTAGAAAAACGAGGGGGCCCGTACGGAATTAACGGGAAGGGGAACAGTTACGAGGGGGACGGGAAATGTCTAGAAACCATGGTCAAACAAGCGTGGCACCTCGAATGCCCCGGGGGTGCAAAAAATCGACAGCATGATGGTGAAAGGAATTGGCAAGGGGACTGACGGGGGGGGTTCAATAAAGAATACGCCCAAAAGGGGGGTAGGGGGTAAAGAAAAATGCAACACTCTAGCTGACTGGGTGGGTTTGGGGTGAGAGGCCGACACTGTTTTGATCCCCGTGCAGGTTGGGGGGGGCAGGGGGGGACAAACATTGGTTGGGTGGGGGTAGGGGGGACTCGATCCGACTGCATAAAAAAAAGGACGAGGCCGGGTTTTGTCGGAAATGATTGGTACCCAATGAGAAGGGGGGGGGAGCCAAGCCCCAAAGCACTGAAATTCAGCCATCGAGAAAAACTTGCTGACCAGAAAAAAAAAGGCAAAAACTGCATAGCGGCCAGAATTTCCGTCCCGGGGGACGGTGGGTTCTTCGGGGCACCGAGGGGGGAAGTGGAAGTCCCGCCATATCGTTGCAGGTGGCACATGGGGGACTGGAATAAAACTCGGAAAATGGGAGGGACATCGCCGAGGGTCTCGCCTGAACCGCCTAAGTGGTTAAAAACTTGGGGAAAAAAATGGAAATTGTTGTATCCGACGAAGGGTTGGAAGAAACCTCCTTCGAAAAAATAAAATAATTGCAGGGACAACAGGAGGGGGAAATTAAGCGGTGGTGGACTGGGTGGGGGAACGGTTACAAGAAAATGACGGTCAGGACCGGGTATTTTCCCAAGTGGTAAGGAAAGAAAATAGTCAAAATGGGCAAGATAACAATCAAAGAGCCAAGTCGCCGGTAATTTAGATCAAAGTCACGAAAAATTGTGATTCAGGGAATACGACTCGGAAGACACTCGGGGGGCCGGGAAGAGTGAAAGCTCTACCACGAGAAAACAACAACAACCAAACGGGGATGTATTAAAAGAATATATTGCTGTGTGAAAGAAAAAAAAGAAACCCACTAAAGCAAACCGTTCAACGCAAAGGTGAGTAGCCGAAAAAGAGTCCGCCAGCTCCTTCTGGAGACCAATAATCGCCAGACAAAACTCCGCGCGCGCTTTGGGAAAGGGGAGTTAAAAAGGGGATAGGTCAAAAAAGGGAACCGGGAAAACAGCCCGCCCCGTCAGTACTAAGTAAAAAAAAGAAAGGTTTCTGGAAAATCGTGCCCATTACAAAGACAAAACGTTGGGAATGCAAACTGGGGGGCCAACCTGTAACGGGGGACTGCTGGGGGGCCAGACCATTGGAGCCATGAAATACCAGACAAAAACGAAAGGTGAAGACTGGGGAGCCTGAGGGAACGCGAAAAGCATGACGGAAGTACTAGGGGGGGACATCCATTCCACCAAGGGGGCCATGAACCGAAGTATATTGGACCGGCCGGGAAGGCCACGCAAAAAGCAAGGGAATAGGACGCCTCGCAGAGAAAAAAATACTCAAGGGTGACAGATAGGGACACAAAAGTGGGGGGGTGTTCCGTAAATTTGCGTTTTGCTTGTAGGGTCATTTTGCCTCTTCACTGGGGGGGGGCCGATTAGGGGAAGAGAGGACCAGGGGTTAACAAAGAAAAAAGCGCCGAGGGTGAGGATGGCTGAAAAAGAAAAAACTCAGCAAAAAAAAACAGGAGGGGTTGGGGGAAGACGCCACAAGTGCAGGGAGGAGAAAACCGTGTCACCAAACTCGAACCCGGGGAAGCAGTGGCCTAAACGTGGGGTAATGCGGTTACCAGCCCAGGGCGGACGGGGTCTTATGGAACACAAGAAGCCGTGTCACGTCGGGCTTGATGCGTTCATCAAATCAAAATGGGCTGTCGAATTGTGGGTTGCACCAACAGTCTCTTGCCACAAAAAAAAAAAATGAGGCACCTAAACTTCCCGCATAAACGGGAGAAGACGAATAAGCAAAGGCCAAACATCGGGAGGTGGGTTGCTACCAAGGACCTTGGGAAAAAAAGAAATCAAACGAAAAAAAAAACACGTCTACATAAATGCCAGTGAGCCCACAAAATAAGTGATTCTAAAAAAAGGGAAAAACCCACACTCGAAGGGGATTAACGGGTTTTCACTTCGGTATCCCTTGAGCCCTGAACCCGTGAATTCTGGGGTTGAGGGTTTTATTGGGGCAAAAAAAGACCTTCACTGACATGTGGGGACGAAGGGACAAAAGGAATGGACAATCATAGGAAATAAGCTGGGGGATGTTAAAAGAGGTTTTAAATGAAAAAATCGTTCAGAAAAAGAGGAGGAGACATGGAAGGGGAAACCCATCAGCCATTCTTCGGAAACGTGCCAAGGGAAGGGGGGGAAGAATAAATGACGAAACTCAAACGGAAATCCCGGAAGCGGCAAGATGACCGTCGCACCCCACGCCTGTAACCATGAAGTGAGAAATTTTGGGGGGGGGAAACCAAGACAAAACATCGTTAATCAACGGGAGAAACATTCTGTGATTTAGGCGGGGTAATCCGGTGTGTCCCATTTTGATTTAAAAAAAGAGAAAAAAGGACGGAAAAAGGAACAGGGAGAAAGGGAATTTCAAAAACGAATTACTCAAGCAATGGACCCCTAAAAACAACACAGGTTAATAGGTTTTCCATGGATGTGTCCCGGTCTCAGGAGTGAGGAAAGAAAGAAGCGGAACCAGGGGTGAATAACGGGGGGGATGCAGGGCCCAACAGAGGAACCCCCCAAGGATTTGAAAAAAGGGCTGAAAACGTTTACCCGGATAAAAACGGGGGGGGAAGCTGCTATTGGAGAGCCGACCACATTAGGGAAAAAGCGTTGGGAAGCATGAGGAGAAGATGAGAGCTGAAGGGTGTAAGAAAAAAAAGGTGGGGGAAAAGGTAGGGGAAAAAACGGCAAGTAAAACTCCGCAAAGCAAACCACCGCGTCGCTTCCAAATACCCTTGCCGGAACAGGAGTCGAAGCCTTGAAAAAGTAACAATGAACTATTGAAAAAGGTCACATGACCACCGTGGGGCCAGCGGGTTATATCGGGTTGGGGGATTGTTCAAAAAGAGGGGCACCCTCAAAATTAAGGGGGGCAACTTTTCCAGGAGGTATAGACTGGCCAAGGTAAAAAAGTGAATGAAGCCGAAATGTGGGGGGGGCATCACCCCCACCGCAGAAGTGTGGATCCTGGCCATATGCAAACCGAAGAAACATCAAGATAACCCTAAAAAAAAGGGCCGATTGCGAGCGCGGATAACTCGATGAAAAAGAGCGAATATGAGAGCCAGGGGGCCAGGGGGAGGGGGTAACCCGAGGAGGTGGGATCAGAAAGAAAAATGCCGCAAATAGTTTTGCGAGAGGGCGAATCTTGAAAGATATTTAGAATGTTCCGAAGGGGGGAGGGCCCCCTTTCAAAGTGGGGACGGCCGGGGGAAAAGCACAAAGAGCCCGCCAGGAACGAGGTGGATGTACCGAAATGGAAAGCACAGGAAATTGGTGCAGGGGGGGGTCGGGGGGGTGGGAGTGTTTTTGGGGGGGGGAAAAGTTGGACGGGACAAAGAAACCTTCCGAGGGGAAGGGGGAACCTTAGTAAGCCCCAGGGGGGGTGAAGGGGAGGAAATTTTTGAGGGAAAAGAAACTGTTAAAAGGGGGCTCCCCAAAGTAAAAAAAAAAAAAAAAAAGAAAAAAAAAAACCAAAAAAAAACAAAAAAAAAAAAACGGAGGGCTTTTGAGCTGATGTTAAAGAGCGTCCACGTCACTGTTGCAAACAAAAAAAAAAGGAAAAAAAAAAGAAAAAAAGGCCGAGCCCTTCTTTGGTCCGCCCTTTGGCTGGTAGTATACGCTTGTGGGGGAGAAAGGGGGGGGGCAAGAAGGTATTTCAATGCTTCAGAGGGTAAATATCACCAAAAGTGAACAACATTACCTCCGATAAGAACCCATGGATAAAGTTTGTCAGAGGAAGCCGACGCTTTGTTGGGGACATAAAAGGGGCGGGAGGATTCAGTGGGCGGCAAAAAAGCGCTGGCGTGAAAAGGAAAATTCCTTGTGTGGGAGACCTGCGCTTCCAACAAGGACACCTTGTCATGGAAGGGGGGAAACAAAGGGGAAGGTGGCACCTTTATCTAAAACCAACTCCACTAAAAAGGCTATGAAGGGGCTTTGGAATTGGGAACGCCTAA
>Ga0179593_1588806_pt1 | contig 16094 bp, 23 predicted proteins | sample CZODoug2_1_08_16_FD_185931 | JGI IMG/M metagenome (GOLD analysis project Ga0179593, IMG submission 185931) | Vadose zone soil fungal communities from Angelo Coast Range Reserve, California, USA - CZODoug2_1_08_16fungal (PacBio error correction) | ecosystem: Environmental > Terrestrial > Soil >...
AAGGAGGGACATTTTCCACTACTCTACGTTTTTTTGGGGAAAAGAAGAACACGTTCGCCCAGCGATCTCGGTTTGCCTTGAAGGCTTATATCAAAGGAAAGAAGGAGCGATTCCTTCCGGCGATCTCACTTGTCCATAATCTGTCATTCCTTCCCTCGTAAAAGGGTAGGTGGATGTATATACAAAGTCCAACCTACACCTTGGAAGGGAAGATTCACAAAAATCCAGAAACAACATCACCCCTTAAACGTAATTCAAAAGGGAACAAAAGCTTTTCGGGGGAAAGGAGAAAGGGAATCCCGGGGGGAGGGAGGGTCAGTTACGGGGGGGGGGGGGGGGATTTTCCTAAAAGTCCTTTTCCTGGAAAAAGAAGGACGATTATTCCCAGAAAGGGGCTATCGTCATATCTAAGGGCCCGATTTCATGCAAGGGGTGGGGGGACACGGGACGCCTTCGAAGCCCGGGGGGGTCCGAGAGCAGGCCACGTTACGGTATTTTTAGCAAAGAGGGTCATCGGCCGCTCCGGGGATCTCTTCGGGGGGTCGCGCCGAGAGAAAAAAAACACGCTTCCCATCATGGGAACATCTCAGTTCCCTGGGTGAGGCAGATTGGGAAAAGAAAGATTACACTTTTCAATTTGTATGCTTCCTATTTTGTGGTAAAGAGCTGGTGGGCAGGGACCCTACTGTCTAAAGCCGAGCCCCCCTCTCTCATTGGGGGTAATATCTTTGTGCGTGAGGAGTGGGGAGAAAGTAGAGGGGATGTGGGGCATTCGCCTTGCTTGGAATGGGGATTTGTAAATTTTCGTGGGGTCCCGTGGGGGAGGTTCGTACGTTTGTTTTGTTGGGGCTTGGGTTGTACCATTACTAATCCGGTTTTTTGGTTTATTTTTTTGGGTCTTTTATGAATGGGGGTGTCCGATTTCTGAGTTTTAATTTTTCTCTTAGTCTTCTTTTTTTTTCTTGTTAGGTTGTTTATGCTTGTCTTACTTTTAAAAAAAAAGAAAAAGGGGAATACTGAACTCGGTGTGATTGGGGAGGGGGGGGGGGGGAGGGGGAACAGAAGTAACAAAAAAAAATCGTCTCCTGACAGAAGGGGGGAAGTCCTCCTTCAAAACAGTTTTTTCCTAAAAAGTGCCATGCCCGGGTCCGGGAAGGCAAAACAGTCCTGAACGAAAAAAAGAAAAAATCAGCATGTGCCGGATGCGGAGCCCGGCGATAGGGAAAAAAGCTTCCTCTTCTTTTTGTCCCCAGGGGAGGGGCTTCTTTATGATGCGGTGCCCTCGGTACCAGCACCCCCGATGGGTGCCTCTTTTCTGTTTTGGCTTTTGTTTTCTTTTTTTTTTTTCTTTCGCCGACGGAGGGGTCGGTTGGTGAGGAACCCAAATTCTTTTCGGGGGGGGGGTCTAACCTGATGTTAAGAAAGGAAAAGTATCCTGGGAAAAAACTACTGGATTTCGTTAAAACCTACTGCAGAGTGTGTTTTCCTAAGCTCAATCCTGGGTGGATCAACAATTTTTTTAGTCGGTAGGATGTCCGTTCTTCACGTTTTTGTCGTTTTTTTCGAATGGCTAATTGGAGTAGGGCAAATAATCTCTTGTTTTCATTTCTTTTTTGTTGTTCTGGTGAACTCCTTGTGTTTTTGTGCTTTTTAAAAAAAATATCGATATCGCAAGTACAGGAAGAGAAAAGGTTTCCGATGAATGCAGGCAATCTCGATACCCAGGAAGGGCTGTCCTTTCTCAAGCCCAAGAGGAAGAAGGGGGATTTCTGGGGGGAAAAGAGGGGGCCGCTGGTCCAAAAAGCTACCTTCGGGGCACAGGGGGGAGATTTGGGGGAAGAAGAGGGTCATATGGAAAATGGTCGAGAAGAAAGGATCGGTTTCGTCGTGGTGCTGATCTCTTCTACTCTCGGTACCGTTTCGATAAGGTATAACGAAGAGGGAGGGGGGAAGATGCTGTTTTCGCCGTAGGGAGGTGCAAGGACGGACCAACCTAATTATAAATTGCTGTGGGGGGTCGCTTTAGGTAAGGGAGAAATGGAAAAAAAAAAATCTCATCAAAAAAGGGCCATTCGGGTGAGCCGAGAGCAGACTGGAAAGGGCCTGCATCCCGGAAATGAACGGAACATCGTTATCCCTCTTCGAGGCAAATTCGGTCAGAAAAAAAAAAAAAGCCTTTCTTAATGTGACAACACACCAAAAGGGGTCCCGACGTGGGTAAGGGGGGTGAAGAAATACCGGCCCATGAGCCAGGAGGGTTTCGGCGGGCACTGTTAAGATTAAGACCGCTTGCCCGGGAAGGGGAAAAAAAAAAAAAAATCGCCTACGGCAAGGGTGGCGGCCTCCTCCTCTTGGAACCCACTTCTCCTCAATGTGGGAATGACGTCATCATTCAAATAACTATGAATTCGGGGGACGTAGGGTCTGCGATATTTCTGAATGGAAAGGAAAATGAACCTTCTTCACCTGAAGGGGGGGATATAGAAGCTCGACAGATTCAGAAAAGGAAAAATTTCCCCCCATTTTAGTTGAAAAGGATTATTCCCCGTAGGAAGAAAATAAGGAAGAAATGTCTCCCTCTTCGTTAAAGGATCAAGTAGAAGAATGTTCTGGCGTCGGTTTGGTACTTTTCCTTATTCTTAGAAGTTCTTTTAGATGGAAAAGGAATCTTCCTGTCCATCTGTTGATGTCTGTTCGTTGTTGTTGATTTGTTCTTCGTTCGTGGGGTTCCTAGGTTGACTCTCCACCACATAGTTTAGATTGGTACACGATTGTGTTTGTGTGTCCCTCAATAGTTCTTTCTGAAAGAAGCCGGGGAGAAAGAGTGGGACTCCGCGGGCGGCAGATCTTTCTGGTTAGATGTTTAAAAAGATGGGGAAAAGGGCAATCTTCATCTAGGAAAGTTGTCTACTAACGGCATTTAAGGGGGTGGATGGGAGTGCCGGGGGGAAGCCATTGGTAAATCCTTTCCCAATGAATAGTAAGGATTCAATAGTTGGAAGGTACTCTTTTTGGGGGAAGAATTGTTACAAAGTCACGAAAGGGCGGCCTTCGCCTTTAGTTCCAAAAGGTCCTCGGGAGGCTCACCTCTTGAGGGGGTGGGGAGGCTTGTGTGACTTCAACCTACAGGAAGGAGTCACGATGCTCCATGGAAGAAGGGGGGGAAAAAGGGCGTTGTGGTAAGGCTTTTTGATTATCTTCTTGTGAAAAAAAAAAGGGGGTCCTCCGGATAAATGGAAGGGGCCAATCCTTTTGGGGTCTGTTGGGTCCTTCCTTCAAAAAATGCTTAACACACGTGAGCAAAAAGATCTGCGAGAAGAGAGTCACGGGTTTCGCCTCTTCGGGGAGATAGGAACGACGACCGTGGAAAAAGAGGGGGGGGGAGCTTGAGCGGCCGCATCCCTTCCCCGATAAAAAGGAAAAAGGAGGGGACTTTTATTCCCGCGATGGGAATAGGCGGTCCCTAAACTTGAAACAAAAGCCTATCTTCCGGATGTAAAAGGAGAAAACTTCCTAAAAGAGGGGAAACTGAGTGCTGTGCATTAAAAAGTGGGGGGGGACCGTGTTTTGTGGAAGAAGGGGAAATTGGCGATCTGCCCGAGGGGGGAAAAAGAGAGGATTCTTTTCCGAGAGAACTGGGGGTCGCCATGGTCGAGGTTACTGCGTGGGAAAGAAGGGGCCTATGATGGGGACGCCTTTGTTGGTACGGCATGGCCATTCCTGGGGTCCCCTGTGTTTCCTAGAAGCACCGGCGCATAACAAGAAAATAAATCTCGCCGGTTAAACCGATATACAGCGCCGGCCGGGAGATGGGACTCCTTGGTGGGGGGTCGCGCTGGGCCTCTAAGTCCAGTAAAAGAAAAAAAACCTTTTTAAAGCCTCATCCCGAAGGGGTGATGCTTAATCGAATTATGCGGGGGTGCTTGGGCGCATCGGGCAAGTGAACTGATTTTCGGGGGAGGGGGGAGGGGTCCCATACGTCCAAAGGCAAGTGTGGGCGTCTATACCTAACCGGGGTACAATCTGTACTGGCTTCGTTCTGCTGCCAGTCACATTGGGGGGGCGCACAGTTCCTCGTAAGGTTGTGTGTGTGCTTGAGCGTGGGTCCTCCTATAGATTGTGAGTGGGAACTCTTTTCCTATTAACGCCAGATCGTTCGTAGTTTGTGTTTTTGAAGTTATAGGGGGGTGGGCCCGGGGGAAGGGGAAGGAAAATCTTTGTCGAGAAAAAGAGATTCAATAGTCCCGAAGGCGAACTAGATCAGCACTTGGGGGATATGGGGGGGGCTCCGTGATTTCTACCATTGAAATTGGGCCGATCGGGAGGTAGGAAGAAAAAAAGGAGCCCTAAAATGTGGCGGGATTCCGCCATCTCCGAAGGAACTCCTAGGATAAGGGGGGGGAGGGTCTTCTTGTGCCAAGGGGGTTTTTGGAAGGGGGAAAAAAAAAATTCCCAGAATGGGAGAGAGTACTTCCAGATGGTGAACACGTCACATTTTGGGACCTTTTCTGGAGGGGGGCGATCTCCCTAGGGAATGCCTGGAATGTAAAAAGATGGGATCCGTTAAAGGAAGAGTGTGTCTTCTCAGCTTAGGGAGGTTTGAAATTCTTAATAATTGTAAAACAATAAAAATGGTTCCTCGGGGTGAGACTTTTCTTTTGCCTTCCTAAATCGATCGTTTGGGACAGTTTCTATCTATTTCTGAGGGGGGGCGGGGAATCGGCCCGGAAGGATCGTGTAAGGGGGAATGAATCGTGACTATGAAAACCCTCTTGCAAAAATTAGGTTCTTTTAATGGAAGAGCTTGTTGCAGCCCTAGTCAAGGTACACCCATTTGGTCCCTCCCGCGGGGTGTTAAAGGAAACTCTCAAAGAATATTGGTCCCTCCCTGGGGGGGGGGCCTACATGGGTGCCGGGGAAAATAACCTCGTTCGGCGACGGGGTTGTTGCAGCCTGAAGGGGGGGGCCTCTTTCTATTTCATATGAGTGAAGAACCCTAAACAGGCCATGATTCCTTTGGACTCCGGGAGCGGGGGGGAACCTTTAGTAGAGTAGGAAAGGGCCCGGGAAGCCCTGACAGGAATAATTTCGTGTCGGGTCTCGGCCCCCCCGAGGGATGAGTCTCTATCTGGAAAGGGCAAACTCCACCTCAGGGGAAATGGTCAGTTGTTCTATCACTAGTTCAAGTGGGGAAAAGATCCTTTCTCGTTTTTTAAGAGCCCAGGGGGAAAGACTAAGCAACGTGTCAAGTGGGAACCGGAAATTCAAGCTTTAAAAAGATCATCCGTGTAATTGAAAAGAAGCGTTTGCAGAGCACGGGAGGCGAGGTCACCGCCCCTGTGAATAGGAGGAAGCAGACCAAAGAAAGGGAAAAGGAGATGCGAGGAATAGCGGCAGTCGCTCAGCCGAACCGGGAGTGGGGATCTTGGGCCCAGGGGGGATTAGTGTAAAAAAATTTTAAAAATTATTGAAAAAGGTAACCTCCAGGATCCAATCCCCTTGGAGAAAAAGTTTTCTCCAGGGATCGATCTCTCAGTTGATTGATGGTGATAAAAGAAAGAAGGCCCTGTGAAAGGAGTGGGGGCAATTCTCATGCGAAGGGGAGTTTCCTCCGTAGATGTAGAAAAGGGAAGAGGAATCTTCTTCTTAAAGTGCGGAAAATATTCCTATGGGTAAGAAAAAGTCCCCACTGAAGGAAAAAAAACATTCCGTGAAAGGCGAAAAGTATGAGGAGTCTCATCGTGAATGGAACAGGTCTTGTGGGAAGGCGGCGTAGGTTTCCAGGCCTCAATGAATAAGAGTCTCTTTCTTGGGGAAAGGAAAAAAAATCTTTTTCTCGTCTCCGGGGTGTTTGTTAACCTTGGATTTCTCCTAGAAAGGGGACTCACGTTTTCGGATCGCTCGGAAAACAAACGGCGGCGTAGGGGGTGGGGGGGGGGGGTAGGGACCTACCCCTTATGCTGGGTGTATTAAGGAACGGCAGATTGGCTGGAGGAACTAATCTTGTGCATCCGGTTTCTTGGGATTGGGGTGGGAAAAGAAAATTTGTCCTCTTACAGATGAGGTTACAGGGTGGGCGGGGTCAATTCTTTGGGAGACCCTGGATGAAGTGAAAAGAAGATCTCCGAGCGGGAAAATTTCGCCCGCGATCAAAAAAGGAATGTGGTGGGAGGGGGGGAAGAGCCATTCCGAAAAGAATGCCTCCAGAGATCGGTGAAAAAGAACCCTCTCGGCTGGTGAGAATGTCCGGGCCGGGGAAAAGGGGGACACCGGGAATCTTTCTCTATCTGGAGGAAGGGGGTTGGCTGGAGACATTAAAGAGAGGGGGGGGCCTGTGCTGGAGGAGAGGACGCTCCGGGAAGAGGATAGGGTGAAAAAAAAAAAAAAAAAGAGGGGGACTTTTCCGGAAGGCGCAAAAGGGCCGGGGCGATCCTACTCTTAGGGAGTAGAAGGTTGGCATGTTCCAAAAAGGAGAGAAGAAAGCCTCGCTTTGGGGGATGAACGTCCGGCTTTTTCATTCGAGGAAAAGCGTTGCTTGGGCAAAAAATTCGTACTTCGGGGGGGTAACGGGGACCTACGAGTCTTTGGGGTGTTTTTGATAGGGGGTAAAAAGTCCTAACAAGGCAAAAGTGGCTTTCCTCACCCAAAGTGGGAAAACGCCGTCCTCGGGTGGTCCGGGAAAGGCGAAAGTCTTTTCAGGCCCAATTGTTAAGGAAAAAAGGCCCTTCCTAATTGCCGCCTATTTCTTGGACTTTTTACCCCGGGGGTACAATGATAAAATAAATCGCCCGGGATAAACTTCGAGCATCTCCAATAAGGGGTTAGAAAACATACTCTGGTTTGGGGGGGGAAATTTGCCCTGGGGGAAAAAAGTAAGGGGAAATTTTCCTTTTCCATATGGTCCTTCCCGGCGGTAGGTAGGAAAACAGCCTCTCGGGGGTCTTCCCTTATGAGGGAGATGGAGAAAAAAGAAATTGTCCGATGGGGAAAGAGGGGGACGTATCCGGAGGAGGTCTATGCCTGGCCTTCTAGGAAGGTAAAGACGCAGGCCTTCGGAAAAGGAGACGTTTAGAGCAAAAAGAAGTTCCTCGTCATCTGGGGATCCTCTCTCGCCGAGGGGTATCCTCTAATATAGGGAAAAGCAAACGACTTCTCGGGGGCGTCTTCGGGGGAGTAGCCTCCTCCAACTCAAGGGGAAAAAATTCTTCCTATTGTGTGACGTTGACTTCCTAATAGGTAGGGCCTCCCCTCATGGGGGGATACCTGTAATATCTTTTCTGTGAAGTGGGTGGGGGGAAGGGGGGGGGAATGACCTGAGCTTCTTAAAACGCTCCATCATTGTTCGGAGGAAGAGACTGCGCTTGGGGCGATAGCTTTGGACTTCTTTTCATGGCGATCAGGGTGGAATCCATGACCCTGATTGGGGAAATGGCGGCACTGGAAAAATCCGTGCCCTGGTACTCCCTACTAAAAGGAGCCTTCATTTCCGTGAAAAAAAAAACCCGCCTTCCTGAGTATCATCACAGTCGTTCTCCCAAAAGAGAAAAAAGACGATGGGCCCCGCAACGGAAAAAAAAAAGAGTGTGCGTCGTGGGAAAAGAGAGCCGGCGATCGTTCTCGAGGGAAAAGGGGGGGAGTCGTCTTGCTCGGTGAGAGGGGAACAGCCCTCCCAATAGAACGGGGCCGCCACTCTTAGGCGCGATCGCAGGGAGAGTATAGGTTAATATCCTAGTAGTCCCGCCGGGGGATTCTCCGGTGGAGGGAAAAGTCCATTGTCAACAAAAAATAACATGTAAAAGGTATCAAAGCGTGGTGCCTCAACAATCTTCCTTGGGAGTAAGCGTTCTTGCGAATGGAGGGGGAGGAAAAGAAAAAAAAAAAAACTCGGCAAGTCAAGTCGGTTGGGGAGGTCGTCTCGCAGAGGGAGAAAAAAAGATAACTTTCTGATTAGTCCTTCACAGCAGAGAAAATAAATATTCGAGTCTTTCCAATGGGAAAAGGACGATCGGCGGGAAATTTTTAAAGAAAAAGAGTTCTCTGGCGAGGTGACCGGCCTGGCGCTTGTCGTTTCGAGAAGAAAGCCGAAAGTCGGTTGAAAAAAAGTGTTCGGATCGGAAGGGGAGCGGCGCAAAACCAGGGACAAAAAGAAAGAGGGAAATCGCCGATCTGGTGGGGGAGTACGGATTTTTGCCGGAAAGGACCACCTAATTATAAGAAGGGTACACGATACATCCTTGAGGACGAAGGAAAGAGCTCATCAAAAAAGGAAAAAAAGAGTACCTGCATATGAAGTCGCCTATATCCGAAGCGGCTTTCGAGCCAAGGGAAAATCAAGTTAGTGTGAAGTCTGGAGGGAGAAAAAAGTCGTCGAGAAGGCGGGGGTGCATGAAGTCCCGGAGGAGCGCCCGGAGGGGGGGGGGTGTAGTTCTTGCGGCTGAAATGAGAATCCCCTCCATTCAGGGGGAAAAGACCACGGGTAATTGAGGAAGATTTCCCCTGAAATTCTGAAACCTCGACCTGACTCCCCCCGAATGAAGTGTGGGGGGGGGGATGCCCGTCCTTCCGCCGGGTAGGAAGAAAGGGAGAAGTCTTCCCCCCCCCCTAAAAGCGGTCAACTATTAAGCCACTTTCTTAATTTAGTGGGGGAAGATGGCGAATAGTAGCGAGATAGAAAGTCCGTCACCGGCGTACGGACTGCCTGGTCTATCTGAAAAGAGAGGAAAAAAAAGATTTCTCCTAAAAAAACCCCTGAGGAGAAAGAAGGAGTAATAGGGGTCTTCGAAAAAGAAAAGGTGTAACGACGGTGGGTCAGGTTGAAAGAACGTTCATTAAAGGAAAAAAGACCTTACAGGGGTGGTTCTAAGGATGGGGCGTTTTGGGGAGTCTGGGGGTCTCTTCCACAAGGGTAATCGAGTGATACGGGTGTACGGTAGTTTGGGTTCTGGGATTTAAGCTGTTTTTATTGGGGCCATGGTTGGGAGAAGGAGGGGGGGTCTAGTTTTCAGAGCCACTCTGCGGTAATGCGATCGGTTTGACTATTCACCTCCCGTTACCCTTTTCTCTCTTCTTTTATCTTCTCAAGCCTATTGATGATCCGTCACACGTCCTCCTTAGGGGGGGGACTATGATATGCCCCAAGCCTATCCCTGTTAAATAGAAATGGCAGGGACGCCTCCACCTATTAATTCAAGCTTTTCTTGAGAGGGGGGAGGTTAAGACCCTTCCAAGTAGGGGTGGGAGGAATCGAGCCAGGCTGAAAGTTAGAGGTAACCCTTGGTGGAGAACTTCTAAGGAAAGTATCAAAAAGGATAAAAACATCTAATTTCCAGGGGGTACATCACAGCGTACTTCCGGTGGGTTTCTCCCTAAGAGCAGTAGTCTAACTATGTAAGGGTGGAATATTCTTTCCAAAAAGTATCCTTCTAGGGGAATTTCTAAAGGGCTTGGGGGGGGTCAGCTTTTAAAAATTCTCGGGAAAGGGAAAAGGGTCCATCTTTACTACCTTCATTTACATAGGGGGGAGACAGGGCAGCCGCGGAAAAGCGTTTTTCGGAAGAAAGGGGCTCAAACACCTAAAAAAAGGACACGGCGATCAGAGGGGGTGTGAAGGGAAAGGGTTTCTCCCGCGGGAAGGCCGAGATCAACGTAACTACTAAATCTTTCGCTAGTAACTACAAAGCTCCAGTTTATAAAGTATGCCAAAGTCATGAAAGGGTAAGGAGGCCATAAATCTGTGGTCATCCCTGAGGAAGGATATCCTTCTAATGAAAATGAGAAAAAATCTACTAAATATTTCAGAAAAGTCGTATAATTCAAGGGACCATTAAAGGGGGAGGAACCGGGGGGGGGGTTGGGGGGGGTCTATCCTGAAAGAAAAGCGATTTCTCGGGGGAGGTGCCGCTGCCGCAGGGTTCGTCATTGGGAAAGACACTGATGTGGTCCGAATTCCTCTTGGGGAGGGCACTGGGTCCTTAGGGTGGGGGTCCGGTCTTCCTGTGAGAAGGTGGGGGATGACTTTTGTGGTCCCGGACTCATCCTTTCCTGAAAATAGAAGTGGTGTAAAGCCCTCGGCCGTTGGAAATGGAATTACTAATGAAGTTAATAGAGCCGTGGAGGGGGAGCATCCTCTCTTTTTGGGAGGGCCTATCTCTGGGGCGGTAAAAACAAATCTAAAAGAGGTTTGAACAAGTGTAAAAATAAACCTTTGTTTTTATACAGGGTACTGTGAAAATAGTCCCTATACTGTCTCACTGTTTTTCTGTTGTTTTTCTTTTAGTAGGGGGATTTCTTTGATATAACGTTGATTTGTTTTCAGGTAGTGTTTCCGTGTTCCTGTCGCTCCTGTGTAAAAAAATAGTTGTTGCTTATTTGTTGGTGGCCTCACTTTGTTTGGTTGTTTACCAGTGGTTCTCTTTTGGGTGGTTCATAGTTGTTGAGAGGCCCATGTTGTTTCTTTTTGTCTGAAAATTGTTCGCCTTTCTTGCCGTTTTTTGCTTGAGGGGGTTTGCTTGTTGACATTTAAGGGTTGTTAGGGAAAAGAGGGGGGTGGGGTTCTAAAGTGTTGTTGTTTGGTGTTGGGATGTCTGTGATAAAAGGCGCTCAAGAAATGTATTTCAAACAGCTCCCAAGGAGCGTGCGCTGCGTTCTTTTACTCATCCTCTTTCATGTGTCTAACGGCAGCTCCCGTCCCTTGCAAGCAGTTAAGGTTTGTTCTCGCCCTGTAGCCTCAGTTGGAGGTTTGTGTTTTGTTTTCCTGTCTCTTGATATATATTTTTGTTTTTTTGTTGGTGGGTTTTTGTACTTAGTTTCGTTTTGTTGTTGTTGGTGTTTCTTGTCGTGTTTTTTGGTTTTTGTTTTTTGTCTTTTTTCTAGTTTCCATCTCACTTTTTTTTTTTAGGTGGTTGAAAAAAAAAAGGGGGGAAAAAAATGTGGGTCTGGTATGCTTGCTTGTTTTGGTTTTTGTCGATGTGAAACTTGAGTCGTCACCTCCAGGGGTTCTCTCTTCTTTTTGTTAAAGAGACAAGGCGTGTCAGATCTTTTTCTACTTTTTTTTGGGTTAGTCTTGCAAGACTTCTAAGTGATTTATTTTTTTTTCACGTCATTTGTTTGGCGACTCTTCCCTACCCATGGTTTTTTTATGTTTTAGCAAAAAAGATATTAATATCTGATTTTGTTGTTTGTTGTTGAAGTCACCTGCGTTGTTGAGCCGGCTTGAATTTTTTGTAGGTTAAATATGTCTCGTGGGAGTTTATGGAGTTTGGAAGGCTTCCCGGGTGTGTGTTGGTTTTTTTGCTTAATCGCCGGGGAATCACTGGTGAGAACCTCATCTGGTACCCAAGACTCAATCCTGTAAAGGGGAATAAAACTGGGTCAAGCTCTTTCGGGGAGTGGGGGGGTAAAAAAGAAAAGCAACTCTAGTCAGTCCAATAGTCAAGCCATTGGAATCTTGCAGATTGAGGGGTTTTTTTGTTTTTTGGGGGTTCTTTTTTGTAGTTGAGAGAATTTGTGGGTATGGGGTCCTTTTCTCTATGGGGTATCTCCTCTTTGGTGTGAAATCTCTCAAAAAAAGGGGGCCTTTAAGATGGGGTGATCTTCTTCCGAGAAATATCCTATATTCTGGGGTAATACCTGTTGGGTTTTGTTTTATTGTTTGTTTTGGGGGTGGGTGGTGTCGTTTTTTGTTTTTTTTGTGGAACTTTTTGTTCTCGTGTTTTGAGGGGTTTCGTGCTGGTTCATTTTTAAAAAAGTGTTGTGGGTTTCGTGATCTTTGTGTGTGTGTTGAAAGCTGAGAGTCGGTGTCGCGTTGGCAATAATTGTTTTTGATAAGGGGGCTCTGAGCCCACTGTTGGGCGTGTCGCTGGTCTGAGTGCCGGGTGGTTTTTGAGTGTGTTGTGTAGTTGTTACCCTCCGTTTTCGGAACATTCGTCTACGGGTAAGGGGAAAGGTGCGACTGGAGGGAAAAAATACTCGGCTGTCAGGGGGGGGCAACTTGAAAATCACTCTCTTCAAAAATGGAAAATGCCGTCGCACATGGGTGCAGGACTGCGAACAACCTCTGGGTGGGGCAGAAGGTGGGGAAAGACTGAGCCTTTCTGTCGGGGGGATGGTGGTGGGGTGGGGAATGTACAAAAACTCCCACGGTTGTCTCTTTTTTTTTGCATTCTTTTGACTGTGGGAAAAATCACCGGGAGAGTTGTTCTCTTGTTACTTTTGTGGGGTGTTATTTTTTTCGGATTGGCCCTTCCGTGTCCTGTGGGGATGGGGTAATCTTCCTCCGGTTTTGAGTCCTGACTTTGGAATATCCTCCGGTTAGATCCTCACAGGGGAAAAGCAAAACACCTCAGGGGGGGGGGGTTAGGTTCCGAGGAAGTCGTAAAAAAGGAGGGTTAGGGGGCGCACCCCCCCTGGTCCGGTGGTCCAAAGACGCTCTTCCTCGTGAATAGAGAAAAGAAGCGAACGGGGGTCTTCCTTCCTACAGGGCCTTGATGGTGTTTACCCTTCAAAATCTGTTAGTGGGGGGGGGTAAAATTCCACTCGAGGGGGGTTCTATCATGTGGTGTATTTTTGGGGTTGATTTTCTTTATGGGAAGGGGCCAAAGGAGATGGGCTCCCTAACCCCCTTTGGGGGCTTATTTCTATTGAAATACAAAAAAGTTCAATAGTAAAAAGTCATTTTCTCGAATGTCCGCTACGTTTGTGAGGTTGTAGGAGGTTTTCCTTTGTGTTGGGTTGTTGTTCTTTTTGGTGGCTCTCTCCCTTCCTTTGGCTTGGGGGAAGCCTCTTTCTTCTGTTATTGTGTCCCGTGGCTCTGATAATCGACTTATTCGATCTCGTGTTGAAGAAGCATGTGACCTCCCCTATCATTTGGGGGGGGCCCCCCGTTGGTTAAAATCACCTCTGTAGTAAAAACTGGTCCTTGTTTAAAGAGGTGTGTTTCGCAGATCGAAGGAGGAAGCGCGCTGGGAGAAATGCTTACATGCGACGAAGATCGATAGGACTGATATCCGAGGAAGGGGGGGGGGGAGCCCGTGGTGTGAAAGTTTCCTTCGTTAAACACATTTCCTCTAAGCGGGCGAAGGGGGGTAAGATCTGAAAAAAAAAAAAACAGGCATTCGGAACAGAGGGCAGGGGGAAAAATCTGGAAGGGGATTGTCCCGCCTCCTCCGGAAGGGGTTCTTCCGGTTGTCTGTCTTCTTTCGAGCTCGCTTCTGGAAGCCTGCCGGGGATTTTGGAGACCAGTTCTCATTCGTGGGGGGGCCGTCCTGGTTAGTTGTGTGATGGCGTGGGGGGGGGAGTAGGGGTGGTTTGTAACAGGTCTCAGTATCCTGAGGAAGAGAGAAGGGTTTCTTATATGACAGGGATGACCTCAACAACCTTTGGGTTTCCCTTCATTAGGGGAAAAGAAAGAAGGGGCCTAAAGAAAGGGGTGCTTTCTTCTCTGTGCAAAATGTTGGTGATTCCACTTTTTTCGTAGCAAAGACGGCTCCGTGATATGCAGTGTTTTACTCTCTCCCTTGGTGGTATGGTCCTTGTGGCTCTCCCCACATGTTAATGTCCAAAAATCTTCCTCTGTAATGGGAATCCCTTCGCGGGGAAAAAAAACCATCTCAGGGTGAGGTACTACTTTGAGAATAGTGAACGACCTTCGGTCTCCGAGAGGGTTAGAAGCAGTCCTCCGAACCCCCCTCTTTGGGTAGGCTCTGTGAGATGTATGAGGTTGTGCGTTGGTTGGAGTCCCTTCCTGGGGATGCAGTAATGATTCATGGGCCTCACCACTCCCTCTGAAGGGAATAAGAAAAGCTTCTCGTGGAAAAAAAACTATCATTTATAAAATAGCGCCGGACCTATCTTCTCGAAAAAGTGTGGGAAAAATACGGTTTCTGGCGACATCGGGGGGAAGGGGTTTTCTGTCAGGGAAATGTCGGGTTCGAGCGGCCGTCTCTGCGGAGGAGGGGGGGTGAGGGGTGCCCTGGCCGGACGGCTTTGAGGAGGAAGGCTGTGGTCGGTGGCGAGGGGTCTTTTCCGATCGGAGGAAGATCCGGATGGAAGGGGGAGAAAATGTCGCCAGGCACACTCAGGGGCATGAGAAAGCGTCGGTCAGGGTACGATCCTGTAAGGGCCTGCCGGGCGGGACTTTCGGGGGTGACAAATCTTTCTTTGGGGTTATCACGAAAAAGTCCCCCCTAATTGGCGTTTGGTTCAAGGGGTGGGGAGGAGCTCCGCTGCGAAGGAAACTCCCTATCTCGGAAAAGGGAGATGTATGTCGCGTCTCTTCATTTCCAGGAAAAGTGGCCTATTTTCCGGGACCTTTTGACTGCATAGGAAGCCTAGCAGTAAGGAAATCTCGGGACCTGGTCTCCTACTGTGGGGGAGAACCGGCATTTTCCTTGGGTGGGTAAGGGGGTCCTTTTTCCACGGAGGTGGAAATCGAGGGGGAGGCCCAGCGGAGGGAAAAAAAAAATTCTTATAAAGTAGATATGACTCCAGAAGTGGGCCTATTTTAAAAAGTAGATCCTGGGAACGCCGGGGGGGGGAATCTTCTACAACAGAGGTTGTGGGTGAAGATCTACTTTGGGGTGGATAAAAACTTGGTTTCCTTCTGGAGGGCCTCTTGTTTATATTCTTGGGGATGCGGCTCTCTTTGACGGGGTGAGATCGTGTCAGCAGGAAATTCTCTCTGCCTTCAGCCGCGCGCAGGGGGGACACTTCAATGTGAATGCTTTCCGAGGGGGGGGTGGGCCGTCCTGAAGGTACAGGTCCGCCGTTCTTAGGAAAATAGATAGGGGGGGGGCAGGCCGCTGTTCTAAGGGGGGGGGAAATACAGTGCGCGGCTTCCTCCTCGAAGGGGGATGTTTCGAGGTTGAAGAAGGGGGGGCTCTTTCCATCGGGGTACAAAAAAAAAAGAAAAAACTTCGATTCTTAAAGGGAAAAGACGATCGGAAGAAATTACTCAATTAGTGCTTCGGGCTCTACAAGACAGCCCGTGGATCTCCTATAAACAGCAGTCCCTCCTCAAATCAGGGAACGCCTCCACGGACAGAAAGAAAATCATCCCCCCCGGGTGATAGTCCAGGAGAATCCCTTCTATCTTTTAAGAGAGGAAAAAAGGAAAAAAGGGGGAGGGCATGCGCATCTGTTCTGGGAAACACTCCCCGCTCGTTGGAACCAATTCTGAGGAAAGAGGAGGGTCCTAAATCCGAGGGGGGGATGATCTATCTTTCTGGCAAAGACGGCTACTCCTTCATGGGGGGGGGGGAAAAAAAGACCGTTCCACTCGGAGAAAACAATCTTCCTTATAAAAGCGAATCTACTTCTTCTCGGAAAAAGCGACATCTTTGTCTCGGCGAGAGGCCCTCCTACCCAGGAAAAAAGTTTGAAAAAAGAAAAGGAAAGCATCCGCGATACCAAGAGGGGGATCCTGTCCAGAGGGAGGACGAATCGGCGGGAGGGTTTCTTTCCTCCTATTCTCTGGGGGGGGGGAGAAAAAAAAAAGGGGGAAAAAAGGAGACCTTGGAGGGGGGAGGGGACGCTCTCTCACGAGAGGGGTCCGTTTCCCTTGGAAAGAAAAAGCGCGGCCGCAAGGAGGGAAGGCTTGATCGCCCTATTAGGGCAGAGGGTCGCAATTTGTGAAAAAAAAATCGACTACAAAAGGAAAGGGAGAACGAGTAAAATACAGGGGGGGAAGGAAAAAGGGGGGAGGGGAAGCTCATCAAACACCGAAAGAAAAAAAAGCCAAATGAGAAAAAGGACACCTCGAACGGCTTGCAAAAAGGCCCTACATCGGGATCTCGAAGGAAATGCAAAAGACGCCCCGCTGCCGTGGCAACAAGGCCAAGTTCGAAAAAGGTGGGGAGGGCGGCGGCTCCTTCCAGAGAGAAATGCCGGGTTTCCAGTCGGCAGGAGAGAGGCCGCCTTGACAATTCAAAGAAGACGAGCCCGAAAGGGGAGGACCCCACGTCGCCACCGCGGAAGAAAAAGCGCCGGGTCCAGAAAAAAAAAAAGGGAAGCGACGTTATGAATTTTCGAGAGGAAGAGGGGCGAAAGAGCGAAGATCCGAAGGAAACGACGACTACGTCGCTGGAGCAACGAAAGAA
>Ga0179593_1721093_pt1 | contig 16093 bp, 15 predicted proteins | sample CZODoug2_1_08_16_FD_185931 | JGI IMG/M metagenome (GOLD analysis project Ga0179593, IMG submission 185931) | Vadose zone soil fungal communities from Angelo Coast Range Reserve, California, USA - CZODoug2_1_08_16fungal (PacBio error correction) | ecosystem: Environmental > Terrestrial > Soil >...
GAAAGAAAAAAAAGGCATAGCGGGGAAAGAAACAAACTACGCGCTGTCGGCCAGCGGGCCAAGGGCCTTTTTGCTGGGGAAGAAAGACAAAAGAGGTCCAACCGTCAAGTATTTCGGAAGGGGGGGGAGAAGAGGGAAAGACTACAAGGAGGAGCAGGCATGCATCTTTTTTCCCCGAGAAGGCGTTTGCGCCTGAAGCCCCGGACCGGGGACTGAACCCTGAACGGGACACTATAATGCGGCAGCTTGAACGAGGGGGAAAAACAGGGATCGCCCTTCGGCCTCTATAAAAAGGCCCTTCCTCGCTTCGTCGTCTTAGAATGGGTGAGGACGTTTTTCAACCGTCTGAAAAAGGAAGGGGCCGCAATGAGGAAAACCGGAAAAAACAAAAAGGACTCCGGCGTTATCCGGACGGGAAAAGAGGTCGCCTCCGAAGTCCTTTCCGATAGAAAAAAAGACAGGGCTTGCCCCCCCACGGCAGGCATCGGGTCGAGGGAAGGGGAGAAAACTTTCTTTGGGGGACTCAGTAGGAAATAAAACGGAATGCAGGAAGCGAGGGGGGATCTTGCGAGGCCTGGAACGCCCATCGTCGAAAAGGAATGTCCTCTCAGTCTTGCAGGGGGGGGAAAGGGAAATGGCTTGAAGAAAAAATAAAAAGAGGAACGCTTTATGAAGTCGCGCTTCGGAAAGGATGGAAGATTAATCAGCCTCGGCCCAAAAGGGGGAAGCGAACGGGAGCAGCCTTTAAATCGGAGAAAGACCCTTCTTATTGGTACGAGAAAGGACTGTCGCACGCTTGCCATTTTGAAGGGGGAAAAGAAGGGAGATCTGACCCATGGGCCGAGGCCGAGGGGAGCGGGAAAAAAAGGTCAAAGGCGGAAAGGGGAGTCGGGAAGTCGATTCGCTCTTTCAGCCGGTAAAAGGGAATCTGCGTCGCACGACGGCAAAAAGAAAGATGAAAAATTACCTGTCCCAGGAGATCTAAAGCGGGAAATGTATAAAAAGGTCTGGAAAAAGGCTCAATCTTCGCTTCGCTAAGGGACTTCCTCAAGACACGGGACGTCCCCGGCGGGCGGACTGAGCGGGGACGAGAAAAAGGTAGAACCCCCTCCTCTACATTTCAAAAGAAGAAAAACCCTCGCTCCAAAAAGAGGGAAAACGGAGAGCTGACTAAGTCTCGCCGTGAGAGGGGAGAGGGGCAGCGCAGCCTCTGGGGAGCCAGAGCCTTCAGCTCCGCAGGGATGCATCAGCTCTTCCAGCTCAGAAGAGGGAGCTTGAAAGCCGCCGAGTGAAGATTGCAAAAGAAAAGCTGAGACATCCTTGCCTCTTCAGAAGCACAGTTCCTTTCAGCTGGCGTACCGGAAAGAAATGAGAGAGCAGGGGAATCCAAAAAAACTGAAGAAAGGCTAGCTTTCGAAAAAGGGGAGGCCGTCATCGATCCGTTCCAGAAAAAGGAGAGAAAAATCTGCCAGCGTACGATAAAGAAGAAAGGAAAGAAATGAAGCGGAAGGCGCGGAAACCCTCGCCGGGCTCCTGATTCCAATCCGCTTCCAGGCAGATGAAGGTTGCGGCGGATGGCCGAGGGAAATGAAGCAGTACAGCCGACCGCCAGGGGAAGGACCCTCGGGGAACTTCCCCAAGGGAGGGCACTACTCCTGCAGTGGAGGGACTCATCGGAGACCAGTCAAAGGGCGCTTAAGAAAGAGGGTACTTATTTCCGGAGGAGGGTGAAAGAAATAATCGCTCATTTTCTCAAGGCCGTTATTAGTGCGCTACTGTCCGCAAAAAAAAATTGAGACCCGTCCGAAAATCGCCAAGAATAAGGAAAAAAGGATGCTCCCATCCATTCTTCGTGAAATAGGACCAGGAAAGTACAGGAATAGGGGACCCGCTTATTCTTCTCTCATCAAGCCCCAAAGGAGGAAATCAGTATCTATTCCGGCCCACAGAAACGGTCCAGACTGGAAAAGGCAAAAGGAAAGACTACGACTAATTTCGCGTACGGACATGGGGAAAAAGCTACGGCTCGGGAAACCAGAAGTTTCTCAGAACATCACTTTCAAAGGCGCCCGCAGCGTTAAAATTGGAGAAGGCAGGGGGGGAAACCGTTCTCATTTCGCACCCGCAAGGGGATCCCTTTCTCAGCGGGGGGGAAAGGGAAAATTCGCGCTTGAGGAGGGGGCCGCTAAAAATTTAAAAAAGAAGCGCAATCGGCCTTTTGGCGGTGCCACTGGGGAATCCGCCGCAGGGAAGGTCCGCAATCGTATTGAGAAAAGGGAAGGCTTGTCCATTATAAGAAGAGCGCTGGTGACAGGGGAGATCTAGAGGATTAACTCTATAGAGAAAAAAAAAAAAGCCTCTTCTTGATGCAAGCCGACCGGGAAAAGACGCGCTTTTCACAAGTCCCAGAGGGTTTTGCTGGTGGTCACCTCTGTACAAAAAAGGGTCTCGACTAGGTTCTAAATCTATCTAAGAGGATGGAAGGGACAATCTCTGCAAAAAAAAAAAATTAAGCTGTTTTCCAAAAGAACACGATCTTTCTTTTTTCTCGAAAAACCTCTGTTCCCTAAGGTGCCAAAAAGGAAGGCTACAAAACTATTTAAGAAGAGGCGGAGGAAAAAAGGGAACTTTCTTCCTTCTAACCTATAAAACTCTCCCCTTCGCCCTGGAAAAAAGAGAAAAGGAAGAAGGAGAAGGGTTTGGGGGGGTGGGGGGGGGGGAGTCTCGTCGAATCGCTTGAACGGGGAAAATGCTTACCGGCGAGACCCGGAAAAAAGAGGTCTGCACGAACTGGCGCAAAAAACGAAGACGGCAGCTCGCAACGGGCCGAGGGAAAAAGTTTCGATCCGAAAGGAATGGGCGCATTCCGGTCACGAGGAGAAGGAGGAGGTGTGGGGGGCCTTTCTCATTCTCTCCTTCGGAAACCCCTCTTTCTCAAACGGCGCCTGAAAATGGGGGAAACATCCACGGAAAGGGCACGCCCCAAAGCGGCTGAAAGGGGGAAAACCATTTGAAAACAACTTCAGTCCCTTCCCTCATAGAAGAAGAGAGGAACTGCGGCGGCGAGGACAGGGAAGCATCTCTTCCATCTCAAGGAAGGAAAGGGACTTTACCTCTGAGGAGTTGAATGGGTCCGGGGCCACTTCTCATTTTTATGAGGGGGCGGAAGGAGAAGGTCGCAATTCCATTGGGAAGGGGGGAAGAGGAAGGGGGACACTCTTCCTATTCCCTATCAGGAAATTATCTATCTTGCCAGCAAAATTCAAACCTCTCGAAGGGAGAGATTGTAGAGAAAGGGGAAGGGAAGATCTCAACTAATTAAATTACTCCATCTGACCAGGAAAAGGCGGATGTCGACGAGGCCCAGATGATGGGGAAAAAAGAAAGCAAAAAGAGAAACAAGAGCAACTTCTCAGGCGCTCCGCTGGAAATTCAATACACTCGGCCCGGGCCACTACGGTCGAGAGGGACCTAAGTCAAGATTCACAAGGCAGGGACCGTTCAGGCATTGAAAAGGAAAACAGCTTCGGGAGTTTGTCAAGAAAAGAGGCCGAAATCAAAAGAAGCTCTTTTTCGCGGCCGCCTAGAGGGACAGGGGAAGGGAGCCATTTACCGAGGCACGGGGGAAGGAGGAAGCCACCAGGGAGGGTACAGAGATTTCCATCTCCTAGAGAGCTTTCGCTCCTGTCCGGAATTGACAGAGAGGAAAGAAGGGGGAAAGAAGGCCCCTGTACTGTTTCAGCTGGAGGAAAAATCTACTTCGTTGGGAGAAAAGATAGTATCTCCACAACCGCAAAGAGAGAAAGAGAAGGGCAGCCAAGGAGGGAGAAAAGCGCTGCAGCTAAAAGAGCGATCTCCTCGTGCGCGCCCGGGAAGAAGGCCTCGGGCAACAGAGAGGGGAAACGCGAGACAAAGACTCAAGGAAAGGGAAGACCAGAGAAAGGCGCTCCTTTCTCTTTCTGAAAGTCCTCGTCAGCCGGGCATTCCGAAGAAGGAAGAGAATCTGCTGCTGGACACCTGCAAAAGGGGGAAGGGATAAAGTATAAAAGGAAGCGGAGGCAGCAGCGCCTGATGGGCGTGAGAAAGCCCAGCTCTCTCATTTGTCTTAGAGAAAGGCCGTTGATGGAAGGAAGGCGCCCTCAAGAAACAGCGCGACAAAAACTCTCAGCCAGCCCGGAAAGAAGAAAAGTCTGCATGGTCGCGTAATCGACCCGGAAGGAAGAAAGCGGAGGGGAGACCGTAAACGCTGAGTCGGCGAAGAGAGGCCATTTGTGCAGTTTCATCGATCAGGGGAAAGGAACGGTTCCTCGCCTTTCAGCAAAGGGAAGAAAAAATCCCCGGGGCAACGGTCAGAAAAGCGCACGGACAGGGTGAGAAGGAGACTTGCTCGTGTGGCAAGAAAAAACAAAGTAGGGGAACAGCTTTCGCCGCAGCGGGGGGGGAATCCTTCATGGTTCATCAGCAAAAAAAAAGAAGACTCATTCTCAACAAGAGAAAAAAAAGAGGAACAAGGAGGACATATGGAAGATGAGTTTCATCTCGCGTCGCTTAAAAAAAGAAAAAAAAGACGCTTTCGTGCAGCGCAAAGGGGGGGGGACATCTTTTGCTGGGGAAAGGAACCAGCCACCAACTAAAAGTAAAAAGGAACGCGTAAGGGGAAGCCAGTATCACGCCTGTCTGGGGAGAGTCCTCTAAACGAAAACAAAGAGGGAAGGGGAGAGATACAGAAAAACAGAAAGCCACTCTACCGTGTCGACGGCAAGAAAGAGTTCTCTTCCTTCCAAAAACGATTGTGTGCGGGGAAAAAGGAAAACGCATCCAAAGGGAAGTGGGAACGAATCGAGTAAGTCGACCTTCTACGAGAAGGGAAACCTGCATCTGTTTCCAAAGAACGGGAAGTCTTTCTGTGGAGCCGGAGAAAGGAAAAGAGGACTAAAAAAACGTAAAACAGGAGAAGGGAAAGACTTTCTTGTCCGGAGAAAATCTCCGCTTCAGCGCCGAGCAACACTTTCCGTCCGAGACTGCAAAAGAGAGGGGCGTGAACTGGAGGGAGTTGAAGAAAACGCTTGCCGTCATCGATCCTGAAAATGAGCTTTTCGAGCGCGCCGACTGAAGGAAGAGGCGCAACTGGCCGAGAGGAACGAAGTGCCGGTCGATACTAAGCGCAAGAATTAGGAAAGGATATTTCTCGCTAAAAAAGATGGGTCCTTTCTCATTGAAATTAAAGACGTCATTGCACGTCACGCTGGGAGAAACTGACGAGAGGGCCTGGTCGCAAACAAAACTTCCAAAAGAAGCTCGCTGCAGTTTCTCTATATCACTTCCAACGAAAAGAAAGACCACTCAGAGAGGAAATAGGCAGCGCGAGCAGTCCCTCTGGACACGCTGAAGAAGCCAGGGCAGAAGCAAGAAATAACGGGAAGTTCCGTTACCTAGCTTATCCTGAGCCTGTCGAGTGGGGAGAAAAAAGGACAAAAGAGATTTCGCAAGCGGGGAAGGGAGAAAACGGGCAGACTGAAGGGGGGACGAAGCTGTGCACGGTCGGAAAGGATTCTCCCTCCTCTAAGCAGATTGCATTCCTTTGGTAGGTGGGGGGTGGAGAATCTCTAAGAAAATGGGGAGGAAAGAAGCTGAACCATTACCTGGCCCATAAAACCCTTCTTGCCAATGTTGAGAAACGTCTTGCGGAAAAAAAACCTTCTTCGAAGAGAGGGAGGCGAAGAATGCTTCAAGACACTAAAATGGCGGAGGCTTCCTAGGAAAGGGGGGGGGGCCGGGAGGGCCTCCTCTCCATTTTCCTGAAGGATCAACTCAAAAGAACCTATTCGGGGCAGGAAGGCGCTCGTGAGGACATCCTAGTTCGAATCGTCTGTTAGAGAAAGAGAGAATCCATCCAGTTCCAACCGTCAACCCTCCAAGGAGAGGGAAGGCCATCTCCTCTGAAGAAGAAGGGAACTCTTCATTTCCGCAAGGGGATCACAATGGGAAGCCTGTCCTAGAGGATAAGAAAGGAAGGGGGGGTCTGGCAGGAGGGGAGGAATCGATATTCTAGTATCTCCTCACCGTCTTCAAGGGGGGGAACTATCGTTCGGAAGAAAGACTTTCCGAGAGAATAAGTAAAGCGGGGAGAGGGAAGGCCATCTTTTAGAAAAGGACTTCTCCTTCCTCAAAAAAGAGGGGCACATTCTCTGTTTGGACCGGACGACAGTCTACAGGGATCCATCTCGGAAAAAAAAGAGTTCCATTCCAAAAAGTTCCGTGGGAAGTCAGGGGAAGATTCTTCTTCCAGAGCTTCCTCTCAAAAAAAGAGTTCCTGCAGGCGCGGACTGAGGGTTCCTCCTCAGAGAAAAGGTCCTCCTGCGGATCACCTTGCTGCGTCTTACGGGCCAAGAAAGGGGCTTTCCTTAGAAGACTCTCCCATCTAAAATGAAGATGCGGCAGGGACGGGTGATGTAAGTCTCTACTTGCGAACTCATCTACCTGTAGAAAAAAGAGAGGAACAATCTCCTAGGGAATATAGCAAAAAAGGAGAAAACCATGAAGATTTCGCTGCGACCTCGGAAGGATCCCTCCGTAGTCGGCGCGCAAAAAAGGAGAAAAGTTGCCTTTTCATCTATCAGGGGAGAGAGGTACCGTCCGAGAGGCCAACCAGGGGGAAAGGGAGTTCACCACCGTCAATAAAAAGGGATCTATTCGACTAAACTACTAGGAAAGGAAAGACAGGTGAGCCAGATATAGAAGGCGAAGTCAGTCCCTCCCATACGGAAGTTCCATTTCAGAGGGACGAAAAGACTAGAATAGGGGTATCCTGCAGGGTGGAAGAGAAAAACCCCACGACGTCGCGGCGTTGAAACAGCTGGTCAATTAGCATTCCATAGAGCGAGTAGAGAAAGGGAGGACCACGAGGCTTAGGGGGGAAAACGGGAGGGGGCCGGTGGAGAAAAGACTTGCACCAGCACCAAAAGAAAAGAGAAGGGGTTTAAGTGATCGGAGAGGGCCGACAAGAGATAAGGGATCGTCTTGTCCAGTAGAGGGGTGTCCCATGGATCGGAAAAACAACACGGGAGGGTCTTCCCCCTCGCGTCTCAGGGTACCCCCGCGCGCAAGAACAGGGAAAGTGCAAAATGAAAAGGGGGGGGTCGACTAGAAGAAAAACTGTCCGAACAACACCTTCTCTTTCCGGAGGGGATTTTGCATTGAAGAGGGTGAAAACCGGCAGGAGTCGCGAAAGCGAAAAAGGAAATCTATCTAAAGCTTCTTTCAAGCGCGAAGAGGAGCTGTTTGAAGGTGAGAAAGCGACGTCGAGCCTTAGACACGTCCCGCTTGACGTGCTGTCCCAGAAACTTCTTCTGAAAGAAAGAGCTTCCCGTGGAATGTCCTTCGACAGGGAGGGGCATACCTACCAGGGAAAAGAGACCTCAGGCTCTCAACCGGTCCGTCCTCTATTCGTCAAAAAAAGAAAGCGGGGGGGATTCCTTGTTTGAAAACGTTGCTGGAGGGAGGAAAAACCTTTTCCGGCAAAGACTATAAGGAAGGAAAAAATGAGATTTGGTAGGGAAGACTTCAACGGATCCGGGACCAAGCAAGGGACCGAGGGAGCCGAAAAAGTAAGATTCAGGATTTCCGCAGGCCGGAAGGGATAGTGGAGCGCGGGACGCCACGGTGGGGTCCAGAAGAGGGAAAGCATCAACGAGGAGGAAAAAAGGCGAAGGCCTGTCAGGAACTCCCATCATCTCGAGGAGTCCGGCCGCGCGCAGAAAGGGAAGGAAAATTCGTGAGAGGGCCAAGCCTCCGCTTATAGGACGTCATTTCCTGATGGAAGGGAAAAGCTCGCAAGAAAGGGAAGAGACTGAGGACCGAGTTGACCGATCTTATCAAAAGTGGATCTCGTGTTTGAAAAAAGAGTCGCAAAAAAAAGCCGGAAAGGGGATGACGAAGAAAAAGGAAAGAGGTCCTAATCTGGCCTCAAGGGATGCGTCCATCGGGAGGGGGAGAGGAATCCCGGAATTCGGAGAGGGGGGGGAAAGAGGACTCGGAAAAACGACGTCTATGAAGCGAAAGTACCTTTCCCATCTGAAGAAAGGAAAGGATTTCCCAGGGGGGGAGAGGCATGGGAAAAAATAGCGCCTCAATCCAGGGACGTCATGTAGCTTTCCCGAGGGGGAGGGAAGAGACACGCGGACAGGAAGATGAGTGGCGAAAGATGAAAGAAGACTTCCCGCCTCCTCTCCAGGGAGGAGAGTCCGTATTCTTGTCCTCCGGAAAAGGAATCTCTCCCGGCTGCTGTGCGAAGCGCTTAGAGGAAAGAAGGACCAAAGAGAAGTACCTCCCTTAGAGAAACCCCATCCCCCCACCGGGAGAAGAAGCTCTTCAATCTCGCTGCGGAAAAGAAAAAAGACTCTAGGGAGGGGAATGTTCCTCCAAGCCTCGTCCGTTTTCCAGCCGTGCCTAGGAAGTTTCCAGTTACTGTTCAGAAAAAAGGACAGAAGAATTTTGAGAGGAGACCGCTTCAGCTCGCAAAATCGTGTCGAAGCCTCCCTCTGGATAGAAAAGCGCGGGGGAAAAGAGACTCGCCAGAGGGGGCCGAGGCGCTCCTGAAAGGGCTACAGGCTCTGAAGGAGAGGCCACTCTATCTAAGGAGGAGAAGATGCCGCTCGGGAAAAAAGCAGCTGGAAAAAAAAAATTTCGCTTTCGTCGCTGTCCGATTCGGAACCTTCAGAAAAGGAGGCATTTGAAGAGAAGAGGGTCGGAAAAAAGGTGACGCGTGCTCATCGAGCCAAAATAAAGCGACTGATGGGCGTGCTGAAAAAGAGGGGAAAAAGCGTCATTTTCTCCAGCGTGACGGAAAGGGAAAAGGAAAAACGTTCGGCGCACAAAAAGAGGGGAAGGCCTTCCGCCAGCCAGTCTGCGCTGCGAAAAGAAAAAAAAGCGTCAGGAAAGGGGAGGCAAAAAAGGAGTCGGCGCTGCTCTGCGTCCTCTATCATGATAGGAGGGAGGAGGATCCCTGTCATAAGGGTGAAAGAAAAAAAGACAGACTAAAAGAAAGGGACAGTGGAGAGTCTCGACTTAGTTTCATTCCGCCAAAAGAAAAAGTCCATTCAGCTTGCTGAAAAGGGGAAGAGAAGTGAAGAAGGGCATCGGGAAAAGGGGGAAACCATCCCTTCGCGGAAAGGGAAGGTAGGAAAATTCCGCGCTTGGAAAAAAAGAAGAAAGGGAAAGCTCTCGGAGAAAAAAGCGCCATCTTTTTTACATCGGAGGGGACCCTTGCACCAGCACCAAGCAGACGAACGCCCTCTGGGGCGTCTGCCTTAACCGTTGCCAGATAAAAAAAAGAAGCGATGTACAATGCTATATCAGAAAAAGGCCAAGAGAGCTCTCCATTTACACCGCCTCAGGATCCTTTCCACTCCTAAAAAAGGAAGGAAGCAGGACTGTAGGCCAGCGGGAAAGAAGAAAAAAATCCCGGGCGTTTGGATGGGGCGAAAAAACGTCTTTAAAAAAAAAGATTTCGCTGCCCGAGAGGGGGATACAAGTGGCTAGAAAAAGAGCTAAAAGAGCAGGAGAAGCTGTTTTCCCCAAAAGAAGGCGACAGGGTGCGCCGGACCAAAGAGGGGCAGAGAAGGAGACAACTATCGAGACGCTTCGGCGCAAGCTGGAAAAAAAACCGTATGGCGAAAGAAATTCCGCGCCTGCTCTAAGGGGGGGAAAAGGTGACGACAGAGGAGGACGTAGGGAGGGTTTCACCTTGCTGACCGTCTAGAAAAAGGGGGAGCGTAATTCACTTCAACTTCGCTAAAGGAAGACTCCTGGCGGGGACGGGACAGAAGCGAGAACAAAACGAGGGGCAGAATGAAAGAGGGCAGCGCTACTGTCTGGCTGCAGGAGGCGATTTCGATGTCGATCGGGGGGAGCCTCACGTCGATGGGGGCAGGGAGAGGAGCGCCTTATGAAAAAAGCTTGCGCAACTGCGAGGGGCTCTTGCTAAAAAGAAACTTTCCAGAAAGAAAAGAACGGATGCGCAGCTGCAGTTGAAAAAAGGACGCCCTCATCGCCGCCAGGATGCGTACTGCGGCGCGCGAAAAGGAGGCAGCAAAGCGGGGGCCAGCGCAAAGATGTAACCGGGAAGAATTTCTCGGAGCCAAGGAGAGTTGGGAAAAAGAAAAAAACTGGAGAGGCCATGGGGGAGGAAAGTTCCTATCCGGGGGGGCAGAAGCTTTCCGAGGAGGGGGGGGGGGGGGGGGGGTGGAGGGCACTGAGGGGCTTCGACGGACTGAACCGCTCCTCCTTAGGGACGGGGCTGGGCTCCTCGAATAAGGGGAAGAAGTCTATGAAGCGGTACTCCAAGGGAAAAGGGCGAAGGGAAGGCTGGCCCAGGTGGGAAAGACTGGCGGCAATGGAAGGAAAAAAGCTGCGCTGCCGCTCTCATCAATAGAAAAGCGAGAAGCGGTGCCCAGGAAGGGAAGGCGTCCTCGTACCTGGATGGGGGGAAAGGGCCCCCCGCAATCGACAGAGAGAAGGAAAACAGAAAGATCTGGGCTCCTGCCAATCTCGCCGGCTGCCGGAAGGGCCTAGGACTCTCTCATGGAAAACAGTCCTTCACTCCGAAAAAGAATTGCCGGGGGAGCTCGTTCCATCTCCGGGGAAGCATCTTTCCGCGCCTCAGAAGGCCGCCAGCAAAAAAAAATGGGAAACTTGAAGCTTCGAAGATCCGAGGGAAGAAAACCTCTTCATCGCTTCGTTGTAGGAGGATCTCCAGCAACCAGGAGGAAGAAGAGGGGAAATCCGTCAAACTGTCCTCATCGATCCGTGCAAAAAAGAGGCCAGCTTTTCGATCTCCTCGTTACAAAAGGGGCCGCGTGGGAAAAAAAGGGGGGGGGGAAAAAAGCGGAAACCCACTAGCCGGAGACGGTCAACTCCTCCGAAAAAAAAGCTCTCCCTTACAGGGTAAGAAGATTCGAAACCTTTCCTTCAAAAAATCGAAAGAACTTCTTCTTCTCTCGTCCGAGATGGAAACGTTTTCGAAAGAGAGGATGCTCTTCCTTCGCTCATCATCGTAAGGGAGGGGGAGACCATTCCCTCTCCCATAGGGGGGGAAAGAGGACTTCACTGCACGTTGTGAAGGAAAAAAGGAAAAGAGAAGTTCTGCATGCAATCCCAAAATAAAATCGGACTCGTCAGTAGACCCTAAGATCCAGGAATGAAGAAAGCTCCAGGAAATAGATTGACGCCTTACTTCTGGCTGCGAAAGGGGGACGTTCCCGGATCACGTCCGAGTAGGGAAAAAGCGCCAGTTTGACAGTTCATCGGGGGAAAGGCAAGCCGGTTCTAGAACCGTCCCTAAATCCGTGAAAAAAGAGTTCTCGGACTGACATGGTGTGAGCAAAAAGGACTACGAGGGAGTCCCTCCCAAAGATCCATTTCAGCTTGCGAGAGAAAGTTATCCGGCAGGGTGGAAGAAAAAGGAAAAAAAAATCAAGAAAGGAAAGTCTCCCGGGGGGTAACAATCTTGCATGGAGAAAGGGGGGGGGAAAAGAGGAGCATTTCTCTGAAATGGAGGAGAAGGTTGGGAGGACAAGGTCATAAAACCGGTTTGTTACATCGGAAAACTTTCACCAGCACCATACCGTAAGTTCGGGAGGACTCTTCGACCCGTTCCTGAGAAACCGGTAGGAGGTGAAGGAATTCAAAAAAGGGAGGATGAAAAAACAACCGCTCCTCCTTCTTTATCAAGATACTTCCTACTCTCTGTCTGAAAGGGACTTCACCCGTCGCTGGAAGGGGGGAGAAACAGGAACAGAAAAAAAAAACCGATTGCGCTTCCCGACACGGGAATGCGCTAATGCAAAGCAGCTGTTTTCCCCGAGAATAAAGGGGGAAAGGGAGAGAGGAGGAAAAGCTGCTGCACCCGGAGGAAGACGCTGCTGCGCCAGCTGCAACAATGCTGTCGCAGAACAGAAAAAAAAAAAAACGCAAAAAAAGGGATCGATGCTGCTAAAGTCGTCGTCGTCGATCGCGGAGGAAAGGGGAGACACTTGCTGACCGAAAAGAAAAAGACCTGAGACGGGAAAAAGGGGCCGGAAAAGACTCCCGTCGTTATCCGGAAAAAAAAAAAGAGTCGCCGCCGAATTCCTTGTCGATCAAAAAAAAAGGGCTGGCGCAGGCCGGCTCGGCGAAAAACTGGGAGGCTCATTCGCGCCTTCATCCAAAAAGCTACTTGGCGAGGTGCCTGGGGAAAGGAAAACTCCATCAGTAAAAAGGAAGAAAAAAGAGGGAATGAAGAACGTCGCCCGCAGCTCCTCCGAATCTGAACTGCTAGCGCGCAAAAGGGGGGGGGACTGCTAGCAGCCAGGGAAAGAAAGGCACCAGAGGAAGCTGAGAAAAGGAGCCGAAAGGCGTGTCTTCCGAGCAAAAACGCGTCAGGTTGCGGGGAAGGAAGAGAAAAAAGGAAGAATCGATTGAAGACTGCCGCTCTGCACTGATCGATGCAGAAAATTCGCCGATTCGGAGAACGGTGTCAAGCCTGTGATGGATAGAAAAAGAGAAAAATATACTAAGGGGGGAAAGACGGGGAAAAAGTTACTGTCAAGGAGAAAAACACCGAGCAAGAGAAGCGGCTGGCTGCAATGCGAACGCAAAGGAGAGGCGCGAAAAAAGCTGCAGCCCGGCTGGCTAGGGGGGGTTTGACGAAAATCGGAAGAGGGAACGATAACCATACAGTTCCTTGCAGGGACGTTCGCGGCAAAAAAAGAAAAAATGCCTTCCTTCCAAGGGGAAGAGACTTTTCGAAGCGCTGTTCCAGCGAGGAAAGGGATAGGAGGAGGAGAGGCCTCCGGAGATGCCTTTCCCGAGTGGAGGGGCCATCTCCTGAAAAAAAGAGTCTCAGCGTAAGCCGACAAGGGGGAAATCCATCCCTGGGGACATCCTTTCCTCTTCCCTAGAGGAGGAGGGGTCATCTTTCGTAAGTTGCTCGCAAGTAGAGGATAGAAAAGGGCAATCTCTCATCTAATCAAAAAACTCCTCTCTTTCCTCATGAGACTTCCATACTCGGCAAGAAAAGTTTGAACTAGAAATAGTGACTCGAAGGGAAATGCTACATTCGCTGGAGACACTCTCTCCCACTAGGAAAAGAGGTCAACTCATCCGCGGGGAAAGGAGAGAAAGGATGAGTCTCTTGGTATTCTTCTTGAAGAAAAACCGGGCCTGGAAAGAAGAAGAAAAGCATAGTCATAGGGCTCTGCGTTTCCTACGAGGGGTTTACCTTGCTCATCGGGCACTGTCTTCGGCCTGCAGCGAAGGGGGAGGGGAGAAGTTGAGAAAAAAAAGGCCCAGGAAGCTAAAAGGATTAAGTCTACTACTTCTCCGAGAAGTTGCGGCTCAACAAGCGAGGAGGAGACGCAAAGGATGGAGAAAAAAAAGGATCGACCCTTAATTCGGAAAATCGCCCGTGCGCTCCGGAAGGAAAAGGGAGTAGCGAGAGAAAAGCTCGATCATGATCTATTGGAAAAAAGATCCGTTTCAGCCCGTTGAAACAAAAAAGGAAAACGACGAATTCGCTTACGGAAGAAAAAGAAAAAGAAGAAGGGGGCTACAAGGGGGAAGAAAAGTTCTCGTACAGCACTTTGAAACTTCTTCGAACAATTGTGCAGCAGCCGGGACAACACAAAAGAGCAAACCCGCAACTACGGAAGGGGAAAACCTGCATTCTAAATGCGCGCCTTGCAAAGAAGCAGTTCTCTTAGCTCGATTGGGACGAGAGGAGGAGAGACGGAAAGGGTCGGGGCCACTTCCCAAACTTTTTCAATTATCTGGAAAAGCGCGGGGAAAAAGAAAGGTCGTCAGGGCAAGGACGTCTGCGGAGGGGAGACTCTCTCACCCCAACAACTGTGGGGAAATTTAACACACAAACGCAAAAAAAGGGAAGAATAACAAGAACTGAAAAGGGGCTGCCATCGTGCCTTCCTTCAAAAAGAAGGGGTGGTGCACAAGGGGAAAAAAAAAACGGGGCAGAAGGACCGGAGCAGCGTCGTTGTCGATCGGAGAGAGGGAAAGCTCGCATTTCGACAGCTCTGTTGGGAAAAGGGGGGACTACGTCGTGCGGGTGCGGCCTGACCCGGGGGGAGAGGGGAGAGCTGCCAGAAAGAAGGCGAGAGGCAACTGTAACGTGCGAAAGGTCGGTCCTGAACACGCTGCTACTCGATCTGGAGAAAAAAAAAAAGGAAAAGAGGTGAAAGGACGTAGAGGGAAAATGGAAAAACCGTGCTGACGGCGAAAAAAAAAAAGCCTTATCGATGGCACTGGCAAAAAGAAAGGAACGACTCCGGCGTGGGATACGGAAAAAAAAAAAAAAAGGGAAGGGACTAAAGAAGGGGCGAGAAAAAGGCGCAGGCCTGGCTCGGCGCGGGGAAAAATGGTGCGCCGCATCGGTCAAAGGGGGGGGGAAATCGCTCCGTCATCAACCGGAAGGAGAAAGGGGGAACGCTGAAGGTACTAAAGGGAAAGGGGTCGCTGCTCTCCGTCATTAGTTTGCTCGATGAAGAAGGGAAAAAAAAGCGCCGAAGTATGCGGAACTAAGGCAGGCCCGGAGAAGGACGCCAGCGCCGCAAAAAGAAAGTAAAAGGAAGAGGGAGGGGGAACCCGTCGATTGTGATCGCGGAAAAACCATCTCCTGTGCAAAGAGGGAAGTTTTTCTGGAAAGCAGAAAGAGAGGGGGAACGAAGGAGCCGCGCTGGCACGGGGCGGCTCGCCGCCTCGGGAGGAAATTTTCAGCCGTTCGTGGAATAGAATCGGCGAAAAAAAGGGAATTGAGGGCCATCTGAAAGGCGATCTCGACGATGCACAAAAGGAAGAGGGGGCTTGCGGAAATTCACGCGAAAGAAAAAAAAAAGGGGACTAAAAGGATAGAGACACTCTTGTCCGCCTTGAAAAGAATATGACCTGTATGAAAGGAGTGCCCCCCGCATAAGAAGGACATGAGTGCGGCGAGCCCATATTCTGGGCCGCAAAAGCTCGCCGGTGCCTGTGCGAGAAGAAGGCCTCCTCGGAAGAGCGCGGCAGTCAGGGAAGAAAAAAGCCGTGCCCGCTGGTGGGGGAGAAGCGGCGGCCATCTCCTGCTGATGCGGGGGGGGAGGGAGGACCGCCGCGGTGCAATGAAAAAAAAAAACATGACAACGGGGGGCAGGGGCCAGGTACTGTTTAAAGGGCATCGACTTCGTTGAAACGAGGATAAGAAAGGAGGGGAAAAAAGAAAGAGACGAAGAGGTTCGAAAAAGGAGCCCGCTGCCAGAAAAAAAGGAGCTTTTCGATCGGGGAGGGATTCCAGCAAACTGAAGGGAAGGGTGGATAGAAACTCTCCCTTTCTCCTGGATCAGGAAAAAGAAGAAAAACGCTTTCATCCAGCGCCCGAAAGGGGCAGAGGGGGGGCGTCCAGCCGGCCTCAAAAAACGCAGTTTCCGCATACGGGGAAGATGCGGGCCGACCTGCAGTAAGCGATCGAAAACAAAAGAGCGGCCGGCCGCAGAAACAAAAAAAGTGGATGTCCGACCAGGGCCCCTCGCAAAGGGGGGAAGGAGGACGGCACTGCCGTTTGATGAGAGAGGCCAAAGAGACCGGGGGGGGGCCATCGCTACAGTTCAAGCGAGCCCGTCCTAGAGAAAGGATCTACCACAAAAAAAAAAAAGGGCATGCAAGATGCGCGCCTGAAAAACGTATTCTCTCGCTCTCCCCGTCAAAAGAGAAGAAAAGGAAGGATTGCCAGGGGGGAGAAAAAAAGGACGAATCCAGTTTCAAGCGGGAGGAAAGGGGAACTAATCCTGACGTACGGGGGGGGAGGAAAAGGCAGTAGCTACTGGGGAAACCCAAGAAGTCCATTGCATCTTTCGCGAAGAAAAGGGTATCCTGCATGTGGACAAATCCGGGGAAAAAAAAACTCAATAGTCCAGGAGCATGTCTACATGCGCTCGGGGTCGCTTAGCTCTATTTCGAAAGACGCGGTAGAAAGTGGACAGGGGGAAAAGGGGCCACTTTCACAAGTGCCATCGACGAGGGGCTTCCCTCTGCCGACAGCGAAGACGGGACGACAACTTTGCGTGAAATG
>Ga0179593_1414734_pt1 | contig 16092 bp, 15 predicted proteins | sample CZODoug2_1_08_16_FD_185931 | JGI IMG/M metagenome (GOLD analysis project Ga0179593, IMG submission 185931) | Vadose zone soil fungal communities from Angelo Coast Range Reserve, California, USA - CZODoug2_1_08_16fungal (PacBio error correction) | ecosystem: Environmental > Terrestrial > Soil >...
GCGCAGAAGAAACAAGGACAGCGCACTCAAGCACAACTGGCGGCGCACGATCAGCACTGTGTACTAACACGAAACGGCGACATCGAGAGAAAGGCGCCAACCAACAAAAATGTCACGAGAGACATCAGTGAGAAGGGGGTAGGATTCAATTCTAAGAGCGGGGGGAAAAAGGGATCATCGGGAATGACACGGGGAGAGGTGAACATGCAAGTCAAAATCGCGCTGTCAGACAAACAAAGAGAAAAAGAATTCGTGGGCTTGGAACGCTCGTAAACAATTAGGAAAAAGCCAGGAAGACCTGAACAAGCCCTGCGAAAATAAAAATTCGTGCAGGACATCAGCCAGGAGCTGCAGCAAGAAAAAAGACGATATGGAAATCGGGTGAAAGGGCCAAGCGATCGAATAGACCGCCTGCAGGGAGAGTTGGGACTTGCAAAACCAACAAAATCGCTAAGAATCGAAAGAGGGTAAAGACAACGGAATTCACATCTCCAAAACTGCGGATAGAATTCGAAGTCACACATGACAATGAGCTGAAGGGGACCGCGAAAAAAAAAATGAGGAACTCGGATAGAAAAAAAATAAATCAGCAACGCCAGGAACAAAAGTCTTGATTCAGAGGCGTTTATCTGAAACTCAGGGAAGCTTTCAGCTCACGACCACATCAAACACGCATCTCTCAAGAGGAGTGAGGGAGAAGATTCAAAAGGGTAGAGGGGTAACAACTGAGATCCGATCCGCCTTGTCAAAATAAGCTAAATTAAAAAGATGTGGCGCAGAATGGGGCCACATTCTGGTGTATAAAGGAAAGCGGAGAAAATTTGAAATGTACGTCGTGAAGTGTGATCTCAAGGTAATCAACCCTGACGGAGAACGTGAGCGAACAAAAAAAAACCGCAAGCCGGGAAAGAATGGACTGCTCACTCAGCAGAGAAAAACCGACCTCAAAGACAAAGACTAAAAAGATCTGATGAAATTAGACAATCTAAAAGGACAATGGATGGCCCTCCCGAAAGCGTGAAGAAAGGGTGCCAACGTGCTGACCTCTTTGGGGAACGGCACACAGGAAAGCACGGCGCTGGGGACAAAAGGGGAGGAGAAAACGCCTTCTCTGTTCGGAAAGTTCAGTCCCTACCATGCCGCGAACGGGGGGGCAGGGCCTCACGCATGGTGTTGGGATTCGCAGAAACGGAGCGCCTAAAAGACGCAAGACGGAATCAAACGCTCCTTTTACCACGGAAAAACTTAGAGCGAGCTCCACCGGCCGCGTTAGTGCGAAATGCCGTCCTCCAGCTTCGGAGTCCAAATCGGGAACCGTTTTGTTGAACGAGTTGACGACTAAGAGAGGAATAAACGTGACAGGGGGGGGAAAAGAGCAGAAAGGAATTAAAAGGCAAAACTCCACTTAGTCATCCGAGCAAGGACGTTAATCACTCATTTAAGAAGACGTGCCGTGACAGGGGAGACAAAATAAGGCACCTTACGCCCAGGAGTGGCAAAGGCTTGTTTCAGAGGCGGAAAAAAAATCACGAAGCGCGACCTGAAGCGGCTCCAAACCTCCGCGCAATGCTCAATTTCCCAGCGCTCATTTAGATACCTTTCTCTGACAGATCTAGGGGCAGCAGATTGTAACTTAATTTAAGTTGTGGGTGGATGCCGCTTCCCTCAAAGTGGCGGCGAAAAAAGAAGGAGGGGGAGGGCAGTTGACCACCTAAACTGGAAATTGCTTCCAGGATGGTACACCCCGGGCTGGGTCTTCTGTCAATCGAAGTGGGATTTGTGTGGGGGGAAAAAAAAAGGGGAAAACGAATCGTCACTAAACAAGGCAGGCAAAAAAAAGAGTGGAAAGGGGGAGGGAGGGAAAATGTGTCCATGGGAATGACCATCCTGGGGGCGCACTTCGTCGGGAGGCCGCCCTGCCTGTGCCCGATAGCGGATACCTAAAAGACGACCCACAAAAGGGGAAAATAAGGAATCTTTCGCTAGGTGGTTATATCGAAGGTGAAAAGCGGGGCCCCAGATTGGGAGCACTCGCAGAAAGGGCGGCTAGGGATGGGGGAAAACTCGGGAGCGATGCACTACTCAGACAAAGTGAAAACGAGCTCCGGCCGGGTATCACACTACAAAAAAGAAGGGGGGGAGAAACAACCGGACCATATTGAGGTGGCCTAATAGAGGGGGCGCTGAGGTTAACGACTGCAAAGTCAAAAAAAAAAAAGCAAGGAATTCCTCACCGCCGAGGCCGCTGTAGGGGGAGAAAGAAAACGTCAGCCCAAAAACGCGATTCAGCAACGCTGCGAGGAACCTGTACGAGGGGGAGTTCTGCAAAACTGAAGCGGATCACGAATACTGTAAGACTCTTCAGAGGAAAAAACTACCATACCTGCTGCTTTCGAATTCAAAGCTAAACAACAACCCAACAAAAGATCAGCTGGAAGGAAGGGAAAAAAAAAGAGATAGAAAAACAACAAAAGGATCGGAAAAAAGAGAGATTTCTCTAACGAGAAGTTGAGGGTTTTGACTCGAGATGGGGAACATCGTAAAAAGATTTCGGAATGCGAGCGCGAGTACAGCTATAGTGATCGCAGTTTTTATTGGAGAACCCATTAGAGGGCGGAGCAAAGGTGAGGAACCGGGGTGTGCATCCAAGGGAGACGCCAGACCTTAGCGAAGGGAGGCAGCGAGCAAGATAATGGGACCCTGTGCAGGCGGAAGAACAGCCAAAGCAGGAAGAGGACAAAAAACACCGCAATCAGGGAAGGGGGGAAACAGAGGGCACTTATTTGATAAGCATACGAAGAAAGAACAGACAAGGGGAGATCCTCGCATATACGAACCCGCCGACGGAAAAGGTAGGGGCTTCACGACTGTCGAGAGAAGGCATCGAGAGAAAAATTAGAAAAAAAATGTCCATGGACTCCTGGGGTAGGATGGAGGATCAGGAGTCAATGAGAGGGGCACAGAAAAATGCATCGGGGACCATATGCTAATCCCTAGGGAACAAAAAAAGAATCATACAATACATAGCACGCCTCTTTGGGAAAGTCTCCGAAGAAACCTACGAGGGTCAGGCAAGGGCGAAACAAAAACCTTCTAGCATAAAAAAAGCAAACGTTTTGTAAAAAACCAAGCAAAGAAGAGGGGGGAAGAACCTTTGCCAATCAACCAATCTTCAGAACGCAAACACTTGTAAGGGCAAAGATCAAAACAAAAAAATTTAAAAATCGGGGAAAAAAACCATAAGGCTTTCCGAGAAAGAACTTCAGCATCTCTATATCGTGAATCAAAGGCGCGGTCGGTGGGATTAGCAAGAACAATCGAGGCATCAGGGTCACTGCAAAAATCTTACCCGCAGAAAGCAGAAAAAGAAGGGGAGCTTACAGTCGCCGAAATGTCGATCCAAAACCGAACTAAGTCTTCCCAATGCAAAGACGAAGGGAAGTAGAAAGTCTGGCAGTTGTGAAAAAAAAGGAATAGGAGAAAAAAAGGGTACCTACGTTTAAAAAACTTTCAAAGGGTATACATCCAGATTAAAGGGGGTAAAGTAAGTGCACAACAACCCGGTCATCGGGGGCACATGCACATGGGGACCAGGAGTTTGAGCAAGGAAAAAGCGCCCGGGTGGAGCTCGTGAATCTCGAATGTTTGGGGGGACGGATAGCGAGACGTGCCTGACGCAGAAGGAGATCGAGAGCGAGACGCCCGGGAATTACGCGCCCCATAAAAGGGAAAGAAAACCCGTGCTAGAAGTTGCCAGGGTTAGGAAGAACGGCTCAAAAAAAAACCGGCTTGGTTTTCTGTTGAGTCGCAAAAAAGTATAGGTGTCACCACACGACAGCCGACAGGCCTACCGGGTGAAGAGAAAAAGGCAGGGAACATCACGTCAGGACACCGGCTCACACCCCAGCAATCGGGAAAATGGACGGACAAGAAAGTCGAGAGATTGGTCGTGTACAACAAAGCATTGTCGAGGAGAAAGGGAAAAATGGCTGGAGGGATTAGGAGGGGATGCAAAAGAAAATGCAACGGCGCTGGCGTTTGGTAACGGGAGAAACGCGCCGGACAGGTTGATGCAAAAATGCAAACGAACCCCGGGAAAAAATCCCAAAAGGCAAAATCTTCCTAGGGCGGTAAAAACAGCGAGCCACGTAATAGCAACCAGCTCGCAATGGCAAAGCGTATTTACTAAGTCTATCAAAAGGGGGATATGCAGCCAAGGTCTCTCAAGACCAGCACGCGAATCTGGGATAAAACGCGAGAGGCGAGATTGAGGTTGTTGTGTTGGGTGACAAGGGACTGGTCCATAGGCCCGCGTTGACGATAGAACTTCCGGCGCAAGGCCTGTGAAACAGAACGAAGGGCATTTGGTGGCGGGGGGGGAACAAGAGCTTCGCGAGGGTCCAAAGATCACGCGGAAACTCATCAGGGGGTCCCTGGGCCCTTAGGCGTCCTCCAGTCAGGGGTTCGAAAAAGGGAGATCAAACTCGTGGGGGAGGGGGATGTAAGAAAAATCTCATACGTCAAAAGATGGGGATCTGCAAAAGGCAGGTTACTGGCCGTATGCGATGGGGCCGCTTAACACGATTAACCGCCAAAAATCAGGCTGTTTAAGAGTGCCAAGGGGGAGCAAATGGGGTAGACAGCAAAACTGTCATGCTGCGAAGAAGCTGGCCGGAAACGCGTAATTCATTGTTTCCCGCCCAATGAGCCCACAAAAAAGAAAAGTACGGGGGGGGGGGGAGACCTCTGAGCACACTCAATAATGACGGGAAAAGGCACCATAGGGACAGCCGTCTTGAATCCAGTGGGCAAAAAAAATAGCCATTCATATACACGTCACACGAAAACTGGGAAGACATAAAAGGGTGGGTTTCGCTGTGCCGCAAGACGAGCCGCCCGGTAATCGCCCGTGACACTAACCTTTTGCTCGAGGGGATTAAATCTTGCAAAAGGTGGAGGAGGCGCCTGTCAACAGGAAAGACATGGGGATGGGAATCAAAAAACATTCTCGCGCAAACAACAATTAATAAAAAAAGGGAATGAGCAAGAACACCTGTAAGAAAGAAATCAAAACCAAACTCTTCAGACACAAGGATATCATCAAATGGTCACTCGCGGCGTACTGCGAAATCTCAAGAAGCGACCACTAAAAAACCTGCAGAAAAGCAAAGGGTACTGTGTTCAGTCCGGGGGAGAAGGAACGAATATCTGTAGCCACCGAGAGACGGATGGGCACGCAGGGAGTATGTTCAAAAGCCAGTCCATAAGAGGGGGGGAAAAACTACCTTCAAACCCACTCCGGAATCAGTGGACTAAAGAAACAGGAAAAATTCAAAAGCAGGACTTAGAGCCGGCCATCAGTCGCGCATGGACAGGGTAAAAATGCTGGCGCACACCAGATACCGGCAAAAAAACAAAATTGGCACTGGAATCTTGCAGAGGGCCAGAAGCAGGTTAGGCAACGGCAGGAAAGATATGCAACCGAGATGTAAGGAAGCGGCAAGACAGCGAAAATTGAAAGGAACGAAGAAAAACACTGATAAACGAATTGAATGGGACAACGTGGACCCTGCGGGAAGGACCGACGTGCTCGTGAAAAAACTCGAAGGACGCCACAAAAGGATAAGCCCAGGCGCAACAAAAAACCAAAAGGAGCGCTGTGATCGACTCGAAATGCAAGATTAGAGTCTCACTACAGACAAAACAACTAAGATCGCGCGTAAAGGAGTCGCAGGGGAGGCGAGAGAACAACGAATCTAGTAAGGGAGAAACCAGGGGTAAACATCATAGTTCCGGGGGGAAATGGTGAGGACCTATGAGCGAGTTACAAGAATAGCAGCGTTGAAAGGGTTGGAGAATTTAAGGTCGAGGGCAGCAGTGGGCAGAATGTGTTTTGGGGGGGGGGGGGGAGGGGGGGGGGGGTCAATTACAAAGCCCTGTGGAGCGGACCCCAGCAGCGCAGGGGGGAAATCATCACTGGCAACCAGAAGAGACTCAACAAGACCAAAAAAAAAAGAGCAGGCGCGGACAATGAAAATCAAGTAGGACAAAAAAATCCATCTTCAATGCTGGGGGGACGCCAAATTCCACGATGGGCAGGGGGGAAAACTGGCTCGGTGTTGCACCTATTGAGGAAAGGAAAGGGTGGTAGCGTCACAGGAGCATCAGGCGTGCGGCTGGAAAACCGCATAGGGGATGGCGAAGAAAAACTAAGGCGCTGAAGGTGATTAGCACTAAAGGGAAGTGAAAGAAAGAAAGAAGCAATTGTTTAGTGGGGAAAACGGTCCACAGCAAGGAACGCGCAGCGAGATAGGAAAAGAAAATACGTATCCGGACAGATTCTAGAATTCAAAATAGGAGGAGCATCGAGCTCCAACGAAGCGCCCAAAACTACGAATGACCTCCAGCTTACGGCTGCTCAGAGGAGAGGACAAACGGTTTTCAATGAAAGGCACACGCTGTCAAAAAAGGATGGGCAATAACGAGGAACCCAAGATGGGAAAAACGGGCTTGGGCGGTCATGTAAACCAAGAAATGCATCCGAGCCCTTCGATGGTGAAAACCTGTAAAAGTGCCTTACGGGAAAAAGTCGTCGTAATGTGCTGAGAAGGGGCACCGACAACACCATTAGAGGTTGTTCTGAGGGGGGGATGGGGGTCACAAAGAACAAACTAGGATCCGAACGCTAACTTAGCGCTGGCTCAGGCAAAAACCCCCCTCTCCTGCGATTGCGGAAAGCGACAAACAGCTATATGAACACTGGTTTCTTTGGTCACCAACAAAAAAAAAAAAAAAGAAAAACCTTTTACAACAAAAAGACCACATAGACCACCCCCCAAAAGCCCACACACAAAAAACCAAGTGACCCTGTGATTGATGAAACGCATTTTTTTCCTCACCCCCGACTTTGGTGAAACCCAGAGTCAGAGTAGTCTTTGTTGGGGGGGGTCGCACTTTATTTGAGCCCGCTGGTTGCCGATCTAAAAAACTCTGGGGGGGCCAGCACAGGACTGGGGGATTTGGGGGCTGCATCGCCCCTAGTGCGAGCACATCGAGAGTGGTTGTGATTGGCCCATTTTCGGGCCTCACTCCCACGACTTTGCTCAATGGGCTGGGGGAAAACGCGGGTCTTCGGGCATCGCCGGTGAGTTTTGTTCGCACCCTTCGAACGGAACCGTACGGTCCTGCGGTCGACCACTGGGGAAAAAGCGAAGTCGCTGTCTGGTCCGAAAAGGTAACGGGCTGCGGATAGTGGAATTCCTTAAAGGAGCGGGCCAGCGCTTGCCGTCGCATCAAATTCTCCATCCGACAACAATCGCGTAAAGGGAAATTGGGTGCGCGGTCGATATGAGTGAAATTCCGTCAGAGCATAAGCACAGCGCACCGGCGTAGGGGATGGTCAGAGTGAGGGATCAAAAAAAAAAAAAAAAAAAAAAAAAAAAAAAAAAAAAAAAAAAAAAAAAAAAAAAAAAAAAAAAAAAAAAAAAAAAAAAAAAAAAAAAAAAAAAAAAAAAAAAAAAAAAAAAAAAAAAAAAAAAAAAAAAAAAACAAACTAAAACAAAAAAAAAACCACAACAACCAAAAAAAAAAAACACACAACAAAAAAAAAAAAAACAAAAAAAAAAAGTACAAGGGGGACGGAGGTGCGTATCGATCTGCCGGTTAAGAAACTAAGAAGACCCAGGGGGAAAGCATCCTCCTGATGTAGGGTGTTAACCTCTGTTCAAGCTATGGACTGTTAAAATCCGCTTGGAAAGAACGGGGACACTCCTGGCGATGAAACTGAGCTCGCAAAAGAAGGTTGGGGTCCTGGAGAAGCAGCGGCAGGCACGCACAGAAGCATCAACGATTGCTTCCGACCCCCCCCCCGGGGGCTGAGTACAATACAACTTGCTCACAACATCACGATAGCTGTAATCGCACTCTAGCAGTCCTGAAAAACGAAAAAGCCGGCAAAACGCTCCGAGCAAAACCCGACAAAACAAAAAGACAGCGCGTAGCGAACATTCGATCAATCCAACAACAAAGGAAGAGGGGAGGAGGAAAAAGCTCGGGTTGTTTTGCGTGGTTGGACACGAGAAGGCAAAAGGGAAAGCACAGGATGGTCGAGTGGCAGGGAAAAAACGCGGGGGAGTACAGAGATCGGGATCAGTCCAGTTTTATTGTTTTCATCACTCAAATTCAGACGTTAGAAGAAGAAACGGCGGCATAAGATTAAAAAGCCGCTGATCGGAATAACATGAAACTGAAGAAGAAACGATCTAAGGAAATAGTCAACAGGAGAACCCAGTAAAAGCAGGAGGAAAAAAAGACACAGAAGGGAAGACGAAAGAAAAACAAACAACCGCATCAGGAAGTCGAGAAGAAAGATTAGATTATGTGAAATCACGCTCGCAATCATGGCCTGAGTAGTGCAGAACACATGAAAACGAGACCCAGCAAGAAAGGAAAAACTTGGTAATGGATTAAACAAGAGGAGGGACCGACGGGAAAGGCATAGCGCAACAACCGAGAGGCACGATCTTCAAAGTTGCAACATTGAACGAGGGTAAAGAAGGGACGGTAGAAAGGAGATAGGAAAGAGGCCATCAAAATACCGACAGTGAATCCCGAAAAGATCCCATCCCCTTAAAACAAAGAAGCAACTACAAGGAAACAGCCGCGCACGACTCAGGGTGGTTTTTCCTAAACCTGGAGAAGAGACGGAGAAGGGGAGCTAAGGGGTCGAACAAACAAGGACGTCTATTGACAGAACCAAACCACGTTGTGGAAAACACCAGCCAGGTAAGAAAAAGGGAAGAGAAAGGAGGCTAACACTGGGGCCAAGCACCAATATCGGCCATGTTTAGCCGACACGAGGGGAGAGAGAAAAAAAATGAACTACGGTAAAACTTCTGCCAAAAAAAATGATTCCTGTCCGAGACGTCAGCATCGCTTCGCGAGGGTGGGGGGGCGAAAGAAGCACGCGGCAGGGGTTGGGACGAAACGAAAAGAACGGAAAAGCAATGATTTGTCTTGAATCCTCGACCCCAGACCTGTCAAGAAAAAAAGTAACGCGGTGCAAGGAAAATAACTGTCATCACCTGACGCCCGTCAAATTGAAGGCTTCCAGGTCGGTGAGTACAAAAGGCCGAAGGCCACCGAGGGGAGGGCCTTCGGGGGAGGGGGGAATTCATCGCGAAAACCGCCTTCCTCCGGGGGCAAGTCAAAAGAGCCCGCCCTGAAAGGGGCCAAGAAAAACACGTCACGTCAAAAGATAAGCAGGAAACGAGGGAAGGAAGGAAAGACGGGCAACAAAATTGCCGTTGGGCTAAGGCGAGATCGGACCGGGAAGGAGGGGAGAATCAGGCCCGGAGCCAGGCCTCTTAAAAGGTAGAGCAGCGAAAACAAGGGGGAAAAGTTTCGCCATCACATAGTGCGAGTGGAAAGAAAAAAAGGGAAGCTAGGTGATTTAAATGAAAAAAAAAGGAAGCGGAAGGGGGACGGGGGGCTGAACACAGAAAAGAGAAAAGTGAAGCACTTGCCAACCAAAGGGGAGACAACGTTGTGGAAAGCGACCAAACGGCAGAGCAAAAGATGGGCACACCTGGATCACCAAAAAACGGGTCATGGAGAAACAGCATGGTCGTGTTCAAGTGCAGAAAGGAGAGAAAGGAATCAACGAAGCAGTTGTAGTACGGGAAACGATGCGCAGCTCTTCATGACCAAGGAAAGGGTTCCGCGCAAAACGGGCGCATCAGGTCTGACCTGCTGACACGAGAAACAAGTCAACAACGTAAAAGGGCACTCTGGATCGAAATTAAGAAACTCGCGCATGCTCGCCACAGGAAAGGCAAAAGAAAAGGCTTGGAACGCTGGAAGGTGAAATGCTCACAACCGAACTTAAAAAATTTGGGGGGCTATAAAATAGCCGCAGCGACTCGGGTAGAATATCGCTGAGCCGAGAGTGCGGGGGTGGTTCGTTAGAAGATACTCGTTCCAGAAAACCCGAGTTCGCAAACAACGCGCCAGGCTGAATCAGGCGTGTTGCGAAAAAAGGAGAAATCGTTGATAGGCTCGAGACTCAGCGATTTCTACAGAGACGAGGGACGTCATCTCAAAGGGGGCAAACTGTTGAAACTTCGACTGAAGGAGACGCGTGGGGAGAGGGCGGGGAATCTCATACTTGGCGAAGGTAACGCGAGGATAATAGCAGCTAGTGTATATCAAAGGAAGGCGGGTCTGAACCGGGGAGCCCACGTCGGCCGATTAACACCAGATTTGGAAATCCATCCGGCAAGGAGCGGGCCAGCGGAGAAAAAATTGGGAGGTTGAATCCTCACTAACGTATCTTCAATAGCAGAGTCCTCGTAAGGCTTAAAGTGAAGGGTAAATGGACAGTCAGTACAAAGCGCCATCGTAGGGTGGGGGGAGGACGCGTAGTACAAGAATGGGGCAGCGCCATGAGGGAAACATCAAAAAAGGAAAGTGGACACGGGGGGAAAAGCTCGGCCATTCAATCAAACGGCAGGAAACAAAGTAAAGGGAGTAGGCTCGAAGGTTGGTGGTTGGAGGGGAAGCTCGCTTGGCGTATAAAAAAAAGAAGCCAAAAGCCCCGAGCCAGTGAACACACACTGGGAACGGTGCGGTCAAAGGAGGTGAACTAAAAATCCTTGAGGGAATGTGCGCCGGTCCTCGGCCATCATATCGAGAATCGCATCTCAAAAAAGTGGGATAGGAAGGAGAGTAGCGAAGGCCTGGGTTGGAAAAAAGTAAAGCGCAACTAAAAAAAAAAAACTGCTGCAGCAATAAAATAGCAAGCACTGTTACGGGTACGCACGAAAGGGGCAGCTCTCAGGGCGAAACGCAAAAAAAGAAAACAAAACTGAGATAGGCAATCATTTTAAGGGACGGAGATGAATGGGGGGATACACTGTGTGCCACCGAGACAAGCGGAGTCAAAAAAAGAGGAGGTTCGGTAGCAAAAGTTAATACAAATGTAAGAAAAAACAAGGGGAGTCGTGAGCGGGCGCGGAAAAGGGAAATACTACAACCGAACGAGACGGAAAATCTCGGAACATACAGTTACGGGGTGCAGAGCAACATACATGAAAAGAAAACAGCACGAAAAGAAGGACAATCAAAAACGGGTGCCACGGAACGAAGCAGTTTCATGGGTAAGGCAAAAAGGGGGAGTGCAGAACAAAAACTGCTGCCGTGATAAATCAGGGACAGCGCAACAAAGGGATCTTAACGAGCGACCACTTGGGAGAGTCGCATTGGACAACAGTTACCCAGGAGCATGGAGGACAGGACGGGTCGTTTATCAACTCGAAAAAAAGAAAGCAAACAGAGCAACAAGCAGGACGCAAAAAGGAAGGATGGAAGCCAGGCAAAAAAGAGCTTGATCAACCTAGGCAGATGGAAGCGGAAGAGAGCACGACGAAAAGAACATCGCCGATCGCTATATAAAAAGGGGAAAAAAAAGGAGGGGGGGCAGAGAGCCCAAACTGAGAAAAGTAGCAGGGAAGCGCCATGGGTTCAAATCCAGCGTGACAATTGACCGATGGCCTGCATAATGTCTCTCACGAGGTAGAAAATCCAACACGAGCCAGAGTTAAGGTAGTCGAGTTGATGGGAGCGGGGAAGAAAAATCAAGACTAAAACCCTGTGTTACGAAAAAACCTGCATCGCCGGGCAAAGAGAGGACGCACCATCTGGAACCCACACCAAGACTTAGAGCGCGGAACAAGTAGATCGTGATGCAAGGAACAATCAGATTCAAATAGAAATCCCTAGGGAGGTGATAAACAGTGTGCACCGAGTCTACATCAAAAGGTGAGGCGACACACACGGAACACGGAGGGAGACGCAAGCGGGGATTTCTAAAACAAACCGCGCGGAAACCGTCGGAATACAAAGGCAAGACGGACAAAAGAAACTCGCAATGGGTGGATGGGCGGGAAAATCACAGGAAAGGAAACGATCGGATATCGGACCAGAAGGCCAGGCACTCGTGCGACACAGTTGAAAAAAGGGAAATATATGCATCAGGAAGAAACAAGCCCGTGACAGTGCTACGAAGGCTCAAAGAAGGGAAAATCTGAGAAATCGGGACGAGACCCGGTTAACGATGAGTTAACTTCCCCACGCTAGAGGGAGGGGAAAAGAACGTGACAGTAAAAAAAACGGAGGGTTGAAGAAGGTCTCTGCCTTTCACAACGAAAGCATACATAGCCCTTCAACTGGGAAGCACCGGAGGAATGAAAAGTAGGGAAGGGCAAGGGGAGACGAGGGGAGTGGATGTGCGCACAAGGAAGCAAAAGTATTGGAGGGAAACAGGTTTCAGCGAGGGGCAGAAAAACGAAGAAGAGGGAGGAGAAGTCGGAGAAACGGACGCGACCTGTAGCGAAGGCGACACAAAAAAAGGAAAGGGGCGGACGGACCAAGACGAGGGGGCACAATTTGAACTTATTTAAGGGTGTGATCTGGACAAGACAGTGCGTCGCAACTGGCCGGATATTGGGGAAGTGCCTCAATAAACAGGGGAAAATTGAAATTAAAGGGATGGGGGTTTCAACAAAGGGGGGAGGCTGCTGGCATCGCAAGTTGCCTGTGGGGGGTGTCAACAAAAGGGAGAGGACCTGATGAGTCGCGGTCGCTAAAATCAAAAACGAGTGCGCGGGCTAACTTAAAAAAAAGGGGGGATCTCTCTGGGCACCTGGGCTGGCGGATCTTGAGATCACAGAACTTGAGACGGTCCCTATCATGTGAATACAAAGAGCTCCTCCTTCCTAACAAAAACCCTCACTGGGAAGTGTCATTCGGCTCAAAAGGGTGGGCGCATATCGATTGCCAGTCGGCCGAATATCATTGTTAAAAAGAAAGAAGATGGGACCGAGGTGATGGGGGTAGAGGTGTCTAAAGTAATCACATACTAATGCAGGAATGGCGAAAGGGGGAAGAGGCACTAACGGTATCCTCGCCCCTTTTAAACTCCGACCAAAAAAAAAAAAAAAAACAAAACCAAAAAAAAAAAAGAGGAACCCCAACACCAACAAAAAAAAAAACCAACACCCACAAACACAACAACCCACAACCACCACCCCCAAAACCCACAAACAAAACCCCAACCAACCAAAAAAAAACATACAAAAAAAAAAAAAAACAAAAAAAAAAAAACAACCCCACACAAAACCCCCATAAAAAAACAAACACCCACAAAAACACCCAAAAGTGATTGCGGTGGCCGCCTAGAGGGAGGAATGGACTGGTTGAAAGACTTCTCAGGCCTCGGAGGATAGGGCAGCGGCGCGGCAGTGGGAGGGGTAGGGAAGAGGGCATGACTAAAGGTAGGCAGACAAACGATAACGTAAAGACTCTGGGAAAAATGGGGGCATTATGACGAGCGCCGATCACGATGGTCGAGTCCAATTCCTTCCCGACCATCGGCAAAACGAGCCAAGCTAGAATCAAACAATAAAAAAACAAAGGGACGTAGAGAAGCGAGCTAAAAAAAACAACGAGAATAGAGATAGTCGATAAGCGCAGCGCATCGTTGTTTGGGAGGTGTTTACGCGAGGACATAGTAGCATCCCATTGTTCATGATTTGTCATGGCAGAACGCGATTACAGCGCGTTCGCTAACCGGGGGAGGGGAGAAACATTGAGGCCAGTAGAAAGGCTCGAACGGAGGAACTGCAAAAACGGTGTAGCTAGGGGAGTCGCCAGACCCAGGAACACTGGCATTCATCCGAGGCTACGAATGCCATAACAGGAGTGACACATGGGGCGAATCCTGGGAAAAAAAAAGAGAACCAAAGAGGTCGGACAAAGCAACAGAATCACAGGCTGGCCGCGTAGGGAGAAAGGAGGATCTCTATCGCACTCAAGACCTGAGGCTTGCACAAAAGACAGAAACAAGAACACTGAGTGCTGAAAAAAGCAAAGCCGAAGGGAAAAGACGAGAGGGAGAAAAAAAACAGGAAGCCCGTCGGCAATTGACATGACGAGGGTGGGGGTCGGAAAGTAAAAGGGTAGCGCTATAGGCAAGGATGTGCCAGATCAAAGACGAGGCATCTACAAAGGAACGAGGACATGAAACGCCAAAAAGAACACAAGAAAAACGCCAAGACGGTTTTTGTGGTGGTGGCCTGCGACTGGAACCAAGAATAGGGGAGCCGTGAGACAAAAGAAAAAAGAAAAACTCGCGATTGACAAAAAACCCAAGGGGTGGGTACACCCAGACAAAGCAAGATGTGGAGGAGGAAACCTGGGGCCAGCCCAGGCACCATGGGTGCGCCCACTTGGGGCAGAGGAAAGCAAACAGGAATTATTAGAGGGGGACTGGAAAAACAAAAATAGGACACTGGAAAGAATGACTCCAACGCGGTGCAAGGGACGCGAAGGGCAGCGGAGGGGGAGGAAACATCCAGGAAGGTCCTTCGCGAAAGAGAAAAGCCCAGGAAACCAGCGCAAAGGGAAGGACAGGGAAATCACACACAAACAGGGGAGGAGACCAAGGCAAAGCAAAACCAAGCAAGTAAACAGGTAGGGATTACAACTCAGGCTCGGAGGAGAGATGGGTGAAAAAATGGGCGCAGAAACTCCGACCAGCGTTGTCACTGAAATATGCAAGATAAACTGGGGGGGAAAGACAAAAGGCAAACACATTTCATAGTCACGATGGAAATTCAGAAAAAGGATTACTAAGTAATCAAGCAAGAGGCGGGGGGGCCTCGTGAAAGAAGCAGAGATGAAAAACAGGAAAAAAGGGCCCACGAATAATAGCCAGGCTGTATGCGGATCTCTAGTCTACCTGTGTTACTTTTCTACACACAAATCGAGGCGAGCAAAAGGACGAGGTCAAAGTGGGTAGGGAGAAAAGAGAAGAAGACGCCGGATTGGTATCTTCGTCAAACAGCAATAGCATGTTTTCACAAACTGAAAGAAATTGATGCTCCGGTGGGAGCCTACAAAATGGAGGAGGTCAGCACTAGGTGGAACCAAGGTATAAACAAAAAGAAAGAGGAATTTGGTTCCACAAGTAATAATTTGGATTGAAAGAACTGAGCAATTGGCACGAGCCGCAGAGTCGAGACGTGGAGAAGAGGAGGGAGATATCGAATGATTCCCCCGGCGCTGGGAGGTTGGTGACCAGACCACGGCTCTTTCATATGAAAAAAGAAAAAGTAAAAACGAGACAGAAAAACTAGACTTGAACAAAAATGAATGATAGGCTGTGGGGGAGGAGAACTAAAATGCTCAGCACAGTCCTGCAACGTCAAAATTCACTCTGTTAAAGGCGAATCAGGAAACCCGCTCTTGTCTAAATCATCCAAAAGACATGTAGTACCTATACGAAGAGGTGCGGTGTGGAAGGTCCGGGTGCGCGGGAGTCCTGGCGTTGACAAGACTGCCGAGGGATAGATAGCTTCTCGAGAATCACGTGTTGCAGAAATGCATGCGGCTGGGACGGAAGTCTAGCGCGGTGGGAGGGAACTCGCAAAGGTTGCTGCATTAAACAGTGAGGAAGGGGCGGGATGGGAGAGGAGTTTGAAATCAACTAAAATCGGGTCAACTGTTGAAAAAATCGATTCGTCCGCCACGCAGTGTGGTCAAGCGCTGCAGATCCACTCTTTGGGTTGAGAGGTACGGAAACTGAAGCTTTCTCAGGACAAAAGGGTAGGATCTGAAGGGGCGGTCGGGACGGAGACTTCTGCCAGGATGAACCGATTTCATCCCGTGAGTCTGGGCGATGCAGATAGGCCTGTGTGAGTCAGAAACGACTTATGATCTCAGAACTGCCGTCTCCGTAAACGGGAGGTGAGAAAATGAAAGAGAAGAATTAAAAGCACCACAATACAAGAGGACACGGGAAGGGGAAAAAGAGGAGTGACAAAAAAGTAATGAAGCCGTAGGGATAACTTTCAAAGCTGTAGCCGGAAGAGAAGGAGCCAGAAAGGAGGAAGAGCGCGGTTTTGTGGAATCTGGGAATCAAAAGTCTAAGAAACCGAAAGGCTAAGAGCCCGGGAAAACAACAAAATGCTGAGCGAGGGAAAGTTAAATGGCAGCCCTGTGGGGAAGCTTGCAGAATCGTCAAGAAAGAGGACT
>Ga0179593_1568378_pt1 | contig 16092 bp, 36 predicted proteins | sample CZODoug2_1_08_16_FD_185931 | JGI IMG/M metagenome (GOLD analysis project Ga0179593, IMG submission 185931) | Vadose zone soil fungal communities from Angelo Coast Range Reserve, California, USA - CZODoug2_1_08_16fungal (PacBio error correction) | ecosystem: Environmental > Terrestrial > Soil >...
AAAAAAAATAAGGACAAACTCGGCCCACGAAAAGACGAGGGACGACCATCCCACTTTTAAAATGCGCAAAGGGGAAGAGAAAAAGGGGGAAAAAGAATACCCGTTGGGTGATCAGGGGAAATGGAGAAGAGGGCAAGGTGCCAACTATTCTTCCTGAAAGAGAAAAAAAAAGGGACCACGGGTCGAAACGCTTTCTCAGCCAAAGCGGAAGGGGAAAAAGAGTAACTCTCCAAACAAAAAAAAAGAAGGAAAAAAATCTTTGAGCGGAGACAGAATTATGATCAGCAAGGGAGAAGGGTGGGTTACCTTCTCCGAAGGGGGGGGGGAAACCCTTACTTTCGATTGAAAAAAAACAGGAAACAGCGACCAACGTAAAAAAAAACCAATGAAAGGGGAAAAGAAAACGAAAGGGGGGGGGGGGGGAGAAACAAAGGTTAATGGGGAACCAAGCAAGAGCCCCGAGCAATTAATGGGGAAACCGTTGAGAAAAGAGGTCGCTCTGCTTCTTAAAAAAAGGGAAAGAAGAAAAGGCAGAGGTTCAGAAAAGGGGGGAAAAGGAAACACACGGGAGAAAAAGAAAGGGGGAAGGGGAAAAAAAAAAAGGGGGGGAAAAAAAAAAAAAGGAAAAAAAAAAGGAGAAAAAAAAGGGGGAGGGGGGGGGGGGGAAAAAAAAGGAAGGGGGGAAAAAAAAGGAAAAAAAAAAAGGGGAGTAAAGACGGACCTCCACCTTGAAAAGGAGGAGGAACCTATCCTTCACAAAAAAGGGGGAAAGGGGAAGGAAAACAAGCGGTGGAGGAAAAAAAGGGGAGGGAGGAAAATTCCCTTCTTCAAGAAGGGAAAAAAAGAGAAAAGGGGGGGGGAAAAGAGAAGAGACAACAAGAAAAGGGAAGGGAGAAAAAAAAAAGGGGGGGAAGAAAAGGAAATCCTCCAAACTTTTCGAAAAAAAGGGGAAAAAAAATGCGAAATGAGGGGACAGAAGAGGAAAAAGGGCTCTTTCGAATGAGGAGGGAAAGAAGGGGAGGTCTGCCAGGACAGGGGGGTCACGAGAAGCAGGGAGAAGGAAAAAAAAAAATACGTCGGGAGGGAGGAAAAAAAAGGGAGGGGGGGGGGTGCGTTCCCAAAAAGAAAGGGACCAAAGCGGGCGACACAAGGGGAAAAAAAAAAAAAAACGCCTCGCACTGGGGGAAGAAAGAAGAAAAGAAAAAAAGGATTGTTCGTCACAAGTGCGAAAGGAAGGGAGACCCCGGGGGGATCAAAGAAAGGAGGGGGCGCCGGGAAGGGGGAAGGGGAGAGGGGGGAGAAAGACACCTCCTTTCTATCAAAAAGAGGGAAAAGGAAACAAAAAAGGGAAAAAGGGAAGGAAAAAAAGGGGGGGGGACTTCCAAAACCAGGGGGGGGGGGGAAAAGGGGGAAAAAGCGTAAGCCCCACATTTGAAGGGAAGGAAGGGGCCCCAAAAAAAAAAAGGGGGATTTCCTTTTAACACGAAGAAAAGGAAAGAAAAAGAACCTGTCCGCACAAAGAAGAATCACCAAAGGGAGCAGGAAAAAAAAAAAAAAAGAAGACAACGGCAAGAAGGGGGGATTGTGCGATCGAATGGGGGGGGAAAAAAAAAAAAAAGGGGGAATTTTGCCGCAGAGAAAAAAGGAGAAGGGGGGGGGAGTAAAGGGGGAAAAAGAAAGGGAAGAAAAAAGGAGGGAAGGGTTTCATATCGGAGCGGAAAAAAAAAAGAAGGAGCAGGAAAAAGGGGGGGGAAAGGGGAAAAAAAAAAAAAGGGGGAAATCGGCTTAAAGGAAGAAAAAGGGGGGACCCACCAAAAAAGGGGGGGAGGAAAGAGGGTGCGAAAGAAAAAAAAAGGAAGGGGTTCCGTGGGGGATAGGGTTTATGCGGAAGGAAAAAAAAAAAAAGGAGCGGGGTTCAGAAAAAAGAGTTAGGAAAAAAAAAAAGACAGGAGGGCGTGGAAAAAGAAGGGAAAAACAGGGGGGAAAAAAAAGAAAAAACACCCTTAGTTTCCCAGGGGAGAAAAAAAGGAACGGGTATCTATCAACTCGGGAAAAAGGGGAAAAAACGGGGACGAGGGAAGGAAGGGGGGGGGGGAGATGATCCCTCATCCCCTGAGGGAAAGAAAAAAAAAAAAGGGGGGAAAAAAAGAAAAAAGACCCAGCCTGCCCACCCCCAAAAAGAAAGGGCAAAAAAGGGGGAAGGGGGAAAGAAAAAAAAAAGGAGGTCTCCCTGGCCTTGCAGGAAAGGAAAAAAGACCTTCCGATCGCGAAGAAAGAAAAAGAAGGGGACAAAAAAATTAAAGTGAAGGGAGGGGGATCCTTGATCAACAAAAAAAGAGATGGGGGAAGGACTGAAATCCTTCATGTAAAGTCGAAAAAAAAAAAAAGAAAGTAAGAAAAAAAAGGAATTACGTTCCGTACTTTTTTGGGAAAGGAAGGGGGAGGAGGAGAGCGGATCATCTTTTCCCGGAGGGGGAAAGGAACACAGGAAGGAAAGAAGAAGCCAAGAAGGAAAAAAGAAAAAAAAAAAAAACGTAACCTTTTCGTTTGGCTGTGGAGGAGGGGGGTTCGGAGGAGGGGGAAGGAAAAGGAAAAAAGGGAAAGTGGTGGGGGGGAGGGGGGAAGGAAAAGCCCCCTTTCAGTTTTGAACGTGTACGGGGGGCGTCGTTAAAAAAGCCATAGGGAGAGGAAAAAAAAAAAAAAAAGGAGACGGCAGAAGTTAGAGGGGGAAGGGGACGGCTGATCAGAATGGGGCCTTGAAAAAGGGGGAAGCTCTTTAGAAAGAAGGGGGTGGGGAAACAAGAAGGGTAAAAAAGAAGAGCAAATCTTTCGTCATTACCCCCAGGGACGGGAGAGGAGAACGGAGGAGGGAAAAGGGGGAAAAGGAATATGTCGTGCTCGCGGAAAGGGGGGGGGGGAAAAACCGTGGGGAAAAGGAAAAAAGGGGGAAAAAAAAAAAAAAAATAGCCAAAAGGAAAAGTCTCGCCCTGAAAGAAAAAAGGGAGGAAAAAAAAGAAAGGAAAATCTTACAACAGAAAGGGGGGGGGGAAAGGAACAAAAACGTCCGAGACCGGGCGGGAGGAAAAAAGGTTCCGTTCTCCTGGGGGGAGAGAGAAGGAAAAATGAGGTGATCGGGGAAGGGGGAAAAAGGAAAGGGGGGGTGAACAGTGTCACCAGAAAAAGGAGGAAGGTTGTCTGCAATCAACAGAAAGGAAAAGGAGGGAAAAAAAGAGCGGGGACGAGACGAACTAAAAAAGAAAAAACGGGGGACCACTCTTATAAATGTTATGGGGGTAAGAAAAGCAGAAAAGAATCGTTTGCGGTCAAGGAGGGCGGCTTCCGGCCGGCCCCAAAGCAGGGGGGAGGGAGGAAGGGGAAAAAGGCGTAAAGCAGGGAAAAGAAAGGGAAAGAAAAACTACTCGAAAATCGGGGGAAAAAGCCCTGTCCAGCCGGGGGGCAAAGGGGGGAGAATGAAAGGGGAAGGAAAGTCGAGGGAGCCCATCTGTTTGCCTTGGAGAGAAAAAAAAAAAGTTGGGGGGGGAAAAAAGAAAGAACGGGGGCATGCGTAAGGGGAAAGAAAAAAACTGGAAAACAACAGGGGGAAAAGCTCAAAAAATTGGGGGGGACAAGGGGGTCCAGGGGGAAAAATGAAAGGAAAGACCCGCCACGGCTTCCCTGTTTTTTTCCGCCCTCTTTCGGTGCAAAGGGAAGGAGGGAAAACGAGGCAAGGGAAAAAGGTCGATCAAATCTCCCTTTAAAAATCCACGGGAAAGAGGGAGAACCGGGCGGGGGGGGGAAAACGGGGGATTGGTTTTACCCAGTACCTTTTTGAGAAAGGACATCTCAGAACGACTAAACAATTACCAGGCAGGAAGCACAAGCCTGAACCTGGCCAAATTGTATTCGGAAAATTCATCGAAGGAAGGGAAAATTGGGCCAACTCGCCGACAAGGTTAAGCTAATAAAGGGCGGGGGAGGAAATGCGGGTTCAAAAAAACCCGGCACTTGACAAAAGGGGGGGGGAAATACCCCTAGGGAAGGGGGTTCGTGGAATGGAAAAAAGCCGGAATTCCGTTGGGGAAGAAAGGAGGGGGAGGACAGCAGCGGTCGGCAATAGGGGGAGGTGGGGAAAAAAGTGGATTTGAAAACACAGGGTGTGGGATCGCCTATTTCCTCCAGTATGAAAAAAGTCGGCTTTTCTTTCCAAAAAAGGGGGGGAAAGGGAAAAGGAAAAACCTTCCAGGAAAGAAAAAAAAGCACCATGCACCCTTTGCCAAATGAAAGCCGTCCGCTTCTCACGGGGAAAAGGAGAAAGGGGGGGCAGGAGGGAAGGGGGAAAAAGCGGGGGAGTAGCTCACCCTTAGGTAAACACACTCCAAGTTTGAAAGAAAGAGATAAAACAAAGAAACAACGGAATGGAGGGGGAGAGAAAGGACGGGACGGGGGGTTACCGGTTTCCCAGCTAAAGGAAAAAAAGCCAGCCCTCCTATCACATGAAAAAAAAGGAACACAAAAAAAAAAAAAAAGGGACAAAATGTTTTGGGGCCACAGGGGAAGAAGGGGGGAGATTGGAAGGCACTGAGGAAAAAAAAGGACAAGGCAAGAAAGGGAAAAAGAAGAGAAGACACTTCTGTTCATCGAAAGGTTCGAACTCACAGCCCGCCCCGGGGGAGGAAAAAAAACGCCCCCTCTATTCCACAAAAAGAAGGGGGTAAAACCCTTCCCGATCATCAAGGGGACGAGGCCAAAAAGAGAACAGTGAAAAGTTGCCGTCGACAAGAGAAAAGAGCATATAGCCCTCCATGGGAAGGGGGAAAAGTTAGGAGTTGATGCGGAATTACGTTGGAAAAAAAGGGTAAGAAGAAGGTGAAAAAAAAAGAAATTTGTTGAGGAAGAAAGGGGGAAGAAAGAAGGTTCTGCTGTGGGAAGGGGGTCGCAATCCCTGGGGGGAAGGGAAAGGTAATTAAAAAAAGAGTCAAAAAAAAGGGGGGGAAAATTGCCTATCTGCAGGAAGAAAGAAAAAATCCGCGGACCGGAGGGAGGGGGAAAACAATAAAAATGGTCTTTATCTCTCAAAAGGGGGGGGGGGGGAAAAGGAGACAGCGCTGCAAAGAAGAAGGGGAAAACCACCCGAACGTGAAGCAGAAGGAGAAGGAAGGGGGAAGAGGGGGATCAATTTTTTTCCAAAGATAAAAGAAAGGGTGTGAGAAGTTCCCAGGGCCCGGGGGGGGGGGAAAGGGGAAAGGAACGGCGAAGACCAGCAAAAGAGGAGAAAAAAAGAGGGGGAAAATAAGGGGGGGGGGGAAAAAAAGAGGGCCCCTCGAATAAAGTGCATTGGGGGAAGGAGGAAATGAACTTTGAAAGGACAAGGCAACAGACGAGGGGGGGGGGACAAGAAAAAGGAAGAGGAGGATGAAGATTTGTCCCTGCGGGAAGGGGGAAGGGGAACGGGGAGGGGGGAGCCGACCGCCCTCGCAAAGAGGGGAAAGGAAAAAAAAATAAGGTTCTGCCGCCGTGGAGGAAAAAAGGGCTCGATCCTGTCTCCATTGGGAAGAGAAGACTTGCGCCCAACGAGGGGAAGGGGAAAATTAAAGCACCCAGTGGGGGGGGAAGAAACAGGCCTGAACACTTCTGGGGAAGGGGGGGGGATCAGGCAAAGGCTACCTTCATCAGAATGGAGGAAGGGGGGGCAATTAATCTACGTGACGATCAAAAAGGGAAGGGAAAAAGAAAGCCTTTCCAAAGGGAAGGGGGAAGGGGGGAAGTGGCTGGCAGGCTCTCCCGATTGGTGAAAAAAGAGGGAAAATACAGGTGCTAAATGCACGAGGGAGAAAAAAAAAAAAAAAAAAAAAAAGAAGTGCCTCTGGAAAAGCACATTGTCAAGGGGAAGGAGAGGGGGGGGATGAAGGATGACGCACGAAGGGAGGGGGGGGAAGAAGAAAAAGAAAAGGGACGACGCAATTTTCCCAAAAAAAAAAAAAAAAAGGGCGGATCGGTCGCTCTAAGACCAAAAAAGAAAGGAATAGGGGCGCGCCAAAGGAAGGGAGAGGGAAAAAGAGGAAGAAAGAAGCCTTCCCCGTTTCCCAAAAGAAAGGGGGGGGGGGGGAGCCGACAAGAACGTTGGCTCAGCAAGGGGCTAAAAGAAAAAAAGAAACAAAACAGCAAAACGAAAAAAAGGGAGAGGGAGAGAAGAGGGAGGATGGAGGCTACCGCCTTTACGTTTCCGGAAAGAGAAAGGGGGAAAAAAGAAGGATGCGCGGAAAGGAAAAAAAAGGGGGAATTTTGGGGTGAAAGCCCGCGCGGGGAGGGGGGGGGAGGAAAGGGAAGGAAAAGCACAGGCTCCCTTCAACTCCCCTGGAGGAAAAAAAAAGGACAGATGGCCAAGAGGGAAAAGAATGCGAGAAAAGAGCAGAGCAAGGAAGGAGAAGGGAAAAGGGGGAAAAGGGCTACGAAAAAGGGGGGGGAAAGGAATAATACCGACCTCTACAAGAAGACACATACGAAAGGAAAAGAAAAAAAAGGATAGGTGCTCTAATCCGAAGACAGAAGGAGAAGGAAGGTGCTCTTCTGTCAAAAAAGGAGAAGAAAGCATCCTGCCATGAACGAAAAAAGAGCGTGGAGCCGCAAAAAGAAAAAGAAAAAGAGAAAGGACGGATCTTCCAGAAAAGGAAGACGAGAAAAGTTTTCGCCAAAAAGGAAAGGGGAAAGCCCCTGGAAAAGGGAGGGAAGGGGGGGGAAGGGAGGGGAGGCCGAATTTCCAAAAAGAAGAGAACAAATCCAGGCCCTGCGGTTCAAAAGCAGATTGACAAGAGGAAAAAAATATCAAACCCCTCGAAGAAAGGGGGGTGGAAGGGGGGGGATTTCTTTAGGGAAGGAAAGGGCCTTCTCTTTTGAAGTAGGAAAAAGAGGTTGATTCAAATGGGCCCGAGTTGAAATGAAAGGGGGAGAGGAAAAGGCCTTGAACTTCTCCAATGGGAAAAAACACAGGGCCGGTGGAGGAGAAAAAGCGGTTGGGGGTTTTCCCAAATTTTAAAGGGGAAGGAAAAAGAGGTCCGTCTTCAATTAAAGAAAAAAAAAAAAAAACCGACAGAAAGGAAAAAAACCATCGAGAGGGTTGCTGAATTATAAAACGTCGAGAAAGGAAAAGGAACGGCTTGACTCCTATTTGTTCAAAAAAAAAGAAAAAAAAAGGAAAAAGTGGACCACAGTTTTCGTCACGCCACGCGAAAAAAAAGTTGGGGGGGAGGGGGGGGGGGGGGGAAAAGGGGGGGGGGAAACTGACGACAAAGGAGTCCATCGTGAGGCGCCGAAGGAAGAAGAGATAAGGGAAAAAGATCGACTATCCACAGCCAAAAAAAAAAAGGGGACAGGACGCCCAAGTTTGCGGGATTAATGTGAAAGAGGAACTTGGGGAGAAGAAAGAAGCCTCCCTTCAACTGGAAAATAAAAGGAAAGGGAGGGAGAAAGATGCTGCAATCGTATCCTTGTGGGGGGGAAAAAAAAAAAAAAGGGGAGGAAGGAAGGAACATGTTGATCGGTGTGGGGGAGGCGCAGGCCCTGTTTTAGGGGTGGAAAAAAGGGGAAGGAATTTCATCATAAGGAAAAAAAAAAAAGGGTTCAAAGGCATTGGCTCCAAGGAAGGTTAATTGTGCGGGTGGGGGGGGAAGGAGAAGAAGCCGGTTGTTTCTTAGGAAGGGGGGAAAAAAAGAGGGGCATGTTCGTGCAGAGGGGAAAGGGAAAAAAGACCTGTTTTCAACGAAAGAAAGAAGGGGGACTGCTGCAAGGGTCCAAAAAAAAAAAAAGGGGGGCCAATTTGCCCGCGAAAAAAAGGAAAGCAATGTCAAGAACAAAAAAAAAAAAAAAAGACCCAACGCTGGTGGCGCTGGGAAAGGCAATCGCGGAACACGAACCGCGGGCGGAAAGGGAAGGCGAATTTACTTCCGCAAGGAAAAAAGAGGGGGGGAAGAAGGAGAGAAGTCAAACTCTCATCAAAAAGGAGAAAAAAAAAGGGAAGTAGTCTTCACAATGGGCGGAGGGGGGAGGGTAACCTAGCGGCCCGCTCATCAGGGCCAGGGGGAGGGAGGGGAAAAAGGGAAAAAGGGAACCCGGCTTCCTTTGAAGGAAAAAAGATGAGTTTGTGTATGCCGGGTGGGGGGGGGCCTGAAGCGAATATCCCCAGCAAGGGGGGAAGAGGAAAAGGGGTTTTTGATCACCAAGAGAGGGGAGGGGGAAGGGGGTGAGGGGCTATGTTCCTTGGGAAGGGGAAGGCATGACGAACTGGCATGAAAAAAAAAAAAAAAAGAAGGAAGGGGACCTCGGTTGCTTTTGGGGAAAGGCAGAAAAACGGGATTGGGGGAGAGCCGAGGGGGTGTGCCGCAAAAAGGGGGAAAAAGAAGGACGATCCGCCATTCTTATTTCTTGGGGAGGAAGAAAAGAAAAAGAAAAAGGCAGGAGGGCCTGAGTCGATGGAGCGAAAAGGGAAGAAGGGGGCGTGCGGGGTTCTATCCCGGCCTGATATCGGAAAAAAAAGAAAGGGGGAAAGAGCGTCCATGAAGGTCCGTTTGCCAGGGGGAAAAGAAGGAGGGGAAAGAGAGAGCACTAACAAACATAACACAAGAAAAGGGGGGGGGGGGAAAAGAGAGGGGGATGTTTTGATGCCCGCACCATGCAAAGGGGGAGAGAAGGGGAAAAAGGGAAGATCCTTAAACATATGGAAAAGGGAAAAAAAATCAAGGCCCGGGGAAAGAAAAAGGACCACCGAAAAAGCCAAGGAAGAAGGGAAAGAAAAGAAGAAAAGGGACTGCAGCTCAATGCCGATTTTGAAAGAGGAAAGGGAAAAAAGGGGGGGGGAACAAGTACGAAAGAAAAGACCAAAAAGGGAAGAGGGTGCGTGAAAAATGAAAGAGAAAAAAAAATAGGGGATTACAAGGAAAGGGAAGGGGAAAATCCTTTTAAACTTATAGAAAGGAAGAAGGAAAAAAAGAAAGGTCGAATTTACTCGAATCAAAAGAGAGATTAGCCTAATCTCGAATTGGAAGGAAAGGGGAAGGGGAGGAAGTGTCGATCCGGGGGAAGAGGGAAGAAAAGAACCCTACAGGGGGGAAGAAAAAGTGGAAGAGAGGAAAAAAGGGGGAAGAAAAAATCAAAACACAAAAAAGCAGCGTCCTGCGAAAAAGGGGGATATCAAAGCGTGAAAAAGGAAAAAAGGAAAAAAAGACCAAACCTCATATTAAAAAAAAAAAGAAAGAGACGGACAAGGACATAAAAAGACCGCGGAAGGGAGAAAAAAGCCCCCACTAGGGGAAAAGGGAAAAATCAAGAAAGAAGCAATCCTGCAACCCTCCCAAAAGAAAAGTAAGTGAAAGTTTGAAGCGGGTCACCCAAAAAAGGGGGAAAGGGACGCAATCCCCGTTTCGAAGAGGGGAAAAAAGGGAGGTAAGGGTTTCTAATTAATAGGAGGGGGGGAGGGATTGGAAAACGCATATCTTGAGCTAGAGCGGGGGGAGTGGAGAAAAAAAAGGAAAATGATTCAGCGTTTGCAAAAGGGGAAAGAAAGGGGGGGACCTTCATCATCACGGCGTAAGGAAAAAAGGGAAAAAAGTGAACGTCCCGGCTTCTGAAAAAGGAAGGAAAAAGGGGAAGGAAAGAAAAAGGGGGGAAAGTACTACAGAAAAGGGGGGGGGGAAGGGGGACCCCGAACCGAGGGGGAAATGCCCCTTCACCCAGGCAAAAAATGGGAAAGGGGAATGAAAAAGAGAAACTCCCGGAAAGGGAAAGGGGGAAAGGCTGATTAAGATGGTCCGCGAAAAAGAGGAAAACAAAAATAAACAGAGAGAAAAAAATTTGGCGAATGAAAGAAGAAAAGAAAAAAAACGGGGGAAAAAAAAAAAAAAAGAAAAAAAAAACACCTATAAAAAGAGAGGAAAAAAGGGGGGAAATTTAAAGAAAGGGAAAAGAAAAGTCACCCTTCCTCCTCGGAAGAGAGGGGAATTCACAAAGGATTTGGGGGGGAGCGTGCAGTGGAGCCTCCTCCGGATGGCAAAAGGGGAAAGGAAGGAAAAGGGCAATCCAGTTAAAAGGAGGTTCGCGACAGGGTAAGAACCCGCAAACTGGGTAGGGAAGAAAAAGAGACTGAGAGGGGGAAAGGAGACCTTTCGCCGGGGGGGGGGGGGGGGGTGGGGTCCCGTCGAGACCGGAAGTGGGGTCCTTAATAAGAGAAGGGGGAAAAAGGGAACCTCGGGGGGGACAACGAAAAGGATAACAGGAAAAAAAAACGCCTCATATAATCAGAGGGGAGGGGGAAAGGAAAAAATGAAAAGGGGGAAGTGGGTGCGTGACAAAGGAAAGAAGAAACAAATCGTCTTCCAAAAAAGGGAGAAGGAGGAGGTAAGCCGAAGCGAAAAGGGGTTTCATCCATCAGCAACAAGAGGGGAAAAAAATGAGAAGTTATAAGGAGGGGGAGAAATGTTTCCCTGCCGCCAAAAAGGGGAGGAAAAGTAAAAGGGAACATTGACAGAACGAAACGCGGAAAAAGAAAAAAAAAAGTCCGCCACGGCCCCTTGGGGGGGGGGGGAAGGGGAAAGGAACCAAAATTTTCGAGAGTTTTCAGAGGGGAGGGGCGCAAGAATCTGTCCCCAATGTGCAGAAGGAAAAAAAAAAAAGGGGGGAACACTAATTCGGAAAAGAAAAAAGAAAAAAAAAAGGAAGACCCTTCCCCTAAATCAACAAAAGGGAATCACCAAAAGAGAAGAAAAAAAAGGTGGAAGGGAAAGGGGAAAAATGAAACCAAACTCCAAACGAAAAGAAAAGGAAACAAAAAGGGGGGGGGGAAAGCCCCTTCCTTTCCCCTACGGGGGGAGAGGAAGAAGGGGGAGGGTTTTGAAGCAAGCTTTCTTTTTTGGGAAAAAGGGGGGCAAAAGCAAAGGTTATTGAAATTCGCAGGAAAGAGGGAAGAAGGGGGAATCTAATTCTTTGCAGAAAAGGGAAGGAAGGCAGTTGGCCTAACACTTTGGGAAAGTATCAAAAATAAAAGTGGGATCCCACGCGAAAAAAGAAAGACGATACTTGCGGCGATCAAAGAGGTGAATGTCCGTGTTCTAAGGGTAGGAGAGGAAAAAAAGAAGGGGAAAGGGCAAAATTTCTTCAGGAGAGGAAAAGGGAAACACCCCAAAGGGGGAAAAAAAAAGGAATCCCTTGACGAAAAAGAAAGGAAGAAAAAAAAAAACAGGGAGAAAAACCCAGGGTTTCCAGTAGGGTACACTTGAAAAAAAAGGAAAAAAACTCCGGCCTCGACCCAGGGGGGGGGGAGAAGATGAGGGGTAGCGGTCTGTTAGTGATGGGAGAAAAAAAGTGACCGTCAATCGCCAAACCGAAAAAAAAACGGAAACTTGGGAAGCGGGGTTTGCTCGATCGAGAAAGAAGAAAGGGAAGAAGGTCCATTTTGGTGGGGGGAAAAAAAAGAAAAAAAGAAAAAAAGGGGAGGGGGAGGATCCTGATCCTTCAATGAAAGGAGAGGGGCCAAAAAACTCCAGCGAGGAGGGTAAAAAAGAAAGGGGGGAAACGTTCGTCACGGGGGAAAAAAAAAAAAAAAGGGGGATTTTGTTGTTTTCCGTCGTGGAAAGGGGGGAAGGGAGGTAAACCGTGAGGGGCTTAATAGCCTCCATGCACGCCCAAAGAGAGGGAAGAGCTGTTTTTTCGTTTGGGGAAAGGGGAGAAAAAGGGGGGGTGGGGGTTTGCAGGGGAAGGAAAAGAAATGCTAGCCCCCAGAAGAGGGGGGTCACTTCTCATACAAAGAAAAAAAAAGGGTGAAGGGGCCTTAATGCGGGGGAGGGGAAAAAAAAAGCATAAAAAACGCCGCATGCCAAAGAAAAAAGAAAAGGAAGGGTAATTCTTGAGGGAAAAAAAAAAAGAGGGGGGACCACTTGTCGCTGAGAAAGGAGAACCTCGAGTCATTACAACCACCAGAGGAAAAAAAAAAAAACTGAAATGCCGACGAGAAGGGCACCACCAGGGGGAGGGAAAGTTTCTGCTCGAAAAGGGAAGAGGAAAATGGGGGAAAAAAAAAGAAAGGAATGGAAAAAGCAGAACCCCCAAAAAGAACCCCCTCTCAAAGAGGGACAAAAACGCCTTTCCCAATAAGAAAAAAGGGTGGGGAGCTTCTGAAAGGAGGAAAAATCGGGGAAAAAAGGGAAAAAGAGACTTCCTAAGAAAAGGGGGGAGTTCATAAGATGCCGGAGAAGAAAAACCGCCGTGGTGTTCGAAAGGAAGAAGGGTCAGAAATTTCAAAAAAATTGTAGGGAAAAGGCACAAACGCGTTTGGAGGGAAAGAGGGGAAAAGGGGAAGGAAAACGGTCCGAGCAGAACGAAAAAGGGCGGGGCACGGGGGACAACGGGGGGACGTGCCATTCAAAGCAATCTCGGCTATAAACTCGTTGCGAAGAAAAAAAAAGGAAAAGAAAAACGTAAAAATCGCCCGCAAAAAAGAGTGAGGGGAGTCAGCCTAATGCGAATGGGGGGGGGGGAAAAAAAAGAAAAGAAACCGAATCTCCCCTCGAAGAAAAAAAAAAAACACATCGTCCTGTTGCCTTGCAGAAGGGAGGGGATGCCCATGTAAGATGGGGAAAAGGAAAAGGAATTAATTTCGAGAAGAAGGAAGGGAGGAGGAGGGACGTTGGGGGGGGGGGGGGAAGCGGTGGCTCGCGGGGGGTCCGGGGGGGGAGGGGGCCGCTGGTGCCAAACATGGGAAACAACTTGGCTCAAATTGCCCACAGAAGGAAGGAGGTTCTTTGGCAAAAAGAAAAAAAAGGGGAAGACCCGCCACGCACGGGGGTTGGTTCTTCGCCAGCGTGAGAGAAGAAAAAAGAAGGGAAAGGCTTTGGCGCCGCAAAAGGGGGGGGGGAAGAAAGGAGGGGCGTCCAGGAGAAAAACCCCTTTGCGCGCGAGAACGGGTATCGCGGTAAAAAAAAGGGGGGGGGGAAAGGACTCTGAGAGGGGGAAAGGCCCACGCGGAGAAAGGAGAAAAAAAGAAAAGGCCTACGAAACAATTCCCAAAAGGGGGAGGAAAAAGGGGGAAAGAAAAGGTTTCTTTGCCAGGAAGGAACAAAGAAAAATCGTCCGGAAGATGGAAAGGAAAAAAAAAGGAAGGGGGAGGAATAGGAGCATAAAGAAAAGGGGGGCCATCAACTGCATATGGGGAGGAGGAAAAAAAAGGGAAGAAGGAGGGCCCTTATCATTGGGGGGAGAAAAAAACGGCAATTTTCAGGGAACACCGGAGGAACTCCGAACTGTGATGAAGAGAAAGGGAAGGGAACAAAGCCCTTAATTTCTTGGGGGGGGAAGAAGAGAAAAAAGGAAAAAAAAAAAAGAAAGCTCCGGAGAAGGGGGAAGAGGGCAAAGAAGATCGCAAGAAGAAGGGATTCGCTCTTAGGGAAAGGGGGAAAGGGGGGAGAGGGGGGGGGGGGGGGCGCTAGAAGCCTTCAGATAAGGAAAAGAAAACCTTTTTTCCAAAAAAAAGAAGGAAAAAAGAAAGGAAAAAAAGGGTGTGCTGGTGTTCATGTGATAGGGGGGGCGACCAACCTTTTGGCTCTGGAAACCGGGGGGGAAAAAAAAAGGGAAGAATCTCTTCAACAAAAAGGGGGAAAAGAGAATACTTGCCCGTGGTTTTAAAGGGGGGGGAAAAGGAAAAAGGGAAAAAAAGCTCTATCACATTACACACCAGAGGAAAAAGGGGGGAAAGGGGGGGGGAAAGGTTCGGCCCCGGGAGAAGGAGGGGAAGGGGCATTCAATGCCGACGGAGACCAAGAGAAGTCTTCGATAAAAGGTAGGCTCAATCACGATGGGGGGGTCAGGGCCTAACAAACCTCGAAGGGAAAAAAAAGAAAAGGGGGGGGTTAAGCCCTTCACACGAGAAAAGGGGGTGAGGCTTGTATCCCCTGAAAAGAGAAATCTCTCGAAAAAAAGCACTAGGGGACAAAGAAAAAGGAAGTTCAAAGAAGTCGTTTTTGATGAGGGGGAAGAAAAAAAGGAATGTCATCTTCCGAGGAAAAAGGGAAGAAAACATATTTTGGCAAAGCAAGGGAAAAAATCAAAAATCCCCTGGGAATTTGTTTGTGAGGGGGGGAAAAAAAGGAAGAAGGGGAACCGGAAAGTAATACCCAAAGGGAAAAGGGAAGAAGGAGGAATCCCCGTGGCGGTGGAAAAAGAAATTAATCTACAAAGTCTACAGCGAGCGCAGGGGGGAAGGGGAGCAGAGTCGACAAACCTTAATCCTTTGGAGGGGGGGAGGGGAGGAAAGGGGGTTTCAAAGAAAAAAAAAAAAATCGAAGCCATTTTATGAGAGGGGACAAAAGAAAAAGAGAGGGGGGTTCCTTGGCACCAGCGAGGGGGGAAAAGGAAGGACAAATGCGCCTCCGGCCAAGAAAGCGAAAAGAAACATATTGGCCTCGAAGGAAAAAGGTGCCTGGGAAAAAAAAAAGGCTACATGTGGCAATCTTTTGGGAAGGAAGGGAAGGGGGGGGCCCGATAGAGAGGGAAATGGAGAAGAACCCGGCATTTCGCATAGGCAGGGAAGGGGAAAGGAAAAAGAAACGCTCCGAAAAAAAAAAAAAAGGGGGAGAAGGAGTGTGCAATAACAGGGGGGGCGGGGGGGTGTAGTACGGACATCGTCTTGCACACGGGAGAAAAAAAAGGCCGGCCGCATTGGTGTAGGGGGGGGGGGGGAAGGGGAAAAACAAAGCTTGCCCGCCGACAAAGGGGAAGGGGGCATCACCAGTTTTTGGGTTTCGAAAAAAGGGAAAGCGGCGTGTTGGGGGAGAGAGAGGGGAAAGGAAACCTGCCCCTCTATGAGAGAGGTCTCCGAAAGGGGAAAAAGGGAGTGGGCTTTTTCAAGGGGAAAAAAGGGGAAAAGAAAGAAAAAGGGGGTTGCTGTCAGGCCAGAAAGGGGATTGGCTATGAACACATGAAAGAGGGAGAGAAAGGCCCGCGAGCCAGAAGGGGGAAAAGGGGGGGAACAAGATTCCCCATTTCAGGGGAAAAGGCAGGGGGAGGACGCCCGCAGTATGTGGCGGGAAGGAAAAGGGTAGCCCCATTCGAAAAAAAGAAGGAAGGGGGGGAAGGAGGGGCAGGGGCTGTCCGTGGGCTGCGCGAAGGGGGGAAAAGGCGGGGACCATATACTGCCACGGAACGAAAAAGGGGGGGACACCTGAGCCTTTCTTCCGAAAAAAGGGAGGAAAAAAAAACAAGACCTCCGAACCCTACCGGGGGAAAAAAAAAAAAAGGTTTTCCCCTGCTGGCGAGGGGGAAAGGGGAAAAGGAAGAGAAAGCGATGTGTCACTACCTTAAAATGAGAGAGGGAAAGAGAAAAAGGGGGGGAGAAGCCTCCGCTGGAGGTCAGGGAAGAAAAGGGGATCAAGAAAGCAAAACTGATCCAAAAAGGGACCCAAAATGACCGGGGGGGAAAAGAAGGAGAAAAGAGAGGAGGCTCTGAGAACTGAAGCAGGAAAAAAAGGGGTGAGGGTCTGCTACCGAAAGAAAAGGAAAGGGAAAAATCCACTCTACCTCCTACAAGAAATAAAGAAAAAAAAAAAACGGGAAGAGGGGAAAGAAGGGGTTTTTGCTCGATCCGCAGACCGAAGAAGGAAAAGGAGTGGGGTGCTCCTTCGTAAAAAAAGGAAAGAAGGAAAAGGAATGAACTCCCTTTTGGCCAAAAGGGGGGAGAAAAAGAGAAAAAGGACCTAATGATCGCCTGGCAAAAAACACAGGGTTGGAGATACTTTGGCAGAAGGAAGAGGGGGAAAAGGAGGCCCACTCGTCGCGCAGGGGGGGGGACAAAAGAGGAAGGAGAAGAAAAAAAAGCTGCGGCGGCGAATTAAAGAAGGGGGGCAGGGAAAGCCTGCCTTCGGCAAAAAGGAACAACGCTGTCTAAGAAAAGAAAGCGACCGTCCGACGGCCCGGCTGGGGGGGGGGGGGGAAGGGGGGAAAGAAAAAAGGGGTCTTCCAGGACGGCCCGGGAAGAGGAAAGCGGGGGGAAAAGGAGCTCCACGTTGCTGCCAGTGGCCACCAGGAAAAAGGGGGAAGAAAAGGGAGGGAAAGACC
>Ga0179593_1324496_pt1 | contig 16091 bp, 33 predicted proteins | sample CZODoug2_1_08_16_FD_185931 | JGI IMG/M metagenome (GOLD analysis project Ga0179593, IMG submission 185931) | Vadose zone soil fungal communities from Angelo Coast Range Reserve, California, USA - CZODoug2_1_08_16fungal (PacBio error correction) | ecosystem: Environmental > Terrestrial > Soil >...
AATAACAACTGCTGACGGGGTGGTCCCAGATGGTTTAAGGCAATTAAAGGAAGGGGAAGGGGGGTGGGGTGTGTCGTACCGCCCATAGCTGAACTGGGGAAAAAAAGGAGGGAGGAAATACTTAACCATCGAGCAGCCGGCATCCTGGGCAAAAAACGCCGACCTAAGGCGAATGGCAGAGGAAAGGAAGAACAAAGCAAAGGCGCACCATGTTGTACGTTGAAACTCTTGGCAGCAAAGGAAAAGTGCCGCACAAAAATGAAAAAGGAAAAAAGATTTCAAGAAAACGACGGGAAAAGAGACATAGGTTTAAACATCGGGAAGAGAAGGATAGCGAGTAGAGGGGCGGGAAAAAGGGGAAGGCCACACAAATGCGTCCATGGGAGGGAACGAAGAGCACTAAAGGACACAGAAAAAGAAAGATGACAAAATCTAAGCCCCGCGGGGTAACTCTTAAGAAAGGACCGGAGCAAAAGGTCGAAAAGTCGCAGTAAGGCCGACGGGGATTTTCACCACCTAGGCAAAAAGAAGGAGGCTGCAATGGCAAATTTCCGCTTCGGAAAATCAAAACAGTGTGCAACAACGCTGACACAGGAGGCCATCCAGCCCGTGGGTGAAAAGGGGTTTGAACCCGGCCAAAAAAACCCACCTTGTGTCGCGGAGTTAGGGAAAAAGACGAACGGACAATTACCGGACCTCCCCAGCTTCGGGGGGGAGACGAGGAGTCACCATGCTGGGACGACCAAGAAAAAGCAAGGCAGGGGGGGGAGTTGAAAAAAAAGGGGACATCATACAAAGAAGGGGAAGCAAGACTCAAAAGAGTCCAAACCCAGAGGATGAACGCGCAGGAATACGTTAACAAGGGACTGAAGCCCGCTCAAACACGCCTCAGAAAAACAAAACTGAAAAAAACCCCGACGGAGAAAACAAGAAAAGAGAAAATCAAACCGGAGAAGAGCAAATCAAAAACCAAGCAACACCGAAAAAAAGGATAGACGGGCCAAAGTGATATGCCAACCGCCGGAGGGCGGGAAAACAGACTGACAACAACCACTGGAAAGGAAAGGGGAGGCGGCCCACCGAAGGCACTTCATTAACATCGAAAAGGTAGACATTCTGGGGGGAAAGACAACGGCAGGAAAAGCATGACAAAAAAAAAACACAAGATTCCGCAGCAGGAAAGGGAAAAAGAGCGAAAAAAATTGCGCAAGGTGTCCCTTGGGAGCGAAAACCGGAAGCAGCGGTGAAAAGGTGAGTCATGCCAATCACTCCCCAGTAAAACGCATTTAAGGCAACCAACGGCGAACAAGGGGAAAGGGAAGTTATTTGATAAAAAAGGGAGTTTATAGGGGGAAAGGAGAAAATCCCAGGACGCCGTTAAATCATGAGACTGGGTGCGATGGAAGCAAAGAAGTCAGGAAAAGAATCTATGAACGAAAGAAGCCCAATCAGGCAATGGCCCGACGGAAAAAAGGAAAAAGTAAGAAAAACAGAAAATGAGATCAAACCCGATCACGGATCAAAGACAAGAGTCAACTACCATCAGGGACCGCATTCGTTACTTCAAAGAACAAAGAACCCCCCCCCAACAGAAGCTGTTGTGAAGAAACAGACGCAAGACCGTGGAATAGCGATGGCGACATCCGGATGAAAGGAAAGAAGACAACAAGGGGGAGTGGGTTCAGGGTTACAACCCCAACCGAATCAAAAGGAAGCATCCTTAAAAGGAAAACCTCCGCAAGAAAGGGGAAAACTGGTGGGCCAGGCCCGGCAGGCCAACAAACTCCTAAAAAAAAAGAGTGTGGGAAAAGGAAATCCCCAACATGCTCATAAGAAAAAACAACCGGGGAAGTTGCTGGGCACTCAAGGTTATCAAACCAAGTGGAACCGAAAGATAGACATCCCTGAAAAGACAACGGACAAATTGAACAAGGGGGAAAAAGGATTGACGGGCCAGGTCGGTGGGGGATCTGAAGTGGTGGCAAGTTACATCCAACAGTAGGAGGACTGAGGGAAGAAAATGGGGAAAAAATTAAGGATGGGACTTGTTGGTGTCGCGGAACGTTATGGGCGTGGACCAAACAAACCAAATCAAAGACTCCAAGAGATCGGAAAGTGGAAGAACACCCAAAGCAACGAATAAAAAAACGTAAAAAACAGGGGGAACTTGGGAAGGGGAAGGAACAAGGGGAAGACCTCCGTAAAGTTTGTCCAAAAAAAACAAATTTCGCGGAAAAAAAGAGTTCCTGGACGATCAAGCTGGGGACCGCGAAGCTTGCAAACGAGAACCGAGTGGATGGAATGGGTCCAGGGTGCTTGAGCCCTCAAAAGACATCTTATTGGAAAAAATAGGCAGCAAGGAGGGCCTCTCACAACAACGGAGGAAAGGAAGAGTAAGATAATTGAAAACATCTGGTTGGGACGGTCAGCAGCCATTGAGGAGAAAACACCTGGTTATGTAACTATACCATCCAAGGGGCGAGTGCTTCGACTTTCCTTAACACAAGATTACCTGGGGGGGAAGAAAGCAGGAGCGGGGGGGAACAAGAGTCGCGGAAATTGGGTGTTACAGTTAAGTTATCCCAGGTAGAGCCGTGTCACTGAATCCTTAGGAAATGTGGAGTTGTTAAAAAGTTTGATGGAAAGGGGGGGGGGACGGGGGTATGCTGGAATATTTTTCCGGACTATTGGGGCGGACCGGACGTGGCGAAAAAAAAAAAGGTCGCGTTGCAAAGCCAGAACCCGGGGGCCGCAAAAAAAACAGGTCCCCATAGAGAAAGCAGGGAGGGTGTTGTTAAAGGTCAGGCAGAGGCCCCGTGTCAGGAAAGCCAGAGGGGTGATGTAACCAAAAAGGGGGCAAAGAAGACCCAAACCTTGAAGCGGTCCCATGCAATAATCGCGGTCACAATTCGTTCAGAAAAATATTGGGCGTAAGGGGTCAGGGACGAAACGATCCGAGTTAGGCCGGGCCCGAAGCGCTCAAAAGACAGAGAACAAGAAGTGGTTTTTCGGAGGGGGGGAGAAAGCCGTCGGCACGGGAAAAAAAAAAGAAAGGACCTTGGGTGGGGCTGCAATCGGGGCCCGCCGGAAAAAAGGGGAGAAGGGGGAAACTCTTGCTGAGGCGGGCAAGATTGACAGAAAACCCGTTAATGGAGGGGTTGTACCTGAAAGTGACACAGGTGAAAACGTTTTTCATTTCTGGGGGTGGGAAAATAAACAGGAAAGGGGAGCCCAAAAATCCAGCGGCCACAGTCAAAAAAACCGGCCGATTTTTAACTTCACAAGGAGTTGGACAGGGACGTTGGGGAAATTGAATTACGGAAAGGGTAACGCGGCCCCGAGGGGTGGAGGATGTCAACGGGGGACGTGGGGGGGGGAGTGATCCGGTTGGAAAAAAAATCAAAGGACTTGAGGTTTGGTGGGGGAAGGCCTGAGGGGGGGAGTGCCAGGAGGCAGGCAGTGAGTTGGAGTCCAACTTTTTCCATGACGGATGGAAGGATTAAAAAAAAAAGGACTGTCATCTCTCAGAATTACGGGGCGCAATGAGTAAAAAACGGCGCCCAGTAAGGGGGGGGGGGAAAATACACCTAAAAGGAGAGATCCAAACTAAACAAAGACTGAACTCAGGCCTAAAGCACGGCCGGTAGGGGTGGAGGAATGCGAATTCAAAACTTCACATGCTTCAGAACAAGTATCCGAATCCAATCAATGTAAAGGGGGGGACGAATGTCAACTGAAAAAAAAGGAGATAGAACGCTGCCGGAGAGTAAAGGGCCAACGCAAATGTTTGCGGTTAGAAAAAAAAAACCGAAAACTTGGGAAAAAGTTGGTTTTTTGCGAGAGCCGCTGCCCTCACATTAACGGGGGGTCAGGAAGGTTTTTGAAAAATGGAGGGTTTAAGACACCGACTCTACGCGAAAATCCCTATCAAAGTCACGAAGAAAAAAGGTGTCGTGTAATGATATGCAGGGGCGTTGCCAGACAAAGACCTAACTCAGTTAGGGTCTTTTACTCCGTTGAAAAAGCTAGATACGTGAGGTTGTCGATCGGGAGTGTGGGTGTGAGGGAAGGAAGAGGGGGCGCAGAATGAACTAAGTCATCCATTCAGCGAGGGTGAGAAATTTAAGATGAAGGTTGAGCTTGCCATGATGTGTGGAATTTCAGGGAAGATTTTGGATGAAGGGAACCGGATGAAGACAGGAGGTCCAAAAGCAAAAAGAGAAAACGGAAACTTCCGGCAACAAAAAAAGCCAGCCCTGGAAGAATAATTTGCCCGGGCACCACGGACGTCAACCGGAAAGAGAAAAAGGGTCAGGGGGGGTTTACAAAAAAACAAAATGCAAAATCAAACGCCTGAAGATAGAAGTGGTTGTCCAAGTTTTGAAAAAAGGTGTGGAAAAGGGGAAATGGGAAGGGTGGGGCAAAAGCAGCCAGGTTCAAACAAGGTTTGTGGGGAGAAAGCGAATTTAAGGGAAATGAAGGAAACCATATTAAATCCTTCAGGGTGTGACGGAAGGGAAGGGAGTACAGGGGGTAACAGGAGGGCCGATGAGAGGCGGTCCCCGCATCAGGGTTTATCCAAATCTAGGAAAAAATGAGCGCCCGGCAGTGACAAAGGGGAAAGAGAGGGGGGGGGCCTGTGGGGGGGGGGAAGAAGAGGGAAATAGGTTTGTACATCGGACCCGTAACAGAAAGATGCTTTGTTTAAAAAAAGGGGAGGGGGAGAAAGGATGGAGAAACTGTCCAGGGCCCCCAACGAAATGCTTGGGCGCATGTGGGAGTGGACTGACGCGGGGCAAAACTTCGAAAAAAAAACTTTCGAGGGAGATTGGAAGGGGGGGAAGGGGGAAGGAACTTCAGCCAAGAGCTCGGCAGAGTTCCTTTTCAAAAAACTTTCCCGGGAAACGAACGGGTGGAACTGGGGGGTAAGGTAAGAGGGACGGGGGGCCGACAGGAAGAAGAAAAGACAAGTCAAAAAGTCTGGCCGGACCCACACTGGATCATAACAAAGCGGGGGTTCAAACAAATACTCAGAAGACGTGTTTTGGGAAGGGGGGGAAAAAAAAAGACTAGGCGTAAGCTCGATAAGGGGTAGAGTGGAGGGCTTGGGAAAAAATGTGGGTTAAAGGAACGACCCCTCAGCGGGGTAACAAACCAAAAAACACACTACAACGGAGGGGGGAAGGGGCCGTTGAGGCAGCTGATGTGCGTAAAAACCGGGGGGTAGCGGTCACCCACGACAACCGACACTGGGAAGAGTCGGTGCTAGACGTGGACGGAGAGTCCAAAAGGAAGGGGTTGTGTCTGATTGTGTGGGGGAAAAAAAATCATCCCGCTTGGTAAAGACGGCCTTGGGAGGGACGGGCCCCCTAAAAAGCTCGCCCGAGACAAAAGGAAAGAAAACAGGAAAACTTCGGGGAAGAAGGGGAGTGTAGGCAAAAAGGCACAGGGAAGAGTAGCAACGGGGCTCAAAACAAGCGGGGGGGGATCGAAAAGTTCCTCAAAAATTATTGTAAAAAAAAAGGTAAAAGCCCGAACAAAAAACGAAAAACAACAAAGCAGGGACAAGGTATTTACGGGGGACAGGGATCGGGGAGGGGGTCCAGGGGAACTATAAAACCTGAAAAGGGGGAAAAATCTGTGACGGCGTGGCGGTAAACATGGGAAGAACTGTAAGAAAAAGAGGGAAGGAAGGGGATATTCGTTCGGAAGTTGACAAACGGGGGACAGAAGCTTCGAAGAGGTGCGGGCCGGGGTTGCTATAAGGAAATTTTGAGGGGGAAAGAAATAGGGGTTGGTTAAAAATGAATAGCTGGGGAGGAATCGTTCACGAATGCGAGTTTTGGGGGTCAAAAGACGAACGAGTTGAAATGAATGGGTGGCGGGAGAGAAAAAGCGAATCCCCGCCCTGGGAAGTAAAAAGGGAAAAAAGCACTGCAGCAAATGGAGCGGAGTGTGAATCACCAAGAGGAGATGGGATAAAAAACGGCCTGCTTCAGAAAGTGGGGGGGGGTTAGGAAAAAAGGAAAAAACGGAAAAGGAGCGAAATTGGGAAACCAGTGGGGGACTGAAAAAGTGAGCCGTCCTACCAACGGAGGGCATGAAGGAGTCTCGGAATTCAGGCACTTGACTGGGGGGAAAGAAAACAAGGAAAGGGTCGGAATAAGGTGTGGGAGAGGTTTCCGCGGGACAGGGCCAAAAAAAGAGGGAAAAAAGATTTGGAAAAAGCGCAACGGGTGACGGGGAATGAAACCCCCGGGGGGCTACCGGGTTGTAAGAGTTCAGAGCAAAAAAGGGGGGGCGAAAAAGGGGGGTGGGGTTTTGTTTCAACGACTGGGGGAGGGTTCGGGGGTGTTGAAGGTAAAATCCAGTACTGCGTCTTGGTCCCTAGGGCGGACAGGGTTGGAACGGGCAGGAGGACTCAAGGTGTTCATCAGAAGAGAGTGTGCTTGTTCAAAGATGGGAAGGGGTTTGGGGGGTCAAAAGGGAAAACGAAGACTGGGGGAAAATCCTGGTTAAGGTAAAGAAGGAGAAAAAAGGCTAACAATCGGGGGGGGAAAACGCAATGAAAAAGGGGAGAGGGTGAGACTTTGCCAAGGACAAAAAACTGTTGAAACGAAAGAACCAAGTGAACCCTTTCAGCACTAACAGGAAGAAGGAGGGGCAGCCCCGGTAAGGGGGGATCACACTTCCTTGGGAGGGAAGGGAATGCCCCTCGGGGGAAACGAAAAAACCCGTTAGGTGGTTTTCTTGGGTGGTTTGGGGAAAAGGGGTTGAGACAGGAAAGCCTCGAGCAGCTGAAAAAGGGACAAAGTTGTTTTTAGCAGAGTTGGAAGTATGGAAGTTTGCAGGTGAAGTCCAGGGAGACAAGACTAAGAGGAAAAAGAAAAAAGAAAAAAGCTTAAAGATTGTCACACCAAAAAGATAAATAAGGCCTTTTGGGGGAAAAAAAAAAAAACAAAGGGGGGTGAGAAGTTAACGGTGATCAAAAATTGGAGGCAACCGACACAAAAAACCACAGTCATTAACAGCAAAAAAAGGGACCCGCCATTGGTAGCAGGCAGGTGTGTTCAAACCCTTGCAGCGGAGCCGATAGAGGGACGGGTGAGGGAAACAGACAAATTAGAACAAGTTGATATGGTTGGGGGGGGGGGCCAGACAGCGATAAGGGAGAAAAGAGAATATCAAAAAAGGGGGGGAGAAAAAAGAGGAAAGAGAGAGAGAATTATCCTCGTGAGCCCACACGTAACAAAAGGGGGGAAAAAAAACCGAAAAAAACTTTGTGGTGCCGAAAGGCGGAAGGAGCGAACAGTAGGGATCCTAGTAAGGGTTCTCCAAAAAGAAGGGGAAGGCCACATGTGGCACACGGATAAGGGAATGTGGAGAGAAAACAAGGGCAATTGGTTGATACCATTTTGTAGGGAAAATTGCGGAAGGAGGGTAAACAAAGCAGGGAGCGCTCCTTGAAAATCCCAAGAGGGGTCTCCAGGGAACCGCTTACAGTTGTTCATCACCCTAAATGAACAAAACAGCCAACCAACTGACCCCGAACACATAAAGGAGGAAACTCGTAAAAAAAGGGGGGCAGAGAAGGCACAGCCAGGGACATACTGAAAAAAGAAAACCTCAGGGGGGAAAAAGCAAGAGGACTCAATGTGGGGTATCAAGGGAAGACGGGCCTGCCAACAGCGTGGGGGATAGAAAAGCCTTGGAAAGGAAAGGGGCATACAAACGAAACAGTGGTCAGAAGGGAAAAGGAAAGATACCGATACCGGGTGGTTGGGAAACAAACAAAACCGAGTGGTAGCCTTGACGATCATCGCCACCAAGCTTGCCATCAGACGGATAAACTTCCGTCCAAAGGAGAAGAACACCCCGAGGGGGGAAAAAAGAAAGAGATACGGAATTGAAAGGGAAGAGCGTTACCCTCAGTTGAAAAAAGAAGGCAAAAAAAAAAGGGAAGAAACCAAGAACAAAAAAAAGCCCCTGGATGGGTTTTTAAACGATTTGACCGGAGTTGCCCAAAGAAACCCCAAACCAGCAAAGGCGCCATGAGGAGGGGGTCCACCTAAAGTCAAGAAAAAGAGAAAGCTCCAAAACTATCAACGACGAGGGGAGACATCACAGTTCAGGAACTCATGAAAGAGAAGGGCATACGTAAATAAGGAAGGCAAGCAAAGGGTGTTGCGAACGTCCACCCGGGGAGAAGGAAGGGAAATCCACCCAAAAGGTTGTTAATCCCACCATAGGGGAATTAAACCAAAAAGAAATGGTGAGCAGTTCTCTACTTGGAACGCACAGAAAAAGAGGAAGCGGGAGTTCTTAAAAAACAAGAAAAAAAAAACCAGAATAGAAGGAACGAGGGAAAAGCCAGAAGGGGGGGGGGGGGAAAACCTCTGAGGGAGCCGCAACTCTAAGCTCCCAACCTAGAGGCACAAAACAGACAGAAGGGAATGCGGTCCAAGGCAAATGAAACTACGCGAGAATATCCCCTACCAGGGGGGAAAAAGAGGGGGGATTAGGGGGGGAAAAAAGACCAGGAAGGGACAGCCCGCCCGCAACGGGGGTTTCACAGGAGGGGACGACTGAACCACCGTCGATCCAAAAAAAAAAAAAGCCAAATGGGGAAGGAAAAAAGTTGGACCCAAAGACTATGTGGTGGGAACCCATTCGAACCAGATAAAACAACTGGGAGGATTCGACCAAGGACTTGGCGACCGTGGACGGCGGGAATGGAACTCCCCTTACCCGAGAGCCCCCTGGTTTGTGAAACGGCCCAAGAAGAGGGGAGAGGGGCGGACGTACCAGAAATCCGTTGGCGGTTTCAAAACACCAACGCGACAAAGCAGAATAAAAAAACCGCAACCGAAACCGAAGGAGAGAGGGGTATAACGCAACAAGGGGAGCGTCTACGTCTAGGGGGGTGAAGTGGAGCCCGGTACGAAAAGCACGCGCTAATACACAAAAGGAAAGCAAAGAGCGTGTGTTCGTTGCACGGAGTGTCACGGAGAGAAAAGGGTCCCTTCGCGCTTGAAAAAAATGCGGGGGGGGGTAAAGAAAAAAAGGAAAGCTAAAGGAGAAGGCGTGAAGAGGCAAGAAAAGGGTTTTAACCAAATAAAATCGAAAACGGCGAAAAAAGACTAGGTGCAAGCCAGTGGAAAAAAAACGAAAGGAAAAAAGGGAATGAAAAGGGGGGGGGGGTTGCGCCAATCTACTAAGATAGGAAAACCGTGCTATGTGAAAAAATAAGAGACTCCGAAGACTCAAGAGAGAGGCAAAACGGTTGGGCAAGAAGGGGGGTCCAACACGCCACCCTGGAAAAACGTCGGAAGTGTCAAAAAGATAACAAAAAAACCACGAAAGCTCAACCAAGGGTTATCCGGACCATTCCTCTGCTACAAGGTCAACGGGAGGGAAACCCAAATAAGAGGAAAAATACATTCAAGATTTGCAGTCGGCTATCAAGATTGAAACGGCCCAATACAAATGAACACAAATTATCTTAAAAAGGGACAAATGAAAAGGGAAAAAAGACTACCGAAGAAACGAGAAATGAAGGGAGGGGAACTAGAGCAAGTCAAGAAATGATGGAAAGACAAAACACTAGGCGGAAAATGCCTTAAAAGAAGAGGGGGTGTTGACAAAAAATAGTCAGCAGGGTTTGAACTGGAGGATGCAACAATGAAAAAAAAGTCCCGCTCCGAAACAGGTGAAACAATGGGATTTTTCGCAAAATCTGCAGCGGTGGATTGTTGAAAAAACGCGGAAAAAACCGGGGTCACGGTTCGGGGGGAGTCCGAGAGAAAGGGCTTTAAAAGGGAGGAAAAGGAAGGCTTGCGTTTGGGCAAAACGAAGAGGGAAATTCTGAGAAAAGGGAGCCAGAAAGGAAGGGGGCCGTGGACACGAGTCATCTCGAGGGACCACAGGGGGCAGCTCCAAAAGTCGCATCGGTTAAAAATCTCGCCTCACAAAGGGGGGGGAATGCTGGGGAGAAAACAAGGGGGGGAACGGACAGGAAACCGCCGACCTCCGAAGAAATGAATTCCCGGAGACGGGAAAACGAAAAGACGGGAGACCGGAAAGCGCCAGATTACACGAAAAAGCGCGTAAGAAGATCTGAATTCAAAACCAAACGCAGGCTAAGGGAACTCTGGGAAAAAACAACCACTGCCGACGGGGGAAACTTAAATGAGGAACGAATCTGAGAAAGAAAAAAGGGAAGGGAAATCAGGAGACTTTGGCTCCCTGAAAAAGGACAAGGAAAAGCGAAAGGGATGCAGGCTTTCTCGCGATCAAACGTGAACCGGAACAGGGAAGGAAATATGGGGAAAAAGGAAGGGAGAACCCTCCACCTAAGCATCGAAAAAGGAGCAAAACCATCTTGGGAGATGCAACGCGGATATAGTCAGGCGTCCCTATGGGGGGAGAAGGACTCGTAGAAACAACAAGAAATGGAAGAAGGTGACCAGAACACAGCAATAGAAGGGAAGAAAGACAAAAAAGGCAAAGTGCCCAAACTTGCACACCTACTAAGAAGACCACAAAGAGAAATTCGAAAAAAAACAAAAAAAAAGAGTTCCACGATACACCAAGGTCCCGAAAGCCTCCCCGTGAACCGTCGGGAAGAATCAGGGGACAAAAAAAGATTCAAAGGGGAGGGGGGGGAAAAAAAAGACCTTTGGGGGGAACAATGCACATTGAGGAACTCAACTGGAAGGGGAAAGGTAAGAAGAAAAAAAAAAAACAAAACAAAGAAGCAAAAAAAAGTGGGAAATGGGGGGTAAATCAAGTATGACCACAAGAGGAATCGCCAAAGACGTGAATATCCGCAAAAGATGGAGGGGGGCAGAAGCAAAAGACCAAGAATTACAGGACAAAAAGTTAATTCCGGCCATACACTTTCCAGAAGGCGAAGGACCGAAAGAGAAAAAAAAAAATGCTTTTTTGGGTGGGGTTGGAAATTCTCCGGGGACATTGTGTAAGCGCAAAACGCGAGGGAAGCGACCTAAGAAGGAAAAAGGGGGGAAAAGGAAAGGAAAAGACACCAAGATTGCGGGGGAAAATAAAGAGGGAAGAAAGAAGGACAAGTTGGAAACAATACCGGTTAGCACGGCAAAGGGGTGGTAGAAAGGAAAACCATATGAGAAAATGGCCGATAAAAGGGGGAAAAGACCAATTTTGGCAAAAATGCAATAAAACGATGGTGGCGGACGGGGGTATGATTCCCCCAACCGGAAAATAAACACAAATCGGTGAAAAAAAAACAGAAAAAAAAGAAGGGGCAGCCAAAAGTAAAAACACAAAAGGACAACGGACAAAAAGGAAGAATAAGGACCAACGAGAAACAGTAACGGAAAAAGGGGGAGTGGTACACACAATTTCAATCGACCGACGGGGACCCGCAAGAAAGGAAATCGATCAAAAAAAAGGAAAAGGTCACCAACTGCAAGGGGAAAAAGAGGATATTCAAAAGGGGGGGGGGTGGACAAAAGGAAAAGAAAAAACGGGGGGGGGGGGGCAGGTCGAAGAAAAACGCAACATATTTACTACAAAGACAAGAAGGTGGAGGCGCGCAAAACCAACGGAGAGAAAAAAGGAGAAGTACTGGGGGGAAAAAGAGTGGGGAGCAGTGGAAGAAGGTTAATGAAAAAAAAAGGGGGAAAGGATCCATTCCCAAAGGGGACGGGAAAGCAGAGAAAAGTCAGGCAAGGACAAAGGAAAAGTCGATGAGTCTGGCTCTAGTCCGCGTAAAAAAGTGTGAAAAAGAAAGGGGGGGGAAAGGAAGGGGGAATTATAAGCGTCCGTGGCATGGTGCTTGGATCAGGGCAGGGGCTGCATCTGGCAGCGACTGTTTCTGTCCGGGCGTTGGCTCTGGATTTGCGGGCAAGTGGGGGAGTCGAAAGCACAATCGCGCCGGCAAACCAAAGAGTTCCGACCAAAGGATTTTCTAAATGTGACCAGGACCATGCATGAAGAGGTGGTGTACTCCCAATCAAGAGAACCAGACGAACCAACAGGGGGGGAAGAAGGGACTCAATCAAAAAAGAAAACACGGGGGGAAAGCCAAGAGTTGGGTTTTTTAGACGAATAGGGGGGAGACCGGGGGGGGGGGCACAAGATCGGTACTCAAAAGGGAGAAAAGAGGAAAAAAAGAAACCAAAAATTGTGGGGTTCGCGGAGAGGCTGAAAAAAAAAAGGACGAAAATAGCTTTTTGTGACGAAAAAGTGAGGAAACCGGACACCCTTGCCGAAAGTGCCAGTCTGGCTTGCGGCCCGAGGAAAAAAAAAAAGGCGGTGGGGGGGAAATTACCACAGTGAACGCATTTCAAACGGACAGAAGGGGGGGAAGGGCAAATCGCGCAAAACCGCACAAACAATCGAAAAACTGGGAGTCCAAATCTCTGGGGATATGAAGGAAAGGAAGGGGAAAAGTACCTACGGTAAAAAAGGATGTTAAGGGGGAAAGGGTACTGGGGGAGGGGGAAAGCCGGTTACTCGGGTGAAGCGATGAGAAAAGGGGAGTTTGGTGGGGTGTCAGGAGATCGGTCCTTTTGGGGTGGTCCGGGGGGAGGGGGGAGACTTGATGTGGAAAAATTTGTAAAGCTTGCAAGGAGAGGGGGAATACGTTGTCCGATTGGGGAATTTCCTAGGAGTGAAATCGAACTTCGCTGGGGCGACATGAGGTCGGGGAGCCCCATAGCCAGAAGGAAAAAAAAAACCGTATATCCAAGGTGCACGCAAGACAGGGGAAATTGTCAAAACAGGCAACGATGCACCAACGTGGTGGATTGCTGAAAAGACTGGAAAAAAAAAAAAAACATTGACAAGACTGAGACAGGAAAAGGGGGTACGGACAAGGGAGATCGAAGAAAAAAACGCTAGTAGCAGGAACCTCGCTTGATTGCAGGGGAGGAAAGACTCAAAGAGAGGGGGATGGGGCGATGATCACAAGGGCCGGGGGGGTCGGGACAGCGTGGTGGGAAAAAGCAAGAAAATCGCTGGGGAAGTGGAAAGACGCCGGGCGGGGGAAAAAAATCAAGAAAGATAGGAGGCGAGCTCGGTGGACAGGACACGGGCCAAGGTTGGAAAAGGCTCTCAAATGGCTCGTCGGAAACCGGGGGGGAGAAGAAGGGGTGGGGAAATAGGAGAGGGGTCCGCGAAAAATGGGCGCATCCTGCTTCCATTCAAGAGAGGGCAGAAGAAGGGAAAGAATGGCACGGATTTTGGAACTGGGGAAGTCAAGGGGAGGGAGGGGAAAATTTTGAGCGTAAAGGAAGTATGGCGTGAAAAAAAAAAAAAAAAAAGGATACGGACGTTCTAAAGGTCGAAAAAAGTCCGGGTAATGCGGGCGAAAAAAAGGAGGGGGAAATTCCCCAAAAAAAAGGGGGGGGGGGGGGGGGAGGAGGTGAAAAAAATCAAAAAGGTTTAAAAGGGGGGGGAAACGGTTGCAAGGAGCAGAAAGCGGTTGCCATTTCCAAGCCAACAGGGGGGGGAAAAAGGGGAAAACTAACGTGAAAGCACGAGGAGTAGGGAAAAAAAGGATTTATAGGGGAGGGTGAGGTAAGGGAGACGTTGGGTCTTTCAAGGGTAGAGGCGAAAATGGATATCGGGGGATCTTCTGGGGGACGTCGGAGGTGTAAAAAAAAAAACCCCAGGTGCTTCCCTGAAAGCAGGAGGGTGGGAACAATCGTAAATATGATTTCAAATAGGGAAAGGGACAGGAAAAATCTGGGAGTGGAGCACAGGGGGGGGCGAAAAAGTGGACAGAAGTTCCCAGGAAAGAAAGGTAGAGTTCGTGGACTTTCGAAGGGGCGGATGACAAGAGAAAGGGGCGCAGGGCGGGGAGTGCTGTGGAAAAACCAGTAGAAACGAACTCTTAAAGACGGGGGGGGAGAGCTTCAGTCAAAAAAAAACGGGGGGGAAGGGGCCAAATTCGACAGTGGGAACGGAGGGAAGTCCGAAAAGAAAAATCTAGAAGGTGGGAAAACACGGGGGGGGGAAAAAGCCAAAGCGGGGGGAGAAATTCTCACGTTTGAGGAGTGGAAACGCCAAAAAGGGGGAAAGAGGTCCGGTAAAACGCGAAAATCTGTGGGGAGAGTTTCGTCAGAACCACGCATGGGGGTGGGAAAGGGGGAAAAGAAAAAAAGCCAAAAAAAGAACGGGGCTTGGACAACATAAAAAAAGAAACGACAAGTAGGGGAAGTGCCTGTGGGAATTAGCTGAGATGGAGTCGGGAAAGGAAGGGAATAACCAAAGGGGAAAAAAAAAAAAAAAAGGAAGACCGAGGGGAGAAAAAAACACGGCTGAGAAGGAGACCTTACAGGGATTGGGGTGTGCGGTTGAAATCTCTCGTTGGGGAAAAGGAGGGGGGGAACGGGAAAAAAAGAATTTACGAGGAAAAGCACAGGCACACCGGCCATCGTTCTCAAGAAAACAGGAGGAAACGACACCCAGCTTGGGCAAATTAAACAAAACAAAATGTCTAGGGGCAAAAAAAAAGGAGGCCTTGGACAAACCAAAAAAAGAAAAAGGTCGGGGACAAAAAGCAAGTTTCCTGGAATGGGAGCAGGAAAGGGAAGGGGGGGCCGTCGCAAAAAGGGGGGGTAAAAGGGGGGGGAAAAAAAAATCGTTTTGAGGGGGGCGGGGGCCGGGGGCGAACTGGGGACAAAACAAGAGGTTCTATCTGAGTAGGATTGGAAAGGGGGGGGAAGATGACCAAGCCCCCTGCGAGACAACTTTAGAGCCGGGGTGCAATTGTTTTCGAGAGATTGAGAGGAAAGCGAAATGAGTGTTTCAAAAAAAAGAGTATGGTCCCGAACGGTTCGAGGCAGACTGGACGGGGAGTTGGTACATAAAAACGAAAGGAATAACAAAAAAAGGAATTTTTGGTGAGGCCCTTAACTGCGAGCGAAGACCTTGGGAACAGAGACAGAAATGCACTAAAAAAAAAGGATAGGAAGGGGGGAAAATCCCGAGGAAAGGGGGGGGATCAAAAGAGGGCTGGCAAGGGGTTGTCACCTCAATAGAGGAATGACAGACGGAACTTAACAAAGCGTCACGGATAAAACACAAGCATTTGCTAATTCAAAAAAATGATGGAAAAGGGGCATGCCCATCACTTTGTCCTGAATGAGTCTTGCCCGAAAAGTAAAAGGGGTAACGAGAATATATCTAACTGGGAAGCAAGGGGGGGGGTATGCAGGGGGGGAGGGGGGTGGGGGGGGGGAGGGCAATAAAACTTTGATCCTGAAATGGCGCGTTGTGGTGGTTTCTTCTCCTTGGGTTTCGTAGACGTCCAGGTTTGGGGAGAAGCTTGTCCTGAAAAAATGGGCTTCAAAAAAACCTGAGGAAAAAAGGTTGCAACTAATCAGAACCAAACTTGGGGGGCGGGCCAACAAAAGAGTCTGGATTTAAATTAAGCATTTTATACCTGCTGGCCAAGCCGGGTGGAACTACCGGAAGAGAAAAAGGAGAAAAAGAAAGGGGGGTCAAATCGGTCAAATAAGGGAAGGTAGTTGGAAAGAAGCGGGGGAACAAAAAAAAAAAGAAAAGTCCAAAAAGTCTGGTCAAAAAAGGGGTAACTGGAAATAAAAAGAAGCACCCACTCCCAAGAAAGGAGCAGACGGAATCCTTGAATCAAAACACTGGAAGAGACGCAAGCCACGGAGAAGATGGGAAGGGGTTTGGAGTTGGGAAAATTTTCGAAAAGGCCGGCCTGCAGCGGGATGGAATGACCGGAGAGTTAGAATTTTGGGGCACGAAAAACAGTGGGCATTGGGGGGGGCAATCAGTGGGGAAGAAATAAAAAGGGTATGAGACTAAACGAGAAAAATTTCCAAAAAAGAAAGGGGAAGAGTTAAATAGGAAAAGAATAACTTGGAAAAACTAAAAAGTCCGCTCAACAAGTTTTTTCATATCCGAGCAACAGAACAAGGGAAAAATAGCGCAGGTGGCGGAAAAGCGGTGAGCACCCTGCCCAAAGAGGCAAAATCGAGAAAAACCTGAATGATGCCCAACGGGTAATGCCCCAGGAAGCAAAAAAATAAGGGGGCTGAAAGGGCCGAAAAAAAAAAAGAAAGAAGTCGGGGGGA
>Ga0179593_1471095_pt1 | contig 16091 bp, 16 predicted proteins | sample CZODoug2_1_08_16_FD_185931 | JGI IMG/M metagenome (GOLD analysis project Ga0179593, IMG submission 185931) | Vadose zone soil fungal communities from Angelo Coast Range Reserve, California, USA - CZODoug2_1_08_16fungal (PacBio error correction) | ecosystem: Environmental > Terrestrial > Soil >...
GCAGGCGCGACGGAAAGCTCAGACGAGAGGAAAAAAGGTGGGCCGCAAAAAACATCGCAGTGAGGGAATCACGCTCGAAAGGACGCCCTTAAGGGCGTAAAAGGGACGGGGAAGACTAATACTGCGTCAGAAGAACTCGAAAAACTTAAAAGGTTTTCAAGGGCGAAGGTACGGCGAGTGAAGCCACAACAGACAATGATCGAAAAACGGACCACACCAATGGGAGGTCTCCTAGGGGAAAATCATGATCGGGAGAATGGGTCATCACAAGGGAACAAACTCATCCGCACCAAAAAATCGTTAGCATCTTTTAAAAAGGGAAAAGCTTTGACAAAGAGGATGACTACCGATTCCGAATAACAACTATTCACTTAAGGGAAGTGCACTTGTATCGGAAACATGCGAGTTTAAGATAATGAAAGAAGTAAGGGAGGGGGAAGCATCCCCAAGGGGAGTTTCATCATGATAAACAAAAGGGAAACAGATCGGCAAGAACCTCGTAGCAACATAACGGAGAAACAAAGGGGAAAGGGGCACCTACTTAGCCGATAAAGAGGTAAAAAAACGATATGGGAGGGTGGACTCAAAAAAAATATCATATCACCTGGCATACAAAGGGCCGTCACGCCTGAAATAGGCCAAGGGGAAGGGGAAAATACTTAAGACTCCGAGAACGGCCCTATACCCTGGGGAAGAAAAAAGGATTCAAAAATCAAACACGAAGAAGGGGACTAACGAACCATGAAGGAGAATCACCCTCCTAAGGACCTCAATAGGGGGCTTACTCTAAAACCACGTAACGTTCTAGATCGACAGAAAGAGGTTGGAATGAATAATTCCGGTTAAGCCTGATTCTGAAGGAGTCGTCTCATACGTGAGTACGACTGGTGGAGAACAAATCTTTCGAAAAAGCAAAGGGGGCTAAATTTTCCCCACTGTTAACACCGCGGTTAGAAACCCAACCCTTGGAAAGAGGGTAACCAAATCGTGTACGATAAGCGTGATCATGAAAAATCCCTGTTGAGGGGGGGATTGCAGGACGTGAAGGGTGCGAAGGGGCCGAGAGCGGGGGGGTCTCATTTGAAGGAAGAAGGGCTGAACAAACGGAAAAAGGGTTGAAGGCTTGCAGGGAGACTAACCATTAGGATTACAATATAGTAACGGAAAGGAATGGGGGTCAGAAAAGATTCATATTACAAAAGACTACAAAAAAGGAGTAAACCTCCTTGAAGAAGAAGTGGTCAGAGAATCGGGTTACAGTATTGAACGACCTGTCGCCGAGAAGTAAATTTAAAGGGGAATAAAACTCCCTCCGCATCAAATAGAGGGGAGGGGGAAGATTAATATTCGAACTAGGCAGTCAATCGGAAACGGCGGACATCCACTCGCTGGCAGACTTGTGGAATGCAGATTCCGCAATAAACCCGATTGCTATGATGTCGTCGCTTTATTGGGGAGGGTGCTCACGGGAGAAAACAATCATTGGGAAGCAAAGAGAGAACATCAAAGTAGTACAGAACAAAGAACAAATAAGGGGGGGGGTGGGTTTTGTGGTGAGGAGGGGGGGGGGGGATCCGGGGCATTCGGCGAAAAGCCTCCGTCCGTTAACTCACTGAAACGGACGCAAAATTTCGGCGTTAAACAAAAAGAGGGTACCAGATGTGTGGGGAGACCCGGGGGGAAGGGGGGAGATGAACTGTCAGATCGGATAGGAAGGACTCCACCTCACAAAACCGGGGGTGAAAAATAGCCAGCGTAGGGTTGGGTCAAAATCAGCACGCTCTCGAAGAAAAAACCCACGATAAGAAAGAGGGGCGTGATGATGAGAGCAACCAAAAAAGAAAGAGGGAAAGGTAGCGGAGGTCCAGTCAGGGGTACGCAAGCCGATCGCGGATCGAAGAAAGGAAACAATTTTTAGCCATAAGTATCCACCAAGCGGGTAACGGGTGCCAAAGAGGATGGGGAACTCCGACGCAATGCGCCTCGGGGGCTCAGTGGGTCGAAGAAGTCGACACTTACAGGGAGAAAAAATAGAAACAAAAGAGCAAAAGAAAACCAACCAAATATTGAGAGGGAGACATTTTCAGGGAATGAGCAGAATAAAGACCAGGGCAGGGGGGAAAGTATTGAAAAATGTAGAAACTGGCAAAATGAACGTCGCAGAACAAGAGCAAGCGTGGTTTAGTCAGAGGGGGGGAGCACGAGGCAGAAAAGCCAGAGGGTGATATAGAAGTGCACCGGCGAGGTTTCTCCGTATGGTCGAGAGTAAAATACTTGGTGCGAGGTGAGGGCGTGTAGGCTGGGTGAAGTCAACAAATGAAAGCCAGACGGGGCTCTCGACACGAGCTGAGGACAGATTTAGAAGCATCTGAAACGACAACTGCGGAAAGGGGATTAGGGGGCCGGGAAAGGAGTTCAAAGTTGGAAGCGGAAGAGAATTAACGTTAAAAATCGACATACACATGTGAAAAGGCAATGGTGAAAGCGCATGAAAACGAAGATCCGAAAAGGAAAAGGGGCAGAAACAGAGTAAAGACAGTGGAGTGGGTCCTGAAAGAGACAAACGCTAAAAAAAAATGAGGGGCACGAATCGCACCGTGCACTTGGAGAGGAAAGGGAGCATGCTTCAGCTTATAGGGAAACCTACTTTGGCGGACAGACTAAATCCGGGGGGGGGTCGCGGAAGTGGTCACATTTAAAACCGTGGAAGTAGGCCAAAACAGAAAATGAAACCGGAGCCCAAATTGAAGGGTAAGGCAGGAAAGGCAGCACCTTACCGGGGTAGTGTTCCAACTGGAAGAAAACAAGGGTAATGCAGAGCGGGGGAGAAATACCGGAAAATGTGTGGTGGGCTGGCCGAACAAAAAGACCAAAATTGGGGGGGGGAGCGGGGAAGGGTAGACATCAAATGTAATGAGGGTGTCGAGACCAGAAAAGTGGGCGGCATAAAATCGGAGCGACAACCGGGCACACACCTGGGAGGGAGAGGACGGGGAGAACTTTCAACAGGGACGATAGAAAAGGGTTACAGGGAAGGGGTAAAATAGGATTGACTGGGTTGAAGGGAAAAAGCAAAGAAAACTTTCTAATAGGTGAACTAGAGGAAGCGATGTCGCTAAAAGAAATTGACTTTGAGAGAAAGGAAAGAAGCCTGGGTTGCCAAAGATAAAAGAAAGAGTAGCGGGGGTGGGGAAGAAAAGACAGGGAGGAAAAACAAAAATGGAAATCCATCTGGGGAGGACCTGTCGCAGGTACAGGAGAGCAGGAGTTCTCCGGGAACAAAAGCAGCCCTCCATAACTAGAACTTCGAGACGGAGTACTCCCGTTGGGGAGATCAGGAAGAGGGTAGGCATCGCCTTGAACATTCCAGTCAAGGGAAGTAACCCAGGCTAAAAATGGACGATGAAGAAAGATCTTTCTGGGGGAGAAAAAGGACTAAAAAAAAAATCCGTGGAGAAAACAGATCTATGAAAAAAGGAAAATTAAAGCACAAGGTGTGGGTGTGGGTGGATGATAGACCTTTCTTTCGATGAAACGTGGCTGGGTAACGATTAAATCGCAATGCAACGGGGAGCCGTCACTTGCATTAGCAGTCAGGAGGGCGTAGGAGAAGGGGGGGCTTGGGAAGTCAATCACGGGAAACAACGGACTCTGTTACGGCAGGGTCGAAAATCGTGGAAGCAAAAATGGTGTTGATGCAGTGAAGGTGTTGATGAATAGCGGTCTTAAGGAAAGTGCTTCTCCGGGAGTGGCTCAGAGACAAAAAACAGAGGAGGGAGGGATAGAAAATTAAGAGGCAGCCGACGGTCCTCATGGCTAAAACTCTATAAGAGGGTGGGAACGGAGGAAAAAAAAGGAAAGGTCCGGAAAAGACACGAGAACTATATAACCTGAACTAAAAGGAAGGACACGATTGAAGGGACAGCCATCCGCGACAAGCCATCGAAACACTAAAGTTAAAAAGCAAAATTCTTCTGATTTAAGGGGAAAACACGTGAGTCAACGAAAGGGCTCGATCATCAAAAACACAACAAAAGGGGATAAGAGTCCCTCAAATGCCGGAAAGGGGACCGTCAACGGGGGGATAAAACCCGTAGCAGCAAGCAGAGGAGCATGGGCATTGTGGTAAGCCGGACGGTTAAGAACTGAAGGGGAAGAAGATAACAAAAAAGAGATGGACGTAATGAAGAATTCGCCCGGGATCTGTAGGGGGAGGGAGGGACGGAGCGCAGGCTGTAGCAAAAGGCAACTCCCCAGAATGTATCAGGGTTTGGGGAAGAAATGAAATGAAAAAAAAATGGGGAGCGCGGGCAACTCGCTTAAGGGATAGAAAGGGAGAACAAAGAAAGGGGTGTAGAATTATTAAAAAATCAGACATCCAGGGACAGAACAACAAGAGGGCTCGGCGGGTGAAAACTTCAACAACATCGTCGGGACCGAAAGGCATACAGGGCCTTGACGAAATCTCACCCCGGGACAGTTGAAAAATAAGGGGAAGCGATCCGAGCAGCACAGACCTGTATCCCGTCGACCGCAAGGGGGAAGGAAAAAACGTTCGAGGAGCAAAAAGCTGAATGAGAAGGTCAAAAAATCGCGCAAAAATCCATGGGGTCTTGGCTAGGCGTCCAGCAAAAAAAATAAAAGAGAAGGATCTAACGTCATACAAGCTGGTTTGGGGGGTTTTTGTTGGGGGGGTATAATACATAATAAAGGGAGCCGGGGTGAGACTGATCCGGGCAACGGAGGTCAAAATTTGAATCAATGGGGGTTCTAAAGCAGAAGGGGGGGTGGCGACAAAAAAAGGATTTTTGACCCTAGAACATGGACACCCTTGCCTACCCCTGAAACGAGAGAGGAAAACTCGTGGAACCAGCTTACTCCTTAGCCATTGGGAGGGAATTCCAGCCGGGGGCAAGTGGAAGGGGTGCCCGCGTAAGAAAGAGGGGTTTGTCATCATTGTGTTCCTTAAAACCCACCAACACCCCAACCGGAGGAAGGAGACTGAGAAGCCTGATGATTGCGGTGTCAAAGGAGACACAAGTGACGAGGACATTGAAGGGCCAAAAAGGCACGGTTTTTCACCGCGTGCAAGAAGGAACGGCCCGCCCTACAGGAAGCTAATACTTGATACTGATTGGATCTTAGGTGGACGACATCAGAAAGGAAAGAAAGGAACTAGGGAAGTCGGACCAAGTAGCCTTTGAGGAGCGAAAAAAGAAACTACGGGAAAACCGACGAATCAGGTTGTGCAATCGTCAGATACGCGAAAGTAAACACTCGCAGCTATCGCGGAAATTACACTGACACTAAAGGCTGTACAACTGGGGAATGGTGGAAGGGAAGACCTAACAAGAATGCGATGCGGTGTCTGCTGTTGGCAGAGAGGAAGAAGGATAAGGTGAGACTACTTAAGGAGCAAGAGAGAAGGCCTCCCATGATTAAATAGGAAAAAAAAGACCTCAAATTGGGGTGTTTTGTGGATTGGTGGAAAAAGGAGGTCTTCGTGGAAAAGAGAGAAGACGACGGACCTTCGCCCCTGAAGAACAGGAGGGGAATGCAAGTGCAGAAATCGGAAGGAGCCGAACAAGACACGGGAGCGGGAAATGTGGTGGGAATCACCCTATGTCCGTGGATGAAAGTTAAGAAAGAATATCTATCAGGATTGTGGCGCCTTAATTAGAGGAGGAAAACCTGGTAGAAGGAATATCTAGTGAGGTGGTTGGCTATTAGTCATCAAGAAGAGATAAGATACAACAACAACGGAGGCTGGATAAAATAGTGATGAGCTCTGAAACAACCTAAAAAGGGAGGGAAATTAAGAACATCGGCGCGTCCATTAATGGGGGGGGCAAGAGAGAGCGGTATAAATGCCGACAGTCAAGCAGTCAAGGCCAAAGCTGGCCAACACAGCTTGCAGAAGGGACCGGCATTCGGAAAGAAGGTAGGACTCAATTTCCGGGAGGCGGGTCTAAGTCGACATGGCTCTGTCGAAGAGGACCAAAAAGACACCAGATAAAAAACAAACCCCAAAAATTGGAGGGAGTAGAAGGGTCAAATCGGAATACATGGGGGCAGGAAATCTACAGGTAAGAAATATTCCTGGGCGATAAAGAAATAGGAACGCAAAAGAGCAAGAGGGGTGAGTAGAATTGAGCAAGGGGAAGCGACAGAAAAAGTCGGACTGACGTGAGAGGGGAAAAGGAGCTAGGTCAGGGAGAATGGAGGGAGGGATGAGAGGACAGGGTCCAAACTTTATTCGAGGTGGATGAAAAGTAGTCCTTTGTCAGACAAACAAAATTGAATGGACTTAAGTTACCAAACGCCGGAGGATGGACAAAGAGGGCGGATGAGAGGAAAAAAAGATAATGAACCCAAAGGGAATTGTATAAAAGACTGTCTGAGGGGAAAATCTATCTTTGCAAAATAAAGGTGATGTTGCATGCAGGCAATGCGTACTAGACTGGGTTTAGGAGGAAAGTAAAAGACCAGCACATAACCAGTGTTAAGAAGAAAGACATCCAAGGCCTTGAAAATGAGAAAAACCTAGAGACTTAGTGCACTAGCCGAAATTGAACGAGAAGAAGTGACGCAAATAATCAACGCGAGGAAGGTACACTTGTACGAGACACCGTTTGTCCGTGGTGAGAATGGCAAAGGTTGAGGAAATTTAGGGGCACTCGTTGTACGCAAAAGAGAGTAGAAAAAACGAGAGAACGGTTGACAACCGGGTCTGGAGATCAAGGAGAACTTCACTGGTAGGAATTAGGGGAACCTGACTCGAGCACCAAGATTTGCTAAAAGGTGTCGAGATACAGAATGGTTTGGGTCAATGGCAAAGGGAAAAGACCGGCTTTGAGAGGAGGTCTGATCATGAAGGCTGGTGGGGGTCGAGCAACGGATTTCAAGAAGCAGGGAGGAAAGGGGGCAAGAGGAACTGCGTTCCAGAGGGGGGAACATTAGTGGTAAGATTCTGCGTGCAGGCTTTTAGAAAAAGAGTATGATCCTAGGTGTTGAAAAGGTAAACAGAAAAGGAAGATATTTTTTGAAATCGAGGGAGATGAGAAAGATTAGGCGCCACTTGCGGGGGGAGAGAATATGGGATGAACGGATTCTTAAAAGGGGATAGGACTAGCGTGGTCAGCAAAGAGATTAAAAAAGAGCCGGGGGATGCAGGATAAAAACTGGGGGGGGCGGGATAATCTAGAAACACGGAAGGAGCAGGAAAAACGACGCTTCCAAGAATTCCGTAAAAGAACTAATGCGGAATACCAGTTGGGGGGGGAAGGTGTTAGAGGCGAGCTTATGACTGTGACAACTCCTGTTTAGAACACTGTCCAAAGGGGGAAAAAAGAAAAGATGGATCGCATGCAGGGATAACATGGGGACTGCAAAAACGCCCGATCGGATGAAAACCGAGGAGCACTGCAGGGGGGGTTTTTGCTTGGGCTAACCTGAGGGTCGGCTATTCACTTCGGGGGGGAGGGTTAAATCGTGTGGGAGGAATTATCGTAAACTTTTGGTAAGGTATAGATTCCAAAGAGTTCCTCGGGGACAAGCTAAAGGCTTAGTAAAACTACAAGAAAGGAAAAAAATCCTTCTAGTGACGACAGAGAAGAAGAGTATTCAAACGCTAAGGTTTTTGAAAGGCAGTTCCGGGTTTGACCGTGCGTATGACTAGTCGGGAGCCCAGTTTCAGGAAAAACCGGTGGAATCAGGATCAAAACAAAAAGGGGGAGATGAAAGGATCGGGAAGGCCCCTAACAGGAACTTGTCGACCGACGTAGATTGGAAAAACGAGGAAAACATTAAAGAAAAAACATAGGCAGTTGCAGTGGAAAGAAAGCTCTAGGGAACCGTCAGGCCCCTCGACTTCTTCTTTCATGAACGAAGGAAAGGTCTTTACGAACATCCGCGTCAATCACTCAGAAAAGTACCTAACCAGGTGTAAAAAGGGGAACGGCAGCATTCTTCATTGAAGCACCCAGCAAGGGGAAGGCGGAACGACTTTTGAGGAACAGGCAACACCCACAAAGTTGTAAGAGAAGGGGTGTAACGCAAGAGGGAATGTTCAGCACTGGGCTCCCCTCGCAACTATCAAAAGAAAAAAGCAGGGTAGCGGCTTTAGCCGGTGGGGAAGGGAAGGAAGGTTTCACCGTCATGAATAAATTCGTACACCTACAATTGAGGAGGAAGGGATGGGGGGGAATTTCTCCACAGTGCATCTGTTGTAGGAATGGCTGGTATTCACGCGCCGCGAAGGAGCGGTACAAACAACCCAGGTTGCTCCGTGGTTTTGTACTCAAAAGGATGGACGAACCACGATTCCGCGCAGGAAGGGTTAAAAAAATCAATAACAGAGAAGGGGTAAGACTCACTGATAAAAGAAAGGGGTTGCCTCAGACTGAGTGAAAAATCGGGGGGCTCATCCGATTTCCACCCATATAACATAAGGAAAAAAAAGGGGGCGGGTCGGACTTCGCAACAAGATCTATCAAGTAAATAGTGAAAGGACGAAACAGATAAGAAACGGACATGTCCATTCCGCAAAAACAAAAAAAAAATAGGGATGCTACAAAAGGAGGGGCAACCCATCGCAGGTCCGTCAAAGGCGCCCAGAAGGGGCGAATGACAAAAGGAATGGGAAAAAGACAAAACAACACGATAACGAACATAAAGGGTCGTGGGGGGGACGAGTAAAAGGCCAGCCCAAAAAGTCGCGGTAGAACAAGAGCAGACCTCGGAACGGAAAAGATGCCGTAAAAAGAAGGAGGTAGACAACGGGGGGGAAGGACGGCTCATAAGGGAAGGGGGTTATGAGGGGTTTATACACATCTGTGCTACAAAAAATACAGGATCGATTTGACCGAAACTTGGGGCAAAACTGGCGACCCCGAACCCCCGTAATAACTCTTTTTGAAATCAGCGGGTAAAAAGGGAAGAAAGGGTAGGAGGAGGACTCTTGCAAGGGGGGATCGTTCAGTCTCATTCTCGGAGAAATTTCTCAGGGTTTATGAAGCAAGTGCTGGAGAGGAAGGAACGGGCGTAATGTGTGACTTATCTTGCCGAATTGCGCACCGAAAACAGCTAGGACAAAGGAGGGAACGGGGAAAGGCACTGAATGGTTGGTCAACAAGTCAGATGAAAATACGGGGGAACGTAATCCCTACAGAGGCTGCAAGGGGGGGGGGAACTTGCGGTTCAGAGCATCGTGGACATGCGAGGAAACGAGAGTGTTCAAAACGATTCAGAAGGACGGGACGACTGGGAAATTGCGGAAAGCTACAGCCTTATCACACGGAGGAAAGAATTCGTGGCAATCGGGAGGAGGGACGAACGAAATGATACATCGAAGAGCGACACTGATACGACAAGATCTGGAACGAAAAGGGGGGGAATGAGAGCTTTACAGGATAACTGGTCTAAAAACTCAGTGGAAGATGTGGGGCGTTCAGTAGATTTTGCTCCAGGAATAATTCTAAACCGAGAGGGGAAGGGAAAGATTATCCTGACCTTAGAGAGTGAAACTGAAGAAAGGGCCAATATTTTGGTGGGGTTTGATGGGTGCTCAGACGGGGGAACTGCGGAATATCACGCCTTCCCTTCACATAAAGAAGAAAAGGCTGGAGATTCGGCCTAGGGGGGCGAAAGACGAAAAGGGGGACCCGATTGGGACCCAGAGGGAATTGCGCTGAATTTGTAGAGGAATCAGGATCGGCTCTACTAAAACCAGGGAGGAAAGAAAGGCTACTAGCAAACGGGCGGTGGGTTCAGATCTCATCACTAGAAGAGATATAAACACAACAAAACGGGAGGAGAAAAGGGGGTGATGATGAGACTTGACCAAAAGAAAGAGGAGAGAGGCGCAAAGGGAGCGGTCAAGAAGGGTGAATAAGCACGATTCGCGGAGAGTCACAGAACAGGAGAGAAAAGGCCTAGGGGTGCCTACACATCTTACCGCCCTTAGGAAGGATCCGAGGGGCCTTCAAGGACAGAGGAAAGTGTGGAGGGAGAGGAGGACGGCGGCGGGATCCGAATTCCACTTCCAGCACAAAAAAAAAAAACCAAAAATTGGAAGGTGAGAGAAAGAAAGCATGGGGAGTATAGCTTCATCCCATACCGGGTTTGAACACCTAGTATACTGGAAGATGCAAGAGTCTAAACTCAACTGCATAGGAAAAAGAGGGGTTGGTAGGCAGGGAGCCTAACGAAAGGGAACTAGGGTCAAGGTTTTTAAGAGTAGAAAGGGCGGCGCTCTGAGCAGAAGGGATCAGGAGTCTTATCTGACTTGAAAAGGAAAAAAAAGGTTCGAAAGTGGATGCGGAGATTTGGAAGGGGGGAGGGGGTCCCACAGAAATTACAAGGTAGACTAAACGGAGATAGACAGCAGAGAGGTTGGGGAGCGGGGAAGGGACTGCAAAACAAAGAGATCACCATGACAGGAGACAAGGAGGGGGAGTAATTCAGGTCACTGCGTGCCGTTGTAAGATTCAGAAGGGAAATGGCGGGAAATGGAACTCGCCCTGTTGCACTCGAAACTGGTTCGCGGCACCTGAACTAGAAGGAGCATCCAGGGGGGACAGTCCTCTTACAGCATTATGGAAGGCAAAATGTACACACGCTCGAGGACGTATGTCAAAAACAACGGAAAGAGGCAAGTACTGCGGGTAGCTTAAGGTTAAAGAGTAGAGGTAACACTGGGGACCAAAGAAACCGGGTGGGGACGGGGGGGGAGAACGTGGCCCGTTTGAAAGGTCAAATTTGAAAAAAAGCGTGAGAGACCCAAGGGGCAATGGGGAACCGGACGCTAATTTAAAACCAGCGAATAGAAAAAGGGAAACATGTCACTGTTATACACTGAAGGGACTAACGCGCAGAACAAGAGTGTGCTGATTGAAAGGATACGTCCGGTTGGGTGCGGGCCGGCAAAAGCCGTGATTTTCGTAAAAGGCGTAGGGGTGAGTATGAATAATTAAGGCTTGGGAGGGACAACGAGAGGGTGGGAGCATACGTGCCCGATGACGCTTTGGGGGCAGACCGGGAATGGTCTCGGATACCAGTTGTGAAATGGTGTAAACACGGGGACGAGGGACGGCTTGCAGGAGTTTTATGGACAAATTTCGGGGATGGGGAATCCTCCCTCTTTGTGGAGTAAGGAAACGGCGACCACTTAGATATTTTTGGGGCAAGAGATGACGATGGAGGAAAGTACATAAAGGGGGGCCCCATGGGCTGTGCAACTCTTGGATAACGCCTCGCGGGTGAATCGATATCTTAACTCGTACGATAGGGTTGCTCATCTGACAAACCCTTATACCAAAAAGAAAAAAAAAAAAAAAAAAGGCGGGGGAAGCCTTTCTTCACTGGGGCAAGGCTCCCATTAGCGGCACCAGGGAGCAATCGACCCTTCCCTACACGTATGGAAGGGAGCAGTCGGAGTTAAAAGGAAGGAAAAGGGTTAGAGGTGTATACATCGTAGAATCGTAGCATGAGGTAACAGGGAAGGGGGGAATGACTTATAAACCGGAGTGGACCATGAGAGAATATTGGTGCGCGATGTTCAACGGAGATGTAAACAGTGTCTGAAAGACACCCGCAAGGCGGAACCCTAGTTGCAACCCACCATTGTGTTGGGTGGGATACTCGAGAACCGGTAGGGGTCACAATACGGGAGGGGTTCTGATCACGAGAAGAAATGAAAACTCCGGGCCTTAAAACGTGGGTCAAGGGGGGGCTCTCATGAAGGGGAACGCGAAAGTTGATTGTAAAATGAAGGCCTAAGGCAGAACTCAAAGAGTGAAACATGGGCTATACCTACGTGAGGGACAACCACTGGCAGGGTGGATGAAGTTTTCCCCGAGGTGGATATATTTGGGTCGGGGACGATATCGGAAACAGAAGCCGTCCTGCGATGAAGGCATCGCAAGGCAACACAAAAAAAACGGGAGGTGTACATAGAAGAAAGAAGATAGGGAGGTCGTCCTGGAAGACTGGGGAGCCGGACAGGCGAAGAACCTAGTGGACGAATAAAAAACAGTCGGCATTGCGGGGGGGACTCACACTCTCAGGGGAACTTCTTCACTATAGGAGGAGTTATGACGTCAGCTTTAGAAAGAAAGAAGATAACTCCAGAAAAAATAAACTCCCAAGGTCTGGGACAATGAGGGGCTGAGGGAAAAGTCCAAGATCTAAAAGGGGGGCTTCAATGAGATCAGTAAGAAAACCACCAAAAGGGTGAAGGGGATCCGGTTTAAACAAGCGAGGGCTTCTGGTCGTCACGTTCGTAGAAAAAAGAAAGCAAAACCCCTAATCACGTAGAGAATCGTGAGGGCGTAGAAAGGGACAACAGGATGGCAAGTAGATGATATCGTGACGAGATAAAAAGAACCTTTTATGGGGGAGTTGACACGGGGGGGTGGAATAATCCTTCTCAATGGCAATGGAACGGGAAAGAGGGGCCGAAGACTCGAGATGAAGAACCGAACCATGGTGCCTAAAATACCCAGACGGGGGATCATTTGTTGTAGCAAGGTTGCGGAAAAAAAGGGATAACAGCATTACGACGGTCAACGATGCGGACCTTCCTCAACTGAGGAAAAGGGGAGGCAGAATTAGAGAATCGGCTCCAAAGGGACCCAAAAGAGAGAAGTGGTCATTCGAAGGGAAAAACAGCTCTTATAGATAAGGGAATTGGGCAGAACAAGAAAAAAAAAGATAGCGCACCGGGAATGTACATAACGGAAGATCCGAGAAAACCAAGGTAGGAAAAGAAGTCAACGGGTAACAAAAAGGCCGGTGCAGCGCACAGCAGAGGCGATCACAAATCCGAGAAAAAAATCAAGGGAGGGGGGGCTATTCCGGAAAAACAAACGAGGGAATAGATCGCACACAGCGGGGGAGAAGGAAAAGGGACGGGGCCCGAAAACTAAAGGAGGACCTTGATCTTCTAAAACTGTTTAAAGCGGAGGGGAGTACATATAGACAAAACGGAAAAGGGCGGTAGGACATAAAGGGCACAAACCGGAGACCCCACGAACCCGGGGCTCAGTAAAAAGTCGGGACCTCTACCGTGTGAAGAAAGGAAAAGGCTTAATGAGGGAACTCCGTGAAAGTGTAGAGGAGAAGAACCCAAGAGAGCTGGGGTTGTCTCATTTGGAAAAAGGACAGGGCACGGGCTGTGGAAAGGAAACGGGGTCATGCCTGATCTTTCGTTCATTTCGAAGAAAAAAAAAAAAAAAAAAAAGGGAGAAGGGGACATGCAATGGGCACCTAAAACGGCAGGCATGGTGCAAAAAAGAGAACAAGGCGAGGGCCCGCAGCCGGACAATTCCCTCCTTTATACTTGTCAGGGGGGCGGGGAGGGTGAACAGAAGTGGAACAGAGGGAGGAAAGCCGTCCGGCGGGAAGGAAAAAGTACAGAAGGGGGGTACTGAGGTGTGGACAAAACGAACAGAAGAATACACCAAGAAGAATCTTTTCAACGGAGAGACACTCTTATACACGAAATGAAGAAAGCCAAGTCTAATATAAAAAAACTCTGCTGGCGGAAAAATGGGGAGGACCGCGTTCATCTCAAACTTGCACCTCACCACGCGGGGCAAAGAGGAGGGGAAGGGAAAAAAGATTGGAAATTTCGTCCCTTAAATAAGGGAGACCATACGCAGAGATAACCTGCGAAAGAATGACCATGAACGACTTCAATAGGGGGGGGGGGGGGTGTTGGGGTTGGATCTTTTTTTGCTCCTCGGGGATTAGAGTAACGAATGGGGGGTACCTCAAGAAAGCCTGACACAGAAGCGACTCAGTGCGCTCCGAGGTGATCCGCAAAACCGGGAAAACTCGTTACAACAGGGGGGTTTCCTCCCTCCTTTCCGTGAGCGAAGGGGGGGGGGGTTCCCGGGAGATCGGCTCGCTACAACCATGAATTGGACTAAACAAGAAGAGAAGACTATAAGGTGCGGGTGGGGGGGTCTGAATCAGTCACGAGAAAGACAACAAGAGTAGAAGTAAACTATATAGTCCGGGATGAGTGAGGAAGAGCCCAAGCCACGCGGGATAGTCGGCGCAGGAGAGAGTCCCTCAGGGGTGTAGCAGAGCAAATCATATAGGGCGACCGGTCAAAGGCAAGGCCTTTGAAACACCACGGGTGAAAAGAGTGGGAAAGAGCTCGGGAACTCACTGAACGAAATTACTAAAAAAATGTGCCTAAGGGGAGTCTCTGAAGGCGAAGAGGAGAGAGAGAAGTACAAAGCAAAAGGCGCACACAAAAAGAAAAAACACACCCCCAAACTCGGAGGTTCGTCCTCCAAAGGGGAAGAGGATCATGGGGGGGGAGGGAAGGCGAACGGCCCAGGAAGAAAATCGCGGGGAAGGACAAAAACGATCACAACTCGAAGAACGCATCTTAGGGTGGAGGAAAGGGGACCTAGGGCAGAAAAAAGCTGAGTCGCGAAAAGAACGTATAAGCAGAAGCGTTCAAGGGCGATGACAGAGGTAGTAAACTTTGCAAGGAACTTAGGAGGTTATCGGATGGAAGAGGTTCGTACACAAGGACAATGGCGCTACGATAACGAAAAAAAGGGGGAGGGAGGGGGGAGGGAAAAATCTGCGTCAAGCTTAGGTCGGGGAACAAAACTGCAAGTAGACAAGGGTATTTATTAATGTCCAGGACTGATGACAGTTGGCATCATGGAAACGGGGGGAAAAATGCCGTGCCGGGGGTTAATAACAATCATGTCCTCTGCACTGTTTCTTCGAAGGAAAGCAAAGGACAGGGAATGAACAGGTCAGATCCGCACAAGCCCGGTAAAAAAACCTGAAAAAAAGGGGAGATACAAAACAAGAGACTGAAGGCAAAGAACTCGACCACGGAAAGGGAAGGGAGGAAATTGACCAAAAAGGATCCTGCTGCAACCGGTTAAGTAACATCGGTGGACAGGAAAAGAAAAGGGGGTTCCTGGGGGCGACAGGGGTGACAAAGTTTAGGGCAATTGGAAAACTTGCCGTTGGACCGAAAAACCGGGAGCAGGTAACCCCTCTAACATTGACAAAGGAGAAAGGGGAGAGAAAGGAAGACCTGAAGGGAATACTTCCAGAGGGACAGGGGAAAAACGAGGGTCTCAAATCGGCCGCTCTTTTTGGGACGTCATCCAAGAAAATGGTCTTTGGGGGAGAGGGTAGGTGTAAGGTCTCAGCCATCTGGTCGACAACGTCTTTGGAGGATCCTTTCCTCGGCCAGGCGAGGGGACATAACCTGTAGACGGAAGTAACAGGGGGGGGGGGGGGACATCCAAGGGTAGATAAAAGTCGTCTTGAGGCCTGGGGCTAACCGAGGGTATCTTCTACGAGGAGGGGGGGGGGGGGTCAGGGAGGAAAGAAACGCCCAGGGGTCATAGAAGAGGGGTGGGGGTAACTCGGGATGATCTGGGGAGGGGAATGAGAGGAAAACCCGTGAGCGTGGACTCATTGTGTTGACGGGCCTTCTTGGGGGAAAACAATTGGAAGCAAGGGGGTCTACAATAAGGAGCCAAAGGTAAGTGGGGGATAGGCAAAAGAAAGGATCTGCATGTATCGGGCTGGGGAACGGAAAGGCGCCAAAAACATCCTGAAAATAACCCATTCCATTTCTTCTTCATTACCGGAATCTAGGTTTTAGGTTTTAGACTCGACTCGGTAGCATCGGACGTGGAAACATTCATGGGTCAACAATTGGAGGACCAAAAAACACCGCTACCCTGCAAAAGGGTGCTCAAGGGGACAGGCGACGGGAGAAAAGGAAAGGAAAGAAGAAAGAGGAGGAGGGAAAAAACGTCTGGGTGAGGGGAAAGAACCAGGGAAAGTGCCGAGAAAAACCGTTCTTGAGATCCCGGAGGGGTTCGAGAAGTCGCATAATTAGACTGACCTAGAAGGGACAAAGGGGGGGGACGGGTAGCGGACGATGGAGAGGACCATATGGAGACAGTCACGGAAAATCCTCTTCGAGGGAAAAGCAGGTACGAGCCGCGTTAAGTAACAAGACTGCTAATTGGGTGGGGGAAGGGCCAGGGGTTTGTATCGGCAGGAATCCATAGGGCCAGTCGCGCCTGCAAAAGTTG
>Ga0179593_1310819_pt1 | contig 16090 bp, 19 predicted proteins | sample CZODoug2_1_08_16_FD_185931 | JGI IMG/M metagenome (GOLD analysis project Ga0179593, IMG submission 185931) | Vadose zone soil fungal communities from Angelo Coast Range Reserve, California, USA - CZODoug2_1_08_16fungal (PacBio error correction) | ecosystem: Environmental > Terrestrial > Soil >...
GCACCTGTCAGAAAACAAATACACGGAGGGGATAGGGGGGGGGGCGGGGGTGAAAGGAGGGGGGAGAACAGGTTAGAGGTTTAAAAAAAACCACTGACAGGAAGAAAGCATGGAATTGTGGTGGAAAAAAGAGGCCCAGAAAAATATTGGGGTGGAAAAGGAGTTGTAGAAAAAGAAACCATTCACGGGGTGGGACCGAGTGAGGTTCCAGGGGGGGGTGTGGAAAACCAGAAACTGAAAGTCCCCGAACTCCAATCGTGGACAAATGGGGGGGAGAACCAAAACAAAAAGGACGAAAGAAAGGCGAAAAGTTGGGGGGTTGTGGGGGGAATAGGTGACGAGGTAGCCTGAGCGGGGGCAATCATAAAACCCAAAGGGGTCAGGGATAGAGAGGGAGAGTATAAAAAGAAGGAAGTCCCCTAGAAGGGGAAAAAAGTATTGATGCCGACATCGACGAATAAAAGGGGAGGAGGGGAAATAAGGTCGGGGGAAGAGAAATTGGGCAAAAAGAGAAAAAAAATTGTTGTCTGTTCATACAGGACGTCGAACAGAAGGAAAAAAGACCGAATGTCACAGGGGGGGGGATAGAGTAACGAAGTGAAAAACAGCCAGCAACGAGAAAAGGTTTCGTGAAAAGGAGGGGAGGACCATCAACCTAAGAGGGAAGGGGAAAAGAGCTACTGTCGTTGTGTCCTGTAAAAGCCCGGTAAAGGGGGGAGGACAACTTCGGGGTTGAGGGACAGTCGGGAAAAGGCCGACCCAGGAAATTAAAAAAAAATGGGGTATGAGGGCAAACCAGTACAGAAACGAGAAGTTTCGAGAATGATGCAGAAAGAAAAATATGGTTCTGGGGAAAAAGAAAAGTCCACTAGGGTCTGGGGGAACTAGAAAGGCGGAATAGAGACCAAAAATTCAAAAATTCCTCATAACAAGTAAAAACATGGTAGAGAGGGAAGGGGAAAGGCAAAAAGGGATTTCAACACGAATAGGATCCGAAAAAAAACAAGGACCCAAAAAAAGAAGAAAACGAAAAAAGCACCGTGGGACGAAGAATATTGGAAAAACAACGACAGAAAAAAAGGAACTGAGGGCCAGGAAGATCAAAAACACAGAAGTCGGTACTTTCCGGTCACCAACGAATAACAGGCCGTCAGTGTGATGAGGCGGCAAAAAAAGAGAATAATAAAGGTAAAGGGAACCATAGGCGTACAAAGTTAAAAAAACGGAGAAAAGAGTGAGCCAAAAAAGCCGGTGGATCAGACAGGACCGCGGACAACGAGAAAAAAAGCAAAGAAACGGGAGACAGAAAAAAAGGTGGGGGCATTTACCAATGGAACTTTTTCAAGGGGAAGGTTGAAAAACAGAAACAAAACGGAAAACGAAAAATGGCTGGGAGGGGGTGGTGGGGGGGGGGGTGGTGTGGAACCCGCAGTCAAGGAACGATCACACGGAAAACAAAACACGTGGAAAATACCAAATCAAGCAAAAGGACTGGGAGGGAATTGACATTTACAACAAGCGGTGCGGGTTCTGTAAAGGGTAGAAGACGGAACAAACAGGTATTAAACCACAAAAGGAAAAAACGGAAAGAAAAAGCAGAGCAGAAAAAAAATGGGTGTTCAGTGAAGCAGGAAGTAAAGACATGGACGGCGACAAAAAAAAACCTGAACATCGAACATCCAGGAAACATAAAGCAATAACCACAAAAAAAGCGTCGATCTCCCAGAGCAAAGTAAGAGCAATGTGATCAAGAAAAGGGGGAAAGGGGGGACACGAGATGGGAGAAAAGCTGAGACCAAAAAGAAGAATGAAACTGAATTGGAAAAAGGAATACTCGACTATCTAAAAAGTGCGGTGGGGGGGGAGAATGGACTTGGGGATGGAAGTTATTCGCTGCCGCGTGATGCGATGAATCCTGCTTCACGTCAAGTTGGTACAAAGCAGCAGTGGGGGATGGCAAAAAGTCCGGAGTGATTCTGAACAACAACTGAAGTTCCGACCCTCGAAGGAAGGTTAAAAACGTCAGGGGGAAACATAAGAAAAGGACGGGTAAAAAACGCAAAAGGAAACAAAAACAATTTAAAAACAGGTGTGGGGCGACGTTGGGGACGGGAACGGTAAAAGGACCAAGAATTGTGTAAGAAGAGAAGAAAGCGACGGGAGGTCGCGGGTTAACGACACAGTATGGACGTACACTCCTAATCGGGGACGAAGGTTTCACCAAACTAGAAAAGGAGCCCCTTGTAAGGGGGGGTTATGTGTAATGGGACACAATTCACGAAGAAGACGAAGGCCCTGAAAGCAAACAAAGAACTAGGACAAAGGTGGGTACAGTTGAGAGATCAAAACAAATTAGAGTAACACGATACGTAAAACAAAACACGGCCGGAAGGCGGAAGCAAGTGAAACCGGCAAGAAAAGGTCCCATGACGAAAAAGACGGTAAAGAACGAAAATGAATAGAAGAGAAACATTCACTAGGGAAGACAAAATTGAGACAGGGTATTGCACGTGAAAACACTGGGGTCACAAGGGAAAGGGGGGACAAAATGAGCGGGGATCCAGGCCAGGACAGCAAAACGAACTCGCCGAACTAGACTAAGCACGGACACGAGAAAAAAGGGGGGGCCTAGGAAAAGGGGGGAATAAAGTCAAAAAGGTATTCGATTAAAAAGTGTTGAGGAAGACGAAAACAAATAGTGGCGGGAAGACGTAAATATACTTGGAAGAAAGGTGGAAAGGAAAAGAAGGGGAGGGGAATATTTGAAAGTAACATTGGTTGGAAAGAGGAAAGCAGGGGGGGCAAAGTTGTAGATTGCAAAAGTAGCACCTTGAAAAAAAACACCCGGGGTCTAATGGCCCGGAAAAGAAGCCATTGGAGTCGGGGGAAGACAAAGGGGGGGAAGGGGAAGACAAGAGAGGAAACAGGAGAAGGCGGCCTACCAATTGTGAAAAATCGCAAAAGTCCCAAGGAAAAACAATAGGCCAACATGAAAGGGGCCACGGAGAGACAAACCTCAATGAAACTAAGGAAAATCAAAGGGGTCCTAAAGAGCCTACAAAAAAGGGAAAAAAAAGGTGAGGGGAAAGGGCGAGGGGATTGCTGGGGGGGGGGGGGGGGGGGGGGGGGGGGGGGGGGGGGGGGGGGGGGTGGGGGGGGGGGGGCGGGGGGGGGGGGGGGGGGGGGGGGGGGGGGGGGGGGGGGGGGGGGGGGGTGGGGGGGGGGGGGGGGGGGGTGGGGGGTGGGGGGTTGTCGAATTGGGAAAGAGAGACGAGTCAAAAGAAGTTCAATCGTGAAGGGAACGGAGGACGATGGACGGAGGGATGGGCAAGAGGACTAGAAAAGAAGACTTCTAAAGGTGAGAAAAAAACTGGAAGCAACTTTAGTAGAGGGGGAATGAACTATGTCGACAGAGGTAGCTTTTGAATCAGATCGGAAAGAGAGACTAGGAGGAATATAACGAAAAAAAATCTGAATTGATAGCCATGGTCAAAATCATCGGGGGTGGAAGGCTTCACCTGGGGTCAAAGAAAAAAAGGAAAGGTTTGGAAAAAGGGCCGAAAAAAAAAAAAAAGGCAATTGCAACGGATCCGGCGACATAAGAATGGGCACCAAGAAGGAAAATTCGGAAAGACGTTTGAGGACGGGGGGAGACAGGGACGAAAGAAAAATAACTGAACCCACCAAAGCGACCGAACCCGAAGGGTTACAGCTAAGATAAAGGTTGAACAGGGAAAAGAAGGAGGGTTCTAACAAACAAAAAATCAAAGAACTCAATAACCGTTAAAAGACTGTGGAACTTCGGGGGATGGGGAAACGGAACAGAAAGTGGGATGGGGGAAAAGATAGAGGGGGTGGGGTGTTCAAAACACAGAACTCAGGGGCATACACCGCGGAAAGCACCGCGAGACAACGAAAAATTCAAAAAAAATAAAACAAAATGGTGCAGATACAAAAAATTAAAAAAAAAGTGTTAGGTTGCAAAAAAATGGTGGTGGGGAGAAGAGCGGAGTCATGGAAGAGACACAGACCGGGAGGGGTGTAGGGTGAGTGGGGGGGGGTCAGAACCGTGAGACTAACACGGGACAGTGACCGTTTGGTGTTTGAAAGGAAAAAAGAAAATTTGAAAAAGAAAAGAAAAGGTAAGTTTCAAAAAGAAGTGTATCAGGGGAGGGCAGACTAGAGAACAAAAAAAAAAGAAGAGGGAAAAGATATAAGATGAAAGCCTAGAATTGGTTGAAAACTTCTGGCAGGTCAGGGTTCCAAAAAAAAAAAAAAAAAAAAAAAAAAACATTTTGGGAAAAACAATGGGGAAAAAATAAGAGTTACATAGGAAAACGCCAACAAAACTAAATGTGGACGGACTTTTCAGTAATGCGAAGATAGTCAAACTAAAAGGAGGGGGAACAAAACCAAAGTGGAAAGAAAAAAATTGGGGGGGTGTGGAAAATGACATTGTGGCATGTTCGGGAGAAAAAACAGCGGGCGGGGGGGATGAAAAAAAAAAAACATTGGTAAACGGGAGGGGTTAGGTAGGGTACCAGGTTCCAAAATTTCAAAAAAGAAAATGGAGGGGGAAGGAAATAAACATCAACAGGTGAAACGGAGGAGAAAAACTTGAGGATGATGATGGTTATGGTTGTCGGAAAGAAACTGGAGAAGAAAAAAAGCATGAAAAAAGCTCTGAGGGGGAGAACGCGGAGGAAAAGAAAAGGACGACACGTTAGCTACTGGGCTCAACAAAATAACAGGGGGGGAAGGGGGGAAAAAAATGGCACCAAATAAGGCAAACTATTCAGACACCAGAACGTCAAAAAACAGGGTCCAAGAATGATGGGACGAAAAGGACCAAAAAAACCATGCACACAAATCGGACCGGGCAAGGATAAAAAACCGATGACTACAGGGAGAGAAAAAGCGGGAGGGGAGTAAGAGATGCCACAAAAAACACCATAGAGGGACCACAAAACAGAGGTCTTCAGTGCCCAGATAAAAAGAATTCTGTAAAAAAGGCAATTTCTAAGGGTGGAAAAGGGGGAAAAAAGCCTTTATCAGGCGCATCGAACAGAAACAAAAAAGAATCATGGAATAAAGCAGGAAATAATAGGGGGGAAAGGGGACGGGGAAGGGCGTAAATGATGCACGAAATAAAGAGGCAAAAGGACCGTGTAATCGTTTGAAAAGGAAAAGTGTGGTAAGATGGTACCACTGTCACGGTAAAAAGGAGGGGGAAAAAAAAAGAAAAAAAAAAAAAAGAGCTTAGCAGGGGAGAACAGGAGAAAGCATAAGCATTGTGGAGGGGTGGACAGGGGAGTTTTTGGTGTTTGTGTTGGTCACGCACACGTGGGTTGGGGGGCAAGCAACCAGAAAAACGGTGACAGAGGGGCGAAGAAAATCCTTCCAAACGGATATGGTTTCAAAAAGGAAAGAAAAAATAAGAACCGGGTGAAACGGTGAGAACAACAAGAAAACCAAAAGTCATTGACAAGCTGCCATATATGTTCACCGGACGAGGGAAAAAAAAGAAAGAAAACCACCGAATGGAAAACAATCGTCAAAAAAATCTAAACGTAAAAAGACAACTTTACATAAAAAAAAATATTTTATAAATTAAAAACAAAGGGTCATGGGTCAGTAGAGAAAAAAGAGAGAACGGGTGAAAAAAACAGCACAAAGAGGGGATCTCTACGGAGACAGAGCAGGGGGAAAAAGAACGAATTTGAAGAGTATAGCAAAAAAAAAAGGGGGGGGGATGGGGCGGCGGGAAAAAGCACCGCCCTAGAAAGGGAAAGGTGGGGAAAAAGATCCAGTGTGTGAAAAAAGGGGGACACTAAAAGTACCAAAAAGGTCGGAAGACGAAACGAAAAAAAAGATCATAGAAAATTGAGGGTATGGTTAAAACAGCGTTAACGCCAGAAAAGGCGCCCGGGTGAAAACAACGAGACAAAAAAGAGACAGACGAAAGGGAATGGGAAGATCAGCAAAGGGGTTGATGCTAAAAAAAAAAAACAGTGGGAGTGGTTTCAAAAAACGGGGCCGTAAACTCACTGTAAGTGAAACGGGGCTGTGGCAAATACCAAAAAAAAAAGACCTGTCCTTAGGGGAAGAAAAGTTCGTAATCTCGACTCCCGTATAATACGTTAAAAAAAAACAAATAGAAAACAAACAGAAAGACATCGACTATCTGAAACAGAATGCCCTTTGATGGGGACGCACAACGAAGAACCAAAAAGAATGGAACGGAAGTGGGGCAGCAAGGGTCAAGAAAGAACGGATCGCGGGATCAGACAAAAAAAAAAAATCGGGCGAAAAAGGGCGGGCCCACAGAGGTGCAGAAAAACAGAAAGCAAAGGAAAGGAAGGGTAAAACAAAAGGAAGAAAGCAAATGGCGGTCGTAAGTCGGGTAAAAAAAAAGCATGAACGACAAAATCAGAAAGAAAAGAGAAGCAACACCTCCGACAAAAACCGGAAAAAGGGGCCTCAAAAAAGAAAGAAAGAAAAAAAACTTGTTGCGACCCCAAGCCGGTATTCGGGAAAATTCCAGTCAGAGGTCGGGGGAAAAATGCTAGAAGGGGAGTGAACGAAAAAAATCAAGCGGGGTCGGGAACCAAAAACCAAACGCAAGTAAAAAAAAGGGGTCAGGAAGACTCGACCCATGGGGTATCCCTGGCATCTACGCCGGGGGGGTGATGAATGAAAAAAAAAGATGCCAAGTGAGGGAAGAAGCCTTTCTTGGGAGGGAAACATGAGAAGTCTTCGTCGAGAGAAAAAAAACAACTTGAAAAGATATGGGAACATGGAAGAAGAACGAACGGGGGGGTGCGGGTGGGGGCACTTTTCTGACATGAGGAGTGAAAAACGGGGGAAAAAACAAAAATCAGAGGAAAAAAAGCAACAACTTTGTTTTGGGGAGCAAGAAGAACATGCCGCGGACAAGCGAGGTTACAAAGGGCAGACCAAAATAGAAAAGAAGGACGTGGGAAGGGAAAGCGGGGTTGTTTCCAAAGACTGCCAACGTGGAACAAAAAAAAGGGGGGAACGGGACGGTGGTGTGGGGGGCTGCCTTGTGTGTTGCGCGACGGACCGCCAATAAAACCTGTGCAAACAAAGAACCACAAAAGGGGGGGAGATTGAAGGGGGGAAGGGACACCTACGGGAGTGGGGGGAAATCAAGACTTGTGGGGTCACGACCCAAGAAATCACTAGAGGATTGATTTCTCAAAAAAGAAGGACCGTACGGACGGAAGGGAAAACAAAGGCGTGAAATTCAAAAAAAGCCATAGGGGAAAAACCAAGTTGAGGTCTAACGAAGGGCTTGGGGGGGGGGCAAGAAAAGTCCTAAAAATCTGGACGTGCGATGAGGGGCACGCAAAAAAAAGAAAGTATGTTTGGGGGAACCAGGGGGGGGGGGGGGAGAAAAAGCGGCCAAATCTGAGCACGAAAGGAAGATTGGGTCGTTTGGGACGGGAACGTTTTTGAACCAAAAGGGGAACTAACTGGGAAAAAAGTCACAAATACATTGTGGGGAACAGCTTCAAAGTTTAAAAAAAGAAAGGAAAATCCAACAAAACACCGACACGAACACTACCGTGAAAAAAAGTTTGTAAGATCCACTACACCCTAAGAAGGGGGGGACCCTGTAGGGGGAAAAATGGCCCAACGAGGCGAAGATTCCAAAAAAAGATAACTGAGGGGCAATGTCCACCATAACCAGGATCCGTGAAAGGAAAAAAGAACCCGAAAGGGGGTCAAGGGACGGTGGCGCGGGAGACTACGCAATTCGCGGAAGGGCTCCCGGAAAAACGGAAGGGGGGTCAAGAAATTTCACAAAGGCCACTGCCAAAGAAGGAATATGTCAAATAAAAGGTGGAAGTGAGGTGAGGGGACCACGGACTCAAGTGAACCGGGAAAACCACTTTTTTTTTTCTATGTAAAGGAAAGAGGGAAACATCAGGAAGAAACAGTAGAAAATGCAGGGAAGTTGGCAAACGCACAGACGACTCCCGAACGGTAAATGAAAATAAATATCAAAAACATTTTTACTTTTCGATAAAAGGTGCAGGAAAAAACCGTTGCTCGGGGACCGAAGAGGACGACACAAGACACCGGGGGATCGTCCTACGACAGCTAAAGCAAGGGCGACGGGGGACCAGAAAGTCTAAGAAAGAGAAGGATGAGGTGAAAATCAGAAACAAGACCTCTCCTCATCCCAACCATCAGCCACAAAATGTCCAGCCCTGGGCACGCCGTGCAGGCCCACGGGGGACTTGACAACGATTCGGATGGAGTATGACGGAATGGATCCATCGTCCAAACGCACAGCCTCGTAGACCAATCGAATTGAAGGCAGAACTAGGAAAAGAAAGGGTGGGGCAAAAAAAATCAAAAGGGGCGGCGACCAACAATCACTCGGGGGCCGTAGCAATTTCGGGCGAAAAAAACTAGAAAAAAAAAAAAAAAAAAAACGACTCTAAAAAAAAGAACAAATAACAACAGGAAGGGGGGGGAGTGGGTTATGTATAATGCAAGATCTCCCCCGCACCAACACGGGGGAGGAGAAGAGGATGCAACAAAGAGGAAAGGACGCAAGAAAAAACCGGGAGGTGGGGAAGGGGTTCAGGGAGTGGGGGCGGATTGTGGGCAAATGGGGAGTCGCGTGTGTAAGCACACGCCGGGGATGGGTGTGGCCGATCACGAAAAAAAGGAAAACAACCGACGGGGTCCTAACGCAGATAAAAAGGAATGTGAAAGATATCTGGAACGGAGTTTGGCACTGGAACAGAATACGACCCACCAGATAGGACGAAATGGGACAGAAAACGCATGCAAACGAAGACAAGCCGGGAACATTGAAATTTTGCTAGGGCTGTCTTAAAAGGAATGTGTGGCAAAAAAGGGAAGAAGAGAGGTCTTCCTTAAAGAACCCTGCTGCAGATGACGTGACGATCAAGGGGGATCGCGGCGAGACGGCGAAGCGTCCTTTGGAAAAAGGAAAATGTTTGGAGGGGAACACAAAGGAAAAGGAAATCTCTAAAATTGCGAACCAGGAAATTCCAGGATCGCGTGCAAACGAATTGGGCAACAAATGAAAAAAGGGGGGGGGACGGAAAGGGGAGGGGAAACACCAGTACGAAAAGGTGAGGACATCTATGGTTGCCGGGGCCTGTTGCCTCAGAGAGAACCTGGAACACGTACAAGTGGAGACAATAGTGTCAACGTCCATCTAATGAAAATGTATCAAAATAAAGGAGGAATTCAATAAAGGAGACCGCGAAGGACTGTGCTGGAAGACTGCTCGGATATGGTGTCCGAAAGTAGGGGGATCTTAGATAAAGGGGAACGTTTGCGGCGGAAAGCGCGAAGTGGAAAAGACTGGAGCTGGGGAGAAAAAGAGAGAAATGCGAGAAAAAACAAACCACAAAAGAACAAGAAAAAAGGAAGAGGTGCGAAAGATTAAGGATTACAACACGGCGGACACAGGTAACGATTGGCCCCTGCACGCAAACAGCAGCGTTAACTGTATATACAAAAAAGAGCGTGTAAGAATCTAAGGGGGAGAAGTAGAAGACAAAGGAAAAGAAAATGGTCCCATTCGGGCGCTTTTCATGCTTGAGCAGCAGCAGAAATGTGATCGGAAGCAATTGGAAAAAAAAAAAACGAAAAAAGCCAATGGAAAAGCATAAAAAGAAAAAACCGAAAAGCCCACAAGTGCGGGAACAGGTACTTGCCTGTTGACCGTAGAAAAAAAAATAAGGGAAAAGGGAAAAGCTCGGGGGGGGCAAACCAGATTCTTCACAAAATCCTCTTGCGGCACAACACGGGGTAACCGTCAGTCGGGAAAAGAGGGCATGTGGGCAACGGCGGGAAAACAGCGGGGGCGTTGGGGATAAGGGGAAGGGTCCAGAAAGACGGAAAAACGAGTATAACAAACACCGCGCAAGGCCGCCGGCGGGGGGGGGGTTAGTGGGCGACGGCCAAGGGAACGTAACGCAATAGGGGTCGGGACGACAAAAGGAAGTCTTAGACGAAATCTCACCCCAGCCCGGGGGTCACGAGCGCACAAGAAGACAGGAATCATCAACAAAAAAAAAAAGACGCGAAATTAACCGCAAAAAGCAAATCAAAAAGGAGTGTGGGGTCACGAAACCTACAAAAAAGGTTCGGAGTTCGGGTGATCTTGACCCGGCCCGCGGCCGGGGCAAGAAGGCAGGATAGAAAAACAACGTGGCAAAAAAAAGGTTTAGTACAAGAAAGGGGAGACGAATAGGCACACCGGAGCGGGCAACGCCCATCGCGCCCAGAGGGCAGCCTGGACAACCAGCCCCTCCACCGGAAAAAAACACTCAAAAAAAAAAAACAGTGCAGCAACTGGCAAGTTGCCGAAGACCGGGAAGAAGTGGGGGAGAAGAACATCAGGTCGCTCGCGTTGGGTTCCTCACACCTCCTGGACAGGGGACCCGTCCGATCTGGAAAAAACGTGTCACCAATCGAAAAAAAAAAAAGGTTGACTGGGTATTGGGAACATGAAAAGGAGGAGGAACGGGAAAAAAAAAAACGGACAAGCACGGAATTTGTCCCGGGGGGGCGTACATTGGAGCTGCCGCGCACACCGGCCATCAAACAAAAGGAGCAGGAAAACCAGAAAGTGAGGGAAATCAGGAAAAATAAAAGAACAGAAAGGAGCTGGCTTCTCGGGGCCGTCCGTTTGAGAAAGGTGGGGGAAAAAAGGGAAACGGAGGAACAGGGTTGAAAAAAGGCCTGAGGGTGGGGGGAAACCGGTTGAATGAAATTCATCAATTCGAAAGATCTGTGCGATAAAGGCGGAGAGTCAAAACACGTCAAAGGGAAGAAAATTGGTTTTGGTCTTAGAAAAACCAAAGGGGGGGAAGGTTAGAAAAAGGAAGTCAGACCCATATTAAGGATCCGCGTTGACGTGTAGCGCGGAAGGAATTGTAAAGGAGGGGGGTGACGGCTGGGAAACCAAAAAAAAAGGTGGTAAAAAAAAAAAAAACAAAAAGGGGTTGACTTAACGAAAAAATGAACAAAAGGAGGAGAAAAAGAAATATCCCATGTGGCATAGACCGAGGGACGGGCCGGAAGCCACGAGAAAGGGAAAGCAAAAAAATAACGGGGAAAAGAGGAACAGAAAAGCTAACGAAAGGGGGGGGGATCAAAGTAGGACAGAAGAAAAATAAACGATAAAAAAATGCCATTCGCCATGGTCGAAGAGAGAAATCGAAAAAGTTGAGGAAAACTTATACAACAGGGGCAGATGAGAAACGCAGGGAAATTAAAAACGCAGCAAAAAAAGACGGAGGGTAACGGAAAGATCTGAAAAGATGCTGAGCTGACAACAAACCGGCGAATTGCTCTACCAACGCCGGGAGTAGGCTGGGCACTTCGCTTAATGAAAAAAGAGCCAAAAAACGGGTGGTCATCCAAAAAAAAGTCGGCAAGGGAAAATCAAGGGAAGAGTATCAAAAAAACGGATGCGCCGTGTTCCGCCCCATCAAGCTTGTGAAAGGGCGGAAACCTTGAAGAACTGGAAAAGGTACACTGCTAGAAAAAGAGGGGGTAGAAAACCAAAATAAATAGCAGGAAACGTCCAAGCCATGACAGAGTCGGAAGACAGGAGGAAAAGAAACAAAAAATCCAAAAGTAACGTAAGCCGCGACACACGAAAGGGAGCACACTATATACACGAAAGGGTTAGTATAGACAGGAAAAAAAAAACGAAAACAGACAAACAAAACACGAACGGGTAGGGAAAAAGTGACTGAGGGGGAGTGTTTGGACAAAAAAAAAACTGAACAAACACCCGCAAAAACCCTGTGATTTGGGGGGGGGGGGACAGGAACCAGGGGAAAGGGGGGAAAACCCTTGTTGGAGGGTGTAAAACAGAACTAAACAGAAAGCAAAAAATAACTCGAACCGTAGATAAGAAAAAAAAAAAATGAAAACACTAACAAACACACCTCAATTAAAAACCTGGGTTTCGAATTGGTTGAAGCATGAGCGATCAGAAGGGAGGCATGAAAAAAATGAGAAGGGGAAATGGGGGAGTGTTTTTGAGAAAGAGAACTATTTCAAGGGCGAGGGCCTTGTTTGGGAACGCGCCACCATATGAAAGCGAAGGAGAACGTGAACTTGTCAAAAAGCTTCACTCTAAAAAAAAAGAAGGGAGACAAGAAAATAAAAAAAGGTGGGGGGGCAACACAAAAAAATAAAGTTTTTGGGGAACTCTTCAAATTTTTCTCCCATTTGTGAAGAGGCCCAAAACGGCACGCGCCATCTTGAAGGGGAGGAGAAGGTGCGCAAAACAAACGAGAATGGGTTAATGAGGGGGAGTAATAATCAGTACTGCAGATCGCAGAGGGGACGTCAAAAAAAATGAAGGTACCCTAAAATGTTGTGGGGAAGTAGAGCAAAGTGTGTGGCGGGTGCCAATGACGGAGGATAGCGAGAGGGAAGGGGGGGACCCACAACAAACCTGAAATGTTCGGGTGAAAACCTCCAAGATATACGGGGAAAACGTCGGGGCAACCTGTAAGCCATAAAACAGAAAAGTATGGACTCTCGGAGGTAATGGATATTTTAGGGGAAAAAACACCAGTGGGAGAAGGAAAAAAAAGGAGAGATCTTGGGGGAAAAAAAGGCCCTGTTGAAGTAGAAGGGTCTGACTTTCTGGGATACAAATCAGGGATGGGGACAGGAAAAGAAAAGTTCAATAAAATAACCCTGAAAAGGGTAAGTTACGACGGGGTCAGACCTATTACAAGAAAGATAAAACAGTGACCTCGATGACGGACGTGCAAAACCGATACTGGAAGAAATTGAACCAGACAGGAAAAAAGGGAAAGTTTGGCGGAAAAAATGAGGAAGAGAACCCTAAAAAATCAAAGGCCGATAATCTGATTCGTGATGGAAAAAGGGAAGCAAACAAAAAAAAATGGGCAGGGCTCCGACACAGGCGAAAGAAAAAGGCCTCCTGAAGGAAAGAAAGGAATTAAAAGGACCCGGGGGTTGCGAATCGGGCAGAAAAAAAAAAAAAAAAAATCAAAAAGTAGATAAAGGCAAGAGATGGGAACAGAGTACATCGTCGCAATGCAAAAAAAAAAGCAAAAAGTTTGAAGCACTGGTCCAGATGGGGCGGGCGCGGTAGACCAGGGAAGGGAGAAAAGAGGAACGCGGAAGAGAAGGCATACGGGGGGAATGAACAAGTGGGCTTGGTTCGCGATTTGCGTGCCATGTTGGGTTTGGGGGAAAAAACGTTGGGTCAGATGGGGGGGGCAGTCAGCAATACGATATCGATGTTCCGTCAATCAAAAAGGGCAGGCGCCACCAACACCGATCGCAACGGGTTTCATCCGAAGAACGAATAAAGGTGGAAAAGAAGGGAACTGGCAGAAAGCTGATTAAAGCCCGGAACTGAAAACCAAGGCAGTTCAAAAAAAAACCATCGCAGCACCGAACAAGTAAAAAAAAAAGGAAAAAGGCAAGGTTCCTAGCAGCCCTCGTTGTCGCTTAAACAATCTACTTGAGTCACCTCGTGAAGTCGAGAAAACAAGGTTAACGAGACGAAAAAGATTGCTTCCGAAAAGAATTTGTTTCGCGCCCCATGCTGGCGGAAAGGGGGGTCAAGGAAGCCACACGACTAGGTCAATGCATCCAGTTCCCCACAAGTAAAAACTTAAAGGAAAATTCGGAAAACAGTCAAAAAAAAAACAATATGTTAGTACGGTAGTCCCATTACGGAGGTGTCAAACAGCAGGGGACACTGACGCAAGGGGGGAAACCACCAGGGAAGGGCACGATGGGGGGATGTGGCCTCAAACGCCCGGGGGAAAGGATCGGCAAGTAAGTGTTGAGAGTAGAGAAACAGGGCACAAGTTGATGGAAAAAATTAACGCAGGCTCGAGTGGAATGCGGTAAACCCCAAAGAAAGAAGCTCCTTCAGAGGTGGAAATGAGGAAAGAAGGAACTTCCAAGTTTAACGGGACCAACGCGGAAAAAAACAAAAAAGTAAGAAGGGAACAACGGCGACGTCTACAACAATCAAGGATTCGGTGCAAAGTTTCGCCAAAGCTGCAAAAAAAAAACATAAGAACGGGGAAAAGGGAAAGGACTTGGGGCAGAAAAGTAACGACTTATCAGCTGGTGCAGCAGAACGTGCCGAGGGAAAGGGCGGCCACAGTCAAGAATGTGGGATAAAAAACATCATCAAAAAAAAGGGGAAAAAATGGCCCTACACCGCTGCGGGGTCCGTCAACGATACTGGGGAATCAGGGACGGTAAGCCCGCCGCCGGAAAGTGCAAGAAGAAAAACCAAAAACTGGGGGGGACGACCCCGGAGGTAAGTACGGGTGACAAATGCAAGGAGTGGCCGGAGGGCGCCAGAGCAGGAATGTCCTAAAAAAAAAAACGGAGCTTGGAGAGACAGAAGCCGCTCCCTGAAAAATAGAACGATGGGGGTGAAATGAAGGGGTAATTTGATAGGTGGGGAACCCTCCCAGCTTGCCTGGTCGTCTCAACATGGGATTGTCGGTACCACCGGTAAAAAAGAGGAAACAATTGAAAACACAAAAAGGGACCAGGAGAGGAGACGGTTGGGAAGCATGTTGGGTGCATAAGGGGGAGAAGGATTGAAAAGGGAATGGAAAACCAAACAAAATCAGCAAAACACCTGCTTGTGGGACGAAGAACACATTGGCAGACTTTCACTGGCGAAGGGTCAAAAAAAGTAGACGACGGGAAGAGGACGCGTGCGACGAGGTTTGGCCACCATAGCAACGAAGGAAGGTGGGGACAATGTGAGGGGGGGGGTTGGGAGGACGACCGGAAAAACCACAAGTACCTGTTCACTCAAACCACAAAGGGGGGGTCAGTTTACTTGTCGAAGGTGACTAGCGGATAGGCGTCAATTACTGGGGGTGGGGGCCGGACCTGGACAAAGAAAAAGAAGAATCTTGGCCCTGGGGGCGGGCTAATAAGAAGAGGGAATGGGAGTAAAAGTTGCCCAACCCCAGCCAGGCACTCTCGAGCGGATCCGCCCGCCATTCAACCGCGCTGGAAAAGGGGTGGACCTGGAAAGTCCTAAAGTTCGGGGGGGGCAGTCAAGGGAGGAAAGATTCCAAGGTTTCTACTGTGGGATAGACGCCTAAAAAACTAGGCGACACGATGTCTTGTTTGGGTGGGGAGAAAGGAAGTGGGCTGGGTTTGGAAACGAGAAAACTACCTGAAGGCCGAATACCAGCCTTCACGTAACAACTCACACGGGCCGGACCCTTCTACAAAGCACCGCGAATAATCAAAAAAAAAAGGAGGTTAACCAAAAATACAAATAGGGGAGTACAACAAGATCGAGGGGCCTCTCATTGCGACACCTGACGGGACGCCGGGGGAGTTAGGAAGGGCAGAAACACGGAGTGTTTTCGCGCCGCCACGATTAGGACTCAAAAAAGGGGGTAAAAAGTCCACTAGGGAAAATTACTGAAATCACAAACAAACAAGGACACGGTAATGTTGAGGTTCCGAGAGTGGGGCACTGCCCGAAACCAAAAAAAATGTCCCAAGAAAAACAAGGGGAGAGGGAACGGGTCGGAGAATAAGTTAAACGCAAGATTCAAAGATTGCGGCGCAGAAAGAGACGAAAGGGAAGCCGACAAAACTACGGAGAGGAAGAAAAGCCCTTCAAAAAAAAAAGAAGATCAAAGGACGAGCCCCGTGGCGGTCGCACATCTGACACAGGAGCCGGCCGGCGGGTCTATGGTAAACGGTCCGAAGGAGCTCAAAGCTGGGAACAGACTCAAAAGACAAAATGGGAGCAAAAAGGAAAAACACACCATAAAGGGTACTGAGTCTAAGGTGCAGGTGTACAAAATTCAATTGGGAAATCTGATGAGGGGAGGGACTGACCGTCAGAGTAAAGGGTCACACCGGAACGCCACGGAAACACTCAGCGATAAAAAAAAAGAAGAAAAAAATCCAAGGGGTTGAAACAAAGAAATGGGGCGGCAACGCCAAACCAATCCGGAGTGCCCAGACAGGGTCAACAAAAGGCAAAAAATCTCACCAAAGTCCGCCAAACGTC
>Ga0179593_1715513_pt1 | contig 16090 bp, 18 predicted proteins | sample CZODoug2_1_08_16_FD_185931 | JGI IMG/M metagenome (GOLD analysis project Ga0179593, IMG submission 185931) | Vadose zone soil fungal communities from Angelo Coast Range Reserve, California, USA - CZODoug2_1_08_16fungal (PacBio error correction) | ecosystem: Environmental > Terrestrial > Soil >...
GAGGCAAAAACAGAACCTGCTATGACGCAAGTCTATTTAACCACCGGGGGGAGGAAAAACTCTTCACCGTACAGGGAGGAAAAAAGAAGCATCGGGGCTATCGCCACGAAAAAAGCAGTATCTTATCACAAAAGAAAAAATATAACACTCTTCCGCAGTAGAAAGGGGGTGTGCTCCTGCGAAGGGACGGACGAAAAGGGCTGGATCCAAACCATCTGACTCGGAAGACTTCTTACTGAAAGGAGGGCACTCCTGCCGCGCAAAAACAGGGAACAGAAGACGGGCTTAGTCCCTGAAAGAGAGCGGCTCAAAAAACGCCTATGCAAAGCACTTCGTGGGGGGAGAGGAATCCGGACCTCGGAGATAGGCAAGGTGACAGAAAAAAGACCACGGCGGGGTCTAGAAAAAAAGGGAAAAGCCCTTCGAAAAAGAGAGCACGGCACGCAGTACGGCGGAAGGGTTACTTCCAGCAAAACCGGAACCGGACCGTACCTCGTATAGTTCCGCCAGCGGCACGAGAGAGGAGGTCGCACAGACGTCTAGTTGACTCACAATTATTGTGGAAAAAGGAAGACATGCAAAATCCCCTTCTCTGTAACCACGGAGAAAGAGAAAAATGACACTGAACCGGCCTGAGAGCTGCAACACCCTCAAAACCGATCTGCGACCGGGAAAAAAAAAGAAACACAACAACTTATAGGAGGAGGGAGGAAAACTTGTTGCGGGGTTTTGGGGGGAGAAAGGAAATTCTTTTCAGGATGGCGAAAGCCGACTGTTTCGAGCAGGATGGATTGAACATACTGGGGGTTGAGGAAAGGAAAGTGAGTTCGTTCGTGCTTAAGAAACGGGACTGAGGGAAAATCTATCCTTACTCCCTACGAGTGTTGGCTGGGGGGGAAGGGAGACCTGTCGGGGGAAGCGAGCGTGCCAGTTTTCTTGCCCAGTACCCATGAGGCAAGTGGGGTCGGATCGAAACAGGAAGGTCGTGCGGCAGCAGCCGGAACACTACTGGGACGAATGCCGGGGAAAGACTGCTCCAACGACTGGCATACCGAGGCCTTTAGCAATGCCGAGAAGGAAAAAAAAGGACCAGCCTTTCACTGCAGGCGGACCCGGCTGCAACGGAAAAAAAGGGGTGCCCTCATCTGCTGTAAAAAAAAAAAAAACAAGCGGGATAATCTGAGTTCAAGGGGGAGGCCGAAAGCCAGACATGGAAAAGCGTTCGGAAGGGGAAGTCAGCACACTTGGGGGAAGTCAAACGGACGAAGTGGCAGAGCTCAGGGGGGGGAGGGGATGACTGATCCTTCAACGAGGGCGAGAAAGGACTTTGACGGGAGGTCGGTGACGCGTGCCGAAAAAGGGGCCAGCTCAAGGGGAGCTGACGATCCGCAGGTTTCCCGCGATCGGCATGTTCTCCTCCGGGGAATAGTTTGAGAGATGGGTGCCACCACGAAAAAACTACTGTTATCTGGGGATCGGGGGGCGCTTGGAAAAAACAAAAGGTTTGAGGGAAGGAGAGCCCGCACCTTTGCGCCACAGGGGGGGGAAGGGAAAAAGTGTCGTCCGTCAACAAATAAGTGGAGAGTGGGGGGGGGAAAGAGAAGACACGTCCTCAGGAGGAACGTGAGGGAGAATTTCCGCTGACTCTCGAGGAGGGAAAAGGCTATGGTTTGAAGGCGATGAAAAGATCGTGTACCTGGAAACGGCCAATATGGTTAAAAAAGGAAGGATAACGCAGCCTTTCTGGCGAAAAAGGGGGAGATTTCTGGGAAAAAAGGGAGAGCGGACGGTGTCCATCATGGGGGGGGGGTGGTTCCCAGAAGGGGAAAACAAACGAACAGCCTCTCAGCCCCAGAGAAAAAGACGAAGAGGGCGCTACGGTTAAGCCTGGGGAGATAAAAAGGCGGGGGCCAAAAAGGGCATTCGTTGGGTCGCCAAAGGCAGCAAATTTCACCGGCGAACGGGGAGGGAGCGATCGGGCCACCGAGAAAAGGGGGGACACGACGGCGAAAATCGACAGGGAGGGGGCGGTCCACTACATAGAAAAAAAAAGAAAAAGCAAACCCAGAATTGGCTCACTATGGCGTTTGTCAAAAAGGCCCAGTTCGTGGAAAAAAACCTATCCCGTCAATGGCGGGGACGCCCCTGTAAGTAAAAGGGGGAGGCTATCTGTAACCGAAAGCCGTCCTCGCCTCAACCGACTTCTCTCGAACTCGATGAACAGGGCGTCGGGGGCAATCAAAACCGGGGAGGGGGAATCCAGCGCTTTCGAAGGAGGGAAGGACAAGGGACACTTACCCTGAGAGGGGGAAAAAGAGAAGACGTGCCGTAATTGCTTGGAGCACCGACGGTCCCCAAACGGCTCAGGCTTCGTCCAGGGGAAAAAAGGGGGAAAAACGTCCGATCATTCGCCACAGCAACGGGGGAAGGTGGGGGGGGGGTGGGAACAGACCCCGTTGAAGGGGGGAAAGTCACCCGATCCTTAACAAAACACTGGACCTTAAGCGGCGTTCACAAAGGAGGGGAAAAAAGAATGTCCATCCCGAAGTGGAAGGTAGGAAGAGCCGGAACATTCGAGGGCGCTAAACCATTCCTGGTGAAAAGAAAATAATGCAAGGACTGTATCTCAGCGGCGAAGGGAAAAGAAAAAACATTTTCGGAAGACGCAGAAGCTAAAATGGCGTGCGGGAAAGGAATCGGTCCTTCCCGAGGAAGCGAAAGCAGGAGGCTGTAATGAAAGGGGTCTTTCGTTCCGGTAGATAAGTGGCGGAGGAAGGGCATAGGGGAAAAATTCTTCACGAAGGGGGGGTGTTCTGTCATTTCGCATAAAAGGGGGGGAACAGAAGCGAGGAACCCATCGTCGCATGGCGAGGGGGAATCACGATTGTCCCTCATAAACGGGGATCCAAGAATTGGCGATCAGCAGAGGGGACCAAGCTCTATCGAGTCTGCCAAAGGGAGGAAGTAGTCTTCAGAAACACTGGTTTCAAAAAAAAAAGGGAAGGCGGTCTCGGCAGGAGGGTCGACCGGTCAAAAAAGACCGATGCGGTGGACAAATGAAAATTCGGGGCAGCATTCTAAGGAAGAAGGGGAAGGGGGCGTGAGCGGGGGTACGAAATCTCAGCTAGTACCATGCCAGAAAAAAAGAAAAAAAGAAATTGAACAAAAAAAGAGGGGGTAAGTGGCAGGAGGCGGGCCCACAATTCTCGGTCCTGCACGTCCTACTTTACGTCAGTCAAAGAGGGTGGGGTTAAAATGTAAGAAGATGGTGATTTCTCCGAGGGAGGAGCGTCCGACGAAAAAGGGAATGCCTTGAGCTAAGAAGGAAACAATACTGACCTCTTTACTGGGGAACAAGGCCGGAAGGAGAAAAGGTCTATTCCGGCCTTCACAGACAGGGTGAGCGCGAGAAGAGCCGAGTTTTTCGGAAGGAAACGTCGAAAAGAAGCCTTCAACTGAAGGGGGGCAGGCTAAGGGGGGCCCAACTCCTATAAAGTCCATTGACGGGAAGCAGGCGTCTGAGGGTACGAGCAAAAATCTAGAGGGTAAAACTAGTATGCGATGGGGGAGCAAAACTTTGTCGGCGGTCACAAGAAAAAGACAAAGGGTACGTCTAATTAGCTCGACGCAAGGGAGAGAAAAAAAAACGGTAGGATTATTAAAATATAGAGAGAAGGAGAACGAGGAGGGACCTGTTGGGGGAGCGACAACCGAAACCCGGGACTCCCCCCGCCTCCTCTTTTTCTAGAAGAGAACTGGGGAACTAACTCTAATCAAAGGGAACAGGAGGGGGTTACCTGGTAACACTACGAGAAGGGCTCAGGGGAGGGGTGCTCGTCGACGATATCGAAAGACCGTTGGCCTAGAATCGCGACGAAAAACGCGTTTTCCCTGTGACGGCCAAAAGAAAAGAAAAGGGGGAAAGAGCCTACAAAAAAAAAACCGAGGTCCGTATGCCTGAACTCAGCACTTTCCTCGGCAGTAGTCGAAGCAGACTCCTACCCTTAGGGAATAAGACTAAGGGACCACTTTCTGCGAAAAGAGACGTCAATTCTGAAGACTTAAAGGCCGCTACTTGTTTCCAAAAAAAAACTGTCCAACCGGAAACGACACCGAGGGAGTGCGGCTACAATGGTGCCGCTTCGAACAAGAAGACCCGCCGCGGATATTAAAGGAAAGCAACAGCTTAAACTATCTGCACTCGGAAGAGGAGACTGCCCCCAGAGGGGGAGGGTCGAAGACGCAGTCGTGAAAAGCCGCCAGTTCTAAGAGAAAGGGAATCTCCCTCTATGGAAGGGGAGAAACCTGGGGAAGTGAAAAGGGGGGACACTCATACCGTCGGCTACCGGGAAAGGGCCCGAGAATCGGAGGACGCCAACGCAAAAAGGAGCCCAGATTCAAGCCGAAATGTTATCCAAACTGAACCAGGAGGGAAAGACGGAATCATAGGAACTTACTCTAAAGCGTACGCCTGGGGGGGGAAAACCTTTTCACCTTTTAGACTTGAGAAAGAACGACAAAACAGAGTGACGCGGATTTCAAAACAACCAAAGACTTAGGCATCATCGCAAAACCAAACTACGAACAAGGACCTTATTCGCGTATGACTGATTCAAGGGGCGAGCTACCAGAAGAGCCATCGAAAACACGGAAGGAGTACTGGGAAAAAGGGTCATGGATACAAGTGTGTGGAGGAAAACAGGCGCACCCGCGGAGATTCTTCAGGTGGGGGGGGGCTGAAGGCCACAAGTAATGGGAGCCACGAGGGCGAAAAGGGACTATCCGGAGACCTTGGGGAGGTTCCTTCGAAAAGACTTTCCCTCTTAAAAGCTTCGCACGGAAAGATGCTGCAGGGGCTGGGGGAAGGATCTTTCTTATCCCGGGAGGGGGGGGATGCGCCCACTCAACCCCGGTCCGTGCTGGCGAAGGAGAACCGAAACTGTCAACCGCGAAAGCGCGAAAAAGGGGCAGTACTCGCCGATCAGGGCGGTGACCGCGATGACCAAAGGGGAAAAACTTCGGGGACTCTGTCGCGGGCGGGAAAGAGGAAACGTAACGAAGGTTTGAAGACGCGCTGGAGATCCTCTCCGGGCCTATCTCCCAGCAGCGAGGGGGCCCGATTGCTAGAAGCGAAAGAAAAGTTTGACGAGGGCCTAGGGAGAAATATCCCATTCAAGAAGAAAAGAGAAGGTATCGTTTAATCCGCCATTGGAGAAAAGGGGGGGGTAAACAAGAATTTCGAAGCAACACTTAACAAAAGGGAGAAAAAACGCTTTTTTCTGCCCAGGAAAAACGATGCTTTGGAAATGAGGGCATGTCAGAGAAGGGAAAGGAAGCCCTCGGAAAAGAGGAGAGGGGGCCAAGCGAGCATTTCGTATTGACAGGGGCGAGTTCCTGTCGACCAAAAAAGGAGAACGGCGGCAACCCTCTTGAGAGAAATCTACAATCTAAGGCCGGCGTCACCTTAGCGAAAAAGGAAAAGGGGGATAAATGCAGGAAGGTTTTTTTTTCAGGTTGCGGTGGAGGGAAGGGGAACCAACCGCACAAAAAGTGGGAAGGAACAGAAGCGATCGCGTTGTCCTCAGAAAAGCGGACCGGTCTGAAAGAAATTTTCTTAATCCTACGCGGAAGGAGAATTGCCGTCATTGTTTGAAGAAAACAGAGGGGCCACCGCCGTGGCCAAAGAAATGGACATACTCGATTCGGGAAGGACGCCGGCGACCTTTCCCGCCAAGGGTCTCTGCCACAAAAACGCCGGACGGCCCAGGGCCATCACGTGTGGGAAAAGAAAAACCTGCCAGGGGGGAGAAGGGGCAGAACGACCCCACCCCTGGGCCGTCCGAAAAAAGATCGATGAAAGAAACTCCCAGATACAAGGAAAAGGAGCGTAGTTTTGGGCGGGGATGAAACGTGCAAAACGCAACTATTCAACGGATAGAACCTGCGATCCAAAGGGCACTCTGGAAACAGAATAGGCGTCAGCGCGGCAAGAAGAGAGGGGACCGGTGTCGTGGCACAAGAAACCGACAGCCGGACAAACATGACCTCCTCGGACGGTGAAAAGCAGGGGACGGATCATCACACCCAACACTTGGAGGGGAGGTGCCAAAAAGCGTCACTCAGGGAAAAAGGTTTTCTTCTCAGTAGCTAGGATCAGCTTTTTTTTACCGGGAGGGTCTGTTCCAAAGATGAAAAAAAAATCACGAAGACGTCGTACTCTTACGTAGGGGAGAAAAAAGCAAGCCTCTCACCTGTGTACCCAGTCCTAACCTGAGGGCGGAAGGACCACGTTAACGCTGGTGAAAAGATCCTGCTGATCCCAAGAAAGAAATTCACGCACTTAGGGGGATAGTAGCAGAAAAAAAAGCCCCTTCTTTAGCTTCGAAAGCCTTTTCACCCATCCAGGAAAAAAGAGGGGTAAACGAAGATCCCACACGGCCAGCAACTGGGTCCCTAAAGACGCAGGCAAGCCCCTGCATCGGAAAGGAATCCTCCTTTCCGAGGAAAAAGAATCGACAGTCGTAGAAATTTGAAGAGAACGGACAATCTCGGAAAAAGGGTCAAAGAATCACTTCTCGTTAAACGAAAGGGGGTGGAACCATGCAAGCATCTTTCCATACGCGGAACAAAGCCATCCTTACAAAAGAAGGGAACATCCAAACACCCTCACAAATCCAGTGGGGGAAAAAAAAAGACGAGAGCATCTCTCTCAACAACCAGAAGGGAGAAAAAGGAAGGGAGGTAAGTCTTTGAAAGGGGGAGGGAAACGCAGGCCGGTTCATTGTCAGAAAGGGAGGGGCGAGTGTTGAGGCATGATTTTGTCCACGCTGAGAGGGTAAGGAACACTACTTGTTAAAAACAAGGAGGAGAGGGGGGCAAAAAAGAGGTCCGTGCAGGAAGGACCCCTCTACGAGGTAAAGAAAGGGAGGGAGGTTGGAAGTGGGTTGCCTCACGGGCGGAAGGGGCCTATTCTGTTTGCAAAGGAGGGAGGGCCGAGCGGCCTGGGACTGTATAGACCCCCGCCGAGAAGGTCACCGACTCCAGAGGGAGGAAAACTCACGACTTTTTAAAGGAGGAGAAGGGGACTGAAGAATAGCACAGGAAGCAAGGATCTCCGTCTAGAAAAACCAAGTCTTCCTGGTACCGAGGAATGGAAACGACTGTCCCAGGACCGCAGCGTCTAGAATCGGAGGTATTTTAAACCAAAAGAAAGTCAAAGATCGTCGAACATGGAAGCGCATCACTGTTAGGGAGCAAACTTCGTACTCTGTTTCATCGACAAGGGAAAAGGGGGGGTTTTGGATTACGGAGTACAAAAGGAAAGGAGGACCGATGCGGAATTTAACGACGTTGGTCGGGAAACTACGGGTGGGGAAGATCTTCCCCGCCGAAATGAAGAGGAAGCGAGGGAGTTTCCCGCTGATCACCATGGGGCGGGGAGACTCCCGCCACTTGAAGAGGCTGAATGGGAAGGCAAAGAAAGGGACCGGTGTTACCTACCTCTTGGTAGGGGGGGAGTCGGCGCTTGTTGACCGGGGGAAGGGGTGGTTCGGAGAATGGTGCCGAAAAATGGTGGCTTGGATTTGGAGGAAACGAACTACTTGCTGGAACGATCGGGGGGTGTCAGAGAGAAAGGAAAGGCCTACCGTGCGGGCAAGGGTCATCGATCTCGAGAAGGGGAGCGAGGTTTCCACGTCGGGGGAGGGAGAGCACGATCGTTTCCTGGTCAAAAGCAAGATGGGGGAGGGGATGTCGCAAGCATTTCTTGCAGACAGGAATTTTACCAACGCGACATCTTACGTGGAAAACTTCTAGGGGAATCAACTTTGTAGGGGAGGTGGTGGACCCGGGGGAGACGCAACGCGAAAAAAGTCATCACCATCAGAAAAAGACTATTTACCTCAGTCCTGGAGAGAGGGAAAGAGGCGAAAAGCGTTGTTCCGCGGGGAGGGGGGGAGAAAGTGAAAAAACGCAAACCAGGTACCGAGGTATCTTCTATCGGGGGAAAAAGAAGGACAGCAGCGAAGGCAACTTTTAACCCTAGAGAAGGAGGGCTGTCCACTACAATCTTCCGTCAAGGGGGAAGCCCAACGATATGGCGTTGTTCGGGGGGACTATCCCATGGGAGGGGGAAAAAATGCAGCTATCCCGTCAATGGCGGATAAAAGAACACTGTAGCGTTCTTTGGAAGGAGGAGGCGAAGAGAAGCGCCGCCACAAAAGGGAGTAGTCTCGGCGGAAAGGAAAGGGTGGACATTCTCTGGATCTAGGGAAAAACACAATCAACCCGGAGATGAAAAAAAAGAGAGGGGAAAAGGCGGCAGTGAACCCTTAGGGGGGGAAGGGAAAGCGAAATTGCAGTAAATTTCTTTTACCCGCAGGAAAGGGGAAACGGGTCCTCGCGGGCAAAGGGGGAGGAGAGGCGAGTAAAAAAATGGCGTAGGGGAGGGTCTAACCTCGGAGGGGAATGAGACAACTGTACTTTGATGGTGGGGGGCGTATCCACTCAGTGGGAAGTGAGGAGGCCCCAACCAATGAGACTTCCTTTCTCTGGGCAGAGGCGGTTCCCATACCCTATCGAACCGGGTCCTTCCATCTCAAGATAGGAGGGGGTATGGAGGCGCACAACTTTTTTCAGGAAAGAAAGTTCAATTACTACTGGGATCTCAAGGGAAAAGGGTGCCCAACATGTTCGAGAAAAAGGGAAAGCTCAGAAGTCTAAAGAGTTCGGGGAGGGAGAGGGAACCCGCTTATTGTCCTCTTCCCAGGGGGGGGGGGACAATCATTTCTCATGTCCGGCGGGGAGAGGGGGCCTTTGATATGACGAGTGAGTAGGCCGTCAGAGACCTCCAGAGAAAAAAAAGGGGTTTTTTCTTAAGCAGTCCTCCAAAAGAAAAACGCGGTAACCCAGAGAGAGGACTTCAAGACGATGGGCAAGAAGGCATGTTGGCTCCCCTGAGGGAAAAAAGCGGGGGGGTCAGCTCGGGGGGCGGAGCGAGTCGGCCAGAGGGGTAGAAGCGGGTCCAGGTCGGGCGGCCACAGTGGTTCAAAATCCCCCCATGCAAGAAGGAGGAGAAGCAGATTGGTCGACAAGGAGGTCATCTCTTTCGAAGGGGAGGGAGACAAAAAGCCTCGGCCCAAAAAAAAAGATCTGGGCATCCAGGGAAGGGGTGTGAAAGTTCGCTCCTGTGCCCGGGGGGAAGAGACGAGGACCAGGCCGAGCCAGAAGAGAAGAACCGACCCTTGACAAATCGGTGTCGGATCCGAGCAAGTGTGAACGCGGCCTGCATCACGTCCGACAGGGGGAAGGGAAGGACCGCGCATAAATCAGGGAAATCAGGGGGGGTCAGGGCAGGGGAGGGGGGAAGGCGTCGACGACTTCCGATGGCAAGAAGGCGCAATACCAGAAAAACATTACTGAACTCGACGGGAGGAAGGGACGGCGATTCCTTCTTCGGGGAGGAGATCAGGGCACAAAGGACGAGTATATCTGAAACAAAGGGGGTTGGCTAGGAAGGGCCGATCACCCTCCGGTCCACCGAAGAAAGGAAAAGCAGATCGTGTTCCCATTTGAACAAGGGAACATGGAGAAAGGGGTCGTCAGAACCGCGCGCTGTAACGAAAAAACGATTATTCTATTTGGGTAAGTACGAGGGAACCACGCCCACCACACATTTACCATGAATCTGCTCGACAAGAGAGGAGAAACAACCCTTTGAGTTAGAAAAGGTAGAAAAATTTCGGTAAATGGCGGGTGAACGCCGACAACGGGAAAGAAACTCGCCCTCTCTTTGGGGGAAAAGAAGAGGGGCTCCGAAAATGCGTCCTACTCAGTCCAGGGCCAGGGGGAGGGACTGTGGAACACGACGCGAAGAGGGGGGACGGAGGGGAAGAATGTGTAAAAAAAGAGATCGAACAACGGGATCGAAAATCAACTTTTGCCCTTTTAACACGGCCGAAGAAAAAAAGAAAAGAAGAAGTCATCCGCGGAAGAAGACCTAAAGGGAAAAGGAAAAGGGGGACGTCGCGATAGGGGGGCACGTCTTCCTACGAATACGCACAGAACAAGAAACGGGTCATTACTCCTGACCCGCCAAACCAAGGGGGGACTTCGACAGAATGCACGTGCTGGCATTCACCGAAAGAAGGGGGAAACTGACACGCGACTTCAACGACCAACACGGGGGAAGAGGGGGGAGCGGCTTCTACCGCTGGAAAAAGGGTCCCATCTAGCAGAAAAAGAGGAAAAGGAGACTAAATGAAAAAGGGGCACTCTTTCACTAGGGAAAGGAGGAACCTGATAGGAGGGAGGGTTTCAACCTGAGTGTCTCTGAAAGGCGAAAGGATGATTGGTGAAGAAACATCAGCAAGCATTGGCCGGGGCGGGTGAACCACGGGGGGAAAGAAGGGAAGAATTACCGAAAGACTGGCGAACCGGGAAAAGAGAGCGTCACGACCAGCAGAGCCCCAATTCGACACAGTAAAGCGACGATGTGAGTCCAAAAAGGCGGGGAAAAAAGAGGGAACGAAATAGCTCAGGATACGCCTGGGGAAAAGATCACCGTTGAGAGGACGAAAGAAATGAAAAAAGCGTGACGACGGAAGGAAGAAACTATTCCACAGGATTCGACCCTCCCCAAAGGAAAAAAAAAAACGGAACCTTCGACATATTGCAAGGGAGGGAAATCCAAGACCCGCGCACAGAAACAAGCCGCATCACGGAGAGGAAAGTTCCTTCGATGGGGGGCAAAAGGATCTCGACTGTGGAAAAAGTCACGCAAAGGAGATCAGGCGGGAAGGTCCTTTCTTGGGGAAGCACCAAAGTTCTATCCAGGAGAAGGGCCCCTCCCGCGATAGGGAGGCTGGAAGGACCGGCCCAGGGCCTTCCAAGAGTGACATCCCGGGGGAAGGGGGGCCGGGAGCTGATTATGAGGAGGGGCCAGAGGAAGACGGAAAAAAGTGGCTAAGGAGGTAAACCACTCAAAAAGGCTGTTCGCATGCTCAAAGGGAGGAACCGCGTTCGATGAGGGGGAGAACCATGGAAAGGACTCGCCAAAGGGAAAAGGGGAAGGGCCTCTAAACGAACCGTGCAAGCATGGAGGGAAAAAAGTCCGCTTTCTTCCGGGAGTTACGATTTGTCACAAAGGGGGAGAACGCTCTGGGGAGTATCATCGAAGGGGGTGCCGAATCCAGGGACGGGGCAAGGTTCCGCGAGGAGATCACCCATTTGCGACCTGGGGGCGAAGGGGGGGGGGGGGGAAGGGCAACCTCTCAGAAAGTCACAGACGAGAGGCTTGTCCTCCACTGACGGGGTGTTTTCCCGTTGAGAAAGAGGAATTCAGTTCTGAACCAGGACAAAACCAAAGAGGGAAAATCGGTGGGCTACGGAAGGTAAGTTGGAAAAAAGTCTTCAGGGGGTCCCCTGGAAAAAGAGGACGTGGCCGGAAAAGGGGAACCCGATAAAGAAGATACATTCGAGGGGGGGACGGTTTTCTCAGGGGGTCTGGGACACCCACAGAAAAGCGCGCACCAGTGGCGCCGAACAGGGCCGATTCGGTAATCAGCTCCGGTAGTCTCGGATTGTTCTGAAAAGAGCTGCGCGGGGTCTCTTTAGACACGCCCCACGAAAACCACATTTTCTTCCACAAGAGTCAGAATGAACCTCTCTGGGGGGGGGGGCCCAGACCTCGGGAAAAGTCTGGCCAGAAGGGACTGTCTTGCCAGATACAACTGCATCATGGCACCCAACGGTGCCGGCACTATTTTTAAAAAAACCAATGAGAAACACTCTGCATTTCCTAGCTGCCCTAACCGCCGTGGCCTCCCTCAAAGGTCCTTGGCGAGAAACAAGACAAGAATCGGTCTCTCGGAAGTGAAAGCATTCCCGCAAAGCATGAGTTTCCCTCCTGCGAGGGAGGCCAAAAGATTCGGCCCTCAAAACACTTAGTCGTTGACAAAAAGAACAGCCAAGGTGGGGGAATGGAAATCTGCCCGACCCAAAAAAGGGGCCCGCCCACCCGTTCCCAGGGGAGGGCGCCAGCCCAGAGTAACCGTTAGGGGAAATGGCTTTTGCTTGAAGGAAAAGTAAAAAATCAACTAATTCAAGGGCAGGAGAGAAAAAGGTCATGGTGATCACGCAGGAAGAGCGCATGATCGGAAAAAGGGGCGTTACCACCTAGGAACCTCACGGGGGAAAGGGGAGTCTATAGACCACCCGGGGAAAAAAATACTTCCTTCCTAAAAAAAAAGGGGAAGACAACACGGAGTCGAAGGCCAAAACCGCAAGCTGAAAGAAAAAGGATGCTAAACGACGGAAGGAAAGACTTTTTGGGGCGGGGAGGGGAAAAGGTGAAGTCTGTAACCTACTATTAGGAAAATCCGACTGCTTACGAGAGGCAGGGAGGGGACTCGAAAAAGTACCAAAGAACTACTTCTTAAGGAAAGAAGGAAACTGGATATCAGGGGAGGATTCCCGTTCACTCAAAGGAGTTGGAGAAGAAGGGACGAAGCCGGGACCCAGGCGCTCTTCATCAGGAACAGTCACAGCAACCTAGACCCACTGCAGGGGGAAGGAAAGGGCCCACCACTGCCAAAAGGGGGGAATGCTGATCTCACTTCAACGCCTGTCTCCTTCAAGAAAAAGGAACGACTTCGGTCCGTCGCAACCGAAAAATCTCGCTTTATTAAGCAAGGACCAAAGGGTAATCACAACGGCACTGTACAAATCGTCTTCGGACGTCATAAAAAGAAAAATACTCACTTGCTAGTGAAAAAACAAGTATTGTAGTCAATGGAACAAAGTTACCTAACCCTCAGAAAAAAGGGAAAACAATACTGACAAAGGGGGGGCCTGAGCGCGCCAAAAAAAGAAGAAAGTGTGGAAAACGCGAAGCACAAAACAACGTAGGAGAGGAAAAGTGTATATTCTCTTGCCGGAAGGGGGGGGGGGTGAGGCGGAAGGCCTTTTCATTTTCCAGGATGGGGGGGAGGGAGAAAATGTAGGGGGTGGAACGCCGGCTGAAAAAAAATACTTGTGAGTGAAAAGGAAAATTCATCGTTCGGCGTATGCCCGAAAAAACAGGAGTAAGGTGCCGGCTAGGTACCTCGAAGGGGAATCCCTCTATGGGGAAAGAGGGGGGGGAGGTCCGGGGATTAAGGCGACCGAGCTTTGCCGTTTCGAGGTGATGGGAATACCAGGAAGTCCGTGTAAGAAGAAAACCCCAGGCGTACTGGAAAAGGGGCTTCTGAACCGAGACACGCGTGCCGGCTTCGAAGAAAAATCTTCGCAGGAAGGGAATAGCCGAGGGATGGGAGCAGCAGGATCGCAAAAAAAGGTTCAAGGAAGCCGCCCTTGATTCGCCCATGTAAGGGAAACGGCCGTATTGCCTCAGCGAAAAAGAAAGAGGGGCGAGAAGAAAGGGAGGCCACCTAAGACAAAAGGGGGGACAACAACCCCTCTCGGAGAGGAAAGGAAGGGACAGACACAAAGACGCTGCGTACAGGGGACGACTCCGTGTCGTGGCAGTGGGAAGAGTAGGGAGTAACGGCGGGGCGATGCGGACTGTAGAACAGTGGTCAACTTTGACCTCGGAGGGGGAAAAGAATAAGCCGGACCGCTCTTAAAGATCCTCGAGGTATGGGGAAAGAGAAGCACCATGTATCGCATGTAAGGGGAAAGTTGATGGGTTGAAATGAAGGCACAAAGAATTAGAACCAACTAGGCAGCTCTTTATCTGGAGAAATCGCTCTGGGGGAAAAAGGGTGGAAGAAAAAAATTGGGTGGGGGCAGGGATATCGCCTTCGAACGCAGTTTTCGTTCTTGGTAGTCGGGAAACGACTACTAGGAAGGGGCAGAGAGGTGGGCAGAGATAAAAGACAATTCTTTAAATAAAGAAAGTTATAGTTCAGCGAATCTCGAGGATGTCCAGGCGATGTTGCCAGGGAGGGAAGAGCGAAAGGTCCCGGGGCAACAGCCGGTCTTTTCCACATTAAAAGGATTTCCTCGAACAGTCTTGGGGCGGGGAAAAGGCAGGGGACAAAGATACGGCTGGAAAGGGGAATAGAGTAAATCCACTTTGTTTTCGGTGGTTGGACCGTCTGGAAAAGAACGAGAGCAGGGGATCACCACCACATATCAAAAAAGGGGCGGGGACGATCGAGCTGGGAAACAAAAGTCCTGTAGGGAAGCCGAAAAGGTTGAAGAAGGTATTCCTGAGGGGGGGGGTGAGGTCCCATTACACAAATCTGCCGAAACCATCCCCGCGAACTGTAAAAAGCGGTTGCCACAACGAAAACTGCCCCTTCTGAGGGGAACGACACCTATCGAACTGAAGAAGGGGGGAGGAACTACATCGTGAGGAAGGTCAGCCAAAAAGGTGTGCGAAGGGTGGGCTTTTTTCAGAAGACAAACCCTTTCGGGATAAGGTCAGAAAGAAAGTCCATGAGGGGCAAACTGTAGAAGGTTTGCGAAGGGGGGGGTGGGACAAGTCTCGGGGCCCGCGAAGACCCCTGCTGATCTTCTCGAGGAAATCGAGAGCTGGTCGAGGGAAAAGAGAATGATCCCCATCGAAAGGGTCCAAATGCTGCCGAAAAAGGAGTACCCTGGAAAAAGCCCGAAGAGGAGGGACGTTGATTGCTTGGACTCTTCGGGATGCCCCGGTGTAAGGCTCGACGTAGGAAGGCCGCCATGGCGTCGCGATCGAAAGGGGGGGGGAAAGGGGCGAGCATAAGCAGGGTTGAGGTGGGGAGGGCCACGCCAATTGCCTTTATAAGCCCAGATCAAGCCCTGAGAAGAAAAGGGTAATCCGGGGAGGAAAAGGGGAGCCAAAGCCTCGTTCCAAAAGAACGACGAACGGAGGTCCACGCCGCTATCGGTCTGTAAGGGGAAAAAAATCTAAGGAAGGGGAGGGAACCAGGGGGCACTTCAGGGGAGACATTCAAGAAGGGATAAAACGGGCTACGGCGCCCAAGGAGGAGCCAGCGCATAATCTCAAGGGGGAAGACACGATGAAAGAATGTCGGCGAAGTAAGTTCCTAAAAAAACGCCTGGCGAATGGGCAGGTCGTTTCGGAGGGGGGCCGGTATATGAAGGGGGAGGGAAAAAGCAAGAGAAGGAGAACTCCGGAAGGGGAAAAAAGTGTTGTTTTTTCTGAAAGCAGACCCTCTCACCAAGAGGGGGGGGGCAGGAACCCCATGCGTCAGGAGGGACGAGAAAGTTCTAGATCAAGCGAAAAACAGGTTGGGGGGAAAAACCCTCGTCGTGAATTGAGGGAGGAGACAGCGCGTAAGATCGAGGGCGGAAAGAATACTCCGCTTTCAATGATTGGACAAAAAGTTTTCACCAACCCCAGGCCAAAAGGAGGGAAAAGGGGCTCGGGGGGAAGGGTTAACAATAACTCTTCGCCCTTTGAGGAAAAAAAGGGGGACGGTGGGACAAGCAATCGTCGCAAATACCCCGATCGGAAAGGAAAGATTCCGATACGTACTTGCGCGTGAAAGGAAAACGTCTATTACCAGAAAGCCTGACCGGTTAGCCGCACTACTTTTTCGGAAAAGCAAGGGGGGAGACGTGGCCACAATTCGCTTTCCGGAAAAGGGAAGGCGATCCCGCGAAGAGGGAGGTCAGGAGTATGACCCGGGGTTTGCGGCCTCTTCTTCTAAAAGGAGGCGGGCGTAAGGACCTTCAATTAAATTACGGACCTCGGAACGGTCGGGGGGGGGGGGGAAAAAAGGATGCCCGTCGGGGGGGGAAGGAGGAGTCGAGAAACACGGGTGAGGCGCGGAATAGCGGAAAACCGGGTAGATTTCTCTATCAAACTACCAACCGAAGTACCGGGCGCGTCGGTTAACCAGAAAAAAAATATTTAATATACTTAATTAAAAAAATAGCAAAGGACGAAAAAACAAGGGGCCTTAAAGAGAATTAGACGGGTGCAATGGCTCAGGACCTTACGGAACAAAAATATACCTCCTGGAAGGGAGACGCCGCTGGGGAAAAAAAAACCCTCGACCACCTGGGGAGAGGGAGAAGGGAGGACCTAGTCTTCTGTGGGAAAAGGAAAGAAAACCAAAGTGACCGGGGGTAAGACTCT
>Ga0179593_1392442_pt1 | contig 16089 bp, 18 predicted proteins | sample CZODoug2_1_08_16_FD_185931 | JGI IMG/M metagenome (GOLD analysis project Ga0179593, IMG submission 185931) | Vadose zone soil fungal communities from Angelo Coast Range Reserve, California, USA - CZODoug2_1_08_16fungal (PacBio error correction) | ecosystem: Environmental > Terrestrial > Soil >...
GGAAGATCAAGCGAATCGCGCTGCTCTGGCCAGGGCAACGAGCTGCAGGAGGAATCTAAGAGGTTGTCAGGGTAGTCCCGGAGACTGTTCTAATGTCTCGCCATCAGTGACGCAGAAGACTACGATTCAAATTCCGTCAAGACTCTGCCTTGAATGTGAAGTAAAAAAAGATATGCCTGATGCTTTTTCTAACATCTGTCCTGTAGGATACCGAAAAAATCTCCCGCCTCGCACTTAGATTGCAGAGAGCTTGTACAGTCCTGAAAAAGGTGTTGAGTCCTTGTCATCACTCATCCGGAATTTACCTTATCGGTTTCACCCTCTACGATTAATTATCACTTATAATGGACCCCATAAATCCCGCATTTACCGGGTTTCCTGCTCCTTCCTGCATCCAAGAATCACGATAATATGCCTGGCGAGGTCTCCCCACCACCTCACTTTTCTGGGCTATCCGGCGGGGAGTCTGGGTGTGCTCCCGCTCGCGGCAGAGCCATGTGCCCTAAGATGGGGCTTGGCAAATCTGCGGGGGGTCTTTACAACAACGATGGTGTACGATGGTCTCTAATCGCCGGCCCCGGTCAGCTGCAGAGCAGAAGTGTCCATTGAGATTCGTCACGCCTTTCGGCACCCACGGCTCGGGCCCAAAACAGAAACAGTCTAGGATCCTGTCTTCTTAATGCATGGCTGGGACAAGAGTCTCCCCCTTTCTTTCTTCTCGTTTCTAACAAGTTCCGTTTCAAGAAGGTAAAAGCCGTTGCCTCCCTCTGAGAGCAAACGGGAAGGTGGTCCTAACGAAAAAAACTTCCCAGTGGAACAGGGGGGGTGGGGATGAGAATGGTCGCCAGTTGTGGAAGTTCAACCATACTATCACGGGGTAGAATTAGACTCCATAACTCGGGAGTTAACTGGGAGGTTACGGGAGGTCGTTCAGCAGTATTCTCTCATCAATCCTGATGCCTTGCAAGTAAGGCTTTTTAGTGAGCATCGTCCCGCCAGTGAGGGGATCTTGCTTCAGAGTGAGTGGCTCTCAAACCCCGAAGGTAGTACTCAAAAATGCCCTGCAACTGTGGGTCACTAAGAAGCGAAAGTTTGCTCAGGAGACCGATTCGCGAATAGGGTTGCTGTTAGGAACCGTGACATAACCTTGCCAGCATTAAGCGTAAACCTCTAACAACGCACCGAAGTCATAGAGAAAATGATTGGCGGACGCTACGCACCACCAAAATCAGCAGGGGCCGCCATCCCTAGATAACCTTCGGGAGGAACGGTTTGTAAGATGCCCGCTGAACAGGTAGAAACAACTGGGGCGAAGAGCCGCGGTACGAAGAAAGAATTCATGCGTCTTCAGAAGCGTGAACAGGAGTAAGGAGGTATGTCTCTATTACACTTCATCCACACTATCGGCATTGGGAAAAGACGGGCATCAACCTCCCCGTGTTGCATCCAACTCCTTCGCGGATGTTGTACGGATGACAGTCCTTAGGCTTTCAGAGAACAAACCAGCCCGTGCAGATTTGATGATTGTAGCAAAGAAGGGGGGGGGGCCTAGACTCATTGAGGGAGATGTCAAAAGATGCCCCACCGTAATGAAAAAGGGGGCAGGCTCAACCGTTTGAGGAGGAAAAAGTGCTTTCAAATGGGAATCGGATTATATAAAATCAGAAAAACAGCCACGCGCCAGAGCAACATAAAAGACAAAGAGCCCACGTGTAACGACTTCCTCCTTACGCAGAAAAGAACCACGAGCAGCCCTCGATGGAGGGAAGGGGGAAGGAAAAAATCACCGCGCTTGACAATCTAAAGGGAAGAACCATCCCCACGTTTCGAAAAGAGAAACATGATCGAAACCGAGAAAGTGACATCGAAAAAGGCGGGGCGGATCGACGCGGGGGGTGGACTGGACACTCTCCGCAAAACCCTTTCCGTGTTGAACCTCTGGCAGGGAAAGAAAGGGGAATCCGTGGGGGAAGGAAGGTGCGCACGAAGGGCCCGACAGACATCGCCTGTGGGGAGAAAAGGAAAGGCCGCATCCGGGCCATCGAACTGCTTGGGCGCGGAAACATCTGTCCGAGGAATGCAGTGGGCTACGACACAGGCGCGGCAGATCCGGGCAACCCACTCCGGAAGGAACTGTCAAGAACCGAGAAGCACGTATCCGGGGAGGGGCAGCCGACCCAGGCCTAGGGGTGTTATCATAACTGTCCGCAAGACGTGACTTAAAAAGGTGCGCGAGGGGTAAATACTTGTATCACACAGGAGGGGGGGGGGAAGGAGGAAAGAGAGAATACCATCCACCCGGCCCACCACTCGCGACAAAGTCTTAAGGTCACGAAAGAAGAGGACCCATTTTCAGAGGGGAAAAATCCCGCCATGTATGCGGCCCCATGCTGTAAGCCCGGTATCAGCCGGTGGCTGAGCGTTCAGTACTGAGCCGTGGCGACTGGGACTCGAGTTCGTAGCATCGCAAATCTTGAACCGAGGCCAGTTCATGAGCAGGCCGACTGGCCGTGAAGATCTCAACAGCGGAGGGAAGGACCACGGCTGGACCTTCTCCAAGCCGATGAGTCAAACGCGTTATTCCTTCCATAGGGCTGAAACAGGAAAGGGGTCGTGCCGATAGCTTCACGCACTGTTCCAAGGAAAGGGGAGAAGCCCCTCCGTTGCTGCAGGGGAGGTTTCTAAGGTGGGGGGCGATCATGTTGAGGGTTAACAGTGGGGTTGAAGTTTCGGGGCAAGGGTAGATGCGCACTCTTGTATTTTTGGATGTGGCATGAGGCAGTCGCGGACGATGCGCGCGAGGGGGATGGCCGGGGGGGGAGGGCAGCATCGAGCGTAGAAAGGCATGTGTGGTTTTTCCGGTGATCTTTGGCGAGGGTTGGGGGTAGGTTATCAGAAGGAAGGGTGACCATTTGAAAAGTCCAATTGTCGATCGAAATCGGGGGGCAAGTGGGACACCTTTACGATGGGGGGGGGCAGCGGGTCAAATCTCAAAGAAAAGGTAGCCCAATTTGCTGTACAATCACTCTAGGGGAGTAGTACTCTCAGACAAAGGGGGGACTCCTTCAGAACTCTTGATTTCAGCGGATAGGTAAGACGCATCGCTCTACCAAGCGAAGGGGGGGGGAAGTTGGCAAGAACGGCCGAAGCACTTGGTTAATCTAGCAAATGCCGAACTTTAGGGAAAAGAATGTAGCATCGACTAAATTCATCAACTGTTCGCTCCGAAACGACGAACTTTGTAATTAACCGAGGGTTCGCCCGCCTACGAAGCGGTGTTCGATGTCGCGATGAATCCAGATCAAAAGGGGAGGCGCAAACGGAGCCAGAGGCTGGCGTTTCTCGGGCGATATTGGGGGGGTAAGTAGCGGGCCAAAAAGGTATTTTGCTCGGATGAAGCCACGGGAAAAGTTACCCGAGGAGAGTTTGGACGAAGGCGGCAAAGTTATTGCCGGGAACACGTGTCCATACAAAGCTAGTAGGGGAGAATTGAGTTCTTGGGAAAAAAACGCAGTTAGGAGGAATCCAGCTTGAAGTACACTTCGGCAGAGGGAGGCAAAGACTCCAGCCGCTGAAGCCCGATACCGCAAAGTGACATTCATCCCCTACCCAAAACACACACCCCCACAATACTCTTGCAAGACGAGCAACTCTTGAGAGACCCAATCGTTAGTACTTCGAGAAGGCTCAAGGACGCGGATTTCTTAGAAGAGTCGAAGGGTCGGAAATCGTAACAAAGGGCGAATAACAAGGTTCAGCAGTACGGTCGCTTGAAAGAGTTCAGTTTTGAGAGTCGCTGTCGGGGGTGTTGTCCTACTGTGCCCGGATATTCTTGTCTCAAGGAAACGGACAGAATTGTCGGGTGGACAGATCATCGAACTGCGATCGAACGATGGGCTGTGGGGGACCGGAAGGATGGAGCGGAAAGCTTGAGAGAAATTCAGGGGAAAGGATCTGAAAAGCGATACCCGATAGATACGCAAAGAATGCCATCGGGGGGGAAACAAGATGACCAGTCCAGAGTATTTACTCACATTTACTAAGGAATCAATACGAGCGCGGAACTAGATAACCCCAGCGATGAAGAAAAAACTGGGAGGAAGGTGGGACCTCCTCAGAACGGGATGGGAAAATTGGGCTGGCTTGTTCGTTAAACTTTGGACAAAGTTGATGAGGGGCGCCTGAAGAAAGGCCTCTTCCTTTCGCTGGTACTATGACGCCGAGATCAGCCGTCCTAGGAAAGTGTCCACATTGCGAAAGCAGCATGATATGACTGCAACTCGTGGAGGATATGCGTTCCAAAAGCGACAGGAAGATCGTAAAATGTCCTTGGGGAGGGGCACTAGTACGAAGCATCCAGGTCGTGAGAAACCGGTAAAGGGGGCGAAGCGCCCTCTCCTTCTTCCTACGGAGATAACGATCGAAGACACTTAAAAACAATGGGGAGACCCAAAAGATCTCCGATATAGAGCATAGAAGGCAGGGCAACGGGATGAGGAGAGAGTCGAAATGGGGCTTGAATCGTGGGAAAAGACGCACACAACTTAGAGGGGAAAGGAATGTGAGTGCAAGAAGCCTAATCGCGAACCTTCGCTCATCGGAGTGCCCTCCCTGTACTGTGCGTAGGAGAAAGGAGGGTTCGAATAGGCCACCTGGGGGACAAGTTCAAGGATGGGATCTCTCCGAGACGAAGACTCCGGGCGGTTCCGACACAAGTACCCGCGCTAAAAAAAAAGACCGCGCATTGAGGGGAGCGGGAAAAGTGAACGCCGCAGATTAGTTTGCTAACGAATGTACTGCATCGCAAGGGGGATAAAACGCATCTCCTACACGTGGAGATGGCGGTAAGACGGGACGGCCCTGAATTGAAAGCTGCATAGTCGTTACTGGATCGGGGAAAATACCGAGAAAGATGATGAATTAGCTCGGAGCCCGCATCAAAAGTGGGCGGGGACCGGATACGAAACTCCAAGGATACAACGAGTCAGTTCCGGAGGTCAGCCACAACTCGCCGTGGTGTACCTTGCGTATTGATGGGGGTAGAAAAGCGAGTATTGAGGGACCTCGAAAAGTGGGGGTATAAGGATAGTGAGGTGCCATGTAAAGAGGGGGGGCGGTAGGGGGATTCATAAATCGCCGTCGGTCATAAGTGGCATATGGTATACGTGGCCCTGAGGGAAGTTACGAGGGGCCACGGTTTGAAGCTGATTGATCGCAAAAGGCCACCCATCGGTACTCGTCACCGGAGTATAGCTGTCAGACGGACGCAAGTTCTGCACGGTGGCTGAAAATGCGGGACAGGGTCCAACTAAAAGCTCTAACAAAAAGGGGAACGCCCTCCTTAGAGAAAAAAACTCATCATGAAAACGTTAGGCCTAAGTAGAAATCTTTATAAGGACAATACGAAGAGGAAGTTTCTTCTACGCCGCCCTCGTAAGGGGAGACTTGCCCTTGACGCCTTAGCCCTTCAAGCTCGCGGCGAGAGCTCCTATCTCTTGAAAGGCGCCTGTGGCCCGATTTGTAGGGCAGGGATTCTTTTCTTGACGAAAGAGGGAAGAAGGGGGTGAAAGAAGGGAAAGGGGGGTAGAGGTGAGTAATTGAGGGTGAGGGGTTGAAGAGAAAGGGATAGATGTTTATAGAGGGGAGGAAAAGAGAGGGAAGAAGAAAGGAGGAATTGGGAGGGGAGAAGAGTACAGGAGGAAGAAAAGAAAATTGGGGAAAGGATAAAAGAGAAGAGGGATGGGGAAGGGAAAGAAAAGAGCGAGGGGGGGCGGTGGAGAAGTGAAAGGACGCGGGAAAAGAAGGAATAAAGGAAGAGAAGTGGAAAAGAGAGAAGGGGGTTGAAGACAAGGGTGTAAGGAGAGGGGGGAGGACGGAATGAGAAGATAGAAAGAGAGAAAAGGGATAAAAGTGGGGGGGAAAGGGAGGAGGGAGCAGGGGGGTGGTAGGAGGCATTGAATGGGGGGGGGGGAAGGGGAAAGAACAAGAGGAGGGTGGAGGAAGAAAGGAAGGGGAAATGGGAGATGTGAAGAGAAGAGAGAGGGGGAAGGGGAGTAGAGAAGGAAAAAGATAGGGGGGATAAAAAGGGGAGAGGACAAAAAAAGGAATTGGTGGAGTAGCTAAAGGAACAAGAGAGAGTGTAGAGTCCAAGGAAGGTGCGGTGAGTCTATTCGTACGGGGTTCTTTGAATGGAATTGAGGGCGCCCAAAAGGTAGAAGAGGTAGGCCACATACAGACAGCGTGTCCATTTAACCTCCCCAATGTTGATAGCCGGTGGGGCATTTGGAGGACTCAATTTTCCAGTCCGCGTAAGACTTGCATGTGGGGAAAAACATTGGGAAAATCATTTCTCCTTCAATCTTCGGAAAAACGCTCCTATATGCAGAATGGTCCTCCCTGCACTGAAGGAATCAGACAAAATAAGTTGGGGGCGTTCGCTAAGCGCACCAAAGTCTCCGGAAAAGCAAGAATGGGGGATAACCAAATTCCTGGTAGGCTTGAGAGTGAGGACACCGGAGACAGGTGGGAGGTAGAAGACTGGCTAGGAAAGTCTAATCCTAGGGATGGGAAATGGAGGATCTTTTCGATCGCTGTCACAGGTGCATTAAAGGGAAGTCCGATGCAAAAGGGAAATCGCAGCAGAGGGAGGCAAGTGCCAGCAAACAACCAAGGGACTTCAGAACTTTAGTGAGAAACAATCCTGAGCTGATGTTTAGGGTCTGTACGTCTGTAAAGAAAAGGATACTGGAGGGGAAGTCAAAGAAAAGGTAGGGCGCAGATCAAAAGGTAAAGGTTTCCGATCCCTAATTAGTGTAGGCACAGCAATTGGGGAGGAGCAATAAAGCGGGAGAGGGGAAAGATAACCAACCACTAGCAGGTGGGGCCCGCTCCAAACGCAACCGTAAGGAGATGGAACTTGCAAAATGGGGTCAAGCAGTAGGCATGAAAAAAAAATCACAAAATCCAAAGAAAATATTAACGAAAAGATCCGTTAACGATCGCTGGCAATCCTGCTCCGCATCACAAACTCGCGCAAGAAGAGGGCAGCGCCGGGCCGGCCTTGCCAAAGGTCAAAATGACTCTGTCTTCATCTACCTTCCGAAATTTCATCCCTGTTCCAACACTAGCCAGGAATCGGGGGAAACATAACCTCCCGAGGCAGAAAAAGGGGCAAGAGGGAGTAGGGACTCGAAGGTGAACAGGGTGCCGTGACGCTCATCGGGCCCTAACCCGTCCGTGTGTGAGCCCTCGGAAGAGGGGACAGCGTTTTGGAGCTTCCGGGGGAGGGGGAAAAAACTCATTGTGTCGTACCTAAATGGGGATTAAAGGGAAAGGCTCGGGGCCTGCGCATTAACTGCCCAGGCAGCGCGGGAAAGAAGGAAATTCGAGTGCTCCGGCAAAAAACGGCGTCGGCAGAAGACGCAAACCCCACACTCGTGGGAAGGAACGCTCTCAATCCCCGTAAAGAGAGGGAAGGGAAACTTCCCCCGACAGCATGAAGGGTGTCCAACGCGACATGAAAAGGAACAAATTCCTCTTAAGCAAAGAGGTGGCGGAGAAATGGGGTTTGGGAAGGGAAGGCTGTAGAAACAAAACAAACAACGTGGATGAGCTAGATATACCATCTCAGAAATGCCCACCCCTCGCGCACAGCGTGGATCAGTCGGAAGGGCCGGAACCTTGTCATTCGATTGAAAAAAGAATCGTCCGGCCGGGGGCGCGGCCCATGCGGAAGCCCTGTATCCTCTCAGTGGGCTTGAAAAAAGGAGGAGGAAGGCGCTTAGACAGGGTAACGGGGAGGCGCCGACCACTTTGCAGTAACCCCATAGAATAAAGGCACAGTACGCTCCAACAAAGGCAGTCAATCCGATAACAACGAGCGCCTGACGTTATCCCAGCGCGAGGGTCGAGACAAACAAGGCGACTGCTCCAAGACCGAGGAAAAGGGATGTAATCGGCCGCCAGAAAAAAAAACGGAAGGGTGCCGTGACAGGGAAAGGCACATTCAAGCGTAAATTGGATCAAGCAGCAGTGATGGAGTCATCCACGTGGCCGATCATGGGAAAAAATACTTTTTGAAAAAAAAGGGAAGGGGAGTTCGGGATATTCGAACAAGGAAACAGACAAAGCACAAATAAAGACAACTGCGGGGAGAGAACACTTCGAGAGGCAACAGCAGCAGACAGGCTAACTGAGGAAAGAGGAACCAGGGGGCGAAAACGGAGGAATGCGAACCGACGAAAGGCCACAGGGGGCGGAGATTTGGGTGCAAGCGTCCAAGGAGAGGCGCGGGGGCAGGGGATTGGTGCGGCGTGTACTGGCCAAAGATCGTAGAAAGAGGGGCTCAGGCGGTTTTGAAAACAAGAAGGGGTGTGCTCTGGGGGCAAGGGGAGGGTGTGCTTTAATCAGGTCGGACCATTTGAGTTACAATGGCGGGGGATCTAAAGGGGGGAGAAAGTGGGGGGAGAAGCCAAAACTGGAATTATTGGTGGGTCAGCGGTCCAGATCCCCCGGCGGTGGACGAGAGGGCAATTAAGGAACGACAATGCAATCAGGGGGTGAAAACGGGAAAACTTCGGAAAAACCGGGGGGAGCCATTGAAGAAAAAAAATCGGGCATTCGAAGAGGCGGGCGTTAAGAATCCGCTCTACACATCATACGAATGGGCATGAAGGCCGAAGCTGAGTGTCTGCGATGGCAGGAAGAGAGCTGGAAAGGGAAGAAGGCAATTCTCCTTGAACTGACCCGGGCACAACGAAAAACTATGGAGGAATGTTAACCCGGGGATTATACCGGAGGAGAGCTGGTGTACAGACCTGGGTCCTCCGGTGTCCATATCAACAACGCTAGGTTACTCAAACACGGTAGCGTGTGTTTTACAAAAGCCCTGTGGCGTGTACGGGGGATACATTTGGGGAAGGTAAGACCGCGAGACAAAGGGGGGGGAGAGGGAGGATTGAGAATCGGGTCAGGGGCGGGATAGAGGGAGTTTCGTCGAAGAAGGGCGGAAAAAAAAAAAAAAAAAGGGGGATTGGAGTCCACTTCAGAACATTCAATTGTCGTTCAATTGGAGGACGTAAAAAAGCGCCTAGTCGGCCCTCATTGACAAGCGACTTACGTGTTTGATGACTACCGAGGAGTGTGTTGGGTCTGTCTTCACAGGCGGGGATAGATCACTACATCTAGCCCCACAAAACCATAGGAAAAAAAAAAAAGTCGAACGATTCTCACCCCAGCCAAAAGACAGTAAGAGTGAAAGGAAAATCTCAACTCATTTATTAGATCCGCATGCGTTATACAGTCTGGTGCCATTTCAAAAGGAACTCCTTACGATTATTGGTAGTATTCTACCCAAGGTCTAATTCTGGGGGAAGCGGAGACGAATGGGGTAACTTGTCGCCCAAGTTAAAGCGAGGATGGGGTCTCGGAGGGTGATACTTTGTGGAGTAACGTGCACTGGTGTGGGAAAAAATACCGGGACTCTTCGGTGTGAAGATTCAAAGAAGGAATCCAAAATGTAGGGGGAGAAGGGGAAAAAAAAAGGGGGTAATCATGGCGTGCTAAAAATACTGGGGTGGCTGGGAACGGAGAGGGTGTTTCTCTGAAAGGCGTGAAGGATTAAATTCGAAGTGCCAAGGAGAAGAGGAGGCCAGCAGGGATGGGAAACGCCGGGACTTGTAAAGAATAATAGTACATGGAAATCGTTGGGGGGGGAGAAGGGAAAGGGAAAAAAAACAATCAAAGATCATTGCCCACATTAGAGGCGCCAGAGGCGGAAGGTTCAGCTACCCCCCAAGATACGAAAACTATACACCAGGCGATTTGGGGGAGGGGAGAAGAAGGAAGGGAAATCCGGTTCGGGGGGAAAGGCTACGGGCAAAATGAAACAAAAAGGGGAGGTATAAGAGCTATTACGCTTCTTGCGCTGTATATGAACAGCCGTAAGTACAAAGATGAGGATTTGCTCATCACCACTTAAGGAACAGAAGAGGACAGGGCAACGGGCAAAGACCCAGAGTAGAGGCCGGTGACGGTAGAAATGCGAAAGTACAATTAAAAAAGCAATCGAAAAGAAGTGTTAAATTGGCACAATGAGCCGGTCTTCGAGCGGGGGAGGAATCGGGGTACGGGCTGAGGAGATCATGAAAAGGAAGAACTGAGCTAGAGACAAGGGAAAATAAAAGTTTATCCGTACGCGATTCCTCGAACAGGGAAGTCAACAGGAAGAGGATAATCGGAAGTATAGGCGGTGAAAGGGAAAAAAATCCTGAAAAAAAAAAGAAAAAAGAGGTGGAAAAGATGAAGGCAAACAAGAAGCGCAGGAACGCCGAAAATCGGAAGTTGCCCGCCCTGTCCTGAAAAGGAGGCGTTTTCGTAGGATTAGGTCAGCCAGGGGGGTCAGATTGTAGCTGGAGGGGGAGAAGTCGGCATAAAAGACTCCGGAAATTCCGAACCAGGACACGCGTAGGAGAACAGGAAGGGGGGGGGTAACGGACAGTAAACGCAAACGGAAGGGCTGTTGCTACGTCTTTTACTTTCAAACCAATTGAATAGAACGCATCAGCCTCCAGGTGAGAGGGAAGAAGTGAGGGGGCAGGAAAAGTGTTATAAAGGTAAATCCTACAGGCACGCAGGGATGATTCACGGAAAATGGTAAAGCGCAGTGGAGCTATCCCCCTAAAACTTGGGAAGGTAGGAAAGACGGCCCAATAAAAGAACACAACATATATAGACAAAGAAAAAAAAATAGGAGTCAAAAAAAAAAGCGACTTGGGGTGTGAAGACGGAGTAGTCTGTTGGGTTAGAACGCCAGCTCGTATTGGAGCGACGAAAATTTGGTGTAAATAATCTGAGACTTATTGGGGTCATAGGAGGGAAAAAAGGAGCCATGGCCTTTGAGAATCGTGCTGGCAGAAGATGGCAGAACTGATTAACGTGGCTCCTTCGAAGTCTGTTAAGAGACCCGGGACAGTCGCAAACGAATTCCCGAACCACAATCCGATGGGGAATCGCGAGGAGGTAGAGAGGGAGGGGGGCACAGATAGCAAAACATTCATTGAATTAGACAAGAAGATAAGAAAAGTGAGGAAAAAAAGAGAACGCCTCCAAAAAGAAAGCCGAAAGGAAGCGACCAAACGTTACAATATCTTAATGGGGGGGAAGACGATGGCAAAAAGAGGGGATAAGAAGTCACACGAATCGTACGGGACGACGATAACTATCTGAAAACTTGGAAATTCGGAGAGGGCATCAGGGACTCATCAATCGCTTTCTCAGGGAAAAAGTCTTTGCCTGGGGGGGGGGGGAAGAGGGGAGGCGAGTATAGGGCGGTTAGTGTAGTCTCGAAAAACCGACAAGGGAGTAGCCCACCATGAAAGTCAGCTTTTTCCAAGGGCAGAATCAATGAGGCAGAGAGGTGGGGGATAGTGAAGCCAAAGGCGCAAAGGAGGGGAACCTTATGCCGGGTCACATAAACGAGGCCTAAAAAGGATTCGAAAGAAAAAGGACGGATCGCGCCCTAAAAGTGAATAAAAAGATAAGTGGCGGGCGATACTGAACAAACAAAAGATCGCAGGAAGAAAAACCCAACAGGTAACACTTCGCCGGGGGAGTGCGGGGTGGAAAAAGGGGGGGACACCGCTGATACCGGTATGTAAAAAACTGGCAGGGCCCGGGGCGAAAACAAGAGACATGGAAAAGTCGACGGTTTCGGCGGCGTGCACGAGAAAAAAAGGGATAGGAGAGAAATTGAGCTTCAATCCAGAGAAAAAGAGTCAGTGGGAAAGAGCAGCAGCAAAAAGATGGGGGCCTTTCTGGCAAAACAGGGAGTGATGAGAGAGGAGGCTTCTTAAACGGGGGAATCTGCAGAATGAAGCAGAAAAAAAGTGTAGGAAAGGGGGCCCCAAGTTTAAGTCGGGGACAGTTTTTCCTCAAGATATGAGTGGGGGCACAGGAAATGGGAGGACTCGCACTAGGGGTTCTTTATAGGGAAAAAAAAGGCAACCAACAAATATGGTACCAGTTTGCGCGAAAAGAGCCAACGTTTTTCTATCTCATTGAACGGGTCACAAGGTCCCATCGAATTCTAAAATAAAAGAACACAGCAAAAAGAGCCAAAATCCACCTGAAAAACCGAATAGCGGTGAAAAGAAAAAAGGCAGGGATTGCAGCCTCGACACCATCAAAAAAACCGCAGGCCTCGGCCCGCCAAAGGCAACGGGGTGCGCTCTAAAGACCAAACTGGAAACTTTGGAAACCAGAAAAGAAAAAAGGAGTGAAACCGTTGAAACCAAGAAAGGCATCGGGGCGGCTCCAAGGGATACCAGGCTTAACAGTGTGCCGTGATCTCAAGCGTCAGGAAAACAAGGGAAGTTGAAACTGGGAAGGAAGTACGGTGTTTGGACATCCGAGGAAAAGTACACTCCTTTGTTGCGAAGCGACCGCGCGAGTGGGAGATAGGGAAAGGTTCTCTCTTAATGGACACTGATCAGGAAAAAGGGGATTGGCGGGGGGAGCGGCCTCAATTAGTGCGAACCCAAATTGTGTCGAAAGCACGACGCCGGGCACCTGAGAAATTGGAAAGGTAGCATCCAGGCAAAGAAGGCTAAGCAACGGTCCTTAAAGATGGTTCCACGCAGAACGAAAGGGGGCAGAGTGAAAATTTTGTCAACTAAGGACGTGTGACTCAAAGTATCCTGGACTGCAAAAGATGTGTTGCATGTCGAAGGTGTAGAGCTCAAACAAAAACCACTTAGGGGATGATGGAGAGATATACCAGTCGACGTAAGGGGAAAAACCAAACCAACCTCGGGGGCATCACCTGACGCTTAGGAACCAGTAATTCGAGTGGAACCACTAGTAAGGAGGGAGGGGGGGGGGTCCCCCATAGGTTATCCCTTCGACGTGGATTGAGCGTCGTTCGTCGCTGAGAGGGTGAAACGCGTCAGAGGAAGCCGGGGGAGTCACCTAAAGAAATGCGGAAAAGAGACGACCAATCCAGTAGAGCCAGAGGGAGCCCTTCCCCTTTGGTACAAGAGCTAGTGTCCTATCGACAAAACCAAGCTTTAAAGGGTGCCCGAAAAACCGGTCTTATAAAAAACGACAGATGTAAAGCTAACATAACAATTTGGAAAGTGGGGTAGGGAAGGATTAACCAGGACAAGGGGTCCAGCGGAATTGGGGGAAGTCCCTCGCCGCATTGGGGGCGATGTAGGGGGCACACTGTGCGAAATGGGTGCCTCTGGTGAAAAACAGTGAGGGGGGGGTTCGGAAGGAAAGGGGAGGAGGGCAGCAGGGGGGCCCTTTGGCAAAAAGCCCTATGAGAGTGCTCGTGGTAGAGAAGTGTGTAGGTCTTCTTGTGAAGGTAAGGGACACTATAAAAAGTAGAAAGGGTTCTTTTGGGGAATTTTGCGTGTGCTCTTGTTTCTGGTTGATTTTATCAGAATGAAGTTAACCTGAGTTTCCATGGGAAGATAAGAAAAAAAGGGGGGATTGTGGAGACCCCTGTAACCTGGGGGGGCAGATTGGCCATCGGCAGCCGCAATTCTGAAAAACCCATTGCTGTGACCTACAAGAATCACTATGGGGAAACGTAACCTTCCCGTACACCTTGGAGCCCGTCCCCAGAGGGGTTATCAAGATGACGAAGAGGGATAGGGAGCAATGACGAAAAGAAAGAGGGAGGGAAACTTCCGAAGGAAGGGTTGATGCTATTTCCTATGACCTGATCTCGTGGTTTGAGGGAATAGGAAAAGCGGGGAAACAATGTCCTACCATTCACAGAAAGCAGAACCACTAGTTGAATGGGAATGTAAATACGAGGATGCTCAAGTGCTCTCTCGCAGGGGCGGAAGGGATGTATCAACGTCATATCACGCGGTACGAACCGGAGCAAGGGTAAATAGGCTTCGTTAACCGATCTTGGGGGTTGGGGTAGTGAGCGCCGTGACAAGGGAAGTAAAAAAAAGGGGATGACTTCAGTTTGCAGGGCGGTACCTGGTCAATCTTAGAGTGGTCGAAAGGAGCGGGGGACAGGGAAATGGCACAAGGAAATAACAAAAGGATGATGCCAGGAAATTGCGGCCGCAAATAAAAAAAAGCTCAAAGGAATTGAAGAAATGATGTAAACAGGGGGCTCATGGATTCCAGTGGCTAAGGAGGGATAAGAATAAAACAAGCCATCTTAGAAAAATCGAGCATCGAAGGAACGGGATAACACACCCATAAAGAATTAAGCATTTCTTCTATCACTATAGTGGTAGTTCCGCGAGGGGAAAAAGGAGGACGAAATACAGTTCAAGGAAGCATTACGGGGGAGTGCTTACTACCCTCAACTGGTGAAAAAATCTGTATCAAAACTGAGGGGACATAAGGATCACAGGGAAAGAGAGGGTAGTTGGGGGGGGGAGAGGTGGGAGGCGTGACCGTATAATCCGCACTGGAAGGGGTGGGACGACCTGTCCCGTGCATCGGAAGGGCCTAAGATACGCAGAAATTTGTCTGGATAAAGGACAGCAGCGATACTCAAAGGAGAAAGGTACTAGTTTGGCCTGTTAAAAAAGGGAAGTGGGCGATGCAGGGCGTGAAGGGAGAAAGGGAGAAACCACGATAAATTACGGTGACCAAGAGGGAGATAACTCAATCGCACATTACCATCGTTTTTAAGAATGAACACGAAGATAACCAAGTAGTTTCAACCGAGAGAGAAGAAGGATAGAAAAAGGTCTCTAAAAAAAAAAAAAAAAACACGAGGAAAAAAGGGAGAAAAGGTGGTCGAAGAAGAACGGGGAAGGAACCGGGGATGCGTGGAGGGCCAAGTATACGAGCAAACGTTCAACTTGACATGCGGGAGAAGGAAGAGAAGGACAGCACAAGCTTTCCTGAACTATTACCGCTAGGACAGAAGAAGGAAGTCGGGGGGACACCCTGTCATTAAAAAAGCATCTGACGGGAAATGAAAAGGGGGAAGGTATGCAGGGGGTATGCGACGAGAAGAGTAGAAAAAAAAGGGCAGCAATCGGGTGAATGTGGAAAGAGTCAGAAAGCAATCTGTTCCGCTACAGGGGGGGGGGAGAGGGAGAAAAACGGCAGATGTCTCGGGCAGGAGGTAAAGGAATCAACGAAGGTATGCCCCCCAAAACAGGACTTAGAAAACGGGCTAGAAGACCAAGAAGCAGTCAAGGGCGTTCACGGAAGAAAGGGGGAGGCGTCCGCGAGGATTGCCCAATCATATCTCACAAACAACAAAGGTGGTAAATATTAGAGATTGGTAAGAAAAGCAAATGGACTACTGAGCTAAGAAAGAGGAAAGGTAAACCGTGCCCGCTTACGAAATCTAGCGGTGTTGGGAAAGGGGCCGGAATACATGTGTTCTTTTATCAGGATATCAGGTATCGAGCAGAGAAGAAAGGGAAGGGAGAAAAAGAACAGAAAAAGGGCGTACCAAGAAAGAGGGGGTCAGGAGGAACTTTCAGGGTTAAAAAACGCTTGCAGAAAGGGGGTTCTTGGCGGAACTTCTGTACGAGGCATTGGGGGAATACGAACCATCTCACTCACGTTAGATTGCATCATTGTAACTTTGTGGACGGAAAAGAAAGGGGGGGAAAAGAAGCCCTGAGAAAAAAGCTTGGGTTATCCTCTATACGCTCAAAGGTAAAATATCTCCTGAAAGACCATCAGGGTGGGCAAGGGGGAGTGAGACGGGCAGAAGAACGACAATGACAGATGAAGGGTGAGGAAAAAAAGAGGGAGGGGTATAGAAGCCGTTTTATGTAGAGAACAGCCCTGGAGGAGCCTCTAAAATGGTGTAATAAGGCTGGATCATGAAGGGGTTCATATTCGGGGAAAGATTTCATGTAAGATGAGGAATCTATAGACGTAGGAAATCCCTTGGCAGACTAACTGGGAGGTAGACCAGGTCTGTAACGGCCTTTCGCGCAAAGAATCACGCGTCAAAACATGCAACAAAATCGTAGACAGAAGGCAGCTGGAAGGTAAACTGGGGGGAGGGAATCGTCAACAGGTAGGAAAGGTTTCCATTAGACAGAGGGCCAACGGAAAACCCAAAAGAAGCGACGAGACAAAAGGGAC
>Ga0179593_1400895_pt1 | contig 16088 bp, 20 predicted proteins | sample CZODoug2_1_08_16_FD_185931 | JGI IMG/M metagenome (GOLD analysis project Ga0179593, IMG submission 185931) | Vadose zone soil fungal communities from Angelo Coast Range Reserve, California, USA - CZODoug2_1_08_16fungal (PacBio error correction) | ecosystem: Environmental > Terrestrial > Soil >...
TACTAATGGAGAAAGGGGGAGCGTAAAGGGCCATCTCGCAGGGGAAAAAAAGAAGTGGCATCCCTACGTCTCTAAAATTGTTTAGATTCCGTCGGTCGAACCGAGGGAGAGAAAGAGTCTTTTGGGAAGAAGAAAGACAATACACCACTTTATGAAAAAGGAAGCTTCTGGTGGAAAGAAAAGGGGGATTTAAAAAATGCAGGTAGGCAACTAGGGTTTAGTTATAGTCCGCAAAACTTAGGCACTTGAAGGTCGATCCTTGGAGGGGGAAATTCCTTGAAGGGGAAAAAGACTGGTGCCAGGGGGGTACGCAGGTTCGAGAGCTGCAGGGGTTTGATGAACAAAAACAGGTCTCTTTGGGGGGGGGGCCGAATGAATTTTAAGGAATACGTTTGGTACCCTAAAGGTGAAATTTTTACGAGAAAAGAACCCGATATCCAATTCTTATCACATTAGTCGTGGAGAAAGGGGGGGTGGGGGCCAGAAGGAAGGGCATGAGGAAAAAAGCCAGTGAGCACGACCACCAGGGAAACATGCCACCAAGCCTGAAAAAGCAAGTAATAGGGGAGAGAGGATACCATTTTTGGGGGGGGGGGTGGTGGAATATCAAGAGGGGGGTCGTTTTGGGTGATGGGTAAAAGGAGAAAGGATAATGCATCACCATACGCGGGGAGGAAAAAATGTCCAAAGGGGGGAGAAAGTGACTTACCAGAAGCTTATGTATTCATGATGAAAAAAACCATATGTATTAGACGGTTGCGTCAACCCTAATGAGGGGGGTTGGTGGGTCTGAAAAAGGGGAGGGGGGGGGAGAAGTTTTCACTCCTCAGGTGTGGAGATTAAATTTTTTTGTACCGTTGGGGGCACCAAGGGGGGTTAACATGAACTGAGCTGGGCGGAAAATCGGGGGAGGGAAAAAAGTATTTTCTTCCTCCAGGGAAAAAAACATAGCACGATTTGGGGAGGGGAACTATCTTTCAAAAATGGTCGGAGGACTGGAGATGAAAAATATGTAAACGATACCAGGAGCGAGGCCCAGTAAAAAAAAAAAGGGTCCGAAGGAAGGGAAAAAAGGGGGATCAAATCGGGGGGGTGGCTGGCTGAAGAGAAAGGAATTCCAATCCAATTGAACCCGGGTATCAGTCTTCGCTGAAAAGACGGAAATCCGGAGGGGGAATATAAAAAACTGGCCCAAGCTGGGGGCGGTATCAACGGTTTTGTTAAAGAAGGGGCAATAAGCGCAAGGAACCAATCCCGAATCGCGATCGCTCACAACAAAATAAGAAAGGATCCCCCCTCAATCAGGGATTACGGCGGAGTTAAGTCGAGAACCAAAGACTAACAAGAAGGGGGAAAAATCATCCCAGTTTGGACAGGGATTTAGAAAGCGAAACGGAGGAGACGGAGGGAAGATAGACGAAAAAGGTCGAATAATTGGAGAGACGTGAAATCGCGGAGGGAAATGAAAAGCGAATATCGGCCGGGTCCCTTTACAAGACGGTCAAAAACCGGGGGGAATTAAAAGGGTGGAGAAAGGTGAAGTAAAGATTTCTCACGGTAGATAATGTTTAGAAAAAGAAGAAAGTGAGATGGAAACTGCCAAATAACCATACAGAAGGTCTCCACCATCTTAAGGGGGTCACGAAGGGGAACAAAAAATTACTTTTGTTAATGTCACAAAACACCCAGGAAGGAGGGGAGAACGGAAAAGTAATCCAAAAATGAAACGCATTTTTTGGGTTAAGGAAAAATGAACATGAGAGGGAACCAGTCACTCTCACGGACCCCCTTCCCAAAAGGGGGAGGGGGGGGCCATTCCCCCACAAGGAATATGCAGTCCTCCGGAGGGGGAGGGGAAAAAGCTACGTGGAGGGGGGACAGGGGGATATACTCTTTTTCAGAAGACAGTTTATAAAGATGGGCCCACAGCTTGTAAAAAAAAAGAAATATTGACTACAAACGTGAAAGAAAGTGGAAATGTTAGAGGAAAAAGGAAGGGTGCAAAGAAAATCTAACGAAAAGAAGAGCTAGGCTTGAAGAGGGGGAAAAAACTACAAGGGGGAGGAACCTCGCTTAGTTGTCTAAAAACGTTCTATTCAGAAAGAGGGAGAAAAAAAGGAATTCGGACAACATCAGAAGGGGGGGAGGGGAGCAGACATCGGGGAAAAAAGCTAACACGAGGTGGAGTGCAGGGGGCAAAAAAGATTTTGAGGAATAACTCGAAACCCAACTAACGCCGAGAGGTATTGTTATCATGGGGTGAAAACAGTTCAAAAAGATAAGGAACCGACTACAAAGAAATATCAATCACGCAGGGGAAAGGGACAGCTATAAAAAGTTCTATTCAAATGGAACAATCAAACGCCGGCCAAGAAAAGGCGAAATTGTCGAACCCATGGGAAGTTAGAAGTAGAGGAGCTGTGTGTTACAAAAGAAGGGAAAAGGTGAAGTGGGATAGAGCGGAAATGTTGCCACTTGGTATGTTGTTACATCCCGGGAAGAAGAAAAAGAAAGCGGGAAGAAACTAGGAAATTTGGATGCATTGGGGTGAGATTACCCGCGGCCTGCAGAAAAGGGGGTGACTGGGTTCTTCATTAGGGAGCCAGCAACCAGTGGGAAAAAGTCGAAAAAAAAGAGTGGGAAAATGGGGGCTAAGGGCAGGCTGTTTTGCTAAGCGACGTAACGAGAAGAGGGGGGGGAAGAAACAAATTTGGGGGGAAAGAAGGAGGGGGGGGTCGAAACAATTTCTGATTCAATAAAAAAAAAAGGAAGTGAGAAGAGACATGTGCCGAAAAAAAAAATATAACTGTGCTTCTTCAACGACCTACTCGGCTCATATACGAAAAAAAAAGAATTTATGCCGAATGGAAAACCGAATTTTAACTCATCTAGGTTCGATTAGGAATCCGCCGAAAATGGAAGAACATCAGGTTCAAAAGGGGAAGGATCACAAAGTGCACTTCATAGTCTTAAAATATTTTTAGAAAAGAAGATTGAACGATGAAGGAAAAAACGAAACTTTAGAGGTGCAGCGTCCTAACTCCCCAAAGGGAAATAAAGGGACCTCGATGTTATGGGAAAAACAGGGTCGCTAACTTAAACGACCTGAAACTTCGTGGCAGGAATGGAAAAAAGGCTGCATGAGAGAGGAAAGTCTTCTCTTCTGGGGATTTGGTAGAAAAAAATCCCCCTGAGCTGGGGTTAGCGATTTTTCAAATATCCCTAAACCTAGCTTAAAAGAAGCAAAAGGTTCTACTAAGGAAGAAAAAAAAGTCATGTTGTTTTAAATAAGGAAACGTAGTGAAGGACATTAAGTTGCAGAAAGTCCGTGCATTGTGGGGAAGCGTCTGTTGGATCGCGCTCGAAGAATAAACTGAAAAAGATTATGGGCCTTCAAAGGGATGAAGGAAAGGACGCTGCTGGCGGGGAATTCCAGGAAAAAATTCTGTTGGGGTATGAAAAAATCTCTAATTTCGAACTGGGGATGGAAAAAGTCTATCCGATAAGGGAAACGAAGATCCGGTGGGGAGGTCAGGCCATGATTAACGGGGCTGTAGGCAGTGTTTAAAAGGCAAGGGGGAGGGAATCAAGCCTGTCGGCAAAAAAAAAGGAGAACTCCCAAGCAGAGAGCGCTGGGAATGTCACAAGGGGAAAGGGCTATGAACTATGACGGGTGGGAAGGGGAGAAAGACAATTTTGTGAAAAGGGGGGAACTCGATGAGCATCCATGGGGACGGAAAAGATGGGACCTGGTTGAAAAAATCGGTTTTCCCCGATTGGGAATTACGATGACGGGAAAAAAGGTCTGGGTTGTGAGGTGAATGTACAAAGAAACAGTAAGGCTCAGTACGAAACATTCAGGGGGAAATGCGGGGCGCCCTGCGGGAGAGAAGAGGAAGTTCCAAAGAAAAAAGGGCAGTATTCCTACCATGAAAGACTACGGGAGACTTTACGCAAAGCGAAGCCCCTTTTGAGGCCAAAAAGGGGCGTCCCAGGGTGTCAGGAAGAAAGGACTATGAGGACCACTCCAACGAAAAAAGCTCGAGAAAGCAACTAGAAGGAAGGGGAGGGGGACCTCCCGAAGGGAAAGAAAGTTCTATACGTGGCGAAATCCGCAAACAGGGAGGAAGGAAAAGGGGAACACGCGGTGTCGCACGGCACATAAAAAGCAGAGAGGCAGTTCGATGAGAGTGAGGGCAGCCTTCGAATATTCGGCGTAACTGGGGAAGCCCATGACTAAAAGTGTTTGAACAAAAACCGGGTCCTTTCATCACAACACCCATGGGGGAAAGGAGGGACCGAAGGAACAGATGATCGGAGAGCAAAGGATTTGCTAGGATTTGGGGGAATGAACGCAACTATGATCCAGAAGAGAATCTCAAAAAAAATGACAGGGAAAGAACGGATCACCAGGGACTTGGTGGTCCCGAGCGGAAAAATCGTGCCATCCGGAAAAAGGGAGAAATTAGTCGTGAACATCAATGTCCAAATGCAGGCTTACAGGGTGGGGCCCTGAACTTAAAAAACCATGAACTGCAAGAGCACCACCGAGTTTCAAAAAGGTCTCAATTACACCCGGCTTAACAACGGACAAACTGAAAAGACACAGTCAAGGGGAAAGGGGCCTTCTCAACCTGGTCAGGAAAACAAGGATCTAGGGGAAGCTCGGGGAGCAAAGTTTGCAGGTATAAGATACATCCTAATATAGAAAAAAGGGGGTAAAGGAGATTAAAGCCTACCGAAAAGGAGATAATGGATTCAGGAAGTGGAATCCTTGTTACAAAAAAATCAGTAGGAGAATACCTAAGGAATATTCCAGGAACCCGAAAGGATATGCGGAAAGACTTGGTTTCTCTGTCACAGCAGGGTTTGGCGGGTCGGTGAGAAAGGGGGATTTTGCTGGTCCTCAGAAATGAGGCCGCCCCCTTCATCGAAACCCAGGAATCAAATCGGGAGGGAGACCGTTAAGGGGGGAGGAAGCATCTAAGAAAACTTGCGGGAAATTCCCTTAAAGGGAATGGTCAAAAAAGGAGGAAGTCAAAGAAATCTGGGGAAAAAAAAAAAAAAAAAGGGAAGAAGCCTCCGCGTTTGTTCAGAAAAAAAATATTATCTCGCAGGGGGGCGTAACCACTTGAACAGTAAAAAAGAATGAATGTTCCCCTAGGATCTCTAAACTTCACTAAAGACACAGCAGAAAAAAAGTCCGTGGAAACGCATTTTAAATGATCTGTAGGGGAGTCAAAAACATACGTCAGGTGAAGACGAAGGGGAACGGTCTCTATGAAAGATGCCTCGTGCTATATCTTTTGAAAACGGTTTCCTTTTCGGGGGCGAGTAAAAGGAAAAGATCGGGTTGAACATGCTGAGAAGACTTGCCAGGGAAAAGACCAGTGGACACGCTTCCGAATATTAAACTCTCCAACAACAACGGGGGGAAGGATGTTCGGGGAGGAAGGGGAGAGGAGGACTTAAAATTTCTCAGCAGGTTCAAAACCGATGATAAGATTCGCGAAAATGTGATAAAAGGGGAAAGGTTCGACCGAGTCAATAGAATTATGGAGTTTCTGCAGAGGGAATAAGGCAAGTACGCTCCATTTGAAACCTTCACATGGAGGAAAGGGGGGGGACAGAATAATTTTTAAACAGCGGGACCGACGGGAAAGGGTGAAAAGGGGGTATGGGGGAAGAAAATGGCATAAGTTCCTTGGAGGACCCTCTTTGGGGAACTCAACTGGTTTCAATTAAGTTGAAAGGAACAGTGTACGAAAAAAGGGGAGAGGCGGTCATTTGATGAACAAACAGGACAGGGAGGACAAGGGGGGGTGGGCAGTTATACTGTGGGTAATGGGGACGTTAGGGATTGGAGCATAGTTGTTGCAGGTTGCCTTATAATTCAGAAAAACGTAAGTCCAGGTCTAAACTTAGGGAGAGGTGGAATGAGGGTTTAGTGAGTGGGCCAAAGCAGAAGGACGTGAGGAACCAAAATGAGCACGCAAAATGTAAACCCTCACCATATAGGGGCGCGCCCAGAGAAACTCGAAAGGGCGCCTACTAATACCTTTGGGGGGGAAGGGTGGCGGGGAATATTCCAATGATTATCTATTGAACTTTGGAGGGGGTCAATATGATTCACAGGATCAATTGGGACCTTCCGCTTTCGTGTCCGCAAAGGTGGACGGAGGAAGAAGGAAAAAGTTGTAAAAGGGGACTCCCTCAAGAGTGAAGGTTGTGAGGAACAAAGGGAACACAAAGGGAGGCGAGCAGCGTTCGATCAGCACTATCATTTTGGGTAAAACGGGAACTCAGGTGCCATCCCATGTAGGGGGGACTTAGGGTCCGGGGGGGGAAACCTGTTGTAACAGCGGAGGGGGTAGGGGAGCCAAAAAAAAAAAAAGGTTATTGGGGGGGAAATGACGCTAAGGAAAAATGGAAAAGGACATAGGGGTTAAAGGAATTTATTTGATGGGAAAAAGACTCTTTTCATGGAAATATGAAAGGGGGGGAGTCGAATTTGTCCCAGGCGCAGGGGACAACCGCCCTGGTGAGCCACTGACATGTCCTTAGGGAGAAAGAATGGAATGGGATCAGATTTTTCAAAAGGGGACCTAGAAAATAGGGAAAGGGGCTGCAATCGCGCTATCGTAATCCACTGCCCATGTGGGGGAATTGAAAGTGGGAATTGGGTTTGGTTCAATAAATGTGCAAGTAGAAGCACCCATGGGCAAAATCGCCTGCCGCAGGCTGCAAAATAAATCAAGTCAACATCGAAGCATGAAAAAAAAAGGGATGGGGGTGTAAAAAAAGGGGGCGAACCCCAATCCGCCAAGGGAAAGGACGCAGGCAGGTCCTGTGCGGAAAAAAAAAAAAGGGTGGGGTTCTGGGAAAATAAATAACGGGGGGCTTCAAAGGTACTGTCTGGGCTCGAAAAGGGGAGGGCGTGGCTGGGGTTGGGAAAGTCGAGTCGTCGGGCGAGGGGGGCATCTAATGAGGTAATGACAAATCGTGGAACAGGGCCGGGAAAAAAATATTTAACTTGGTTGGGGGAGAGACGCGGAGAAAGGGGGGGGAGGAAAAAATCCGGCATGTTAGATGGAATCACCTCCCCGCTGCAATCACGGAAACAAGACCAGAGGTGGGGCTAAGTGTCGGCATGAACAACTGTTGGGGGGGGGGGTTAAAAAAAATAACCTCAAAAAAACTTGACGGCGTGGAATAATTTACCCAAAGAATTAGAAAACGCGGAAATTCAGTGGCAACAAAACAGAGGGGGCTCTCGCGTCTTAACATTGAGAAACACATGGCGTAGACCAAAACCCCGTCCATCGGGTTTGAATTCTGCTGGGGCCATCCAAAAGGATCATGAAAAAGCTGCTCGCGGCGAGATATGATGTAAGAATAAGGAATAGGGGGGAAAAAGGGCACAAGTTGCTTAATACTTGAGGTTAAGGGGGGAGCCCAGAAAGGGTCAGGGAAAAAACCGGAAAATTAGGATACGTTTTCAACAGAAATTACAAACTGAAGAAAGAGGAGTTCGTAAAAAAATCTAAGTTCAGTAAGAGGATTCATTCAAACCATAGGAAGCCAGATAAGAAGAAGTAGGGGGAAAATCAAGCGTCTTCTCAAAACTTCTTCTCCCGAAAAAGATAACACGCCTGGAGCACCCTCGGCCGCATGAAAGTGGGTAAAAGAAAAAATAGAAAAAACATAGGGAGAAGGGTCCCAAACAAGAAAAATTGGATGAGGGTCAAGTCAGAGAAAAAAAAAAAAAGGAACGGCTCGGCTTGTTTCAGACTATGTTATCTTGGACAGGGGGGAATCAACACGCAAGGAAGACGAGACCAAAATCAAAGAAAAAGAAAAAGAAATGCAGTAATACTCGCGGAAAAGGTCACCAAAGCCTGCCAAGTTTGAAAGAAATTATCGCCCAGGGAAGTTACTTACGTTGTGGAAACTTGCATAGTCATTTGGGGGGGGGAGTATTAGGCTGCCGGGGAAGCAGGGGCGTGAATAAAAGGGGAAATACGGGGGTTCACTCCTAAGTATGAATGATTGGACTTGGGGGGTAATTTGGGTAGGGAGGAGTCCGTTGGGGGTGGGAAGTAAAACCCCGCAAACAAAAAGTTTGAAAATTAGGGGAAGAGGCACTCATTTCCTCCTAGAGGGCGGGAGGTAACAGGTGTGCTCAGGTGCGCAAGTAAGGCACATGATTCTTGGAAATCACTTATCAATTCGAGCTAGGGGAGTGCTTGGGAAAGGGCATTGTTTGGAGAGAAAAAGGTGATGGACATCTCTCTATCACACAAAGGAGAAGGGATTGGAAGAAAAAAGGGGGAAAACAATCCATTTGCGCATAAAACTCGAACTTGCAACTAAAATCTCCCAACCGGCGAGTAATACGCTTGTAAAGGGAAAGGGAGGTCTCAAAGGAAAGAGGGGACAGGCTATTTTCACTAAACAGCGGTGGGAGGGAGAGAGCATTCAACGAGAAACAACTTTGGCCCTTCAACAAGTCAAGGTGGAGAAAAACACAATAAAGTAGAAACAGCGAAAGAAAAAAGAAATGGCTGCCTGCCGAGAAAAAAACCGAAAAGAATACACCGGGGTGGGAAAAGAGGGTTTTAACTCCATTTGGCGCTTTTCGACCTGTAAGATTGAGGATGAAAGGAAAGACGACGAGCAGGTCATCAAGGCAGGTTGTTGGATGGGTGGGAGTCATTTTGAAAAAGGGGCTGGTTTCCACCTGGGGGGCAACACCAGAGATGAAAAAAAGGAAAAAAAACATTGGTTTCGACGCATGGAAAAACCGATTTTTGAAAGGCAGGCGAAAAGGAGGGGGGGAGTTCTGTCAGGTCATGTGGGTAGTAAGCAGGGGGAGGGAAAAGTAGTGTTGAGCGCCGGCGTGGGATTTTACGATAAAGAAGCATGAGTCCCCCGGCTTAAAAAAAAATTCTGCCTGCGGGTGGAAAGGTAAGAGGAAGATTAATGTTGGTGAGGGCGAAAAAGGAAAAAAACGAGTGGAAAAAGCGCGCGTTCCCGCTCCTTCCGGGTTTGGGTTATTACGTTCAGGGGACGCTGTGGGTATCATAGGAGACACACCGGCAAGGGAGAAAAGGAAAAAGAGTTAGGATTTAACATCACTTCTCCCACGCCAGATCGCTAGTTCCGACAGCAGAGGGACGGGGTGGGGGGTGATTTTGACAGGGGGCGACGCGAGGGAGAAGGGGGGGGATGGAAGAGAATGAGGGGGAACAGGGACGTGTTTTCCGCATCTTTATTACTAAAGGAAGGATTGAAAGGCATTCCATGGGGGGAAAGAGGGGAATACAAGTAAATGTAGGTGAAAACTTACAAAAAAGGGTGGAAGGGTGTGGGGGGGTGCTGTAATGGAAGAGGGAGTTTTTCCACACAAAAAAAAACATAATTTTTTTCCGAGGTCAAAGGCCTTACAAGTTCGATACCTTGGGCAGGCCTAAAAAAAAATGGGGTGAAAGGGAACAGGGATAAAAAAGTATTGGATGACAAAGACGAAGGCATTGGAAGGAAAAACCAGCAAATGCCGAAATGTCGGCGAAGATCCAGAAATTTAATACGAATCTTTTTGAGGATTGAAAGAAATACTCGGAGACTTTAGGGCCTCGGGTGCGCAGCCTCCTGGGAAAAAGGAACCAGCATCAGGGATTAGGCTTCGGGGGTTAACAAGTCTTGCACTGTTCGGGCCAAAAAAAACTAGGTTGGGAAACCATACCACATTCTTGTTGAACAAAGGCCTTTATAAAAACACGCAGAGGGGGCAAACCTTTTTTCCGAGCGCGGGGCAGCTGCGAGCGTATAAACATTGAAACCTTGAACGGGAAAAAGATGGCTAGTAAAGGGCCAAGAAAGTTCCTCCGTCGGGAAAAGGGCCAGGGGGGGGGGCCGAGAGCACGAATACGGGCCATCCTGGATCAAAGACTCCAAGATTAACAATCAAATTCTTGAAAAGACGTTTGCACCAACTTTCATAAGAGGGAAAAAAGAACTATGGAACTTGCCGCGTGGGAGCAGCACCGTCAGTGGTGAGGGGGACTTGTTACACCCGCAAAATTACAAAAACGGCCCAAAAACGAGGGGGATGGAAAGAGCTTCATACCTTGGTCAGACAAAATATCTATTCTGGGCTGAGAGTTCCGAACAAAATCGGGGTTAGTGTCATCCTGAATAATCACGGTAATCATGAAGAAGGAGACAAGGTCGCCGAATCCGACAAAAGTTGGGCGCAGGGGGACTGTACTGAAGGGGGCCGAAAACTTGTAAAAAAAAGAAAAAATCAAACCGAGATACAAGGGAATATTACCACAGACGTAGAGTTGCGAACTCTGATGGGAGAGGAACGAGCGGGGGGCAGTTGTTCCCAGGGAGGGAATTTGTTACGGGGTGGGGGGGGGGGAAGGAAAAACCTCCAAAGGACGGCCTTGGACTCCCTTCTCACCTTCTAACAAATCGCTCATGCATACGCATGAAGGGGCGCAAAAAGAAAGGGGGAATACTGAGTGGGGTAAATATGCTTAAAAGAACAAAAATTGGAGAAGAACCGAAGGGGGAGGGGGTGCAAAAAACCGGAAGACTGGATCTAGAGACCAACTGCCAACATTGAGTTGCAAAAAAAGAAAAGGAACAAGAGGAGGGAGGAGAAAGGGAAAGAGGACCGAAGAGCCTATCCAGAGAAAAAGTCGAAACCGAAGATCTGGAAAGACCCGGTTAATTCAAGCCGGCATTGTGAAAAAACGTACTCGCCCTAGACTCTCTGCATAACCACAAAAAAGAGGGAGGGATTACAGAGGAGGAATCAAGGGTTTCGCGACTTAGTGAGGAACGGATCATCAGTGGTTTGCAGGATATCTGGGGAGGAAAACACTTCCGACCCGATGCCACAAAGAAAGGACACAAACAAGGAGGAGTTAAAGAGATCGCTGTGCATAGGGATCAGGCGTGACTGGTTTTTCGCTCAACTGAAAAGACGAAAGAAAGAAGGGACGGAATGGTCAAAAAGGCATACTGGAGGTCAAAATTCTCAATCAGAAGGAGGGGGGAGTGAAACAGATAGGGGTCAGAAAAAACGGGGCAGTGGGAACCGTTGACTCACATAAGAGATTTGGTAACGGAGGGGAAAGAAAAGAAAAGTGTTAGCGGGAGAGGATGAACAGCTTGCGGGGCGTACGTTACTAAACGCCTCCGGGTGTGGGCGAGGAGGCTTTCAAATACCTGTTGGCCAGTGGGGTAAAAACCCCATCGATAAGTCGTCAATGGGGGGTGATGAACAACTCGGAAGGGGAAAAGGGTTGGCAAAGGGGGAAAGTTTGTGTTCCCCATTAATGTGACTCGCAGAAGCTAATCCGAACAGGTTCCATTAGTAGAGAGTGGGGTAGAAGAAGGGGGGGGGGGGGAAAGTTAGGGGCCAATAAGATCCTTGAAGAACCCCCTAATAAGGATCAAGGAAAAAGGTTTACAGCCACCAAAAGGTGGGGGACCTAAGAGTAAATCAAATCATCCAGTGGTTGGCGGGGGGGGAACCCATAGAGGGACGAATTGAATTTTGTGTATTGTTTGGAAAAAAAAGAACCATTAGATGAAGCAGACTGGCGCAAAAAAAGGGGATCTAGTTAAGGCGATTTAAATGGTTCGACTGAAACAGAAAGGTATTCAAATAGGGACCGAAAACAACTGGGGAAAGAGGTTGGGGAGAGCAGGCGTGGTTCATTGAACCAGGATTACTGCGTTCCACGCATGGGGGGATGGAAGTTTTTAAGTGGGGGGGGGTCACACAGGTTGTAAGAGGCAGGAAATAGTGGTCTGCTGGAAAAAGCCCAAGATGCAGTCAAAAAAGTGGTTTTCTCAGAGAGGAAGGAAGGGTTTCACTGAGTTGATCGAGGGGGCGATTGAGGATTCGATTACGCTGCCAGGGGAAAAGTTCCTCCAGGGCGATGGCCACACTCAAACAAGGAAAAATGGTGCCAGAAGATGAAGAGGGGGATGGGGGGGGCGCTCGATAAAAAAAAAAAAAAACATGAGGTAAATGTTCAACGGGTCCCTTGAAAAGGAAGATCATGCAATATCGAAAGAACGGCCCCACGGCGGGTTCGGGAAATGTTGGGTTCAAAAGGGGGGGGAGGCGACCTCACCCAGTGCACCAGAGAAAAGAACAATGGAATCTCATGAAAACTAACAGAAAGTAATTGCCAAAGGGAGGGGGGGGGGTAAGCGAAAAAGCACAAACGGGGAACAACACGCCGGAAGGAAAGTTTACGGCATCAGGTCGTGTCGCGGGACACAATTTGACAAAGTAGATAGGAAGGTTCTCACAACCGCAATAATAGTGCTGGTTTGTTGGCTTTTCAGTGACGAGCTTCGGCAGGGATGAATCATACGTTGCTCTGGGAGCTGGAAAATCTAGACGTCAGGTTGCGAGTGCCAAACGGGGACTAGTTTTTATTAAAGGGGCAAAACTGAAGGGAGAAAAGGGAGGAAAATATGCATGTTTGGAAACTGACATCACACTCCAAAAGTCGCAACACAGTCCACAGGGGGGGGGGGGAAACTGGAGGTCGAAAGTAAAAGTTTGGATTCCCCCTCCTTAAATCAAAAAGGAGTGAATAACGGAGGGAATGCAAAAAATAACGCATTTAAGACCATGATGCATCCTCCCAAGATCTCTAACCGGAGAAAATTTCCGGGTAAAATGAAAAAAAAACCGGGTTACTCCCGCTGCAAAGGGAAGAGCGCTCGCGGTTTCACTGATAGAATCCTTTTGGGAAAATGCATTTTATTGAGAAGTGGTTTAATAAACCATCTAAAAAAAAAAATAAATCATGGAGGGAGACGTAAGGGGGAAATTAGTCAACAGTCTTCGAACTTCAATTCTTAGAAAAAACATAAAATCAAGAAGGAAGTGAGAGGAATTACACCCGAGAAGAAGAGCGGAGAAAGGAGAATCCTGGCCGCGTAAAACTGTTCGAAAAAGTTAACTGAAAAAAAAACCCTAAAGTCTTTCAAAGAAGGCGGTCCTCGTGTACGAAGGCAATGCGCATCCAAAGCGTGAATTGCAAAGGGTGACAAGTTGAGTGGAAGGGCGATAAGAAATCCAAGGGGAGGTCAGAAAAATGTTTAAAAAAGGGGGCAAGCTAAGGAACTGGATCAACATAGCAGCATGGCCGATTGCGCTATAAGCGAAGTTGACACAGAAAAGAAAGACTGTTTTAAAGAGGAAGTCTCGAAAAAGACGTTAAGAACTGATCGTCGTGTTTAACAAACGGTGATATAATGGGGTGATGGAGGGATAAAACAGGGGCTCAAGGTTTCGGTTGGTCAAGCTAGGGGAAATCTCCAAGGGGGAGCGTAATATTTAAGACTAGTTGAAGTTTCACGGTTTTGGGGCCATTTTCCCGCGGATGTGTTCCGGTTCACGCAGGGCCTACCGCTGAGAAAAAAAAAGGGATAAAAAACAGGGGGGGAGTGAAAAACCCACAGTAATGCCCCTGCAAGAGTTGGCTAAAATAAGAGAGAGAAAAGGATGGGAGTTTTTTTGGAATCCAGGTCCAAAGGAAAGCAAGGATTATTGCACATCTCCACAAGGGGGATATGAGAGAAGGAAAAAGGGGTGAAAGATCCAGTGCTCATTCAAAAAGACTGGGGGAAAGGGGGAAGGAAAAAAAACTAGCTAAAAGCGAACGCTTTTAGAACCAGCTTTAAACGTTGAACACTGCGCCTGAAGCATTTTAACCATCTCTTTCGATTAAGAAGAGAAACCACTGAGTAAAAACTTGATAACTCAGGGGGAAAAACAAACGCGGAAACCCAAACAAGTTGCACAGGAAAAGGAATAATTTTTTGTGTATGGAAAACAAGGAAGTAGCAAGCGAACGTCCGGCCAAAGAAGACCTAAACTAGACTCAACTAAAAAAAAAGTGAAAAGGAGCGGTGTGTAAACACGAGAACGAGTTTAACTTCCTGGCAGGAATCCCGACATTTAACTGAAGGTGGCTAACTATCGCGAAACTCGTAACAAAGGTCAATCTGCGGGGAAGAAAAGGGGATGAGTCGTCGTTTCAAACCCTTGGGTACCTGGGTAACAATCCCAAGAGGCGCCCTAGAGAAACTCAGGTCTTGGGTGGTCGCTGCATTCAAAAACAGACGAAAGGGGGGAAAAGGGGAAAGAGAAAGAAAGGAAACTCTCATTTCCTGTTGTACAAGAAGGCAGGACGCCAGGGAGGGGTAAGACGGGCGTGTTGAGCTCAGTGCGGAATTTTGAACAAGAACATATCCCTTCACTTCCCAGAGGAAGGAGGCGAAGGGAAGGGGGGAATATCAGACTTAAAGGGGTGTGGTTAGTAAGAAAGGGCTTGAAGGGTCGAACGAAGGGTTGACCTACGCTAACTTTACCAAAACGCTAACCTTCCTGTTAGGAAAGCCAGATGACCGGGGGGCTGGGGAGGCCTTGGGTTAAAAGGAATAGTTCGGGGAGATCTTGAAAGGGAGGAATTGGCTATCTCCCAACAGAAGATCGCTTGTACTGCTCCCCTGGGAAAGGGGGTAAGGTGGGGGATGGACAAAGGAAATTTCAGGAAATGGACGAAAAAAACTAGGCAGGGGTTAAACAATAGGGAAAGGGTTCGGAAGTTGCTGCAATTCCGGTTTACGTTATTGGGCGCGCTGGGGGGGGGGAGGGGGAAGGAGTGGGAAAAGTCATTGGAAAGGGGGGCCAAAAAAAAAAAGTTGGGGGAGCGCCTGCGGATGGACGAGAAGGGATTTCCTCAATAAGGCATTATTTTTTTTAAGAAAATTATCAGCGGGAGCCGGGAAGGAAAGTCCTTGGGGGGGGGCAAGGGGGAAACGATGCCAAAGGGGGAAAAGCCGAGTACCGGGAGCGTATGAGGAATGAAAACTCAACACGAAAAAGAGAAGACAACCGACAAAGACATTTCGTCTAGAAGCAAAAAACCGGGGGAAGGAAGAGTTCTGGAGAGAAGCTGCGAAACAGACGATGCAGGCACTTGCCGCGTTCTCGCAAAAGTCAATTGAAGAGAGGAGGGATCCGGGGAGGATGATATTGTGTGCGCGGCATTAGATGACGGGAAAGGGAAAGGGGGGGGCCCAGCCGCCAAAGTTTCAACAAAGGCAGGGTATCTGAACACGCCGATGGGGGGGAAAGGGGCGCTAGGGCGAGGGGGGGAGAAGATGACGCATAAGGTATAGGGGGAAAATTTGGGGAGAGGAGAGAACGTCTATGATCTTAAGCTACGACAAAGGAATAGCGGCTTGCAAAAAGGGCGTTGAATCCGCAGAAGGGGGAAAGAGGGCGCAAGATCCCCGTAATCTATAAGGGAGGCGTAAAAACATCAAAGAGTAAAAAAACCTCTTCTTTTGCCCCTCGAACAAGTCGGAAGATAACCTATTGACTGGCAAACGATTGGGGGGAAAACAAAAAGAAGTCATTCTCCGTTACACAAAAACAAACGAAAAAGAGCCAACCCATCGGGAAATCTTCAGACCGTTAAATTGACACAAACATTATTTCGATCGAACGGCAGAAAGCAGGGGGGGAAAAGAACTATAAAATCTGAAGTGAGAACCCATTTATTCGAAGGAATAAGAACCTTCAGGGGCAGAGGGGCGAATCAGAGTGTGAACAAAAAATCACAACTTAAAACCCCCAACCACGGGGAGATACCTCTATGGATGAAACCCTGAAAAATGTGTAGGAGGGGGGGGGGGAAGAAGAGTTTCTCTGGGCGCGGAAGGTCTTTGGGGAAAGTGGGGGCGTTGATAGCCCGGGGTTGGTTGCAGGGGTCCGATCCGGCAACTTCAGATAAACCGAATCATAACTCCATCGCCGAAGTAAACGAGGGGAGGGAGGAGGGGAAAAACTATGCGCGTCCAAATCATAACTGGAAGTCCAAAAGTATACGAAAAGCAAAAAAAAAAGGACCAACTGCCGCTTTTTTGGGGGAAGAAAACCTGAAATTTTCAAACGTACCCCAATGGAAGGTCAGAAAAAGAAGAAAAAGTGGGGACAGTTTATTTAAAAGGAGGACCTTCAAAAACGTATCAGGGGA
>Ga0179593_1407645_pt1 | contig 16088 bp, 17 predicted proteins | sample CZODoug2_1_08_16_FD_185931 | JGI IMG/M metagenome (GOLD analysis project Ga0179593, IMG submission 185931) | Vadose zone soil fungal communities from Angelo Coast Range Reserve, California, USA - CZODoug2_1_08_16fungal (PacBio error correction) | ecosystem: Environmental > Terrestrial > Soil >...
CGGTGAAGGGAGGCGGAATCCTGAAAGTCATTGTTCGATTGTCCTTTGTCCTTCAACTCGGAGGCCGAGGAGTTAAAAAAAACCTTTGACTCGTTATAGGCGGGGTCTCGGATGGGTCAACAAACAACATATCAGTGGGGGGGGGAACAGCTTTAGAAAGAACGTCGAATGGGGTCTTCTTCTATTACTGAGGCCCGGTTAGGAGGGGTCATTAGAGAAGAAAGGAAAAAGATGTTCAACTGTTAAAAAGGGCCTGTATGCAGATCAGGGGTAAATGTATCTAAACTATCTCACAGGGGGGGGGAGAGAGGAAAAAGACCTTCTTAGTTCGCTGCCTTGGTCTTTTCTCGCTGGAAAAAGGAGGAGCGTGAAAGGGGGGGAAAGATCCGAAAGAATAAAACTCTGCCGAGAGTTTTGGTTAACATCGAGCGAAAAAAAAAAAAAACAAACCTTAAAAAAAACAAAGGAAGACAATCCGCTTAAACCTATTCCTCTCTACTAAAAATCCAAAGAAAGGGCGTAGGATAGAAAGGCCATGCGGTAAACCCAAGAACTGCTTAAACCAAGAGAGAAAACGTCTCGATAACAATGGAGGGGGGTCATCTACTCGTGCTTAAAGAAGGGAGCACAGGAAGGATTACTCAAACCTCTTTTTGAACCCGAATGGTTGGGAGCTGCGGTACACAAAACCGTAAGGGCCCAGAAGAATGGAGTTCAAAAGGTGGCGTGGAACATCATCCCTTTGAGTTGGTAGCACGGCCATGCTCCCCAGTAAGGGAAGCAGACGTCTCTTGCGGGCACTGGAAGGGGGATAAATCCGTATTTAGGATGAAAGGCCGGGCGAGCTGTGTAATTAGGCTACCAATTCGGTGATGGAAAGGGATGAAACCCGACCCCCTTGCTTAGACATCAAAAAAGGAAGTCCCGGGGGAACTCTTCGCGATTGATGAGCTTGGGGGGTCCTGTAGCATTGTCTCGATCTAACTATCTCGGGAAGGTAGAACTGCACCGCACCTCCTGAGGGGTCGAGGGCCGTTCCGTCTGTTGGGGGTGGTCGTTCGACAACCATGACAACACTCTCTACGTAGCGTTGAAGGGGACTGGGCTCTTCCAAGTGAGAAGGGGAGGGGCGCATCCCTACTGGTTTCAACTAATGGATGGATGCTTTTACAACGTTGAGCCGACGGGTGTCACCGATTGAACATCACACCCGGGGCGGAGGGAAGATGCGCGCGTACGTCTGGGGAATGGGGCCCGTGGGCCGACCAACAAGACCCGTCGCGCCGGGAGTTGGCTCATTCGAAAAACGGGAGCTGGGGGTCGTGCAGCTGGAAGGGGACAAAGAGGTAGTCGGGAGACTTTCCTCGTCTTTTCTGGAACTGAGGGGAGCGGTGTGCTCTAAGGGGAACTCAGAAGAGCCAGAGCTGCTACAGAGTTTAGATTGGGAGGGAAGGTTCTTGTTTTCCGCAGGAAAGTGGGGGAGACTTCTCTCTGGGGTTGCACACTTAGGAGGCGGGGGTAAAAGTTTTTCTTTTTAGGGGTCGAAAAGGGGGGGAACCTTGTGCGAAAATCTCTATCAAGGGGAAGAGTAGAAAACCTTGAGGAGGTGCAATACGTCTAGAAAGTAGGGCTTGGAATTTAAAAACAGGGGTTCGGTACGCGTTGCAGGAGGGATGGAAAACTGAGGTTTCTACTATAACGAGAAGGGCACTTCAAAAAGACGCAAAGGAAGGCCATATTGGAAAATCCCAACTACGATGGAGCCTTAGGCATAGGTCAAATTTTCGAATAAGGGAAGACAGTGTACATAAAAAAACGGCCGTCGGAGCAGGTCTCTCCATTGTGAAGAACCTACCGAACAAAGGGGTCTTCTTTCGAGACGACTTGACCGAAGGATGAAATGCGAAAGATGGCAAGAGTCATGCCCAAGCTCTTAACAATCTGGCAGATAAACATAGGTCGTAGGGTCAAGTCTGAGTTCAAGTAGGTATAGTCAATGGAAAAGGGGCTCTTGTCAGTAACCAACGGAGTAGTTCACTCCCCACTGGCTGGAGGAGATAAAAGGGTGGGGGAAGTAATCAAGAGTTTCCTTTTCTTCTGAAGGTGAAGCAACCGGGACGACCTGGTGTACTGCTGGGGAAGGGGCGTCAGGAAGGGGGTCAGGGGTTGAGAGAGGATGAGAATGACTGGAAGTACAGCACTCTCCGACATCAAGAGCAGGGGAAAAACAATTTATCTGGCGACAAGGAGGCGATAGTCCCGGAAGGGGCCCATTGGTGGGTGGGGGGGGGGGGGGGGGGGGGGGGGGGTTTTTTTGGGGGTGGGGGGGGGGGGGGGTTTTGTGGGTGGGGTGGGTGTGGGGGGGGTGGGGGGGGGGTGTGGGGGGGGGGGTGGGGGTTAGGTGGGGGGTTTTGGGGGGGGGGGGGTGGTGGGTGTTTTTGGATGTGTCTTGGGGGTTGTGGTGGTGGGGGGGGGGTGTTGTGTGGGGTGTGGGGGTTGGTTGGGGGGGGGGGGGGGGGGGGGGTTCCAAAAAATGGTATTTTGGTGGGGGGGTGTAGGGTGGGGTTGTTAGCCCCCCGGGGGGGGGGGGGGGGGGGGTGTGGGGGGGGGGGGGGGTGTTGGGGGTTGGGGGGGGGGGGGGGTTGGGGTTTTTGGGGTTGGGGGTGGGTGGTGGGTGTTTTGTGTTGGGGGGGGGGGGGGGGTGTTGTGGGGTGGTTGTTGTTGGAAAAAGTGGGCCAAAAAACAAAACTACGGGACTTTGTGCAGGACCGCGGTTATCAGGGAGTGGTTCTCATTTGGTTTAATCGACTCTACTTCCCGATCTTCAGGTTCAGAAAAAGGGGACGAATCTTTCAGGGGAAGGTCAGAGCTTACTGGCCCTTTTGGGGGTGGGGGGGGGGGGGGGGGTGGGGTGGTTTGGTGTGTTGCCTCTTTAAACTTAAAGGGAATCAGGGGGAGTCTTAAGAGATCAAGGAGAAGAAAAGATGTCGCTGATCAAAGACCCGAGCTTCCTTTTCCTACCACCAGTGGTCCGGAGGGGAAAAGACTGCACAAATGGTCGAGCGTTGAGAGAGGGGCAAACATCGTGGAAGGGAGGGGGAGATAAGGGCAGGGCGTGTCGGAGGGGTCGGCAGACATTTTTCGCTGAGAAGGGGGGGGGGAACGTAAGGGGACTCCAATGGGCTTCTGGAAGGGCCCGGCCGGGGCAAGCGGTAAGGGCTGGAAGCGGAGGATAGGTTTACTCTGGGGACAAAGAAAAAGGGAGCGTCTCCTGGGGGACTTCTCTCAAAGTTCATCGCCACACGCTCACAAGAAGAAGGAAAGGTACTAGAGGACCGAGGGGGGGTGGGGTCTCACTTCTTTTTTTTCCTAGGGGGTGTAGAGGAATCGGGAGGACTTGCGTTGAGCAACCTTCTCTGGACCGAGGAGAGGAAAAAGTCAAGCATCCGGGGGGGGGGAACTGAGGTAGGAATTACCGCAAAAAAAAGACCACCACTCTTCTGAAGGGACGCGATCGCTAAAACGAGCCGCCGGCAAGCGAGAGCGGAGAGTGCAAGCGGAATTTCGGGGGTGCGCGACTCAGGGGGGACGCGGAAAAATGTATAGGGGTTTAGCAGAGGAAAGCTGGCAATGGGGTAGTCGGCGTACCGTTTCTCTGCGAAACAACTCGCAAGAGAAAAAAGGAGTGCCCTCTTCACAACGATACGAAAGGAAGTACAAACTTCTCCAGCTACAACCTTATTCAGGCGTTTTCTTGTGCAATAAGAGACACGGGGTGTGGAAGAGAGGAGGGAGAAGGTTCGCGAGACGGAGGGGGGGAAAAGGCGTTTGTCATACATCTCCATCACTTTCTTTGAAAGAGTCACCTATCATAGAGAGGAAAAAAAAAAAAGTAATGTTCATCCAGTAAACTGGCAAGGAAAGAAGAAGAAGTTGGTTTTTCCTCGTCTGAAAGAACGCCTCGAGTAGGGAGGGGAAGGGAGAAAGATCTAGCCACCTCTTGCTTATTTCTTCTCCTTCCAATGATTCACATATCTGAACAACGCTCGTGCCGAAAAAAGGGGGGGGAAGGAGGGTCACATCTGGAGCGGTCGGCGTGCGCAAGGTGGGCACGGTGGCCTACTCTTTCGGGGGTCGTCATTGGACGCAGGAAGGAAAAATGGTTTCCAGGAGAACGCATAACTGGACAGGTGCTGGAAGCCTGAGCAGTCAGATAGCTTAGGAAGGAGGGAACGTTCTAACAGCTTCTTCAGGCCTGGTGCGCCATCTTAGCGCGGTCTTTGCAAACATCATATATTAAAGGGGGGGGGGGGAGGAGAAGCGGGTTTAAGTGGAGGGAAAAAAGTATTTGGGTGATCGCAAAGCAAAAGCAGTCTTCCGCGCAGTCCTCGACAAGCAATCTCGTGTCTCTGGTAGCAAGGTCTAATACCGCTCCGCTAGTTCCGGCGATGGCATGCGAGGGGGGAGGAGGAGAAAAAAGAGGAAAGATCCGGATCAGTAACTGTTCCCGTCCCCCAGGGGTCTCTGAAAGCAAATCTGGCGATTAAAAACGACGGTGGTTACATCTAAAATCTCAACTATCATAGTCGCCATCTTTTCTCGGACGAGGGGGGGGAAGGGAGGAACGAAGGTTCAACTCCAAATGCAATCTTGCAACATAGACATCCAGTCTTAGCAACGGACGACCGCTCGCCATAGGCAAGGAATCGCAACTCTGAACTTACCTGTAGAAAAAGAAAAAACCCATTTAAGTCTGAAGCAGGAAGGGAAGCAGGGGAGAGGGAGATTCTGGAGGAAATACCACGAAGAGGGAAGAAAGAGTATCAAAAAAAAAAAGTCAGATCCACTTACACAGAGATAAAAGACAGAAATGGGATTGGGACGAGCGGGGGAAGAAATTGGGAAAGCATTACCGGTTATACTTAACATACATTCTGGAGATAAGAGGAAGATGTTCTTTAGAAGGGGCTCTATCTTTCTTACGCAGCAGCATTCTATGGACTTGTAAAAAGAAAAGCGAAGATTACTATAACGGTGGGAAAGCGTAGAAGTATAAGGGTGACTTCAGTATCGGTTAATTCCAGGTAAAACTGCCGAGGAGGCAACGCCGTCCGTATTATGCTCAGAGTCTTTCCCCTTAAACTCAGTCGATTCGAGGCGCATGTTAATAGATCCTCTTTAGCCAGGTCCGGTATTTCCGGGGACACGCCAATAGCATTCGTAGCGGCCAGTGGAGGAAAAGATAGGCCAATCCATCACCATTTATCTGATGCAGATCAGACCTAAAAACCACGTCCGTCAGTATAGCGGGAAAACTTGGTGGTGGGGAAATTATTCTATTCCGGTGCTCCGCTAGATTGAAAGTCCTAAACTATCTTCTTATCTCGTACTTGATGCAGTGGTGTCGCAGGAAGAAACTGGACGTTGGGGAAATGAGCTTCCTTCGAGTGGGGGGGGTGGGGAAGGGGTGCTTACCTCTTTCTCTACTACATCGGGGGGGGAGAAGTCGGAAGGACGGATCTTTTCATATCGAGTGGGTCACCTCATCTGTTTCATGTTCTTTGGCGATGGTGGTGGGGGAGGGACAAGCAGGAATACCGTGAGACCGAAAAAGGATCTCTTATCTCGAGCTTGAGTAAAAAAAAAAAAGGTTCAAGCGAGGACCTGGGAAAGAGTCTTTCTCAGCTCTTTCTTATTGCCGAATGTCTGGGGAGCAATGTTTTCACCCTTACGACGCATCGGTCCACATCTTCGAAGGAAAAGCGGCCACCTAGCCCTCGGGGGGGGTAAAACCTCTTGAACGATGCGAGGGTTGATTTCCCAATGGAGAGGGGAGTTTGCACCGCCTACCTTTAGTGCAGACATCATACTTAAAAAAAAAAAAAAAAACAAAAAAAAAGCGGCGATACCTAGGGGGGGGAGGACACTAAAAACACTACTAACTACAACAACTCCCGAAAAAAAAAAAACGAAAAAAAAAAAAAAAAAAAAAAAAAAGAGAAAACAAAAAAAAAAAAAAAAAATACACCCACGACAAGAAGAAAAAATAACTACAAAATCACGGGTGGAGCACCGTCGAGCTTCTTATAACTTTCACCCAAACAACTTATGCGGAAGAACATTAAGCCATCAACTAACCGCGAACTGAACTCGATCGACAACCCCGGATCGAGACCGGGGACAAGCCTAAGAGTTCGGATTAACATCCCTAATATCCACAAATCTCCAAAACCTGCTCGACCTATGGTTTCATCTGGGAGATGTTGGGGTTGTATGATATCTAGTGGGGTAAGTCTCAACTTCTCCTCTTCTAAAACAAACAGTACCCGGTGGAGTTAGGGGTACAGTCTTTCGGGAGAGAAAAGAAGAGATCTCTAGCAATTTGGCACAGAACAGAGAGAAAGAGAAGATCTTCATAACTGTGTTCTTTGCCGAGCTCTTTCTGTCTTCTCACTGGTCAACTTTTAGCCATCTCAGGTAGGCTCAGGGGGGAACCGTTCAATCATGTTTGTCGTTGTGTCTCAATCATTACAACTGAAAGCGAGAGACTCGGATTTACCGAAGAGACCTGGGTGGGGGGTGGGGCAGGGGGGAATCTTTCAGACCTTATCAGCTTTAACTTTTTTCCTCGTGGTGAAGGTATAAACGACATCATCCATGAGTGAGGAAATCTTTTCCCTGATACCGGTGCGCTGGTGAATTGTTCCATCACATCTACTCTCAAGACCTCCTTCAGAGGAGTTCTATACAATATCGAGAATACATTTAACCGTCTCTTAACCATCGCACGCGGCGGGAAATCGTTTTTGAGCAGAAAAGGAAAGGTCCTTCTCGACCGCGTCGGAATTCCGCGTGACCGTCCTGGTCTGAAAGGAGGTATATATACAAGCGCACATTTTTAACAATAGATTTCCGAGCAGCGCTACTTTAACTTATTAACATCATTTCCAAAAACTCTTATATCCCATCCTCTTCTCTCTAGGTCGACATATTATCAGAGCTATCTAGTAAGAACTTTTGGAGGAGGTAAAGTAGCTTACCCAAAACTTCCTCGGAGGGTCCACGCAGATGCCGGGCAAAAGTATTGGGAATCAGAGAACTCTTATTTCAGCCACTTGGACATCAGATGTCGAAAATACGGGCCCTACGTCTAACAATCTCCTAATCCATCTTCTTTTTTGCACACATGAAGGGTGGAGCGGTACGATGCGCCTATAAAACGGGGTAAGTTGAGATAAAAAGGGAGGAGCGCCCCTTCTATGTGAGCCTCAGGGTTTTGCCCACCGAGCACAGGTAGACAGAGAAATTTACTGGGGGTGCAAAAAAAAGTTTCTAAAAAACTCGGGGGGGGGGGGGGGTGTTGTGGGGGGTTTGTTACGGGCTGTACGGCGGCAAAGGTTGGGGTCAAGAGTCGAAGATCATGGTCGGAGAAATGGTCAGGTTCCGTGGGGAGCAGGTGTACTGAGGGTGCTAGTGGTTCTTGCCATAGTATGTTTCATTGTCTCGAGGGGGGGAAAAGAAGGGGTGCCGATAGCACTTTTATAACATGGTTCAGGTGGCGGAGGCGGCCGTCAGACGAGGACTATGCTGATTATGTTCGCAGGGGCAGGCGGTCTATCGAGAGATAACCTTATGATCTTTGCTCTTTCTACTCGGTCTTCGTGTTCTCTTACTTAGTAGTGTGGCCCAACATTTGCTGGGAGTATCTGGCGACAGCAACACGTCGCAGGTCTTCGAGTCAGAGCCTGGATTCGACCGACCCCTATGAGCGATCTGAATGGTTCTTTAACCCCGTTTTAAAAGACGGGATGATCATCCCTTTCATATTTTCGGGACCTCTGAGAAGATCGCTTCATCTTATAGTAAAACTCCGCCCTTCCTTCGACGGTTTAGGGTTCCCGATCCAGTCATCGGAACAAATGTTTAGGAGAAAGGATATACTCCACAGTTTTATCAAAACAATGACTCCATTCCTTCGTCCTTATATCGAGAAAAGCATTTTCCTCGCTCCTCTTCCTGAAAAGTCAAAAGAGCGAGGAAATGGTTCCCAAAGGGGTGATTGATATATAAAGTTCGTTTAGACGACCCTCACCGAACTGCGACGCAAGGAACCGTTAGTAGGGTTGGGTGGGGTCAAGGTTCGCTCGACTTCGCACTTCAACTCTTCCGCTTACGAATCTCTAGAAAACCAAAAAGGAAGTTGTTACCAGAGAGAGTGTCGCAGCCGGGTGAGGTCTGTAGTGCAGCCTTCCCGGGGGCGCGGTCGAGAAGTCTGTTACATGCTCCAGGGCGCCGCGACCCCGATCTAAGAGGAGGAGCCGCAGAGGAAAGGGGAATATGCGTACGAAAAACTTCCGGCAGGTGGGGGGGGGGTTTCCAACAGCACGATAAAGACTGCGATTCATTCAATTACGAACGACGGGGAGATCTAGCGGCGAGGGGGGAGACAACCGAACTGGTGAAAAGGCGAATGAATCGAGATTCTGGCCGAGTGAGGCCGAGGCGGAGAACTAGGGATGAGAACGCCACCAGACAACCAGGTTCCAGGGCTCAAGGAAGGCAGAGAAGCCCGGAGTCGCCAAAAAAAAAAACCGGAGTTTCAGTCAGTCGGTCGCCGCAAAGAAGCAATAGGACGGTTCATCGACAAAGAATTCTTGTCGAGAGTGGGGGGCCTGCGCGGGGGGCTAGATCGCGAAAAAAAAGACCTACGCGCAGGGGAAAAACTCTGACTCCGCTCATTTACTCGGGCATTCTCCCTTACTCTTAGCCGGGCATGGGGAGGAGATGGTCCAGCTTCTCGGCACCAGGCTCCGTTCCCTGTTCCTCCTTGTTTCGCTTGGCTGATCCGGAGGCTTCTAGGGAAGAAAGTGAGCATTGAAGCGGAGTCTCAAACGTCTTACGGCTGTCTCGTAAGAGAAAAAAATCCCTCTTCTTATTCTTAATCAAACATACGGAGTAATGGGTCAGCTATCATCGGGTCTAATCGGCTTGACCTAGCCGTTTCCAAGGTGAATTGCTCTAAGGGGTGGGTTTAGGGGGTGTCCAAGGGAAATAATGGACCATATGGGCCCTAGTTCGAGATCCACGCCCGAACCACACCGGGTGTGGGAGTGGAAGGGAAGGTCTTGTCCGCTGTCGTTTTCCGTTAGCAGTGTTGAAAAATCTGGCTACTACAGGGTTAGAAAAGCAGAACAATGGGTGGATAATTATTTTATAATTCTTGCTTTCAGTAAGGTACAGGTTTCGAAGTGCAGGGGGGGTGTTGGGGGTGGGGGGGAGCCGACGAAGAAAAGGGTGGAGAGTGAACGACGCACGAAAAGGTGGTCCTTCGGCTAGCGGGGGGTTTTAAGAGGAACATCGAGACGACGAGAGGGGGGTTCAAGGGACGCCTTTCAAAAAAACGTAATATATGTGTCTGCTTTTTCTCGGGGCTTGGTCTTTGTCTATGGAGGGTGCTTTTCCACGCAACTCTTGAACCTATGCTGGCCAGCGCGGAGGAGACGCGGATCATAAGGGGGAGGAGTTTCGGGGACGGTATACTCAAGATTTCTATCAGAGGTTCCGAGTCTCGGGGTTGCTCTCCCTATTGGCTATTTCTTATTGTCATTAGACCGGTCGCTAGGTTTGCTGATTAAAATTGATCGGTATGCTAATCCTTAAAGAGGGATCGGAACAAAAATTCCTGGGACGCTAATGTCGGGCGGGGAGGAGGGAACACGAGGGGGGGAGGAGAACTGGGATCTTCTCCTCGTACTATCCTCCCTGTTTCGTGTTCTGTGCTCTAGCTAGCAGGGACTATCTTCTTTAATTTGAAGAGGATAACTCCACGATGAGAAGGGACAGTGAGGAGAAGGAAGGCATTACGTTCTCTTTTCCCTTGGTTGGCAGCGCGAGAAGCCGAGCGTTATAAAAAAAGAAAAGGGTTCTGGGGCTCAGTATGATTCCGCCTCAGTCTCCCGTGGGACTAGTACCGTGTGCGTCTACGACTTCAGATTTCTCTTCGAAACAAAAACGAAAAAAAACAACAAGGTGCAAACGGAGCTGGAAGCGTGGGGATGTGGTGCGTCAGGGGCGTACCTTTCCCGATGGCGTCTCCTCTCCTGCTCTCCCCGTCTATCCCTTGGCGAAATCTTTTTCTTTCTCTCGCTTTGAGTGAGGAGGGAAAAGGTCGGGAGGCTGCAGTGAGGTCGCCTGTTCTTTTCAAGAGAGTGCAGTCCCACAGGGGACATCAACAAAGAGAAAGCTCAAATTATTGTACGGACAGCGACTATGGGCGTTGGGGTCTGTCGTCGTTCCTTTGGGAAGGAAACTTCGTCGCGTCGGTCGGTCACTTAAAAAACAATCAGGAAGTCCGTTTTCGACCATGCAGAAAGGTGTCGGCCTGTTTTTTTTGGTTGTTTGTGTTCGGGGTCTAAAAGGTGGTGTCACGGCTATCGACGGGTGTATCATCACTACTGGCATCAAGTAAAAAAAAAGCTCCACAAATAGGAAGGAACTATTCGGAAGATGAGAACTGATCTATAGTGCTTCCGTTAAGCTAGGTTCTTACTTCAGGCCCCACTTACATAGAGTAGGCAGAAAGAGGACTGGGGATGGGGTATGGTGGGGTGGGCGTGCGAGAAGGGGCACACATGAGGAAGGATGTCAATGTGGTTCTTCCGCAGCGTCAGCGCGGATATCAGTTCCCCTCGCGCAAGGCTTTGGAAAAATGGGAAGATCGGCAAACAGGGAACTTCGTCGGTGCTGCGGGGCGTGAGCAGAGGAGTAGGACTGGGGATACAACTGGGGGGTCTCTAGAGAGGGTCACGTCGAAGGACTAGGTCCGAGAGGGGGTAAGGATAAAAGGCAATAAGCATTTGGTTCAATTCTCTGAGGTGAGGAGCAGGGAGCGGGGCGGTATTGGGTTTTGGAACGCAAATTAGTCTTCATGAGAAACTTTCTTTTCGGAAGGAAAGAGATTATCTCCGGGGGGGGATATGGAAAGGAAGAAATCGGGGAGAGTAACGGACTGCTTAAAAAGAATCATCACGAGGAGATGAGCATCTATCTTGCTCAGGACAATTAACCTTGTTGCGCGGATGACCTTTCAAGGCAAACACTCCATTTCTTCGGCCTGGGGGGAAGATAGTTAAGCAGTACTAGCGTCCTGCCGACGGCCTGTTCGATAGGAGACCGAACGGGTGTTGTTTGTGATTGCACTCCTGGTTTAACTGTATCGCGGGAGGTCGGCCGGGAGTTAGATCTTGGGAAAAGGGGGGCGGGGGACACAGTCTTGGGACTTAACCTGCAAAAAGGGGGGGTTGAGAGAGGCGAGGTGACGACTGATCTCGAGACCTTAGCGCCGTCAGGGGGGACTTTCCGGGCTGAACTTTTTTTCAGACCGGTTGATGAAGAAACTCCGATGGGTCAGGAGACACTCGAGGTCCGAGTGGCCTTGCAGGAAGAACGGGGACTTTTCCTTGAGAAGTTCGTGTTTAAGTGGGGTAGTGATAGGGGACAGAGGCCGGAATGTTCGTGAAACAACGTCAATACAAGAAAAATCCCCCTTCTCTCAAGGAAAAAGATGCATAAAGCGGGACTAGTGAAGAAATTGTACCGATTAACGTGCAAATAGGAGGGGGCCGCTGTAGTAGCTGACTTTTAGCGTTCTACGAAACGATTTCTTTCAAATCTGAAAAGATGCAAGGGGGTCGTATGAAAGAAGAACGACCCAGGGCTCTGGCTCAAATCGACAGGGAGGACGCACCGGGAGTGAAAAGACAATCTAAAAAAGAACTCAGAGTACCGGAGGAAGAGTTAGACCGCTACTAGGGGGGCTGCGTTGCGGGACGTCAAACCGAAAAAAAAGGGGGGTTCGGATGGGATCTGGACCGGACAAGACGGTGCGGGGGTGAACGCGGCCGGAGTCTCCTACTTCACGCTGGATTCAGTGGGGTTCGGAAAGTTCTTCCCCGACATAATAGAGCAACTGCAAAATCTTCATAGTCGAAAAGAGAGAGTAGGTCGGTGATTCGACTCCCAGTGGGCAGTTAGGGGGGCTTCGGCTACGTGGACCCGAGGAAAGGCGGGTCAATCCCGGGGCTCACAGGGGCTGATATTATGGTGTCCAAACATCTATCAGTTCTGTTTAAGAAGATTTTGCGTATAAAACCCGGCAGGACATCAGGTGTAAAGGGAGCGCCAGATTTTCTAAGGGGTACGCGAGGAGTTGGACGTAGTGAAAGGGGACCTTCACATCCTTATGGGGGTGGGGGGGGGTGGGGGGGGGGGGGGGGGGGGGGTCGCTAGGGAGGTTGAGAAAGACCGTACTGCGCGGGGGGGGGCCAGATCCGAAAGCATATTCATCTGAAAGTCTGGGGAGGCGGAGAAGGGCACTCGACAGAAGCGTCGCAAGAAACAGCTTGGTGCAGCTAGAGAAGATGGTTCCCCTTCCCTCGGAAAGGTGCTTAAGTTTATGACGAGATTCAATAGGTTTGTATGGTAATTCATTTTTGACCGTTTGAATCGCATCAAAAAAATGCTGGCTTCCCTTTGCAAAAAACATACCAGCGCAGGCCAGAGAAAGGAAAAGAGGTGTAAAATAGTCGAGATTCGAGGAGAAAATTCAAACAACTCTCAGCGGATGGTGCTGTGAGGAGAACAGCTGGTCTATTATCAAACTAGGTTATCTAGGACGGCAGACTGTCGTAGGTCCTCTTCTTACCGGGGGGATTACTAAAATGGTGGGGGAAGACGAAGTTGGAGAGGAGTCCATTGGGGGATTTCTCATCTCTCTAAGGTTACTGCAAAAGGTAAAAGCTAAGACTCTTGCATTTGGTGTATTTGAGCAAAAAGCAACTACTCTCTCTGTCTTTCGAGTCAACGGACTGGACCTTTAGACTCCCCCTATCAAGGAGGAAGTCGATCGTAGAAAAAGGCACTATGGACCTGAAAGGATGCTATAGCACGGAGGTCACCGAAATCCCTAGAACTGAGTGACACGCAGAAAAAACGCCCTGATGGATAAGTTTTTCAGAGGGTTATTCGTACTGAACACCGGCTTTGGAAGTGTTTCTTTAAAAATAACGAGCTGATGATCAGACTAGAGTTCTTCTTCACTTCATCATTCAGGAGGGCAAAGAAACTCTTTGAAGGTTTCTGTCAACTATGGAATCACTCCAGGCGATCAGGAAAAAAAGCCTCTTTGAAACTTGTAGAACATCTAGGAATCTCCTCAAATATTCTTTCACCACATAAGAAAGAGACGTGTAACGAGAGCACTCGGGAGAAGCACGAACATCGATCGGGCGCGCATCCTGGGTTCGCGAGTTCCGGACGGGGGGACGACACTTTCTTATGTCCGGAAAATCCCAGGGACGGGAAAGTAGGGGAAAAGGAATAAGGGACGCCGGCCGCGGCTCGGGAGCTCCCAAAAGTTCGTGATTCGTGAAACGCGGTGACGAAAGCCCCTTGCTCTCTCCGTATTGCAGGGGACGCTGCTTTTTTTTGGAGCAGAGAAGAAAGTGGGTCAGGGAAAAACAAAAAATTGGGGGGGAGGGGAGCAAGCCAGTGATGTTCGCGTAACTCACTATAGAGTTTGAAAGCTGCGGGGGACGGTTCTGTCGGGGTTCTGACGCTTGAAGGTGAAAAAAAGGGCCTCAGGCGAAGGTTCATAAGAGGAAAAGACTAAAAGAAATACTTGCCTGAAAAGGGTTCTTCCGGGAGGCTGTTGAGCGTTGCACTTACCGAGAAGGGCAGTAATAAGAGTCTACAGGGTTAACAAGACACCTAGGAGGTGCATCACTCTTGAAGGTGAGAACGGGCGCGCGATATTCATCAAGGACTTGCGCGGGGGGGGGGTGTGGAAAAGGATCGCCTGGAGGATATAAAGGATGCTACGGCCAGTAACGAAGATGAGGAAAATACCAAGAATTAGCATCTTCTTGTTACAAGAGTCTTTAACGGTTTCTTTGTTTGGAAAGGTACCTGGGGGAAGGGACTCAGGAGAAAGGGTGGGGGGAAGCAGAGAATCGCGAGTCTTAAAGCAAGTGCACAACCAAAAACGAAAAAGCCATCCTTCGCATATAGTACTCCACATAAAAAAAAATGTCAGTGAAAAAAATTCGGCGAGAGATAGAAAGTTTTCTGGACAATCGAACTGAAAGGAAGGCCGCACCACAGCATCACCAACAACTTCATGAGAGAGAGGATTCAAAAAGAGGACGGCTCTAAACTCCTCGATGGGGAGGCCCGCACCGGGAGGATACCTGTCTCCCTTCGTGCAACAGACAAAACGTCCTAAGGACGTTTCTTAGGAGAGGCTGCTGGCGAAAGACAAAGAGAACCACGGCAGGTCAAAACTCCCCCCGAGGCATGTAGGGACTCAGTCGACCGACCACGAGGGGCCCGTTTTTCTTGGGGCTCTGGGGGGGGGGATTCTTGTTGGTATCGAGTGCCGAGTTGCGTACATTGTCCTTCTCACTCCCATTGAAATTTATTCAAAGTAGCAAAAAGGGCCTCCTTTTGCACTCTGCGGGGGGGGGGGGAGGGAAGCCGGCCGGAGATATAAAGCTCTTTCTTCTCTCTGCTGTGGTGACGTTCAAGCACTTTTTTTCGTTGCTCTTCGCTACGACACGGGGGATAAGGGCAGTAAATGGAAGAAGAACGACTTATGGGAATAAGAGTGTCTCAGACGCAGAGAATCATCTAGAGATTGGCATTAGAATTTAAGGGCCGGGAAGGTGCAAAAAAGCCCTTTACCGCTTGGGAAAGGGGACTAAAGGGGTTTTTTGAAGACTGGGAGGTAACACAGCCTTCCATAATATGGGCCTTCTCTCCGGAAAGGGGGGGGGACAAATTCTTGGGATATCTCCTTCGTTCTAAGAGAAACCTGAGGGAGAAGGGGGGGAGCGACTGTCTTGAGATAGAAGGGGGGGGACACTTGTGGCAAGAAAACCAAACCTCGCGAATTCGACTAAAGGACAACGGGACCTAAAAGGCGTTTCAAATCGCAGACACCGACGGGTTATTATCGGAGCACGGAAAAAGAAAACAATGTTATCTCCTACAAAAAGGAAGGGCCAGGTGGAAGAGGGGATGGCGAACGCCAATGTTCCTCCAGATACCATTTCTCCAACTAGGATGTGCCGAATGTCCGAATGTATCGCGAAGGGAGACTATAAACACTTTTACAACGGAGTGCCCCCCATTAAAAAGGGGGAACAAAGGAGGGGGGGGGGAAAAGTGGGGGGGAGACCGACTCAAAAGCGGGGGGGGGGGGGGGGGGGGGGGGGGGGGGGGGGGGGGGGGGGGGGGGGGGGTGGGGGGGGGGGGGTGGGTGGGTGCTTTGGCACCGAATCGTGGTGTGAAAATTACTAGCAGGGTAATTGAGTAAAATTCGGTCCTTCGACGAGAGACTGTTGAGGACCCGGTTGTACTTGTGGAGTGGTTGTCCTTCCCGTCTTGCCTAGAGAGGAAACTGGATGGTCATAAAGGAAACTTGACACGCTTGGACCTTTCGTATCGGAAGCAACTGGGAGGGGAGTCAATCGTCAGATGGACGTCGGAAGGTTGTGTTTCACGGGTCAGAGGGGGTGATCCCTTCTTCTATAGGGAGAAGAAGGAAACCTACGTCCGGCGAGCGGCGAGGCGGTCTCCTTCGTGGAACCTGAACTCGACGCTCCCCGGGGGAAAGCGTAAAGAAAGAACAGCCCTCGTCCAGAAAAGATCTAGGGGGGAATCACGAACGGCCCGTGGGCTCGTTCAGGTTTAGGCTAGGGCGAGCAGACCAGGAAGGAAAGCGAACTGAGCTGGAGACGCTTGCCAGTTAAAAGGGGGGATCAGGAACCCGCGAAAATCTAAAGACAGGAGGGTCATGGAGACGCATCCCGAGCGCCAGTGAAAGTTAAAAAACTAACTTTTCACCAACGACGCTAGCTCCGGACGCGGCAGGGGTCCCTTTGCCTGGAGGCAGAGGTCGGGTAGGAAAAACCGGTTAAGGGGGTCCAAGGAAAAACGATGCTCTTCTGCGGCGGGACCAAAGGAAAAGAGACATTCCACCCGAGGGAAGGGTTCATCTTGGGAAGCGACGAGGGAAAAGAGCCGTGAAT
>Ga0179593_1521217_pt1 | contig 16088 bp, 15 predicted proteins | sample CZODoug2_1_08_16_FD_185931 | JGI IMG/M metagenome (GOLD analysis project Ga0179593, IMG submission 185931) | Vadose zone soil fungal communities from Angelo Coast Range Reserve, California, USA - CZODoug2_1_08_16fungal (PacBio error correction) | ecosystem: Environmental > Terrestrial > Soil >...
TGTCGGGGGAGAGGGGGGAAAAGAGGTGATTATGTCCTCGCGGACGGTGTCGTGACGGCCTCGGGAAAGAGAGGGAAAAGAGTTATCTCCACGAGGGGAGAAAGAAACCCTCGTAATTTTCGGGGGGGAAAAGAGGAAGTTCCACATCTAGAAAAGAAGGGCGTACCACTCCCTCTAAAAATCGTTCCCCTACGCTCCAGATGTGTGACCCTCAAGCCACACTCCGGAAAGTGAAAAAGGATAAAGAAAGTCCCTATAGCAATACAAAAAAAGGATGTGCCACCCTCGCAAAAAAAAAAAGTTGCCAAAAAAACAAAGAAAAAGGCAAGTATTCTCCAGGGGAAGCCCAGAAAGCCAATCGAAAGTGAATCTCCAGGACGCCCCTCCATAAAGGGAAGATCTACTTTTTATTCTTTAAAGTTGTTTTAGTAGAGATAAGAGGACTTCTTCTCAGAAATGTGAAAAGGGAGGAGTGGTCCGTAACCACAGAGTACGACTGTTCTACTCGTGCCAGGGAGAGAACGTCGTTCTTTTTTTCGAGATGGGGGAAAGACAGGACGTGAATTCTGGGCGAAGGAAAAATCCTCTAAGAGGGGAGGGGGGACGAGCGCCACGTCCAAAAAAAAAGGCCGCGCTAACGCCGCCGAGCCCAGAAAAAAAAACAGCGTTGGTCGAAAAAAGAGACGGCGGCGAGAGCGCCGAGGCCAGGCGGAAGAGCTTCATAATGGGCGCTGCGCGAAAGAAAAAGAAGGAAAGGCGAAGCTTGCGGTAGAAGAAAAGGGGAGGAGATCTATCGCCGGAAAAAGGGGTCCGAGTCCAGGGAAGTCTATCTCGGGGGTCAAAAAAAAATGAAAAGAAGCTTTCGTCGCGCGAAAATCAGCCAGCTTGCGCGGAGGGAAAAGAGGCGATGAAAGGAAATCGCGTAATGCGACAGAAAAAAACGTGGTGTTGAACAAAGAAGCCCGCGCGCGCAAGGGTTGGAGAAAAGGAGACCCCTGCCAAGCGAGAGAAACCAGATCGTCGCGCCCCAGACGGGCGTGGGGGAAAGGGCTTCGCGGGGGGGATCCTGCGGAAAAAGGGGTCGCGCCAAGGTGTTGGGGGAACGGGAAAAGAAAAAGGAGACCCAGGTCGAACCGGAAAAAAAAAACACTTCAGCTTCGAAAAGGGCGTCGCTGATCGCACCATAGAGAGCCAGAAATAAGGACGTCAGCGCTTCACACAGCCCACAACGCCGAAAAAAGGACCAGCGCCTTCCGGTGCGCAATAAAGGAGTCGTTTCCCGAGGGGGTCGAGAAAGGATGAGTCTCGACCTCAAAGACACCCACTACCATGGCTCGGCTCAAAATGAAATAAAAAACGGCCTTTGGCCCGAAACGGCAACAAGTGGCACGCGCTGGGAAGGAAGAGGGGGGGGAGCTCTGCTCGAGGCTCGAACCAGCATCGTCAAAGACAAATGCAGGCGTCGCCTCGCTAACCCTGAGGGGGGAAAAAGCTACGGCATCCAACCGTGGAAAGGCGTGGCTGGCATGAGAGGAAAGAACTGCGGGAGTACAAAGGAAAACGTCGCGTCGGTTGCGGGAAGACAATGGCCCTCTGTTGGAAATGCGCAAAAGGGAGGGGGGAGGAGAGCCAAGCCGCAGGCGAGAAACTTCCCCAAGGAGGAGCCAGCCCAAAGAGAAAACTCATCCACCCGGAAAGAGGGGAAAGAGTCACCACATCGCTGGCGCTGGAGGAGAAGGCGGCACTTCGCCATCTCGCGAAAAAAAAGAGCAAAATAGAGATGGCGACGAGAAGGATGAGAAGTACCAGCTCCATCCGATTTTGGGACGAAAGGGACGATTTCAAGGGCCGTAGAAAAGGGGGGCTGCTCCTCCTTTGAATGTCTCGAAGAGAAAAAAGACCGTGGCGATCAGGCCGAATCAGGGTGAAAAAAAAAAAGAGATCCCAGCAGAGACACGCCGCACATCAAAACGAGGACAGCGGATAAGACTAAGGAAGCTGCGAGGGGAGGGGAAGGCCCATCCACGGGACGCGCAAGATGATCACGTGCCGTAAGCTAAAAAAGAAGAGGCTGCACAGGAGGAAAGGCATCTGTGGGCACTGCCACGGAAGAGGGATCTCTAGTAAGCGGGGGGGAAAGAAAGCCATCGCCTGATGGAAAAAGCTCCACGAACACGTAAAAGAGCCCGTTATGGTTCCGGAGCCCCGAAAGGTGGCGACTTAGTTCAGGCCCTGCCGCAGCAGGAAGAGGGCAAAACGCCGCGAGGGGGATTCTCCGGGGGAAAAGGAGAGGTACTACCGGCGAGGCGTTGTCCGGCGGAAAAAAGGCGCGAGCCGGTAGCCAGGGAACCAGGTGACGCCCGGGAAGGAGTCGAAAGAGGTGCTGGCCGACGCTCATGGGAGGGGGGAAAGTGAAGTTGCCCGGTGACCCACACCGAAGGTGCGCTACCGGCTGAAACGGAGGAGAACCCTCGACACCAGAGGCGAAGGGGAAGGGCTGCGACGGAGACTGGGTTTACTAGAGCTGGAAGAGAGCGCGGCCTGGAGCTCAAAAATTTCTGCGATTCGCCTTGCAGAAGAGGAAAAAACCCACTTCCGGATCGAAAGGGGGGAGAAGGCGCGCTGGCCTCAAAGAAAAGGAGGTTCTGGACAAAAAAATCAAAAAGGGAGGGGGGGCTTGAGGGGGAGGCGTCGTCCGTCTCCCGACGCAGTTTAGGATAGGGTGTTGTCGGAAGAGCTGTCGGAGCCGGAGAGAGTGGCTGTGCGGAAAGAAAGACCGCTGCTCTCTCGACGACTTCGGAAAAAAAAAAAATTTCGTCCTCGGCAAAGGAATTTTCTCAAAAAACGCTGCCGCAAAAGAAAAGCTTACCTTTCTGAGAAAAAAATAGGCTAAGAAGAGCGTCATAAGACGATCTCTTTGGGAGGAGGGGAGCCCCCTCGTTTCGATCGAAAAATCGCTTTCCTGCTTCGGAGGGGCGCGGCGGCCTCTGCCTAGGGCTCCTCCTCGCGAACGGAGCTCTGGGGGGAGGAAACGCCTTCCCCTACTGAAAGTTCGTCACTCGGACACCGCCGTACGTCGAATCCAAGGGGGGGACAAGAAAGGTCTCCTTCGAAAATGTTCGCTTCGGCGTCTCGCTCAAAGGACTCCGCTAGTACAAGAGCCGGCAGTCAGGCAAAAAAAAGGGACACTCTCAAAAAGCGGCGTCTTCTTCCAAAGAGGGGGGGCCTCTTATAGGATTCACGATTCCTCCTCCGTTGGTCTCAAGGGAACGGTTGCCATACTGAGCCTTCTAAATTGTTGGGGGAAGGGGGAGAAAAGTATTTTTGGCGTAGGGGAAAATACTCGAATTCGATTGGGTCATGGAGAGGCTGTTATCGAAGGGGGGGGCGGTCAAGGGACGCAGCAGATCGGGACGAGGTTTTGGAGCGGGAAAAGGCTCGGTCAGGAAAAAAGAGAGAAGGGCTGCGCGCGACGAAAGCCCGGGCTGAACAATACAACCATCCCGGACGGCAAAAAAGGGGGAGCGGCGTCGAAAAGATCGGTCAAGAGAGCAAGAAGAAAAAACCTGGCTATAAAAAAAAAAAAAAAAATCACAGCACAGACTGTGCGAGTCGCATAGATAGAAAAAGGAGAGAGATGCTACTCTACAGGAAAAAGAAAAGAGGTGATGAGGTAAAAAAGAGCCGGTGTCGGGCGGCTCGGACGGGAATGACCTTAGACGTAATCTAGACCAGGTCAGGCTTGTGGGGTAGATGTCCGTCTGTCAACAAATTACGGAACCCGCGCCCAAGAGAAGACTCGAAAGGGGGACTCCTCGCTCGTCACAAGAAGCCACTACTCGCATACTTCGGGGAAAAAAAAAAAGGAAGGATCCTGCCCGCGTGCAAAAAAAGCCAGGCCCGAGACAATTAACACCAATAAAAAATAATATGCAACTACCAGGGGAACAAAACAAGTAAGGGGGGGGGGGGGAAACATTTCTTCTCAATAAGCCCATTTCCGTCTGAACTCTTGAAAGAGGAAAGAAGACTCCACTCGAAAAAGAAAGGCCGCCTGACGAAGCTCCGTGTTTGGGAGTCAGGGGGGGGAAGGAGGTCGGCGCTCCTGGCCTCGGCAGAAACGCTGTTGGGATGAGGGGAAAAAGGAGGCTACTTCACGGTGAAGGAAAGGAGGGAGGGGTGCCGGAAAGAAAGGAGTGAATTCAGCGGACCTAGGAATCGTCCTCCCCAGAAAGAAAATCTCTCTCAAAAGGAGGGCAGGCGCTCTAACGAACAAGGCCACTCGGGGGACAGGAAAAGCCAACTCTTTTTCGAAAACGCGATCTTCTATCGCATAAGAGAATCTCTGACACACGTCCTCCTTTTCGGGGAGAGAGACATCGCCGCGCCGATTCGAAGCTGCGAGAGTCGCTCTCGCATGAAGATAAATAGGCTCCCCGAAAAGTTGTCGGGCTTCTACGCAAGCGACAACACCGAGAAACCAGAAGGAAGGCTTCGCGCGGAAAAAAACTCAGCCCACTTCTCGCGGCACGGGAGGAGCCTCTGCCAGCGGGAGGAAGCAGGGGAAAAAGGAGGAAGTGGTGGTGAACAGGAAAGGGCCGCGCGCGCTCAGTGGGAGAAGAAGGGCCAATGCTGGCAAGCTCTCGGAAAACCCAGAGGCGCGCCCGCGGACAAAAGCGTCGTCGCGTGGGACACAAGCGCTGTGGACAAGGTCGAGAAGGGGGGAAAAGGGTGGGGTCCCTTGCAACTTCAGTAGAAAAGGGAAATGCCGTCGGCCATCCACGCCAAAGGTAAGAGAAGAAAAGCGGAGACTTAGCTTAAAAAAAAAAAAAAAAGGAGGAAACGGGCTTCTCGCTTCACAACCACAAGAAAGAGGCAACTACAATCCAGCGCCTTCCGGAAAAAAACATCGCTGCTGGGTAAAAGGGGGGACGCTTCGGCCTGGGAAGGAACTCACCGTCTACACCCAACCTAGCATTAAAGGCCATACCTGGCTCGACAAGGGACCGATCGTGATCGTCAAATTGAGGGGGAGGTAGCTGTTAGGGATGCTCGAGAGGGAGTCAACGTGGCGATGGAAACGGAGGAGAGAGGCTCGACCCTTTCCAGGCGAGAGCTACTGCATCGCCAACGTGAGCAGCAGGGGGCTGCAGAAAAAAGAAAGAAAGTCGTCTTCTCCGCAAAAAAGAGGGTGCTGTGCGGCGTGTAGAAGAAACAAAGGGGGGTGAATCGCGCCGCTAAGGAGGAGACTGCTCGCCAAGGCGTCAGGCAAAGAAGAAAAAGGAGAGCCACCCACCGCGCAGCATGATGCAGGAAATAGCCGGCCCTGAAAAAGAAAGAAGGGTCACCAACATTCGGCTGGGCGAGGGGGAGAAACCTGCCCCGTCCTTCATCGTCGAAAGAAACAACGTATTTTCGAAAAGAAGAAAGAGAGGTGATGAAGAAGATAAAAGAAAGAAAAGTGGTACCCGCCAGCTTCGTGCCAATGGGGAAGAGAAATAATTCAGGGAAAGAAGAAGGGGGGAAAAGGTCTCTAAACTATTAGAAAAAAAAAGCCGCCGCCGGTTATCCCCCGAAAGAAAGAATCACCCGCAGTCAAAGAAAGAAACGACTCTACTTTTAAAGCAAGGAAAAAAAGTGCCTTTTCTGCGAAGCAGAATGACAAAAGAAGAGAATGCCGAGCTCTACACCCAAAAATTGCGGACATTTGTAGAAAAGTCTGGGGAGAAAGATTAAGGGGCATCTCCCCTTTTACGATGATATCCGACAGCTCTCCCAGCGAGAAAGGGGAGGATGATCCACTTGTTCACGGAATCTGTTCCCAAAACCCCGGATGGGGCATGATCCTGCTCCATGGAGTCTACGGTGAAGACTAAAGCCCTTCCGGCATCGACGGTCAACGAAGAAACTTCATAGAGAAAAGGGGGGTGCCCGATTCGTGGAGAACCGTGAAGCTCTAAGCAGGTTCCCACATATATTTGGAAGCTCATTTCGACGTCCGACTCTGATTGGGAGAGGAAAGAGGCTACCTGGTCTCCTTAAGGGGCACAAAGGGGGAAAAAGGAGACCGGCTGAACCCGGGGGAAAACCCGCGAAAAACGCGCCCTTTCTAGACACAAGAAATCTTGGGGTGACGAGGAAGGGGGGAAGTCTAGCGCGCCTGAAAAGGCGCGCGCTCGCCTCGGGGGGGGGGGGAAAGGTCCCTGTTCCCACCCACTTAGGCGCTTCTCCGCTCTGAAGAAAAAGAAGGAGGGCCTCTGTCATATGGCTAGGCGGCCGCGCGCAAGAGGTTTGCCTCGAAGTAGAAAAAAGCCTTAATTTTGTACCAAAAGAGACTCGACGCGAAAGTCCAGGAAAAAAAAGATCTGGCGGTTTCGGTCGCGATCGGAGAAAGGCGCTAGCGACTACTCGGAAACTTCGCCTCGGCGAAGAACGCTCTCATCCCCCTGCCCCGGCTTCCGCTGCGGCAAGAGAATATGCTAAAGTCTCTCTCAAAAAGATCGCTTTTTTCTTGAGGGGGATTTCTACGAAAGGGGAACTCCGTCTGCGGAGAAAAAAGGCCCTTCTGTACGTGGACCGCCGCGGGTGAGGGGGGGTACACCCTATGAAAAGCTCCCTAGGGGGAAAGAGGAACAGTCCTTCTCGCGCTACTCTGAAGAACCCTCCGTACTTGCTCAAAAGAGAAAGAAAAAAGGGGAGCCGTCGACCTGCGCGTTAAGGGCGGAACCCAGAACGCGATTACACCAGTACGCGAGCCGAGGCAAGGAAAGGAGGGACGTCAGGCGCTGAAAGAGGGGCTCGAGGATTAGGATTCACGGGGGGAAAATTCAAAACATGGAAATAGAGAAGGAAAGAAGGATTCTTCTGACCGGAAGAAGTGCTCTTCTGGGGGGCTAAGAGGCCGGGGAGGATTGGGTCTTTTATGAAGGGAAGGGGAATGCGGTTGGCACGCGGGAGACAGGGCGCGGGGGAGTCAAAAGGAGGACTAGTTGTTGCGCGTGACGAAAAAGGATATGCCGTGCTGGAAAGGCAGTCTGGACCGAACCAAGAAAAAGGAGGGGCCCGGCCAAGCTGAAAAGGGGGGCCAGATCCTCTAGGGGAGGCAGAGTCGAGTCCGAACAGAGGGAAGAGGGGGACCTCATAAAAAGAGGTGAACAGAGAGCTCCAGCTTTGAGAGTAGAAGGAAAAGGAGGAGGGGAAAATATATAGAAAAAACTCCGGGGAAAAGGAGGTCACCGATGTGATGAGGGGAAAAGGGTGTAGGCGCTCTACGAGGCGCTAGTATCTAAAACAAAAAAAGGAGAAAAAAAGTTCATTCTTGGAAAAAAAATGGTCCGTCTTGTTCACGCCCGAAGAATATCGCCGCGCAGCAAGAAATAATCCGACTCGGAAAAAAAAGCGAGCTCACGCGGGGAAACGCAGAGCGCTGCGTCAACTGAAGAAAAAAGGAAACCTTTCTCCTGCAGAAAGGGAGACCTCAATGACCAGAACATTAACCAAATAGAGGGACAAACCCCACAAAAAACCCCCCCCCCGAGAGATACCAGTTGCCAAAACAATGGGGCCGAAGACGTCCCCAATAAGGGAAGATTCCCGCGCCCTCCTTGAATCCTCCGAAAAAAAAGGCCTCTCCGAAGTGACGCAGAGAAAGTGGGATTCTGTCTTTGGGCGGCGTCTACTCGAGAAAGGGGGAAAGCGGCCGTGGCGCGGGAAAGGGACGCCCATTTCGACGCGAAGGGCGCTGACGCGGGGGGAAAAAGGTCCGCTTCGCCGAATCAGGGAAGGCGGCAGAAGCTTCCTCGGGCGAGAGACCCAACTTCCATAAGGCCAGAGACTCGACGACGGGAGGAAAGCGGGAAAAAGGGAACCACCTCGGGGAAAAAAGACCACGCTATCGGCGAGCGGGGGATCTCCTATTACTCGAGGCCCTTTAAAGAACTCGCCGGGCTCGAGGCGAAGCGGAACGAGTCTTCGATCGTGCAGAAAAAAAAAAAGCAACCGCAATTGTTCGAAGGAACAGTCGAGCTCGACAACAACTACACTGGGGGAAGAAAAGACGACGCTCTCTCAAAAAAAGACGCGCGCCGCTTCGCGAAGGTCAGCCGAGGCCACGAAATGAAAGAAGCTACGAAGGGGCGAAGGCGAATGCCGCGCGCGAGGGAAAAGAAGGCCTCGTCTCTCCCGGGGAGAAAAGAAAGAGAGAACCCATCAAAGGACGGCGTGGGCTCTAACTTCGTCGTCAGAAGAAAGATGGTTCCGCTTGGAGCCGAAAGGGGAGGGGAAACCAAGTTTGTTAAAAGAAGCAAAGGAACCCGTCGCGCTCTTCTCCAAAAAAAAAGGAAAGGAGGACTCCTCAAAAAAGAAACTGAGCGGCACCATCTCTATCCCGTAACAGCTGACCGTCCTCGCATGGGACGCCGTCTACAACGCAGGAAACTACAGCCAATGGAAAAAGGTTCTCACCAAAGGGGAGAGGGCCTCTTTTTGGAAAAGGGACAATGACGTCGCCTCACCGTCGACACCAACGAGCCAAATACCGGAAAAAAAAAAAGGGGGAAATATCTTTAATCGGAAAAAAGGGAGGTCCCCGCTGTCGCGCTGCTACGAGATAAAAAGGGAGAGCCACAGATGCAGGCTGCGCGCGAGGGAGTAAGGAGATCTGGTGTTTCGTAGGGAGACAAACAGTGAATCATTTGCCGCTGTCGGAGACTTCGTCAAGAAGCGGAGACTGAAAAAAAAAGGCAAAGGAGCGTCTTTTCTGTTCGGCGGGGAAAGATGATCGCGCGCTTGCTGCAGGCCGCAAAAAAAAGGGCAGGCGATCCTCTGAGAAGAGAAAAGAAGAAGCTTCGCGCGATCGTCATCAGAAGAAAAAAGGGGCGGGTACATCGTCACCAACATCGGCGTGGAGATCATCAACCTGCACCGCTGCCTAGGGAGAAGAGACCACAACACGAGGGGGGAACGAAAGGCCGACGGGAATGTTGAAAAGAAATCCAGCTCCATCAGAGGGTGGGGGAGGACAAAAGGAGGCCCTCTTTCATTTCCGAAAGACAAAAAAGAGGAGCGGTGGGGCTCTCCTCCTGGGAAGGTCTAGGGGAGAAAGGGGTCGAGCAGGCCGGAAAGCGGGGCCCCTGCAGCAAAAAAAAAGCAGGCAGTTGGTCCGAAAATAAGAGACGGTGAAGCCGACCACAAGAAGAAAAAGGAAAAAGGGAAATGCCCATCCACGCCGAAAGGGAGAGCCACGGGGCGATTCCGTAGCTCGACAGACGCGACATTGGCGAACGAGCGAAAAGAGGAAGGTGACGATGCTGTTTTCGATGAAAAAAAGCGAGCCATCGAGACCGCAAAGAGTTGTTTCGAAGGAAAACGTCCTTCGCGGGAGGGAAAAAAGCAAATGGCTAGTGGGTGGTCGACGGAAGGATCATGCCCTTCCGCAGGGGAGACCGGGGGACAACTCCTCGAGGTGTCGCACACGACCTTGGTTTTTGCAAGGGGCGTCTGCAGGAAGAGGGACGAGCCGGTCGCGCCCGGAGCACGCTCAAGAAGTCCCGTAAGGACGAAGAAAGAGGGGCGGGCCATGTCCTACGCGAAATGGAAGGGTGCCCAGTTACCACACCGGCGCAAAAGGGAAAGGGGCCTTCCCTCTTATACCATCTGAAAAAGACCCGGCGCTTCTATATCCACAAGGAATCTTGGGGGGATCCGATCGCGCCTGCGGCTCAGAAAAGGAGAGATCGCGGCCGAGACTGCGCCATGCCTGAAAAAAAAACGTCTCCTGGAGAAAAAAGGAAAGAGATGGCCTCGTGCGATCTCCCCTACTAAGCGCGCATCTGGGCTGATTTTCAAGAGGGACTACAATCCTTATTTTGGAAGCCTCGTGTTTTCCGCGCTCAAACTTTGTTAGAAAAGGGGGGAAGATCACATCTTGCTGTTTCGGTAGGAAAAAAAGGCCGGAGAGAAAAACGACTCGGGTCCCGAAGGGGGCCCCCCCCCCACAGGGAAATGTTAAAAAGGAGGAAAAACCCGTCCGCCCCCGGCGGAACGCAAAGAGGCCCAGAGAAGAAAGATCTCGTTTGTTCTGGGGGGAAACCCAGCGGGTCGTCTTAGGAGGACCTTTCCTCGAGAAAGGAGCGGGGCCCTGCCTTCTGACAGAAAAGACATCGCCTAACAGAAAGGGGGGCGAGTACTATGGAGGGAATCGCCCGCCGAGATCGTCGTCGACGAGGAAAAATCCGACGGTTCGCGAGAAAAAAAGAGGGCGCCGTCGACCTGGCGGAAGCCCACGAAAAAAAAGAAAGCTCCGGCCAGAGGGGAGGCCGAGACGACAGACAGGGGGAGGGCTTCAGTCGAGGGGAAAGAGGCTTTGTCTCGAGGGCAGTAGGGCGGAAAAGGGAGGAAGGAACCTCTACTGGCGGGGAAAAATGAGGCGTGCTTCGAAAAAAGGGGGAAGGGGAGAGTTTTTTTTTCTTAGGTTGGCAAAGGGAATTTTCCCGGCGGGGTAATGAAAAAAAAATTCTGCGGGGGGGGAAGAAGGAAGCGAGCACTTCGTGGAAAAGGTTGGTTGAGGCGCGTTCGTCGATGCCGGGGAAGGGGGAAAGGAATCGTGCGTTAACAAAAAAAAGAAAAAAAAGAAACCGGGGTCGCGGCGGCGAAAAAGACTCGTAAAGAAAAAAGAAAAAACAAAAGATGAACTCATCACCGAAAATCGGTGAACGAGATGGCCCAGCTGGGGAAAAAAAAAAAAACGGAGAGGGAGAAAAGCGAGAGATGCGACGCCACAGCGGGAGGTCCTCGCGTCGGCCGGTGGGAGGGGAAGACTCTTGACCGAGCGGAGAGAAAAAAGGGACAGGCCGGGGCCGGCCAGCGTCCGGAGATTGTTCGACAAAAATAGTCGACTCTCATCCAGAAAGACGCGAACGGAAGCTCCTCGACGGAAAAGCGAAAAGAAGCTCTGGAAGGACCTTGAAAGGGGAAAGAACGCGTTGCACCCGCATTACGAAAGTCCCTGCCTTAGTACAATTAAAAAAAGAGAAAAAGAGCCACAAATAATAGCAACTACAGACCAAAAAGGGGGGGGGGGAAAAAAGTCAGTCGCATTTAGAGTGGCAGGGACGGACGCCGCTCCAAAGAAAAGAAGTCACTCCCCACACAAAAAAAAAGAAGGCATCTCCAAATGGTGAGCTTTCCGTGGATCGGAGGACTTCCTGAAAAAAACCGCGGCGTGGGCAGAAAAGACGACTACCGAAAAAAGGAGAACACTGGAAAAAAAATAGCCGCACTTCGTCTGGATCGATGTGGCCGAGGGTCTGTTCTTCGGAAAAAGATGTCCTAATCTATATTCTCGGCAAAAAGGGAAGTCTCGGGAGAAAAAAAAAGAAGCAAGACGCCGATTCCTCCTACTCCAAAGGGAAAAAATACCATCTAAGGAGGAAGAGGGATCTATCGAAGAGAGAAAAAATGCGCAGCTCTTCAGCAGTCCTTGCACAGCGAAGGGGAAGCTTCTCTCTTCCTGAGTGAAAAAGAGAAGGCGAACGCTCTAGAGTAACAAAGGTTCAGACGGAGGAAAAAGGAAAAAAGAGGACAACACCTATACCGGTAAAGGGGAGGAGCGAAACGAACTCGCGCCCAAAAAAAAAAAGATTCGCATAAAGTCGGCGAGATCGAAAAAGGAAAAAAGTCCTAACAATATCCTCTACTGAGAAGGGGTGTGACCCAGTCCTGGCGAAGGAAAGGACCCCAAAGAAAACCCCCCCGAAAAGGGGGGGGAGAAGAGGCATGCCTCTCTCGACCTGCAGTGAGTAACACCCATAAAAAAAAGGGGTCTCTGAAGCTCTTCGGTCGGAGGGAAAAAGGAGGGGAGAAGGGTCTCTCAGCTTTTCGCGCAAGAACTTCAAGGAGACCCAGTCAGGGAAAAGGAAAAAACCCCTTCATGCTTCGAGAAGACGCTTCGAAAACACATCTATAAAAGTACTATTCTCTACCGGAAGAATCGTAACGCTCCTAAACGCCTCTGGCAATAGAAAAAGAAGAAGACGGTTCTCATCCACATCGAGAGAGAGGGGGCCAGAGCTTGGCGTCCGGGGGCCAATGCACCGTCGACACCCAAAAACTAGAAGGAATTGCTCCATACCTGGCAGAAAAAAAATACAGATCGTGAGAGGCAACAATTGGCTCATCGCTTGGGGCAGAATGCTCATAGAAGCGACCCATAAGAGGAAAAATGCAACATATGCAGGATGTCGCATGGCGAATGTGTGAGGAAGAGGGGAAAAGTTAACTTTCCGCTGTCGGCGAGGCGGCAAGAAGCGCAAAAAGAGGGGGAATCACCTTCTCGTCGTTTCTTTGGAGGAAAAAAGGGGGGGAGCGCTCTCTTTCGGAAAGGAAAACGGCGCTGCCTTCCTCGAGGCGCATCCTCTTCGAGACCTTAAAAAAAAGGAGGCAAGTCCGTCCTTCGCGCGATCGTCATCGAAAGGACATCGGCCCGACGTCTGGTCGGGGGACATAGAAGAGGAGGGGCATCCAACCTCCGTAAAGAAAAAGAAAAAAAACAAACCTGAGGTACTTAAAAATAGAGCGATGGCCGAAAAAGAAGCATGGTTGATGAAGAAGAAAAAAAAAAGGGGTTTGACGGATTTACCCTCCCAAGAAAAAGAGGAGGGCAAACGCCGCCGAGAAAGGGCCTGCGCGGTGGCTAAAGAAAGGAAAAGAAAAAGGAGCGCCGGAAAAAAGAAATTCATCATCGCTCGCTATCACAAAAAGAGAAAAAAAGGCAAGCACCGACGGAACGGAAACGAAGTAGCGCTTCTCCCTCGAGAAGGAGGAAAGAAATGATCACGGGGAAGTCCGTAGCTGGGACAAAGCTCTAAGAAAAAAAGAAGCCCTGCCTCTTTTTGGCAGCGCCACGGAGGATGAATCGCGAGAAAAAACGAGCCGCCAGCGCGAAAGGGGGTGCCTCAGGGCCCACGGCCGGAAAAAAGTATGTCATATCCTGCGAAAAAAGAGAAAGTGAGGTAGACGCTCATGCCGACACGACAAAAAGGGGGGAAAAGGGGAAAAAGGCAAAGGGCAGTGGGACCGGACCTTGGTGGAGTTTAAAAAAAAGAGGAAGTATCGTGAATCGAAGAGCCGGGGGAAAGAGATGCCTCTCGATGGTTCAAAAAGGAGAACGTTAAGAAGGAAGTGTGGGCTGCTGTCGACTCGAGAAAAGGGGGGGGCCCTTGACCCACACCGGGAAGAAAGGGAAAGGGAGACCCGCGAGAACATCTGGAAAATTTCGAACCACGTCCTGTGTTCTCGACGATCTGGGGAAGGGGAAAAGGTCGAGCGCGGCGAGCGAAAAAAACCCTGCGCGAGCCAAGGAAAGGCGCCATGTCCTGGTTCACCAAAAAAAAACGTCGAACGTGAAACACCCCCGCGGCTCTTGTATGCGTGGGGAAGAGAAAAAAAAGAAAAAAAAAAAAAAAAAGCAAAGAAGAAGAAGAACTCTCCCGACTGGCACGCGCTCACGTCTGAGGGAGAGAGTCGTCGCGCACAAAAAAGGGAGTTTCCCGGGCCTCGGGGGGAAAAAGAGAAGAGCGAGAAAGAAAAAATCTTGTCGGTTAGAGGAGCGTCGCCTTGCGAAAAGATCCTCATCTGGCCCTCCTCGAGTCTCAACACACCTGCACGAAGGGCTTCTCAAAAATCGAAGGAAAGTGGACCAGATCGCAGTTTGTCTTAGGGGAGTCGGCGGCCTAGCGCTGAAAAGAGGGGAAAGAGCGTCCTCTGGCCGGAAAAAAGGAAAGAGAAAACGATGATCAAGTCCCCGCCAGGGAGGGTCGTCGACTCGGGACAAAAAAAAACACCGGCACGGGGGGGGGGGAAAGGGGTCGACCTTCTCTTCGGGAAAAAGAAAAAGCCCAGTACCAGTCAGAGGCCTAAAGAAAAAAAAGGAGCGTAAGAGGGGGGGGGGAGATGCCGAGAGGAGGGGGAGGAGGATTGGAAGGGGGAGGGGAGGCGTCAGACTACATGGGCGGAAAAAAAAAAAGGAGGAAAGAAAAAACTGGTTCCATAATTGCGGGGAACCTTGTTTGTGGCAACAGGGGGGGAAATTGGGCAATACTCGATTCGATTGGGGAAGGGGGGGGAAGGAAAAAAGGGGAGGGGTTGGCCACAAAGGGGGATGCGGTCAAGCAGCCTACAGGGAGAAAAAAGACTCTATTATCTCTTTCGAGGAGAGGAGTACAGGAAGATGTGAAAAAAGACGAACCAGCTACAGACTCTGGAAAAGGTCCTCTTCGGAATACCGCATAGTCAATATCGCCTCGGTCGAAAGGGGACTAGACTACGCGTATGACCGTCAGGAGGGGGGAAAGAATATGCTCAGCTTTGCTGTCTCATCTGAGAAAGGGAAAAAAAGAGGAAATTCTACTCGCACAGCTGGCGCAAAAAGGATGATGTCCCGCTCGCGGGGGGGGGGGACTCTCTACAAAAAAAGAGCGGATCGCCGCCGCGACCAGCCACGGAGTTGGGGGGGACTCCCGACTTCCTGTCAACGGAAAGAAAACCAAGAGAGCCTACTCGTACCGGGGAAAATACACTCTCACCACCCGTAGCGAAAGAGAAATTGCCTCTCGCCTCCTTCGGGAGAAAAAAAAAGAAAAATCCTTACTAAACCCGGCCCGTAGACATTAACAAGATGGAAAAAAACGCCAACCTAATACACTACAGGGAACAGAAGGAGGGAAACAGTTCGTCGGCAAAAAAAAGGAAAGCCCCCTGAGTACAAAATAAGGGAATCCTCCTCCAAAAGCCGCAGCGCCGGTGAACGCAAGGAGGTCCTTGCTCGCTCGGAAGGAAGGGGCTCGTACTTTTAGCTCGGAAAAAAAAAAAAAGCAGACTCTTCAGTGAAAGAATAGGACCTTTTCCGGCAGCGGTGTTCTAAGTCACCAAAGGGAGAAAAAGGGACTAGAGCCTCTACTAGAAAGTCCAGATTCCTATGCGCGCTAAAAAAAAGGGGAAACAGACGCACCGTGTTCGCAAAAAGAAAGTCGGCGTGGCCTCCTCTGCCAGAAAAAGAAGTACACAGCCTGTCGGTGGGAGGGGCGATAACACGCCTGGGGGAAAGAAGAAAAAAAAGGGGAGTCTCTCTCTCATGAAGGAATCAGGACAGCAACCTCAGATGAGGCGACGCCACCAAGCAGTCGAAAAAAAGTGTCCAACCTCAGAAGAAAAAGAAGACGCAGCAGACGCCAACCTCAGCCAGAGTGAAGACTTCGCAGAATTCTGGCGAAGGGGGAAGAAGCTAATTCCTACAAGAAAGAATGGTGTGAACGCATTCCCTGGCAAGAAGGAGCAGGTTCTATCTCTCAGGCAGCAGGAAAAAGGCCATCCTCTTACAAAAGGGAGAGAAAAAGGAAGGCGTTTTCTCGAAGCGCGGGGCCAGATGGTATCAAAAGGGGGGCTCATCTTTCGCGAAAGGGAAAAATGACAAGGGGACCCCAGGTAGCACGCCAGAAAAAGAAACTCCCCATTTCATGGGTTCGCGAGCTTCAAGGAAACCATCGATAGCCTCTCGGGAAAGCGAGAGCTTCACGCTCCTAAAAAGGGAATCTTTCCAACACACCAAGGGAAAGAAGGGGGCTCAATCCACATCGCGTCGTTGAAAAAAAAAGAGCACGCCGGCAATTCTCTTCGACCCAAACCTGTTCTCAGGTAGGCCAGGGAAGAAAAAGAAGGGTGTGCCCTATCGTGGAAAAAGAGAGATGGGAGGTCTCTCTTTGTGCCGATCATCGACACAAAAAGCATCGGGAAAAAAAAGATCGCTCTGCTCTACAAGAAAAAAGGGGGGAAGGGGAAGACTACGTCATCGCCACGTGAGAGGGAGGGGGGGCATGCTCTTCCAAAGCGCTAAGGAAAAGACAAGGTCGCGTCTTTTCTGTCGGCGTGTAAAAAAAAGGGAGAAGAGGGAGAGGGACTGCCGGTCTTTCACCCGGCGGCTGCCGGAGCGGACGAGACCTTCCCAAGAGGAGACCCACCAAGAGGAAAGAGGAAAGAAATCGCCCGACGCTGGGCGGGTACAGAGGGGAAAAAAAGGGAGAGGAGCTTCATCA
>Ga0179593_1278806_pt1 | contig 16087 bp, 21 predicted proteins | sample CZODoug2_1_08_16_FD_185931 | JGI IMG/M metagenome (GOLD analysis project Ga0179593, IMG submission 185931) | Vadose zone soil fungal communities from Angelo Coast Range Reserve, California, USA - CZODoug2_1_08_16fungal (PacBio error correction) | ecosystem: Environmental > Terrestrial > Soil >...
ATCGAGGATTAAACCGACCGCGAGCAATACAAGTTGGGGTACGCCTTTTTCTTGACAGGGAGGTGAAAAAGAGAAAGGTAGAAATGCTACCCCGCGTAAATGGAAGTTCTACCAGCATGCCGGAGCTTGGAGAGAAGGGCAAGGGGGGGGACATGGGGACGGGGATCGGGGGAAAAACGGGAGCTAATTTTGCCGATGGTTCGCAGTGCAGCGGAGTTTGGCAGCACGAGGGGGTGGTGAAGGAGGAGGATCTCTCCAAAGAAGAGGAAAATAAGAGCGGAAATGTAGAGGCGCGACAGAAGCAATTGAAAGGAATAAGGATGCTTGGTAAGCCTTATTCCGACGGTTGAAAAAATCCGGATACAATGAAATGGCCTGGGGGCGTCTGATGCTCTTGCTGCATTAAAGACAAATATATGTGTCATGAAAGGAAAGGGCTGTGTTAGGTGATGTTTATTAAAAACAAATCCTTTCCCTTAACTCAATGGAAGGAAAAAAAAGGGGGGCCTTCAACCTGGACTAGTCCGATAGACGATTGTCTTGTCATGTTAATGCTTCTTCTTGGGGGAAATGACAAGAAAATAAAGGAGGGGCTAGGATCGCAATCGCTGCCAAGAGCGGTGGCGACTGGGAAGGAAAGGGGGGGGGGGGGTTATTTCCTAAGCACGGGAACGAACGTTCGCTCTCCGATCGTGGCCGTCTATAACTAGAAAGAGGCCAAACGACGGCATGGGTGGGAGAGAGGAAAAGAGAGGTCTGAACGGCACGCATCGGGATTGTAAAAGAATGGCATCCAGACACCAAAGAAGGGGGGGAGCTTGCAGATCGAATAAAAGAGAGCCCTAGAAAGCAAAATCTACGAAAAAATTTCGGGAAAAAAAAAGGTAGGGAGGGCTGATTACGTGGTGAGATGGAGTACTATGGGAACTACCATGCACCCCGGCCGAGTCTTGGATCCTCTGTATTTTGAACGTAAGGAAAAGGGGGATCTTTGATGAAAAAAGGTAGGAGTGGCTCAACATCTTAGCCCGCTTAAACAAACATGGAGACATAGAAAAACAGGGCTTGTGAAAGCGGGACGAGGAAGGATCGCGTGCGCGATCTTACAAGATAGGTGTCGTTTCAAGTATTGAAAGAGGAAAGAAGGTTACCTAAAAAAAAGGTATATGGTGACCGCTTGATGGGGCAATCCCACCTGCAAGAGAGGAGGGTGAGAAATAAAAAGGGCGCCAATGCGGAGAGGGAAGAGAGGTCATAAACTTTTTCGGGGGAGACCGGGGAGGTCGAAAGGTAACCGGGTAGTGTAGAAGAGAGCATAGTGCAATGAGGGAAAATGGAGTCAGAACCTAGTTGTCGAAGACCGCGGGCTGGGAAGCGATGATTTCCGCGTTACTGAGGGGGAGAGAAGCTGATCCGGAACTTGGGGAAGGAGAGTAAATTGGCCATGGCGTAGCGTCAACGCAACGCAACAGGAAGTCAGAGAATTTCAAGAAGAGGTCACGTCCTCCCGTAAACAGCAGTTTTTGGCGGCTATCTTTCTCAGCGAGGAGAGGGATAAGGCAGCACTGGGAGAGGGAATGCTCGAATTGAAGGGAAGAAAGGGTGGGTGGACGAGGAATCGGCGAAAAAGTGTGAGACGAGAACAAAACAATTTCTCAACGCGATGGCGGGAAGGGGGGGTTCGTGTATTGGGTGAGCTTTCACACATCCGGGCGAAAAAATAAAGGTAGCAGATCGACATTCGGGAAGGAAAGTGAGGAGGGGTTGCGCGTGTAAGAGGGGAGCGGTCAACTCTTTAAAAAGATTAGGAAGAAAACTGGGAGGCAGAGGATGATTCGGCAGGGGAGTGATACTAGAACCCATTAAAGGGAAGAAGGGCCTCGGGGTAGGGAGCGGAGAACGCGGAGGGTTCCGCCAAGTGAAGATAATTAAAGGGGGTTTTTAAAGGAAGTGGAGTAGTCGAGTGGTCAGTATCAAATTGGGGCTGGAAAGGGGGGGAGTGGAAAAAAGACACCCGGAGACAGTGGCTAAAAGGAAGGCCGACCACCCAGGATTAAACTCCCGAACCGGAGTAATCCTCGATAATTTTCTGAAACGCATCGAGGGAAGAAAAAATAGGGGCAGAAAAAAAAAAGGAGCTCACGTCAGAAAAAGTAGAGCAACTGAAGAAGGAGAGGACCGCAAGTTGGCCCTTTGGGAAATCAGTATCGGGGAAAGGAAGAAGGGCTGTCGGGGATCACTGTCCTACAAGGCAGAACCTTGGCGGCCAGCGACGAAAGCACTAAGGAGCGAACCGACGGCAAACCGCCAGGGGGGACCCGCCTGGCATGCGGGAGAAACTTGTTTTCAGACGAACTAAGGGGGGGGAAGAGACCTGATAAGTAGAAGGGAAAAGCTGACCATCGGAGCAGAGACCTCGTTCCTTCGAATAATGAACTGGTGGCGGGTTCTGGCAGTGAATGAGGCGAATCATAGGTAGCACCGCTTTTAGGGCCAAAAAAAGAAAAAAGGGTACTGGGGGAAGGGAGAAAGGCTAAAAAAAGGGGGAGCGAAGAGGGGTGCCTATAAATACGCTAAAAAAAAGAAAAGGGGGAAATACCAGAATAGTTGGGGAAGGGAGAATGAGACTACAGGGGATGGGCGGCTGCTATCTCTCTCAACAAAAATATGGGTATTACATTCAAGAGACACCGAAGGGGGGAGGAAAGGATCTAACCTTAGGCTGGCTATGCAAAAATTATGGCGTCTTTAGGGGGGGGGGAACAAGCTGAGAACCGGGGGGGAGTTCGCAAAGGCGAATCGGGAAAAAGAAGAGAGGGTAACTGGGTGGGAAGTGTGTGTGAAAGCGGTGCGAATCAAAGAGATTCGCTATTCAAAGTAACTCACGAAAAGAAAACAGTCAGGAAAGGGGAAGAAAGAGGGCAGCGAGGGCAAATGGTAAGATGTTTTAGGAAAGAGAAAGAGCGGTTAAGTGGAGTTCCCGTTCTGAAAACAATCTCTACACAATGAAAAGGCTTTGGGGAGAACGGCGGTTTGATCCTCAGAGGACGAGAGGAAGGAGAGTTCCTCGCAAGGAGCAAGTGCTCAGGGTCGACAAATGAGACAGAACAAGAAATTTACAGGGGGGAAAGGGAAAGATGTGGATAGCCCTAACAAAATGCACAGGAGAGAGATTGCATCTTGGGGAGAAGACTTTTTATCTGATTTACGACGTGATGGATAGGGTCTCTTGCTTGGCTCTTGTGGGGGGAGTTTCCTTCATGCGAGGTAAGAAAAGGAAAGAGGTAAATGTTCAGGGAAAGTTTGAATGCCGTTGTGGGGGGCGAAATAAATTTATAAAGGGGGGGCATACGTATGGGAGAGCAAGGGTTTTGAAAACCATTTTGACAAAATTTCTATTATTTGAAAAGAGGGAAATGCCGTTGAGACAGGGAACAAGGATGGAACACATAATCTCGTAAAGACAGAGGACGCCGCTTCCCGACAAGCCCCGCCTACCCAAGCTGGGGTTTACGAGGAGACGCCGGAGGAAGATGCAAGCACGACAGACTGTGCTCCGACGTTAAAGGGATGCTCTATCATGCAAAAAAAAGCAGAAGACGCGGAGGAAAGAGGGGAAGGCAAATCGAGAGAAAACGGGGGGGTCGAGCGAAGAGGTAGAGGAGAAAAAAAAATAGTCAAGCAGAGAACTGTGGGTTGAAATAAGGGGGGGTGGGTAATCTGACGAAGACACTTGGAAGCCGATGTAATCTGGCTTACTGGCAGAGAAAATTGCTCGACAAGAGGACTGTAAAGCAGAGGGGGCTTACGCCGACGACGGGGGGAGGGCAACAACTGTTCTCGGGAAAGACGGAGGGAGGGGGAGGAAAATCGTCTGGGAGCACAATAATCTTATTACGGATTGGGATTTCCGGGTCATAGGACGGATCCTGCACAAGGGACGAGAAGGGATCAAGTGACAAAAAAAAGCGCTGGTTACGCCAGGGGCAACACACCTCGTCCAGAAGGGGGGGAAAAGACCCAAGCCGGAGGGAAGGGAAATGGCTAGTACCACTACCAGAGTCCGCGCCTAGCGAGTTTAAAAAGAACCGGGGGAAAAGGGGAGGCGAAGCGCATCATCACACGAAAATTTTCATTCCAGCTCATAAGAAAGAAAAAGAACTGAGGGGGGGGGAGTTACTGAGTGAAGAGCGGGAAAGGGAAATCACAATCATTCCAAGGGGGGGAAGGCCAGGAGAGCCAGGAATATAGGGAAACGGGAACTATGCCGGTAATCGGAAAAGACTAATTCTTTCACGCCGCGAAAAAGGAGGAAATAAAATCCAGCGGATTTCGAGAAAGAAGTACACGGTGGTGAATTTGAGCCCGGGAGCAGGAACAGACTTGGAAAGAAGTAAGTAATGAAGAAAGATGAGAGCTGGCAAACTCAGCATGCGAAAACGACCTACGAAGGGGGTTGAGGAGCGTAAGAGAGGAAGATCACCACGATCATAAGAGAGGTATTAATCGTTGGTGTGACATAAGGGGAGGAGATGGAGAAAGACAAGCGGGACAAGAGGAGTGATAGGAAGAAAGGAGCCAAACTGCGAGGAGTTGGTGGGGGGGGTGATAATGTTTAAAAAAAAAAGAAAGATTTAGTGAAAGCTAGAATTGCACTCGAACGCGGAAAACCGGAGGTGTCCAGTGACTTTATAGGAAGGGGATCCAGAAAGAGGAGATCGAGAGATAACGGCTTGTTAATAAAGGTGAGGGAGGAAAAAAAAGGGCGCTCTCTTGGGGACGATTGGAGAAACAAAGAAGGAGTCTGAAGGACACAAGAAGCAGACTTTGGGAAAAGGTTGAAACCCAACAAGAAAGTAGTACATTGTTAGGGGGGAAAAACTCGGGGGGGAGGAGGATAGAGTCCTTCGTGCCGAACGGGCTCGTTAAAGTCACCATCAATAAGCGTTAAATAGGACAAAGGAGGTGTGGAACATGCTCCAAGTTGAAGTAAAAAAAAGAAAAGGTCAGAGAAGTGGTAACGACGTAATAGCACATCATGTAGAGACAAGCAAGCAAGCAGGCAGGGGGCAAATTAGGGACGCATTCAGGACAAAATTGATTTTACCCGGAAAGGGAGGGGTGCTCGTAAAAAGACACATCGGCTTCTCTGAGAGAAACACATCGTGAAAAAGCAGATCGGGAAGGGGTCTCCTCGACAAAAAAGACATACTTCTAAGTGAAGGGGAGGAGCGAAGACTGCGAGAGAACCGGCAATGAATGGGGCGCTTCGGGGGTATAGTCACGCAGAAGGAGAGGACCGACCCAACCAAACCTTCCCTAAAGGCGTCAAGGAAAGGGGGATAGCGGTCTCTATAGGAAAATGGGGTCTATAGTGATCTCGACAATGAAAGAAAAAGAGAAAATATCGCGAAAGTGGAGATCGAAGTCAGCCTACCATCTGGGGATGGGGCAGGGTGGAGTAGGGAGGGGTAATAGCCCAGTTTGGTATACAACATCTCCATTAGGGAATGGAGTAGTACCCAGGCATGCGAAGAGGAAAAGAATCCTTAAAAAAACAAAAACAAGGGGGGGGGGGGGGGGGGGGGGAGGGGGGGGGGGGCGGGGCGGGGAAGGTGTGAGGTGAAGTCTTTCTGTTCTTCTCCACGAGCTTCCTTGTTAAAGGTTGTCCTTTTCCATACGAAAATGTTTCAAGACTATTTGGAAATGGGGGAGTGAATATCTAAAAGGAGGAAATTACCAACTTAGAAAAAGGCTGGATCATCCAAAGTTTGACCAGACTATCGGGAGGTTCTGATATGAGGCTCGCGGTACAACATCCGGGGAGAATGAGAGGGGGGACCTTGGCCAGTAGGAGGAAGATTGACGACTCCTATATATGGAAGAAATTGGAAAAACGATTTTTAAGTTATGTGATTGAAAGCGACAAGCGAGGCCCGAAAAAAAGCACCCACATGGAGCAGCCAGCGCCGTCAACATGTTATACGATAAGAAAAGAGTTGTCGGGTGGCAACACAATGTTACATTCTGCTCTGCGGGCCTTTCATGAATAAAGGGAGTGTCAGGTTAAATCGCTTAAGGGCGCAAATTAGTGGAAGGAAGAAGTTAGACCTCGATTAGAAAGCTAGCTCGTTATCCCTGTCAGAAAAAAAAAAAGAAGCCGAAAAGCTAGACGAAAGGGCGAACACGAGAGGAAATCTCATGCGAACGTTCTGTACACACAAGGGTTACTTGGTACGAATGGGCAGACGACTAGAGTGTGCGGCTGAAAGGATATAACTCTCTTTTCCCTAGAAAAGAGAGGAAGCCTCTAGAAGGGGAGGAAAACTCGGTAATGGGCAGGCTTGCATTGGTGTGATCAAGTCCATAAAAATGGAGAACCTGCAGACACCTTCGGGAGGGGGTTCGATTGTGAGGTGAAAACGCAGTCTCAAAGGGTTATCAGAAGTAAGAATGATGCAAGATAAGGAGAGGGGCGCCTCGGGATGCCAGAGTAACCAACCGTCGAGGACTTCGTAACTTGCACGGGAAAAGGACGTGCTGGACTGTGCAGACAGTTGAGGGATCATTAACGTTCGGTAGGGGGAGAGGGGATTCCAGCGAGGGGGTTTTCCATAGGGGGGAAAAACGGGAGGATACTCAGGGGGGGGGAAAAGCTATTAAACCGACAACGCGCGAATGCGGGGAATATACAAATGACGCCGGCTATGAGGAGACTTGGGAGGAAGACATGTTCGAAACAGTTGAGGGAGAGACGGTCAAAAGGAAATTTGTAAGGAAGAGCGCTAGGAGCATGCGGACGATGTCATTGGACGGCATAGTTTCATTCCTACCAGGAGGACTAAGAGTTTGCCGGGAGGTCGAGCTCTCTTCGGACGTAAAGGGGTAAGGGTTATCGGAACGGGGAGTCAGGGAAGTCTATAGGAAATCAACGGAAGGAGCATCAGTCTAGAGAGGTGAGAAAGCAAGGATTGCAGAAAAGAGCGAGGCCCAGCAAGCCAGGGGTTTTGTTCAATCGTCGGGCGGAAGACTAGGGGATCACTTTTAAGACAGAAGGGGAGGAGGGGAAAGTTGAAGGAGGGGACACAAGCGCGCAGGATCGGAAAGCACGAGGAACACGTTAGAAACAACGCTACGATTATCTATTGGGCTCAGAATGGTCTCTATTGGGATAAAATCGAGCAGAAGAATTCTAGATGGACAAGACGGTCGCCGAAGGGGGGGTCGAGGAAGAGAAATTTCAATACTGAAACGAAGGGAACTGAAAAGATGGTCGCATCGCTGGAGAAGGCACATTCTGGCTCTAGGGAAAAAGAGGGAGGGACTTAAGGAGGATCTGTTTTTAAGAGGAACGCCGAGTTCCGCCGGGGGAAAGGGGAAAAATATTCAAAGGGGGGTACAGGTCGAAAAGGAATTTTTAGATTTTCCTCAGGGGGAAATTTTTCTTAACAATGGTGGGGGAGGGGAGGGGGAAAAATTGAGGAAAGGAACACAGGGGAGAAACGGGAAATACCAAACCTGAATTACAGACCACGAAAAGTAAAAGTTAGTAAAAGAGGTGACTCTTCTCATTACGGCAAACAAAAAAGAGAAAAAGAACCACGAAAATCCCGTCCATATAAAAATGAGCAAAACCTGAGGGGGGCCATTTAAAGTTGGACCTTTTGGGGTTAATCAGGGAGGGACATCTTCTGACAGAAGGTGTGAGGGGGATCATCTTGGGGGGGACAAACACGCCTATGCGAACAGAGAAGATCGATATCGCCTACCTGATACTAAAACCGCCTGTGACACAGCCAAGGACTGGCATGGAAGTCGAAGCCTTGTTTACAGACAGGAAAGCTGTCAATACTCCTCTTGAAGAAGGGAGTACAAAGGGAAAAGATAGCTGTACGGAAGAGAGACTACGGACTGTTGTTTTACAGTGAATAAAAAAGAATCTAGGAAGGGAAAAGCTTTTCGCAAAAGAACCCCTGGAAAATTATCAATTGGGAAAGGAGAAGGGGATACGTAAAAAGAGGTTGGGTTCTAAAAAAAGGGAGGGCAGGTCTTTTGGGGTTAGACCAGACGGACAATTAGCGGCTGCTGAAACACTAAACGGAGAGGAAAGTATTGAGAGAGTAAACGATACTTGCTTACGGATCTTGAGAAAACCGCAAAGAAGGAGGGCGATCAAGACGGCGGTGTAGGTAGGGGGGCAAATCAGATGATACCGGGGGGGAGTTCGCATTCGCCATCTTCAGCCGAGATTGTAACCGGGGGGAATGGGTCCGAAAAGAGGGAGCAAGAAGAGAAATTCGTCTAGATTCAGGGAAGAGCAAAAAAAATTCAGGGGCAGAGAGGCCGGGTAGGGGCGAAAGATGGTCAGACTTTCTGACAGGCCTCTCACAAAGGAGGAGGAGTTCACGTGAAACTGACACACCATCTCTACGGCACTGCCCATGCTCGGGTAAAAGGAGGTTGCCTAATAGGGGACGGCGATACGGGAGGCTACGTCGCGCTCGGCCGCAGTAGGAGTCGGCAGCATGATCAAACGACAGGAGGCAAGGTACACGCTACTGATAGGGAATCACAAAGGCCAACATCGGATATACATTGCCTCCATTTTCTCTTTGTGTCTGATTTCGACTGGGTCTCGAGATGGGGGAGAAGGTGGGGGGTTGCAGGGGCACTCAGGAACAGAAAGTCTTTTCAATCCTGAGAGAGGAGAAGGAAAGGGGGAGTTTACCGGGGGGGGGGGGAAACGAAGCCCGGTTAAAGGGGATACGGGAAATCTCTCAAGGGTTTGATCAGAACGCACCATTTTTCCAGCAAGGAGGGGGTACGGGAGAAGGAAAGTAAACGGGTCAGGGGAAAACCGTGTGAAATCAGCGGAACTGACGGCGCTAGAAAAGCCGAAAAACTGGGAGGCCCCTTCTGGTTGACATGAATCCCTCGAGACGAAAAGAAAAGAGGAATAAATTTAAGGGAAGAGGCACAGGAATGCGCTAGCAAGGACAACCCAGAATCTCGCGCGACGAAGGAAGACTGATCGGAGAACTTGATTTCTTGAGACGCCAGGATGTTATGAAAATGCAAAAAAGAAAATAGAAATAGAAAAAGATCGAGGTCACACGGGTTGAAAAAAAAAGAAAAAGGGTTGGTCACGAACTGGGCTGTTTACCGCGATGACTGAAGGTGCCACCCCCAACCTAAAAAAGAAGGGAAGAGAAATTAGAGGGCGAAAAACATGTAAGCAGAAAGACTCAAAAACTGGCGGGGAAAAGCGTAGAGGTGAGGCGCTGCGGCGCAACCTAATTATGATGATAAGTGGGGGGATCCTTTGAAAATGGAGAGAGAGCCGCCAGTACACTCAGACTACCAAGGTATATCTGTAGGAAGGGAGCACATCAACCAGCCAGATCAGGAAAGCCAGCTGAGGAAAAATATTTGAGTAAACTAACACGTTCAAGAGGGTTCTCGAGATTCTCTTGTACAATAAGGTTAAAGGAGTCCGAGGAGAAAAAAGATTATGAACTGAATCCAAACCGAATAAGTACGCATTGTATGGCGACAAGGACGCAAGGGGGAGCAACATAAAGAGGGGACAATATCCTTGGTAACTGGCAGATACAAAGACCATATCGGAGGAAAATATAGCGGTAAGACGCTCAACTACTAATTAGTTCAGTCTAAACGAGCTTCACAGTAAAGCAAAAGGGACTTTCAGGAGGACGAAGTGTAGCGCGAGGGGTGTTTAATCTTTCTGGGGAGCAGAGCATGAAGAGGGGGGCCATCATAGGAAGGTAGATCAAATCTTCACGCTAAGCATGGGGGCAAAAACAGTCAGCTCCGACCTCCTAAGCAGTTCTGCAGGTCTTACTTCCAGCGGAATGACATAGCAAATCAAACGAAATAATAGATCCATCCCCTGAATTAAAGGTGGTACGCCATAAGTGGAAAAAAAAAAGACTGAGCGTGATACGCGCGGTATCGAATCAGGAATCACATTCGGCGAAGGCGTCCTGTTGACAAGACGATTGCAACGTGACGCGGCTGATCCGAGAAAGTGCCAGAGGCGCTGGCAGCAGCGATTGCGGGCGTGATCCTTAGAGAAGGAGAAATATCATTCTAACAGGCAGGCCAAGGGGATACCGTTTCGTCGGGAAAGACAAACGACTCTCTTTGGAGATTTCTGATCACTCAAAAGAAGAGCATGAAAGAAAAGAAAAAGAGTTTCAAAGTGTTAACAAAACTCAATCAGTCTATCGGAGACAGGGCAGGACTCTGGCTGTATAAATGAGTCCGGCATAGTGGCAGCGTAAATCAAAGCACAGCAGAAGAAGGGACATGTCTGGAAGCAGAAGATGCAAGAAGGATTCCCAAAGAAAGTGGGGTATCAGATGTGTGTCGCGCAAGCTGGGATTTAGCGAACATAAGAGATGGGCAATTGGAGATGAAGCAACGGAGAAAAGGAACGATGGACTTGTCCTAGGAGTGCGCTCAAAGATCAGGACAAACACAGCGGATTAAAAGCGATGCAAGCGAACCAGAGAAGGGGTAAGTCGGTTGATCGAGAAAGAAAGAAAGAACGGGGGGGAGATGACGGACTGTGCGAGCGCGCGGCCTGCGGGTAACTTAAGGCGTAGGCAGCGTGAGTGTGTATCCAGACGAGGAGAAGAACTCCGGCAAGACCGCGTAAACGGTATTCGAGGAACAACGATCGGCAACGGCTCGGGAAGATAAAACAACAAAAAGGGAGGAAGGACAATAGATATAAAGGACGAGAAGGGACGAAAAGCGAAGAGAGACGACCGTCCTTGGGCACTGGAGGTGGAATCGCCCGTAGTAGGGGGATCATAAAACAACGGTGCGCGCCTATGAAAGGGAGGAGCCAGGCATTCGCGCGCACAAAGTCTATCATACGAGGTCTGTGCGGTCATGGTAAAACGAAAAGGGGGGGCAGGGGGGTACTTGTCATGGAATTTGAGAGCCGCTGTGTTGGGGGGAAAAGGAGGTGAATAAACACAACTTTCTAAAAGGACCATCTCTGACCAGTTGAATATCTCTCACTCATTGAACGCATAATGGGGGCTTGTATCTAAATAAGAGGGGAAACAACCCTGAAGAAAAAAAACACGAGAGGACCTTGTGGGGTCAAGCTGCTCATCTGTCGAAGGCGCAACTATATGGTGTCATATTGGAACTTTTTCCGTGAGTGGGGGGGTGACACAAATCTTGACACGAGAAGAAAACGTAACGTGTCACCCTCGTCCGATAACGCGAGGGGGTCGGAAAAACAGGGGGAAACTATGCTGAGGGGAGTGGCAAAGAACTCACTTGAGGAGGGGGCGAGGGTGAAGCGCTGAGAAGGAAAGGAGGGGGATGTTGAAGGGACCGGTGTATTCAAAACTAATCCGTGTAAACCGGACTAAGTCACCTCTATCTGTTACAACCGGGTAGAGAGAAAAAACCCGAGTTTGGGCGACAGAGGAATCTCTATTTGAAGAGGAAGAATTTCGGGCCAAAGAGGGGAACACCAACAGACTAGTGGGGGAGCATATCATAAAGTCAATAACGCTCGTCCTCTCGCGGAGATATGGGGCGAACACAATAATGAGGGTCCGTTGGCTAGGGGGGGTACTCGTAAAGGATGGAAGAAAGACACAGAAACACACGGGGGGGGTAGGATGCGACTGGGGGCCCAGCGGCGGCGAACAGGGGGAGATGTATTACTATGATGAATAGGAGGGACCGAGGCAACAGGAAAACATAACCCACAGTTAATCGTATAGGAAAAGGTAAGGAGGGCTTTGACGGGCAAGCTTTCATGCAACGGAGTCGGTGTCAGCTTACGGGGGCCAGTCATATATTACTTCCTGCTATTGACCACGGTGCAAGGGGGAGAACGGACCACCAAAAGACATGCGACAGGATTCAGGCGCGAGGGATTCTCATTTTCCTAAAAAGGGTCGGGTGCCCGGGACAAAAGGAAACCGCTTTTGTACTGTAGGGCACGGCGTGACTATGGCGTGGGACGAAGCCCTATTGAAACAGGCAGAAAAGGGAAGGCGGATGGCCGTAGTGTTCCTTCTCGACAGTAACAACCTGAGAAGGGGATGAGGGAGTGGAAAATGCCGGACCAAATCTGACAGACACGTAAACCATATCAAAATAAGAAAAAGTTGGAGAAAAGAAGGTACCCTACCCAAGGAGGGTGGGGGGGCCCGCAGAAACAGTGGCGCTTCATGAGGAGAAGGGGGTGGCATCTTTATTACAGGAGCCTGGTAAAAATCTGGACCCTACTGCATGGGCGAAAAAGAGTAGAGATAGGGGACGGACCAAAAAAAGAGAGTCGAGAGATTAACCAAAACAATTCTCAACCAATAGATGTCTTCTTGAGGTCAATTTTCTTTGGGGGATGCTCAGGGGGGAGGAAAAGACCCATGGAGCTCAGAATTACAGGTCGAGGAGCGGCCGGACCTCAGGTCCACGAGGAAAGAAAGGTGGTCGGAGGAAGTACTATTTACGAAGTTGGTAGGGACCACAGATGTCGCAATGTGGGGGGAATTAAGGCAGCGACGGGGTGCCTAGTAAACCAGCAGGAGGGACTGAGGACGGAGACGTGTGGGTATTCATTGTCAGCGGCAGGTTCAGGAAGGAAATCAATGAAAGGGTTTTTTCACGAACCGGGAATTTTGCAGTTATTTCCTCGTAGAATCGGGAATTTGTGACTGGGAACAGTGCGGTTGGATAAATGTAAAAACGTGGCTAGAAGAGCAAACGGGAATAGAAAAGGAAGGAGCACACCCAATTAAAGAAAAGAAAGGGGATTCACCGAGAGGGTCGGACCAAGCATGAGGCATACGCCCAGCCCAGAACAGCAAGAGACCTAAACAGTCAATCCCGTGATAAAAGAATAGAAAAGAAGAGGCAATAGGCCGGGAAATGTGGCCTGTGTGAGGAGGAAAGAAGAGAGAAACGCAGGAGAAAAGGAGGTGGGATACATATGGTCCGACAGAAGAGGAAACTAGGAAGACAACCTCGCATATCACAGGGAGAAACCAGGTCTAAACATCTGGATAAAACTGCACCGAACTGCATGGACGTTGAAACTTGGGTAAAAAGGATAATGGGAAGAGGAAGATTGACAATGTTCGCAAATTTCCAAAGCATGGGAGGCCAAGAGGAAAGCCGCTTCGGCCCTCCTGAGGTTTTAAACGTTGTCTACGGAAGACGAATCAAGGAGGGAGCACCGTCTTGTCGAACAGAAAAGGGGAAAAACGGGAAAAGGGCAAAGCCAAGGGATCAGTTGGGTCCACTAGAACGAATGGGAAAAAGAATCCACCCTTCTTTGAAGGGGAGTCCACAGAAGTTGAAGGGGGGGATGAAGAAAAAAACAAAGGGAGAGGAAAAAAAGGGAGATATCAGCCTACGAAGGGCATTACGGGAGATAATTCAAAAGGGGGGGGGCTCATGGCAAGTCGGGGGAACGTAATTTATATGGACTAAAATTGTACCCGGGGCTTACGCCCATCAGGGGCCTAGGAAAAGTGCCAGGGTGATTTGGGTGTCCGCATAAAGAGGTTCTACGACTAGAGATGTTGAAGAAATGAATGCAACGAGAAAAAGCAACAGGCCGAGGAACGGCCGAAAGACCGCTAAACTGCGGGCGAGAAGACAACAAGTGACAGTGAGGTAGGGGAGTGGACCACAAATCTAACGTCAGGGCATTGCGGGGGATAAAGGGGGGGTGTCTATAGGAGAGGAGGGAGAGCCTAGGCTCTCCGCGCGTAGGCCAAGGTCGGCTACGCAGAAAAAAAAAGGAATTTCAGAAGAGTTCCCGCTACCTGGTATCGACAAAGAAAGAATGGACGTGCCTCCGCATGTGAATCTAGGACTTATTTAGGAGGATGGAGAAGTCGCTGAGTGTGGAGGAAGTGTAGGGCGGTCATGCTAAGTGGAGTTGCTCTAACTTCTCGCGGATTCACCGGGGAGGGGGGAGAGAGTTGGGGGGGCGAATGACCGTTCACTGACTAAGGGGGAAAATTTGCTCGCACGTGTGGGGGGCAGGGCAAATTTTCCAGACAAGTATCGGAAAAATCGAAGCTAAAGGAACTGGTGAGAAAGGAAAAAAAAGAGTATTTCCTCATACTGAAGGAAAACACAGAAGGACAACTTCCCGACACAAAGAAGACCGAAACCGGTCCTCATCGGGCGCTGGTGAAAAGGGGGAAGACAAAAAAATGAAAGCCAGGGACCATAGTATGGTGGAAAGGAGCTCTAAAGGAAATGAAAAAAACGAATGCAAAACAATCTAGAGGGCGAGACCGGGGAAGGCGACGAGAAAGGGATTTTCTTGGATGCCCAGGGGAACAAAGAGCACAAGAAAGGGAGCCAAGAGGAGCTCTTAGCGGGGGTTGGGGGGGGGGTGGAGCGTCGAAGAAAGTCCCGGCAGTTCATCGTCGATCTGGACGTCAACGGCCCATAAAGAGGGCAGGATGAACCGAGAGAAAGAGACATAATTCCGAAGGAAAGGGGAGGGATCAAACTTGGAAAAAAGCAGGCCTAATTGATGCAGAGCTGAAGGGAAGTCGAGATTATGAATGGGTGTTCTTTCACGTTAAAAGGCGTAGAGCCGAACAATACTCTCAGAAGTATAAAGGAGAAAGGGGTACAAAGGGCAAACATACAGGCACCGGGCTGCATCAAGTGACAACAGATCATGATCCGGTAAAATATTCGGAGGAAGGATAGAACCGCCGATTTGCTAACTACGCGAGTAGTGAAAGAACGGTACCTGTCATGCCCGCCAGCTGGGAGAAGACAGTATTATTAACAACTCATGAAAGAGCCGAGAAACAGAATGCTTTTTTGACGAAAAGGGAAGAGGGGGGGAGGGCCGAGAAAACGAGCATCGGGAAGAAGGTGAATGCAAAATAAAACCCGTCAATATATGGGAAACGGAACCAAGAGAACGGGTTATAGAACGCAGCTAGGCGTTACAGAACGAAAGCCCCGAATGGGGGAAGGAACCGGGCCTTTTGGACGAGAAAGAAGTCCGCAAAAATGTTGGGGAAATGCGGGGGATCCAGGGTGGCGCAAATGCAAAGGAAGCAGGGAGAACTAGTAAATTGGCACCTCTTGGGAGCTCCTGGGAAAACTCAACAGTCAGGCGCAAAAACTACCGAACGAATCGGGGGGAGGAGTCGAGGTCATCGGAGAAATCATAACGCATAACGCCATGGGACCGCGGTTGTGTTAACGCGATTTGGCGAGAACCGTATAGGAAAAAAATTATCAATCAGGGGAAAGGAAACGGCGGCTTGTCGGTGAGGCCATCGGGGGGGGGGGACACGATTGGAAGAAAGTCAGAGACGAGAAATTTCCTAGGATCGTGAGCAAAACAGCGAAGGGAGTGCGGCTGGCCCTGGCTCGGAGCAGAGAGGGCGAAGAGGCGAGGGTTCTAAGGGCGGGCGGGGGACACAGGTCGAGGTAACAGGAGACGCTCATCTTGTCAATAGGGAAAAAAAATCACAAAGGGGAACTTTTATTTGTCGGACCGACGCAAATACGGTGAAAAAACATGTGTGGGGGCCACCAGACGCGCTTCTATCGTACAGGGTTAAACGTCATGGCATCTCAACGTTTTTCCGGCAAAGTGCCGAGGAAGAAAAAAAAGGAAAAAAGGCAAGGGCGTCAAATATATAGGCTGAATCCGCCAGAATTGGCCAAAGAAGAACCTCGGGGGGAGCCTGATGTGGGCCCCAGCGGAAGTCAACAGGGAGAAGAGAGATGCGGGAGGGATATTAAAAGAAGGGCCTTCCAAAATGTTGCTCAGGCAGTCGGGGCCATCATCACGCAAGGCTGGGACACAACACGATGCGCTGAAAATCATGCAAAGAACATCACGGGCAAAACAGAAGACTGGGTAAAAGTATCCCTCAATACAAGGAAAAGGAGCACTTGACTGGTGCGGAAGGAAGAAGGCGGAGAGAACGTGTATTACGTTCCATGGTAAAGGACCTATCCTTCGCGTAAAAGCGTCCCGGAAAAGGGATTCCAAGCGTGGAGGCTAGCGGCAGCAAGCGGAAGATACGATAGGTGG
>Ga0179593_1514603_pt1 | contig 16087 bp, 24 predicted proteins | sample CZODoug2_1_08_16_FD_185931 | JGI IMG/M metagenome (GOLD analysis project Ga0179593, IMG submission 185931) | Vadose zone soil fungal communities from Angelo Coast Range Reserve, California, USA - CZODoug2_1_08_16fungal (PacBio error correction) | ecosystem: Environmental > Terrestrial > Soil >...
TGAAGAAAATTGAGGGACCTGGCGAACCAAGCATGGTCCGAAAGCACAAGGTGGTGGTAGATAGGAGTAGTGATAGAGGGGGGAAGGCGTAAAACGCCGGTAGGGCCTCAAGGGGGGCATGAGGGGACGGAGATCGGTCTTCATAAAGGTAGGTAAAAACTCAAAAATCGCTGGGAGAACGAGAAGAAGGGGAAGTTGTGGAGTGTTGGGGAAGTATCGCGGGACAAAGGACGGTTCAGAGGACAAATGAGGAAGCTACAAAAAAAGGGTTGATCTTCAAAAAGATCATGGGCAGCTTGGAAAAGGGTAAAAAGCTAGCGAATGGAGTCAACCCAGGTGGAATCGGGGGAAACCCTGATCCTTAAAACTCAGATGGCACCGTGCGTGATGTAATACTCTCAAGAAAGAACAAGGGGGGGAGGGGGGGCTCCCGGCATCGGATTCTCCTGGAAAAGGATGATGTCCGAGAGAAACCGGTTTTAAACGGCTAGGCTTGTATGTACTAGCAGATCAAACTGAAATCCAAGGCTTGGAAGCGAAGGAGAGATATCGGAAAAAGAGACGTCATCAGCACTACTGCGGCATCTGCAAACGGACGCCGAATGACTTTGACTAGCTGTGTCCAAACACATGGAGACTTAATGGTTAGGCATAAAGGGGCAAATTCACCCCTCCAGGTTCCCGGGTGAAAGGAAGGAACGAGGATTCTCTGGGGAGTCTGTTGAAGAAAAACACAAGCTTCTCAAGTATAGAAAAGGACTGAGGGAAGACTAACATAAGGAGGGGGTGTCACGTACTATCTCGGACATCCGCAAACTCGGCACCATTGGTCTGGGCAGTGGGCCGAAAAGCCTCGAATGCCATTATGAAAAAGACCGCTCAAGGAAAAGGGAAGGTGGGGAAAAACATTTAACCGTGTTCCAGAGTCAAGATCTCAAGAAGAAAAACTAGGGATAGGAAAAACGCACTCGGTAAGGGGCTACTTGCATGGGCGTGGATGCCATTCTCACTCGCAGATGTCTGAGTTGGGATGGGGAAAGAGAAAAGGGAACCGCGTGAGCAGTACGATATTTACAGCAAGGAGGTCAAAAACTTCGTGCTAGTGAACCGAAAAGGGAACTCAAACTCAGGTAACCATGGAAGGAAAGGGAAAAAAAGAAGAGAAACACTCTGAACTGGGTCACCGAAGACCTCAGAGGCGCCCGCTCAAACGTCGACGGAGAAGGGCTAAGGGGGATTCATCGCTGAGAAATCAGGTCCACACTAGGGGAAAAGTCTGGACCGGAGCTGTGACACCTTCAGTGAAGCCCTCGAGATTTACAGGAGAAAGAGAAATGCACGTCAGAGGAGGGAAAAAATTGGGGCGCTCGGTTTCCTCAAGAAAGTAGGAAAGAAAGGAACGGTAGTTTCAGATTAAGGGGGGGCATAGCAAAGGTTGGGCGATGCTGAAACCCGCTACGTACGGTGCGAATTTCAGGAACTCGTTGTTCAGGCAGACCTGAGGGTTGACTGATAGCCTGACACGTAGTAAAAGTACACTCAATCAAAGAGGAGAAGAATCGGGGGACGGAGACGACTGCAGCTTTCAGGAAGAGCAAAGAGGTTGAAAGGAAAGCGAACTACTCAGAACTCGAAAAGAATCGAAATACTGCAAGGAAAAGGGTAAACAGGGGGGGATGCCGTCAAAGACTCTAGGGGGAAGGGGATAAAGGAAGGGGCCACATAATCCGCTCTCAAGGAATTCAGGGAAAAAAAAGGGCCGGCGCAACTCCGTAAGAGGGGAAAAATAGGGGGGGGCTTTGGGCTGACCGTTGCCGTGAAGTTAAAAGAAAAGGGGGGGATTTAGGGAACGAGGGACATAGGGACGTACTGGGGAGCTGTCAGGAATCGACTTTAAAGCGCGACCAGAGCCGGGAAAGCATCTCGGGGAGGAGGAGGTATCAAAAAAAGAGCAGAACATATCAACCGCCAAGGGAATTTATACAAAGGTCAGAGAGAAGGGACGAGTTCAAATTAAGTTCCTCAGCGCCATCGCCACCGACTAGACTAGGATCGCGCTACCACCAGCTAGACTCACACAAAACGAGGGAAAAAGGAGGTAATTATTAGGGGACTGTAAAGCTCACTGATCTTCCCGGGGAAAGGTCTCCCTACAGGAGGCTCCCTCGCGGTGGCGCAGCCTTAGGAAAAATGCAGGAGGCGGGAGACGCCCTCAGGATACAAATCTAGAGAGGGAGCTGGGAAGCTTTTGGGTTGCGACCGGTTATCAAAGAGAGGAGGGGACCGGGGATCGCCCAGAGGAAGGTATCTAATCAAAAAAGCCGACGATATACGCTAGACCGAGGTCATCACAAAGGAGGCCACCACTGGTCATCAAAAAATCCAAAGTGGTCTATCGAGGGGAGAACGCCGGATGGGTTGGTAAAGAGAATATTTCCCAGGCTTAAGGTCAGAGTTCTAAAAATACTGAGGGGGGAGAGCAAATCGTGACGGCGAAGATCCGGCGAGTACTCAGGATGGTTAAGAAAGCCTGTTAAGAGGGGAAAAGGCTGGTATTGGAAGGGAGACGGGGAGAAATGAAACTAGACCAACCTCAAATTGGGGAGACTGAACAAAAGGAAGGGGGCCCTCTAACCAAAGGAAACGGGGCTAGAAGGGGTACGGGGGGGGTCGATCATGTTCGAAGAGCAACATCATATCTCTTGAAAAGTGAATGGAATGAGGAAACGTCTTCAGAGGTGGGGGCCAGAAGGAAAAAAGCAAGGGAACGTTATTAAAAAGGGGAGGAAAGAGGAAGCCTCGGTAATCGGAAAAAAACCGAGGTGTCGAAAAATAGAAGGGGAAGGCTAGAGCAGGTCACCCTAGAAGCTCTATGTTCAAAAAGGGGAAAAATACCCGGCACTTTTGGCCAAAAAAGGAGGCATCTTCGAGGAGTTTGGTCAAGATCGGTAAAATAAAGCAGAATGTCCCTCGAGGGAACTTCAGAGAAGGTCCGGGTTGAGACAGTGTTAAAAATACGAATAAAGGTTAAGGGGGGGGAACAAGGAAAGGTGTCAGGTCTGACGAAAGAAAGGGGGCGTCGGGGAAGAAGCTTTAACCCTTTCACGGAGAGAATTCGGGGTGTTTTCTGCCCGGGGCAGGAGAAAAAAGACGTAACGAAAGGCGGTGAGGATAGGATCCCATCCACAGGAGCGCCAAGAAAAGGGAAGGAGAATTCGGGAAGGTCCCTTCATTGACCATCCAGCAGAAAAAAAGCAAGTATAAAATATAGGCGGTAGACCCGAACACTATAGGGGGGGGAGTCGTAGAGTGAGATGAAGAAACTTTCAAGGGGGGCGCGAGGTACAAGGGAAAGGCGTAGGGGAGGCAGGGTAGCTGAGAGGAACTGGGGCCTGAAAAAAAAAGGTGAAAGAAAAAAGTCCCTTACTACAACCAGGGGTTTAGAGGGGGGGGGGGGGGTCAGGGGGGGGGAAGCGCGGTGATACCGAGAGATAATGACCGGGCGTCTATCTGCGGGAAGTACTGAAGTCTCAAAAGAAAAACTAAAAAGTAGGTGTGGAGGACACCTCGAAAACGGAAAGCGTACGGAAGAGAACTGGATGGAGGGCGCAAGGGGCTAAGGAACCATCATGAACGGTGTGCCGCGATAAGTTGTGACGAACGTCAGAGGTGCCAAAGACTTCTCGTAATAAGGCCTTGTCAATTGTAAGTTGGAATATCCACGGAAAGGTAACGAAGGGAAGGGAAGGGAACATTGGAGAGTTCCGAATGTGTATGCCTATAAGCTGGGGGGGAAATGCTATCAACTACAAGACCCCTCCGAAAAGGGGGCTGGGGAGACTTGGAAATCACAGAATCTCATCAAAACGGAGGAGGGATCTCTGTAGGGTATCCTGAGCGATATTAATGAAGGAAATAATTAATGTACGGGAAAGGGGGGGAGAATACGGAAAAACCTTACCAACCAAGAATGGGGGTGGACCAGATCGAAGACAGGAAGATAGAAACAGCTGCATGGAGGAGTTTCTAGAGTCAGATCGTCTGAGGGTCTTAGGGGAAGAAAGGAAGAAGGGCGGGAGCGGCACCAAAACCGTATCAATAAAAAGGGGAAAATTCTATGGGAGGAAATAAAAAAGAGTCTAGTTGGAAACAAAAAATTTAATATAAACCTAGTAGCAATACCGAGGGAAAAAGGATCCGAATTGAAACGAACCGGAAAAGGGGGAGGAGGGAGAGTCGGAGAGAGGATAAAACCTTTTGAAGCTGGGCTCAAAATGGGAAACGGTCTCCCATTTAAGGGGAAAAAGGGGTGTCGTGAATAATTAAAAAACTGCAGGAAACGTTTGAAGGGGCGTCGTCAGGGGACTCGTAATAAGGTGATCAAAAAAAAGGAGAATTTACGAAGGAGATTCATTGGAAGAGCGAAAAAAATAAAAACAAAGGAGGGGGGATGAGGAGATAGAAAATGCATCTCCTCGTCCAGACAAGCCCGATCATGCATTGGGTCTTGAATGCTCAAGGGGAGGGGCACAGGCGACTCCTTAGAAAAAGTGCGAAAGAAGGGATTTGGGGGACAGGATGCCGCAGGAGAAGGTAGCGCAGTTCGGGGGGAGAAAAATTACAAAAATCTGGGGGTTAAAGGTGTGTTCTAAGAAGTCTCGGGAAGGGAGGATGTAAGTTCGGGCCTTCGAGGAAAGGGGGGCTTTAATTTCGCCATGGTCACACGTAAACTAAAAATAAAGGACTAAGGCGCCTTGGGCCTTTGTGCTGAGACTGGGGTTGGGGCGAAGGGAAAAGCACTTCGCGGCATTCACACTTAAGAAAAAGGGGCAAACAAAAAAAACATCCTCGAAAGGGGTAATTCAAGAAAAGGCAAAAAAGCAGAAAGGAGGGGGTCCGAATTTGAGGTCCTATCGGGGGGAAATGGTGGGGGGAAAAAGATGCGGGGAAGGGGAGGGCCCAGGGGTTGAAGTAAAACTATCCGCACAGAGAGAGGGAACTTGGGGAAAAGTCTTCATCACAGAGCTACACCAATAAAAAGGGAGACTAAAACGGCAGAAGAGTGGATTCTAAGGGAGGTCGGATAGAAAAAGTTAGCGATGGTTTTCACCTGCGCGGCTTTGAAGGAAGAAAAGAAAGACGTCACATGGTAGGGGGACGTAACGAAAGAGGGGAACTAAGGGCCGGGTGAGACATCGATTACTGGAAGAGGCGCCGGGGGACTAAACTACATTGGGAAAACTTCATGAAAAAAAGAAAAAGTGCCGAAAAAAGGAAAAGACTTGGAAGTGCTAGAAAGGACGGATCGTCAGTGATTCTTAGTGGGAGGTCTAAAAGGAGATAAATGCGCAAGGATTTCTGCAGTGCGTAGAAGAGCGTAGTCCATATTATTGGGGCCGCACAAATCACCGAGGAGGACCGAATAGCCGACAAAGAAGAAAGCAGATAGCTCTAAGTTCAGAATGACGACTGTATCAGATCGCGAAAGACCGCAAAAAAAAGGGGTGTTTCGAAGGAAGGATCAAGGAGTAGAGAAGCTAAAGAGAAGGAACCTCGGAGAGACAGCAGACGCTCAAAAGGTACAGGATTTAATCGGCAAAGCGAAAAGAAGACAAAAGGACTGCGTGACTAGAAATCTCTAAGAGTGGCTGCGGGGAACCAAAGGGGTATTAGAAAATATCGGGAAAAGTAAATTGTAACTCAACTATCCTGCGCAGTGAATCTCCTCGCAATCATAAGGCGATATTTCGCAAGAGGCAAAGAAAAAGGAGGGCGGGAAACCTCACTGGACAAAGAACTGCAGCCTCGTCAAAAAGAGGTACGCCTACGAAGAAGGAGACTGACCTTCTGGACAGGGGTCACCTCAATTTTCCTTAAAGAAGATCCCTAGAAGAGGACTAGGCTGTCTTCTCTAGGTCAAAAAGTAAGGACTTGCGGGAAAACGAAAATTCACTAGGGGAAGTGAGAAATCGAGGGAGTCCTCGCGAAAAGATGCGATAGGTAACTAGGGGTACACTGGAAGCTTGAATCCAACAGGGAGTTTTGAGAGAGGGGGGACTCAAAAAAAGAAGGACATGGGGAAACGAATGAGTTCGAGAAATTTTTATAACGACATGGAATGGAGGAAAAAAAATCAATACGTTTTCTAAAGAAAGTCAAAGAGGTGACATATCAGCCGAGGTTTCGAGATAGACCCCAAAGGACACATAACACCTATAAGTCAAGCAGTGGAGGTAGTACTGGAAGGAGGGATGAATCAAGGAGCGTTTCATTTCAGGGAACGTAAGTAACTCACGAACAGACCATCCACAAGATAAAAGGCTTCAAAAAAGGAAGAGCCGGAGTTTCAGAATTCCACTGAGTATTTTCTACTAGTTCTATCAAGAAAAAACGCGAAGCACATACGAAATCTACGCGGGAAAAAAAACAAAGGCAAAGGGGGAGTCGAAATAAAAGAGTAAAGCTGGGTTATAAAAGGGGAAAGTTGAGGAATTGGAAGGGCTGCCATGGGGGAGGGGGGGAGTGCCCAAGAAGAAAATCTTAGTGAATCTAGGGGCTTCAAAGAAGAGAATATGGGAGATGGGGGGTCTCTCTAATATCTGTCACCCTCAGAGGTCTTCGAATGTAACCTCGAAACAAAAAAAGAAAGGGGGGCCAGAAAAAAAAATTGATAGAGTTTGTAAGACATGACTGGCGTCTAAAAAAGGAATCATGCAAAAAGGAAATGTCGGAACGCCAGCGCCACCGAGAGAACTAATAGTGGAGAGAACGAGTACATCTAGAGAAAAAAAAAGGATGAAGGGGGGAAGTAGCGTAGGGACGTCAGATAAAGTCTGCCCTTATCAAAGGGCGCTGGAGGGGGGGGACCGGGGAATTTCCGTTGGAAATTCGCATGGGGGGGAAAAAGAGGACTAAAAGATCTTTCCCTGGCGGAGAGACTGATCGGGGAGGGGTTGAGGGGAACACCAAGCCGCTCTGGGAAGGTGAAGGGAAAGAGACAGAAGACGACCTAGCGGACACTCTAAGGAAGGAACAAAGAGAGCACTATTAATCACTAAGCTAGGGAACACGGCACGTTAAAACAAGGAAAAGTTGCGTGGAGGAAGAGAGGGCGTGCAGCGCCGTCCCTTTAACTATTGAAAGGGATTGGGGAGAAAAAAAAAAAAAAAAAAAAGTTCGGGGAACCCACCGCGGGAGCGGGAAAGAATAAGAGAGGCTGTAGGGTGGACCTACTAAGAGAGAAAGGAATTCTGGTTAAGTCAAAGGGATCTAAAGGGATTATTGGGGCTTTCCTTCGCTAAGGAAAAACGGGTAACTACAGAGGGGAATAGCACTTAAAAATCGAGAAGATAAAAAGGGTTACCGAGGGGGGTACGAAGGGGGGGGCTCCTCAGGAAGTCATAACCACAATTCTGCAAAAGAAGGCAAATGGGAAGGGAGAATCTCACAGGATGCCGGGGGGGGGTTTAAGCAAGACGTGAAACCCTAGAGGAAGGTCCTCAGGTCAGGTTGAGAGTAAACCCCGAACAAAGTCGTTGGCGGCCAATCAAAGAAAAAAGAGAATCTCTCGAGGTCTTGGATGGGGCGAAAAAAAAAAACTACGAATCAGACTAAAGGAAAGGTAGCAACGGGAGGCCAGGAACGCCGCGATTATCAGCTCGAAGAAAACTGGGAAAAAGTTTGAAGTCAGGAAGGTTTAGGGAAAAGTCAGATGGGGTTTCTACTAGAGACTGTATAAGGAAGGGAATAGCTGTTACACGCTGGGAAAAAAGGACCGCGTTTCAACAAGAAGAAAAAAGGGGGGGGAAAAGGAAAAAACCGCTAGGGGACAAATCGGGGAGGAAGCCATCGGTAAGGGGGAGACCCCATCCACGGTCATAACTGCCAAACACGAAAACACCGAATTTGAGAAAGGGGGAAAGGTGGGCCATTGGGTAAAAGGGAACTCAGAAGAAGGGTCACGGAAGACAGACCGAAGAGTCGTCAAAGCAAGGGGACGAATCGGTGGAAAAGAGGGGGAGGAGGGAGAGAGGGGAAAAAAAAATGGAGACCCGGGATTTGAGGGAAAAGGACAACTGAAAAATGGGAGAGGGGGGAGGTGAGAAAACTGGGGCGGTCGGGATGATGCGTGTCGCCACTCCTCCTGGGGGGGATCCGAAAAAACTCTCAGACCACTGCGCTGTAAAAGAACCAAAAAAAGAAAAAAAGAAACGAACAACGACGATCAACAACACACGACATTTAGACAAGACGGTGAAGCGCGTCTTTGGCACAGAGGGCGAAGAGGGAAAAAGTGGACAAGAAATAGCATTCCGCGAAGGGGACAAAAAAGGGGGGGGGGTATATTTGCATCTCAAAAAGACTTAAAAAGTCAGCAGTCCTTTAACTGAGAGTAAAGGGAGAGTAAGTTCAAAAAAGGAGGAATCCATCAGGGGTCCGCAGGCATATTTCAATGGGAAGCCTTGAAAAGGGTGTTGCCCGTACGAGCTGGAGGTAACTTAGAGTGAAGTGCGGAGAGGAAAGGTATTTTGAAAAAATGCAAAAAGCGTGAAGGCCAAGGAACGAAAAGAAGGATCCTGGAATATAAAGTCAAAGGGGTAAAAGGAAATAAAAGAAAATCTGCCGGGGAGATGTCGAAAAGTCGGTGGAAGAATAATGCAAAGAAGGACATATATGAGTTCATAGAAGGTTAAGGAATACCCTGTTGGCACGAGGGTAACCAAAAAAGAATCACAGGCTCGAAGCGGTTACAGAGCTCGGGGGCAAAAAAAGAGATTGGAATTCAAGGTAGGAAGAAAGTCTGGGAGGGAGGATTAAATGGCACCGGATGAATAACGACCTTTCGTTCTAAGGGGAAAAAACAAGATCAAGCACAAAAGCTCAGAGGAAAAACTATATGTTGGAAAACCTGGAACATAGGAAGAATAAAACAGTTGAAATTGAGTTCTCATGAAAGGAAAAGGACGAAAACATCCTACTGATAGGAAAAAACCAATGATAAAAAGTTTAGGCTTTCACAGGTTCGCCAGACTAAAGGAAAGGGAACATTAACAACTGCAAGTGAAAAAAAAAGGCTAAATCTCGATAAGAAAAGGGGGTACCTGAAGATGGGAAAAAAGTGAACTCAAATAAAAAGCGGGGGGAAAGTGAAGGTAAGGCCTGTAGGATATTAGGCAAAAAAAAAAAAAAACCGTTATGATGATGGAAAAGAGCTATATGATAAATCGCAGAACGAAAAGTACAAGAATTCAGTCGGGGTGGAGGGGGTCCTGCTGGAAGGGAGGGGGAGAACGGCAGAAATCCTGAGCGGGTCTCCATCACTTAGGGGGAAAGTTCAGAGGTGGACTGCGCTCATTTACCTGGGCGAAACGATCCTGAAGGACTGAAAGGGGTCAGAGAGAGTAAAAAGTATGAAAATAAAAGGGTTCTCCTGGGAGGGCAAAGGGAGAAAATTGGGGAAAAAAGGGGGACTGAAAAATTCTTTCTTTCATGCAGGTTCCAAATTGGGAAGGTGGAGAAAGCTACGCGGGAAAAGGGTGTGCGGTGGATGAAAAGTCACGGAAAGAATTCTTCCGGGATTGAAAATCCGACGAGATCAATGGGAAATCGTCCAACTACTAATCCCGCCAGAACGCAATGAGTCCAAAAGGGAGGGGGGTTGGGAAGTTCCCGGGGGGAGGTAAAAAAGCAACTCGACGGAAACCAAAGGAAAAAGGCTTATAAGCTAATCTACCAAGAAGGGACTCTTGACATAATTCTTTAAAAAGAGCACTTAGGAGGTCCAATGAAGGAAGAACGTTTTTACCGGGGGCTCGGGAGTGGGAGTGAACGTCGAAGAAATCTGAAAGGAAAAAAACAAACAGGAAGTGACGATTTTACGGGGAGGACATTCAGAGCTAAAATAGAAAAGGGGCAACGAAGAGGGCAGCCATGAAAGAAGAGGGAAAGGACTAAAAAAATCGAGAAGGGTATCAGAGGAAAGGAATGCTTTGAAATACGGCCCTAACGCCCATTCCTAAACTCCAGGTTGAAATAAAACGGAAGACAGGAGGCGGGAGAAAGTGAAAAAAAAACCTGTAACCTGAGCAGAGAGGGAAAGAAATCAAAGGATAATTCATATTGGGCGCGCGTTATCTCGCGACAGAAGAAACAAAGGTGTCGAGAGTGGCTAAAAGAAGAAAGGAAAGACCGTAAAAAAAAAAAGAGATAAGACTGGGGCCTTTGGAAATAAAGAAAAACTCATAAGGGGCGGGGGGAAGGTCCCGATATGAATCCAAGGCCTGGGGACGTTCTAACGCACAGCCTGGGAAAGAAGGGGAGAATGACCATTCAAAAGGCGGGACAAAGCAAGGGGGAACGTAAAAGTTCAAGAAAAACCCAGACTCTCAGTGGATTTCAAGGAAAGAAAGGAGGGCGGCGGGAAGGAGTGGAGAAAGAGCAAAAAAGGGAAAACTTCATGGGCTGGGAAAACAAAAAGGTGAAGAGAAAGAAAGGGGAGAACCAAACTACGGTATCATTCTCGCCTTGAATAAAAAGAGCGTAAAAAAATGGCCTGAGTAGCGGACCTAGAAAAAAAAAAGATACGTGGGAAGGTCATATTAGATAGAGGAGATAATTTCAAAGGAGGGAGGAGGAGGTTAAAAATCAAAATCGACGATGGCAAAATCGGGGATTCTTGAGAAGGAAATGCAATATATTAGTAGGAAAAAAGAGGTCCGCATTTTCCAGAAAACAAGATTTTGGGAGGGACTAGGAAGAGCACCGTTCATTCTCTTGAAAAGGAAAGGTCATGTAATGTTATAACTACAAGAAAGGGAAAATCGTGCAAAAAAAATCTGAGGTGAGTTCCGCCTATAACTGGTGAAAATATCAGAAAAGGGGGGGAAGGGAATTAGGGGGAAACCCCACAGACTGGACCCTCAAGGAAAGAGGCCGGTAAAGTTGAAGGCGACATTCAAGTAGGGATGAGGGGAAGGGGCTCGGGGAGGGTCAAGGAGGAATATAAACTCAAAACTAAAAACTGCAGGAGTATCAATTAATCTGCGGGGAACGGAAAAGGAGGTCCTTCAGAAGATAAGTTTCTAAGAGAAGTGAAGATCCAAGGGATTGAAATCCATCGCCCTCTTCGAGTGACCAGGAAGAAGGAACGCTAGGGGAGAAAAATCGAAGGAAGTTAAATTACAGGGAAAGGCTGGAAAAAAAAGGACTGAGGGGGAGGTGAGTAATAGTTGCCTTCCCATTCGACGGAAGGGGGACGGGGAGGTCTCTGGGGAGCGTGAAAAAACTGGACTAGCGGCTAGGGCGCGCGACCATAAAACCTACGGCGGGGAGAGGTTTCTTTAGAAAGGGCCAACAAAAGCGATAAAGAAGGGAAAAGGAGGTGGGAGACGATGAGGGGGGAGGTCGACAATTCTAAATGCATAAATCAAAGTAAACGAAAAACGGGAGCAGGAGACTAATTGAAAGGGGGATCGACGTTCAAGGGGAAGGACATAACTCTCAACAAAGGAGGGGAGTACAAGAGGGGGAGTTGAAGGCAGCAAGGAGGAATAGGGGAAATGACGGAATGGCGACGTTCCGAAAAAGGAAGAATTCATTCGAAGCGTATACTAAAGAGCCTGAAAAAAACTAAATCTTTAACTTGCGGGAAAAACATAGATTGGGGAGGAAGGGGGTTAAAGGTCAGAAAGACTCGGAGAGGAACTATATAAGAGAAATCACGAGATAGAAGAGCTGGTCAAGGAATCTAAAAGAGAAGGGAATATTAAAGAGTCACAGAAAGGACTTCGGGACATAGGCCCCGGGTCATAAAAAAGAAGAAAGACTATTGGTCAGGGGGGATGACAGCGCCGAACTTGTTGGGGACCAATAGGGGGGGGAAAATTCGGCCGGATGCGGGAGAGAATAGCTTCAAGAAACGAGGAGGAGCCATTCGGGTTGGGTAGCAGAGAACTGAAAGATTGCTGGCGGGTCGGAGTGGAGAAAAATGAAACGATGCCTCGATAGGGAAGAAAAAAATCGAACAAGGAAAAGAGAGAGTTTGAATAAACTAAGAGGGGTAAGAGCGAAACTTCGGCACAAAAACAAAGACAAAGAGTTGGAAAAAGGGGGCGAGAAAAAAGCTTGTTGTAAAAAAGGAAAGCGGAAAAAGATTAAAAAGGAGAGGTTCCGCTTACCTTAAGGATAAAAAATGTAGGGGGGCAGGAAAACAAGGGATCGAAAAAGTGCGGAAAACAAACTATCTAAGTGAAAGTTCAAGAAAAAGAAAGCAGGGAAGGGGTCTCCCTCTTCATTTTAAGGGACTCCCGGAATGGAGAAGCTCCATTCAGAGGACTTAGCGAAGAGGGAAAATAACCTACGAAAAAAAGAAGCCGGTAACGGGAGAGGAATCTACTAAGATAAGGAGGGGCCAAGGGAAAGGGGGGCTGGAGACTTATACGTACGTACGGCAATGGACTTTCTGTCTGAAAGGTGGAGGGGGAGAGAAAAAGAGTGGTGTGGGGGTAAGAATACCGCAGATGACTACAAAAGATATAATGACCATGGGGAGGGGGAGGATCCGAAAACTTCCCTCTCCCGCATAAGTAGTTGTGTGGGGAATGTTAATTTGCCATGAGAAGTGTCAGAAGAAAGAAAAAGTGTAACATCCCTAGGAAAGAGGGATTTTAATGGAAAAACAAAGAGGGGGGGAATTTTTATTAGTGAGAACTGTAAAACTAAAGGCAATGAAAGGGCGCTTCGGGAGTCCAAAAAAGAGAAATGTAGCTTAGAAAGTAAGGGCCTATGGATGGGAGGGGTTGGAAATGAACTTGCGACAAACAAGTGGAAGGGTAAGGGATCTTGATTCTAGGGGGAAAAAAAAAAATAATTTCGAGAATAGGAAAATTCCGGACTTCTTGAGGGAACGGGATAGGCGTCACCGCACCAATATGTAAGGAAAGAAAGGACCGGAAGGAAAGGAAAAAGAACCGGGGTTGAGGCAGGAAGAGGAAAAATAATCATCGACATAAGGGGAAGGAAATTCTTCGAGTGAAGGAAAGTCAAGAAGTTTTCCCAGGGACTATTGCAATGTCTTCTACTACCTTGGGGGGGACTGGGAAACGGCCTGCGCTGAGGGAAAACGTATCAGGAGGAAGTAGACAACCAAAAAAAGGGTGATCATATAAAGAACATAGAAAAAAAACAAAAGCCAACCGGTAAAAAATCGTCAAGGGAGTATCGCAATCAGTATAATAAAAAAAGAGGCAAGGGAAAAAGTTGTGGAGATTAAAAGAAGCAATCAAGGGTGGAAGGAAGCCGGCCGAGGTGGAACTACCAAAAAGAGAAAAAAGGAGAGGAAAACAAAAAAAAAATACGGGGGGTAAGCCGGCTCTGGGGAAGTAAGAATCGCGAAACGGGAGTGAGTTGGCGATGCAAAATTGACAAGAGAGAAGGCATCGGACTAGTAAATGGGTAAAGGGTTGTAATAAGGGAACAAGACGGGGGAACGAACACAAACACGACAGCACAAATGGAAAAGGAAACGCCTGAAAAAGAGTAATATGTGAAAGTGAAAAAGGAAAAGCACAGGGAGGTGGAATGGGAAAGAACAGGGACCTGGACAAGGGGTGCATCGCGGAAACGAGAGGAAGACACACCCAATGGGCTTGTCAAAGAAGGGTGGGAGAGAGTAAAAGGGAAAGTAATTAAGCCGAGGAGTTGCAATACATCAACCTGCAGGATGGCGACACCTGGGGGAAAGGGCAGAGGGGAAAAAAAAGTTGATTTGAAAAAGAACCACGACCCTGGGGTGCAGGGAACGATGATGGGGTAATCTCCTGAAAAACCACCAAAAAATAGGGGGAAATCCATCACCGGAAGGAAGGGCCGCCAAGAAGGAAAGGGGGTCGTGACGAGAATCATTGTCCGGTCCCAGCGGATCAAAAAGGTAGCAAAAATTAAAGTCAGGGGAAATTGCGAGAGGCCTTGGGGAGAAGGGAAACCGGGGGGGCAAGCAGAAAGGGGGGGTTCCATCTCACAAATTGTTGTTGGAGAGGAGAGTAGCAATAGGGACCTGGTGGCGAAGGGGGGAAGAGCCGGGAGTTCTATTAGGGGATAAAATTGTTGCCACTGTCAAGAAGAAAATTTGGAAACTCCTGAAGGTGTTGTGCTATCGGGGGGTGACCGGAGAAGCCAAAGTGCACAAGGCAATTCTAAGAAAGAGAAGAGAAAGGGAATTCAGAAAAGAGACAACTAAGGAACAAGCGAAATTATGGGAAAAAAGCATCGATCGCAGCCCAAAAAGGGGGGGGGTAAAGGTCGACCAACAGGTCAAGGAAAATGGGAAAGGGATCATAAAGAGAGGAAACTTTGAGGGATAGAAAGAGGAAACTACCATCTCTGCGGGAGACCTTCAGAGGTGAAGGATTGGTCCAAGGGAGAGAAACTTTGTGGGAAAAAGGAGGGAGGGATTTGGGGAGGGCTCAGAAGAGGTCGGAAAAACAAAAACAGACTGCCCTTTGCAGAGCATCGAGCAAGCGGGGAAGAAAAAACTATGTGCACGGCATAAAAAACATTGAAAAAAAGAAAAGTTTTGAATAACTCATCGACGAAGGATCGACGGAAAGGGAGCTGAGGGGAGAAGTCAAACCATATGGAGAAAGGACTGACAAAAGTATTGAAGAAAGCCAGGGGGACCCTATTGCTTGCGTTCATGGGGAAAATCTGAGGAAGGAATGGAAGCCTCCAGGGGGGGCAGGATCAAGAGAATGAGAGAGAGTCAGTAGTGGAAAAAGTAGAATCGGAGAGACAACATACTCAAAAAAGAGGGTCGAGGGAGACACTCGAAAAGCAGATAATCCATAATCTCGAACTAAGGAGGGGTGGAAGAAGCTAACGCTCATTGAAGTTTGGAGGAAAATCGGCAAATGAAAGAATCCTAAATGGAAAAAGAGTGCGGGGGAGGGCAAGGAAAGTAGGGAGGGGAAAAAACGTTCAACATAGCATTGAACGGAGGTCCAGGAAAAGAGGTAGGCAAGTTTTATGGAGAAATCAGGCAAAAGTCAACAGGGTTCCAGATTTGAGAACACACCCTGGGGGCGAGGGAAACTCAAGGAGACTAAAAAAAAGGAGGAAAAAATAAAGGAAATTATCCTTCTCTACAGAAGACCACGTGGAGAGAAAAATGGGGGGCCTACGTCCGTCGGCCGCACACTCGACAAAAGGGAACGAAAGGGAGAAAAGCGAGCAAGTAAATACAAGGGGAAGGGGAAGGCGGGAAAAAGAAAGAGTCGCTAAGGAAACGACAGTCTGGACCTCGCGCCCGGAGCTCAGGGACTTCCAGAAGTTAAGAGGGTTGGGGCCGCCAAAAGTTGTTGTCGGATAGGGGGGTAAAAGCAGAAGAAAGGCTCAAATGTGAAGTAAAGGGAGAGGAGGGGGTATAAAGAAAAGAGGGTAAAGACAGAAAGAAAAAAGAGGACAAGTTCGAAAATTCCGCACGTCAACCTCGGTCTAAAGAAAAAAGGGGCTTGAGAAAAAAAGGACCAAGAGGAGAGCCAGAAATTCAACGAGGTTGTGGGGGGGTGTGGAAGAGGGGGTGATCTCGACCGAAGAGTTCGAAAAAACAATAGGTATTCTCTTTTCATTTAAGGAAAATCGGAAGAAAGACTCTAGAAGGAAGATTTCTTCACAAAAATTCAGCGCGGGGAGCGGTCCACATATCTACGGGGAGCTATGGTGAGAAAAAATTCCGGGATAAGAAAGCCCTCTTCGGAAATTGAAAGCAAGACGCTGCACGAATCAGAGAGAAAATCGCAAGGAAAAGGGGGAAAAGGGGCCTGGAATGGTCCGGAAAGAGAAAGGGCATTTAGATGGTAACATAGAGACGTGCTTTAGCGCATTGGTCGGAAAGAAGATGAGAGAGCGCAGTCGAAAAAGCGGAAAAAACCGCGAGGAGGGAGGGGGATCTCAAAAAAAAAACCATATCGCCGCCGTGAAAGATTGATCGAGGGTAACTAATGAAAAGGAGAGAAAAGTCATAAGGAGAAAAAAATTCTTAATAAAAAGCCATCGCCACCTCTCGGGGAAGAAAATGAACAAGAAGAGAGGA
>Ga0179593_1277636_pt1 | contig 16086 bp, 12 predicted proteins | sample CZODoug2_1_08_16_FD_185931 | JGI IMG/M metagenome (GOLD analysis project Ga0179593, IMG submission 185931) | Vadose zone soil fungal communities from Angelo Coast Range Reserve, California, USA - CZODoug2_1_08_16fungal (PacBio error correction) | ecosystem: Environmental > Terrestrial > Soil >...
GCACCCATGGCTAAAACTGGCTGAGTCTGCATGTTGGAACAATCTCAAAAAAACTGACCTCGGTTTGAGCCTACCTCTCTAAAGGGAGCGCGGACGGTGCGAGGAAAACATTCGGAGAGTGAGAAAAAAAACTCAGAGAAGGAGGCATAGTCCTATGCATCTCTCATTGCCCTAATCTCCCGAGAGCGATTCGCTGTGTACCTATAGTGGAGAGCGTTGCGTACGTGCACGAAGAGCCTCTGGCAAACGAATCAAGACGCCGGTCGAACGCACCTCTCTACTAAAGTCGGCTCGTATCAATCTTAGTAGGGAAGGAAGGAGACCAGAAAAAGGGGAAGATTCTCGAGGCCGTAGGAGGGGTTCTTTCAGAAGAATAAAAAGAGCGTTGCATTCTGTAATACAACATAAAACATCGAGCAGAAACAAAAAAAGAGATTGACTGGAATCGAAGGGGTTTGAGACTCGCCATATCTTCTCGTGAAAGTACCAAAAAAGACCAATGAGCGAATCGCGGACTCAATCGGAAGAAGGAGGGGCGAAGAGGGGATCATCAGGCGGATACACTGCGATAGAAGAGAGCAACATCTTTCGGAACTCTAAGAAGGGACTTTTCTTGTTAACTAAATTTAAATCGATGTCGGGATACTCTTAGCGCGGAAGGGGGGAAAAAAGGGGGAGGGATTTACAGGCCTTCCTGCAGGGAGGGACCTGAACTAGCTGCTCCTACCAGCTCCTCATAAAATTCATAAAAGAAAAAACCGAGATACTGTTAAGGAAGAAAGTAATAGAGACCAAAACGTACGCTAGGGGCCAGCAGGAAAGATAGAGAGGCGGAGAGGATGTACCAAGACACTGGTGGGGAAAGAGGAGGGGCACCCCATAGATTACTGTAGAGAGAAAGGAAGGGAGAAAGAGAGGCGCATAGGAGACGAGGAGGACACCAGAGCGAGAGGTGCGAGAATGGGAGGTTGAGAAGATAGTAGGATGAACGGGACGCGCCGAAGGTCTTGCAGAGAGGGAAGTTGCACAGAAGATGGGAAGGAGGAAGAAGAGACTGAGGGCGAGGGAGAGGTTCGCGACTTCGTTCTCTTGCGGTGAATAAGGATTTCTGTACGGATGAAGGGGAGGGAGAATTGGAAGTGCAAAGGGGCAGCGGCGAGATTGCCACCGCCTATCGCGGCTATACCTCAGAATGCACTCGCTCAGCGGCTCAATATGGCGGCTAAATCGAGCACTTCAAGCACGCGCCGGGAAAAGAAAACAGTCGTTCGTGGGATGGACTCTAAAAAGGGAATGGAGGGGGAGACGGGCGGAGTGGGTTTGCGAAAAACGGGGGGTCTCCCCGGAGAAGACCCTCGCCGTAACATTTTCCCTTGTCTGACGACGGACTACGAGAGCCAAGGAGGTGGTAGTCAAGAAGATGCAAGAGACCCGCTGAAGAGCACGCCTGTTCGCCTAGGGGCCGTGCGGGATAGCAAGGATCTAAAAGACAATTCCGCTAGAGGGGGGGGTAGTCCGCGGGGAAGTAAAGAACGGGGGTTTGAAGGAAGGTGTTTGAATTAAGAAAGGACGCTTGTTTTGAGGAGAACTAGAAAGCGAGACGGGTGTGCAGGGTTTTCTTGACTCACAAAACACGAAATATAAAGGAAAAGTCAGGGAGGAGAGAAGCAACACTGAACTCCGAGGATCCCTAACAAAATGTTCAAACAAAACCCCTTGGAAGCGTACGACCTAGGAGGAATTGAAGGAAGAGAGTCCGATGCCAGAGGGGCACGCAGGACGAGAAAAGGGTGCGCTTCAGCAGACCGGATACAAATTCTGCTAGTAAGGAAATAACTCCATTACATCTAGTCGTCACAAGAATGTGCCATACGATCCCAAGAAAGGATCTGCCTGCCGCCAGGGTCCGGCTTCTGGAATAGGGACTAAAAAAGTATAGCAATCCTCTTAATTTTCAGAAAAAAATCGGTAGCGGCAAAGCGCTGACGGTCAAATCAGCAAAAGGAAAGGGTGGGTAAGAGACTGGGAGATCAAAGGACCCGCCGGTAAAAAGACGCGACGAAGTGGAGGTTCGAACATGGTCATCCACGACAGGGGAAGGTTTCTTGCAAAGGCCGGAGGGGAAACTCAAAAGGAATCGGAGGAGAGTATCGCCGCGATTCTTGCAGAATGATGCCTGCCTGCCATATTCCGAATTGGAAAGGGCCTATATCGACAGATGGCAATCCTGGAAATGCGTCCCAGGGGCAGCTAAATCACGGCACGGAGAGGAAACTTTTGGGACGGGGGGCGCTTCCTGAAGTGGCTGCTCGGCGATCGGAGCGGCTGGAGGGGGGCGATTGGGCCAAAAACGAGGTGTCATTGGCGTTGCGGGGAAAAAAGAATTCTACTTCAAAATCATGCCGCAGGACTAAAAAAAGGGGGAGGCGTGCGCGATGCGGGGCGGCTCTGAGGACAGGCAATGATCGCGGCAAGACAGGAACCGCATACAAAAACACTATGCCATATTTTTTTAGTTAGCGGGGTGAACTTCATCGAGGTGGTACCTATGTGACTAAATCTCGAAAGGGGGAGGGGGAAAAGGAATTTCGAAAAATCAGGAAGCGGCTCTGAAAGCATCTGCGTGACCATAGCGGGCGCGCCGTGGTCCACGCCAATTAAGGGCTGATCGAAGAACGCCACCGGCAAGGAAAAGACCGCGTCCATCGCCGCCTGGGCGTGAAGGAAGGGGAACTGAGGACGACGAGCCGAAGGTGTCGCCGCGATCAAAAGGGAATGCTGGTGAACAGGAATGCGGCAAAAACGAAATCTACTAACCTGCTAAGAAATCTGGATAAAGACGCACTAGTCCTCCGAAGTGTAAAACCGATACATGCGTTAGGATACGGCGAGGAGGGATTCCTGAGAAAAAACCGTCCGACTGGGAGAAAGTTATTGCCGTCTGGCATCGCCGGACCTGGCCATGATGGGGCAAAAGATCGAAAAAAAAAAAAAAAAGAGGAGGAAAAGAGATAGTTTGCGGCCTAAGTGAAGTACCATTGCAACAAGAAAAAGCACCCGTCTCCATTCGGTATAACTGGAGGAAGGCTCAATGATTACCCGAAGGGAAGAGGGGAAAAATAAGGCAAAAGCTGATAGAGGTCGTCCTTAGAGGGAGGATGTGAACGTACGATCGGTAAGCACCGAAAGCAGAATTCGCAGACAAAAGGCCGGAGAGGATCGCTTAGAAAAAGGAAGAAAGGGGGAAGAATAAGCGAGAACCAGCACCCCAGGCGCATTACACTGAACTTCCGGCGGCAAAGTCTCACATGATCCAGCAAGTAAAAGGGGGAATACCAAGGCGCCAAGCCAGAGGTGGGGTCACGAAGAATGGTGACGAGACTAGAATGAGAAATTTAGGGGACGACTGGAAGAATATTGTAAAAGCAAAGGGGCATAGAAGGGATGAGTTACAGAACGAAGAGGCCTAGGCAGAGGTGCGAAGAGATGCGGATTCCATGAGATAAAAACTCAAAATTCAATGCCCATCTCATAGAGCTTGAGATAGGGGAAAAGAAAGAGTTTTCGATCGCAGAATCAGAGGCAATCAAAACAAAAGGACAACATCCGGACGATCAATCGTCCCAGAAAGGCGAACGAGGAAAGAACTATAAGAAATAGAAGAGAACTACAGAAAGGTAAGCTACGCCAAGAAAAAGCCAAAAGGCACTGTAATATATTCCGGCTCCGTGGGGACTGAATCCTAGGGCTTAAAAGAGAGCCGTATATGCAACGACACGCTGCCGAAAATTGGTGCACACATTCACGCACAAATAAGTCTAGCATCCTTTCATAGGGGGAATCGCCAGGGGCAATTGGAAGAAAACCAATGAGAAAATGGGAAGAAAGGTATGACGCAGGGGGGGTAAAAGAAACTATCCTGTCGTAGTGGAGGCGAAGTGGGGCTAGGTAAAAGGAGAGAAATCTCTCGTCAAAAGCAGGTTCTTAGAAGACTCTTAAAAGATCCTAAGGAAGAAAGCGAGACTCCAAGCGCAGCAATGGCCTGAGTTCGAATAAAGAGGGGTTGGGGCGAATAATCCGACAACTGTCTAAGGAGTCGGGAGGATAGATGGCCATGTCTGGAAGCGTGTAGAGTGAGTAGTCCGCGGTTGACATATCATCCATTGGGATTTGGGCTTCATCGCGGTAGCGGCAACCGCCTCCAAAATTCTCGACACTTGACAAGATTCAATACTACGCTCTACAGAAATTAGAAGAGTGGAGATCTTCTCCGGGGGTGTGGGAAGGTACCGTTGATCAGTCCATCGAGGCGCTAAAGCACGCTGAGGAAATAAGCGGTCCACGCGCGTGGGATATAGAAATCTAAAAAGGTAAATTTAACGCCGATCATAGGAAAAAACGACGCAGAAACAAACATAAAAACCAGGAGCGCTTCCTGCGCGTGGCCAAGGAACACGCATCCACACTTCTCTATGGGAACTCCAAGGGCGGAAATCAAAGGTCGCCCTTGTCCCTAGAAAATCAAGGAATAGACAAACCCGGTCAAGCGCTAATAGTCGTCTACAGAAGGAATGGGGTCTTTTCTCTTAATAATAACAGAGTCTTGAAGGAAAGAAAAAAAATGATGGGGGAGGAAAGAAAGAACGAGCAACTGGCGCTGGGGGGGCGATAGCAGGGCTCTAGCGAACGTCGCGACAGAGGGGGGTAGCAGAAAAAAAAAAAAAAAACGGAAAAAAGGTGAGACCTGCGCGATGAAGTGCCAGAAGTCGGAGTCGAAATAATGGAAAAGCTCTCTATCGAGGAAATCTTTTGCAGTTCGAGTGCAGAAGATGAAATCCTCGAAGAAGTGACCTTCAAGCGGGGGGGCAGGACAAGACGACATAAGATTCAGAGGGCAAACATCTGGGGACGTGGAGAGTAAAGTGGTCATCGACAATAGGGTGAGCAACTCTAAGGCGAGAAAGGGGGATTAGGTCTAAGGATTCACTCAACGGACACGTTCAAGACTTCGAAGTAAAGCAAAAGCATAGCGGAATCGATGGGGGGGTCATTCGAACAGCACGGACGGCAAAGAGATCACGAGGGAAAAGAGTTACTAGAACTAGGAGGTCCGAGGCGCCCTGCTATAGGAACTCTTATATAGCAATGTGTGAACTGCATTTCTTGGTAAGCAGTCCAGTTCTCCTTATCTCAGAAAATAAAGAGACCACATTTGAAATGGAATAAGGGGTTGGGGCTTCTCTTTAGTCTTAGCAATGCTTTGAATACAGGGTGGTCAAAAACTACCAACAGTCCGCAAAATGAACTTCCGACAAAACCAGCTCGGAGGCAGGTCTAACTTCCGAGGTAGCTCAAGGAGGAAGAAAAACTTAAAACTCCATCAGGTATAAAATAGAGTCCCCATTGACCTCGGAGAAGGGGGCAAAAAGAGATACCGAAATTCGAAAGCTTGGACCGTGAAGCTAGAAACGACCGGCCGAAAAATACAAATCTTTACAAACTAAGGGACAGTAAGGAAAAAATGGATCATGTGCCTCGTAAAAGGTTGAGTGCAAAACTTGATTCCCGAAACGCCTTCCTGGAAGGAAAACCAGGAGTAGTTTCAATATTCATTAAGGGGGGGAAGGGAACAGCGAGCTGACCTTGACTCCGCGGCGCCGCAAGAAACACCTGACTACGAAGTTTGCTATTCGCTACAGCGAGATACGCCCACGCCAGGGGTAAAAAAGTGGCGAGATCGGCGAGCAGCGCGAACACTCTGCTGGCAGGCTCTCAGTGCAGAAGGGTGTCTCAAAAGAGGGGAGCAAAACATCATTTACTTGGTACCGCCGGCTCACCAAAAAAAGGAGCCCAGAAAGGCAATTGGACCCGCTCGCCCAAGAGGACAATGAGGTAGAAGAAATCAATACAGCTACCGCAGAAGAACAATGCATTTACCAAGAGCAAAATATTCATGAAGACGAAAAGAAAGGGGTATGCGAGAGACAACCATCCGAGCCACGGGAATGATAAAGGTTCGCCAAGCTTTTAGACTAAAAAAAAATAGTGAAAATGTGGGAAACCGAGTTCTGTCCTGACCGGCAACACTCAGTTCCCGCCATTTGGGTCGCCGAGAAAAAAAGGAATGCTCTCCTAGATGCAGAAGCTAAGGATACCGGTGCTGGGATAATAAATCAAAAGAGAACACGAGGGGAGGATTCAGATCAAAAAGGAAAGTGCGGGGGAGGTTAAAAAATCGCCCCTACGTGGGAAGTTGGGTGTGTGTCAGGCCTGCAGTCGATGTGACCAAAGCGTCACCGAGAGGCTCGGGCGGAAAAAGCTTGGGGAAAACGTCCGAAATGAGGAACGGGCAAACCCTAAGATGGAGATCGCATGTTAACGGACGAAAACAGGAAGGGGAAAAAGGGTCGCGACGTCCCCGAGTCTGAAGAAAAAATCCTTAGAGACACAAGAAGCGTCATCCACGGCTGAAAAGCTTCGTGCAGCGCGAATGATATCGCGCGCATTGAGCCTTCCACGACCATCGAGAATAAGAAGCTTCAAAGGATCTTTTTCTTCTATTCATGGGAAAGAGAATAGGCACACGTGGGGAGGAAGCGACACACCGGCATCTAGGATGCAAGTACCCAAGAAGGGCCGGCAAGGGACATGCGGGAAATCCTGCCTTCAATATCGGAAAAAGAGAAGAAGAAGACCTAGGGGGGGGGTGGTGGGGTTATCTCTCATCACAAAAAAAACACGTAGAGAGAAGAGAAGTTTGTCTAATCCATTCCTCTCTATAGGAAAAACCGACCCTCCTCAGTACTGAGCACCTTGCCAGAGGGGACTAAAAAGGAAAGGGCTACCGGTCGCCTGACAGCGCTTATTAAAAGGATCGCCGAACCTCTCTCAAAGGATAAATATGTAACAATGGGGATTAACGCGAAATAGTAGTCGAGCGCCGAACGCAGACATTTAAAAAAAAACAATGGAATGGAAAAGGCTGTTCGATAAAACTAGGGGACTGCACGGACGGAGACATTGCGAACAGGGTGATCGAAGGTGTCACGTGGTAAGGAAAGGAGAGACAAAGTAGGAGGGGGTTAAAAGTTAAAGAAACGTGCTACACGTCACCGCTTCATCAAGATCTAGGGGAAGCTTGGAAAAAAAACGAGAACTGGGGGCGTAGTCTTAATGGCGCCGGGAACAGTGCAAGTATGTTAGCGGTGTAGGTGCTACGATGGAAAAAAGGGACGTGAAACACACAGAAAGACAGAGGTTTGCCACACAAAACCTAAAACGTGGGGGGGGGGGGGATAGGGGGCGAAAGGGAGCCGAGAAATCTCGAGGGAAATTCTTCTCAGGTGTAGCCGGATGCGGTAGAAGGCCTGAGTCACCATTTAGGACGAGTGAGCGACGGGAAAATGAACGATGAGGGGGGAGGTCGGACGGAAGAATCCTCGGGGACCAATAGGAATGTGGACGGAAAACTAGGAGAACATGTAGCAAATCTTTGACGTAGAGGAGGTCTAGAGGAAAACCCGTGCTTCTCGGTATCGCCAGATGCAGAGTGAGGTCATGCCCTGGATGAGGGTGGAAAAGGGTCTCTATCACTAGGAAATCCTTGGACAAGTAGTTCGCCAAGAGGAGAGGGTAGAAATCTTAGGTGAGGAACGCAACTTCAATAAACCCTGGTGAGAAAACCGGTCCTTTCGACAAGGGCAAGGCAGTTATAGCCTGTACCACAGCAAGGTGTGAAATTGAGCCCGAGCCGTTCTACCAAGTGGTTCAAACAATGGGCGCGGCGGAAAAAGCGAAGAGGAAAACACACGCAAGCGGGTTAGTTGGACTCGAAAGAGAGTGCAATAAAAAAAACGCGAGGTTCCGGAACAGAAAAAAATTTAAGTCAAACACTCGAGAAAAGGATCAAGGCGGAGCGATAAACGATCATACGTCACTACAAGGAGAGCGACCTATCTCTCCTCTTGAACCTAGAGTGCTCGTAAAGAACGGAACGCGCGCTCGGAGCGATAAGGGAAAAGACTCGAAGAAGTCTGGGAGAATCTGTCTAAGAGAAAAGTGCGGAGCTCGATGCATATGGGCGATGCGTGGAAATGACAGGGGGAGAGAAGTATGCTCTCGAGACCGGGCGGGGAATTCCGATCAGCCGGGGTACGAGGCTTGTAACTACAGAAAAGGGTATCAAGCTAAATTAATACTACGTAGCAAACCCCTTCAGGGGGCGTTGCCTGCATCCGAGATGTGGGATCGGACGCCGAGTCAGAAGAGACATAAAGAAGGAACCATCTAAACCTAAGAAGAAGGATAAATGTAATTCCCTAGCCGACGCGTGGTGGGGGCAGGATCACGGAATCCACAGTAACAAGGAGACTTACCTACGACTAAACAATCGGGGGGGGGCTGGAGTACGAAGCAAGCAATGGGGATTGTCACGGCCTAGGGTCTATAAGGAATCGACCGCGAAGGCTGGTAATTACCTGAATGTCAATAGTTACTTATGACAGGGGGAGAAAGGAAGACCACACCGATCCAGTTTCTCCGCCAATATACCGCGCTTCAACAGAGCTCAGAACAAACAGAACGAAAGAAACAAAACAGTAACGCGGAACCCGAAAAGAATAGAATCGGGGATTCGCTTGGCGGAGCTTCAAGTATGTGGAGATCTTCCCTGAGAGAAGTTTAAATCCTGAGGGGAGAGTCTCGGCGGTAGGAAGCACGCAAAAGAATCAGCGATCGAGACAGGGGAGAACAATTATGTATACTACTCTAGACGTAATCCGCAACTGAAGCCACCAATGCTGGGGCGGGGACGTGGGGGAGGGCTCTTAGACAGGGGGGGGAAAAGGAATGCTCGGAAAAGAGAGTTGACGCTCGTCGCAAGAACGCCCCGCGGAACGAAGGGGGTCGTCTTCTCTCAATGAAGGGGAAGAAGGCTCTGTCGGCAAGGGGGAAAAGAGAAAGAAATAAGGCCGGAGGGGAAGCCGAGTCCCTGAACGTGACGGAAGCGGGGGATATAGGCAGTGATAAGACGACAAGGCGCGCCGTTTAGGCGAACCATTTCGTGCTTGGGGGATAAGTGTGTTCGGCTGGACCAAAAGAAGTGGGTGTTGTGTCCCCAGTCTCTAAGGGCGAAAAAACTCGTGGGCTGCCCGTAAATGGGTTAGGAATATATGCCGATCTCGACAAGCGGCGGGGACCGATACTTCGCAACGCTCCGCCCGACGCAGTGACGGCCCGAAGGGAGTCAGGGGAAAAAAACGAAAATGAGAGCTACCTAGTCGCAACTGGAAAGAGTGCGGAGGAAGGCCCATCTGGAAAAGCGGCCGATTGGCAGAGGGGAACTACGGCGCGATTAAAAGCCATGAAAAATGTGTAGTTTCAGATGAAAGTTACTACATCCACGCTAATAGGGAGCGAAGGGACATCGATACCAGAAATCAAAGGGAGCCAGTTTCACGGAGGATGACGCATTGACCTAGCCAGAATCTATTCGAAGAAGGATGCTCCGGGTTCTCGGGGAGGGCGCAGTTAGGGGAGCGGCGCTGGGTCCGAATCAAAAATCAAAGGAAGAAGAGAGAGAGCGTTTCGGGACGGGGAATTTGGACAGAGAAGGGTCACCCGCCTTCTAACGGAGGATGGTTTCGAAGGCGTCATCACAGGAGTGTGTACGTCCGTGTGGGCTGCAAATGGAAGGGGATAGACTAGACCATTGAAGATCAGGGAACCTTATCGCGACTTCGAGGTCTTGGACAGGGATGCATGGCCGACCATCTTCTCCTTGGGCAACACTGGGAATATATCGGAGAAGAATGGCCGCCGGCGGGCGGTCGAAGGAGCGGCCGGGCAGAGAAACATAACGGGGAGCTGGCATAGTTTTCAGTGTGGCGTCGCTTCAAGGAAGGGGGTCGAAAGGCGATCGGGGGATCGGTAAATGAACTGGTGGGACATGCGGGGAAATACCCCACAAGGGACTTTGCTGGCGGAGGGGAAAATCGGGGGGGGGGGGGCTGATAGATCAGTCGGCTAAGGAAAAAAAATTCTGCGGCTCGCAGTGATCGGCCAGGATCGGCCAGAAAGAGAGGGCATCGATCCTCAGCTCCGAAAGCAAAAAGAATGAAGAAGGGCAGTCGAAGGGATTTGCAAACAACAGGCAAACAGGAATACACTAGGGGTGCTTCACATCAAGCCGCATACCGGAATTACAATTTATAAGAGAGAGAAGTAACTCTTCAATCAGGAGGTTACCGGCGGTTCAAAAAGAGTGCGAGCAAAGTGAAAAAGGCTGGATCGGGCGAGACGCGAGACGAAAGAAAGCCTAAGGCATCGTCTTCCTGGTTAGGAGCTCTCTCTGTTCTCACGCGCCGCAGGGAAGGAAAAGCGGCAGGGCATGGGGGTGGCTCGCGCGAAGATTGCATTCGTGTGCCAGACGAAAGAGTCGAACGAAATACGGAAAGAAAAAAAATCGGGCGAAAAAATACTCAAGCACCCTTGGCCGCGATTGACCCGGAGTGCTATCTCGGGGGGGCGGCAGAAGCAGTTCTTAAAAGTTCCTGCACGGAAAGCCTGAGCTCAGTGGGCTTGCAGGCTTGAATCGACAGGGGAAGGGAAATGCGCCTCCTCTCTACGAAAAGAACAACAGGATTATTAAGGAAGATATAAGACCCATGGCCAGGACCATTGCGTGAAAGCAGGCCACCCCGGATCCCTCCAGGCGCACGGGAAAGGAACGAAAATTCTCCCAGAGATAAAAGATGACATGAGATTCCCAACGGTATAGAGGCAGTGAGAGAGAAGAGCGTGACGGGAAGGTAGGAGATCGATGGCAACATGCATAAGCAGCGTCCCAGAGAAAAGAACTTGCGAGGGAAGAGGGAAGGGCTGACCAGACTTATAGGGCAAAAAGCGAGGACTTCCACAACTCCAGGAAAACCGAAATGATGAAAGGAAAAGACAACGTACAAGCAAGAAATAAGGACGGGGATTTCTAGACCAAGTACGCCGCCAATAGGTCAAGAATATGCGGACAGCGTCAGAAGAACTTTGGAGTCGGAGGGAGGAAGAAAATGGAGCAAAACGAAAAGAGGACTATGAAGTGAACAGCAGCAAATCCGTTGCAGGGTGCGGGAAAGAAATAAGGAGGGGCCTAAGAAACTCGCACGAACAGAAGCGCCGAGCCCAGTGATATCGCAGCTAGCGTTTGGCTCCGCGGCAGCAAAGAAAGGCCTAAGTTTCGACAGAAAACGAAATTTCCGAGACTGCCAAAAAAAGCCGCCAAACCCCGCCTAGACAATCGAATGACGCACCATTAATAACAATCAAAATCAAAGTGCGAGATTCCCTTGGGTTAGTTATGCCGGAGAAGAACGAAAATCCGAATGAATCCATCTTCATAATAGGTATTTCCAATACAGCTAAGAAGGGGCGATGTCCATCAAGAGCGCACAGCCACAGATATCGCAGCGAAGTCCGGTGAGGAGGAAGACCCCCATTTCCATAAAAATTCAAAATCGCCTCGGGGAACGCGCTTTCGAAAAGAACGGCGGCACGGTCTCCTGGGAAAGTCCAGAGGTGAGAGGTCGATAGACCACGAGATCTCTTTCATTAGTGCGAGCTCAGCCACGGCGTACGCCAGGAAAGAGAGCCTCCAGCTCGGAAAAATCTTGAGAGGGAGGGGGGAGTCAATTCCTTCAAAAAAACTATACCGTCTTCTTTGCTGAGAGATTGCCTATGGCAATGAGGTTGACTGGTCCGTAGAAAGTGCATATGCACAATTTGAAATTTGAGAATGCTGCTCGGGTCGACCTCTCCAAAGTGGCGCGGAATGGAGGGCACGGAGGACGATGGAGGCGATAAACAGTACCACATGAGCCGAGGTAGGGGCGCTACCTGGGTGTGCTTGGCGTACAGTTAACGAGGGGGGGAGTGAAAAGGTCTTCGCTGGGAGGCAAATCAGAAACGCGGCCCAACGGAGGACGTGGTCTAGATCTTGAAAGAGGGGTATAACCATGAAGGGAACGTCAGAGAGGATGGGCTCGTGCTCGGAACACACGCGAGCTGCTGAATGCGCAAAAACGTCATCCACAACTGCCAATGAAAGCCTGCAGAACAGTCACGCCGGTAGCACAATAATATCCCGAGCCGGAATGAGTCAATGTCTTCATCCTTACTCGTAGAGTCGTCTCTTGCCAACGAGTCTTGAGATCGACGTTGCAAGGGGGAGCCTCAAGAGAAGAGGCAGTCATTGGGCGCTGACCGTTCTCTGGAGCAAAAAACGCGAGGAACTAGGTTAATCACACCTCACTCGCCCGGTAACTCACTCAAGTTGGCCACCCATCGCTCTGGCATGTAACCAGCAGCGAAAATCAATTTCTTCGCTCTGCTCGCAGCGTCATCGTCCGATGCAGATGTTAAAGCTTCCTAACGCGATCCTGCTGACTCCGTGACCTTGGCACGGGCAAAAGGGCGGAGCTGAGTACTCAAGAGGGAATCGCCAGCCTCGACATAAGGTCGTGCTATTCTGGTACTAAACAAAGAGAGGTTTTTAGGAAACAAGATAGGTTCTGGAGGGAAAGTGAGTGGACGACTTCGTGAGTGCAAATCAGCAGAGCAATGTGCATCCGCACGTCGCCGAATGAAAGATCCCTCGGGGTACTCGAACTCAGAAGGGATGGGCGTCGAATAAAAGGGCTTAAGTCGTATCAGCACGAAGGGCCGTCCTTCATCACAGAAGGGGGAGGAGACTTGAGGATTCAAGGCGGCGCCCTGCGAAAATCTGAAGGCGGAAGCGGAGGAGCGAAGGGGAGGCGCAGTGCTGCGGGGTGGGACAGCTGCCAAGAGCGACAGACAACCAGACTTCTGGCGGAAATAAAAAGCGTCGGGGCATCAACATCGAGGTGATAAACAGTGGACCAGGGATCGGCAAGCGACCGCCGCGACCCAGGCAGGACTGCAGGGCAACCAGCGCGGCCGAGCGCATAAGGAACAAGAAAGGGCAGCAGGGCGATCTTTCCCACAGCCGCCAGATATAGAGGAGCCTATGGAGGAAAAAAAGCGGTCTCATCTCGACAGAACGTACAAATGACGGACGAGACCGACGGCAATCGCCGGAGAATCGCTAGAAGGGGAAGTAGAACCGGCGAATGAGAACATACTCTTAAGAGATCGTCTCGGGAGGGTAAGTACGCGGGACTCCGCAGAGGAAGGACGCCTGTTCGAATCTCGGGGGGAGAAGTAATGATGGGGGGAAAGAGACCTGCGCTGCTTGGACAAGGTTAAAGGCTCTCTCCAAAAGACAATCGACATGAGGGGGGTGTCGAGAGGCAGCGAAGGACCTCCGCGCGAAATCAAATGGTACGCACAGGTTCACGAATCGCGGCAGAGAAAAAAAGGATGATGTGGACATGCTCTCATTCAAAGGAGGGGGGGGGGGGGCAGAAACCTGCAAAAAATCCGGGGGGAAACAGGAGAGGGAGTTCTAAAACCGGACTCAACATAGTAAGACAATCGTAGAGGGGAGCCATGAGGCCCAGGAGGAAAAGCGGGGCTGAGATTAGTACTACCATCATACCAGCAGGCAGAAGAGAATTCGGGAAACTAAGAGAAGCAAGGGTGTCAGCGATACCAATATCGGAAAAGAAGAGGAAGAATGTTCCCTATAAAAGGGAGAAAACACTAGGGTGCAGATTGTTGCACAGGTACGACCGAAACCGAAGTCAGCAAGACAATGTTCTCCTATAAAATATGGGAGACTACTATCTTCAAAAAAATGGAGCAACGAAAAGGCGCCTGCTGGGAAAGACAAAAAATCGCTCTATGATACCAAGGCGAATGACCCGGAAAAAAGGGGCTTTATGTGGGGGAAAAAAGGGAATGCCAAAGGGTAACTTTGGGGGGGTAAGGCCGGTGCGCGAGTTTGGCCCAAAGTCACGGGCGTGCGAGAGGGGAGGGACTCTGGGGCACGTCAATTGATCAGATGTTGCCACCTAAGAGGGAGGCGCATGGGACGGAACTCAATAACATCAGGATCACCTTCGCTCCCATGAGGACCAGAGGGCCGAAGGGGGAAGGAGGCTGAAACTCTGTCCAAATCAACGGCGTTGCAGAAAAATGTTCGAGGGAATGAGAGATACAATCTAGGGCGAATGGAACGCGTCAAGACAAAGAAAAGGAGACAAAATCACCGGATGCCGCAATAGAAGGGAGAGGGAAAGCAGGGCATAATATGGGGGCGGGGCATGCTCAGCGAAAACGGCATCTGCTGTTTGCGTGCCACCACCGCGGGTAAGAAGGGCAAAATGCGTCTCCGACTGATATACTCAGCAGGAGGTCTACCCCGGTATGGCTGAGAAAAAAACACAAGATTGTAAAATAGAAGAATATCAAGCTGTTACGAAGAAACAACTCCCGCGCGAATATTCATTCAGGGGCCGCCGAAGGGGGGGGAGGCGCCTGACCGAGGTGAAGAAAGCAAGGTGACCTTTGTCTCACCGTTCGCTTCCCTTCTCTTAGGCAATGACAAAAAGCGAACCTGTGACAGAATTTATTGGGAGACGGCACAGGTGAAGGCTGGGCAAGCGGGAGTCGGGGACTCTCAAACACGACAGAACTGGGGAAAATGCACTCAAGTGAGGGTTTAAAAAAACATCTGGTCAGATCACAGAAGAGGCTGCAAAGTAAGTGTGCCTTGCGAAAGGGGGATACTCAGAGTTTACTGAGGGACGTACAGCGCGCCATCGTAGGGTGGGGAAAAAAAGGCAGAACTTTTAGGACAGACGGGGGGCCCCAAGGCAAAGACAGGAAGGGATAGGTGGGCAAAACAGCACGCACAAACATGCCAAACACAAACGGACACGGAAAGATTTGGCACAAAAGAACCTGCCTGGTTATCGGGGAGAAAGTCGCCTGGAGGCATCAGAAGGGGGTATGTCTTCTCCACATTTCAATTAGGGTTGCGTCGAAGGAAAGAGGGGCACGACCATTCTGAAGGGTCGACAGGGAGGATCGAAAGGGGAGGTGCGGGTCTTCCGACTCCTCTGAGGCAAATAGTGAAAGATTGGTGGTTGAAGGACCCCCTCGCGTGTAGAAATCGGCTGGCCGAGATGGAGTGGGTACACGAGCAAACCCTTGAGTCTCGTAGGATCGAAAGAGGGACGCAAGGGCAAGAAGGAGGGCTGGGGAGCGTTGATACTGAGTACGAAAACCAATATTTCCCGTGCACCGGCTAAAAAATGGGCCGCGTGTGGGGACGAGGGCTTGCGACAAAAAATCAATAGCCAATGGGGGAGCCGCCGGGTCATTGCGGAAATCATAATGGGAGGGGGAAGCTGTAAACAGACGTTGTTCGCGCGCTTACAGGAGCCTTAGACCATTGTGCACGGACAAGGGAGGGATCTGCGTACACAGACGCAGCGTACACCCACCGGCCGCGGTGTTCAAGAAGCGTACGCGCGGGTCCACTGTAAAGAGGGTTGCTCTTCCCAGGAACTCCTTACTATCCTCCCATCGGAGGTGCGCATGCGGCCTGGCATGCGTGGAAGAGCATCTTCATCAAACATACAGCCCCTAAAGACCGACTGCGTTGGCATACTTCGGACGGGAGAAGCCGTCTCGACGTGACGGCGTCGAAAACGGCAACAAGGAGAAAAAGGGACTTTCCCGATGGTAGACGAATTAGGACACGATAACGCGGAAACAAAGGCATGAATGGGGGCATATCGTACTAGGAACTGCAGGAGGTCAAGCGGGAGTGGGTCTGGGGCAGAGCATGCCAGGAATTCTGCATTGAAAACGCGATCCCGGATCAAACGCTGGGAGCAATAAACTACAGCGAAAGAAAAAAGGACCTGTTGAACCTTTACGATGAAGCTTGGGGTTGAGGGGGAGGAGGACGAGGCAGCAGCGCTTCCCAACAACATCCGCCGCCTAACAGGCGTCGAATCCGAGCCTAAGAGAGAAATGAGGTACCTTCCGTCAATACTTAGCAAATGAAGAGGGTTTAGATATGGACCTACGTTCTTCGAGACGCAGCCAGGTGATGTAAATCCATCTGAGTGAAAAACGGAACGTATATAGGGAACGGAGGGACGG
>Ga0179593_1305140_pt1 | contig 16086 bp, 18 predicted proteins | sample CZODoug2_1_08_16_FD_185931 | JGI IMG/M metagenome (GOLD analysis project Ga0179593, IMG submission 185931) | Vadose zone soil fungal communities from Angelo Coast Range Reserve, California, USA - CZODoug2_1_08_16fungal (PacBio error correction) | ecosystem: Environmental > Terrestrial > Soil >...
CGAACAGAAAACACGGTGGTCACAATGAGAGGGGAGAGGACCTGCCAGATGGACCATCCGCAAAGGGGGGGTGGGGAAAACAACCACACGGAGGAGAGGCAACCCAAAGGGGGGAAGAGATCAAAAAAAGGGAAAAGGGGGCAGAAACTTGACGTTCAAAAGTCCGCGTTTGATGGTGAGCCACGTACCACAATGGAAGGAGAGGGAAAGGGATGGGTGCAAAAAAGGTCTTATTGAGAGAGCCAGTGAAAGAGGGGGACCCGCAAAGCCGTTCAAAAAGGGGGGAAAACGGAAAAACAAAAAGACAGGAAAAGCACCCGCCCGCCTTAACAGGGAACCCGGAACACCGGGCTCAGATTCCCGGGGAGGAGCGCATTTGAGAGACAAACGACTAGGCAGATTGGTGGCACGTGACAGCGACAGGTGAAGTCAAACTCCGGCTGGAATACAAAAGAGGGGGCGGGGCATTATACAAAAAAAACGTTTTGTTGAAGACGGGAGCATTCCGACAAGGTTAGGACGTCAAAAAAAAAATGTATCGCTCTGGCGGAAGCAAGGAAAAGTGTATGCAATCGATGGAATGGAGAACGAAATCCAGGACATGCTGTAAGGGAGGAAGTTAAGGGGAACCAAGGTCAACCGCGTCCGATGTGACCAAAGGGGAAACGAACATGGGCCACGACTACGGGGGAGGCTGGATGGGGGGGGTTTCGAAAAGAGAAGCGACCTCACGAGGGAACGCTCTCCCCGCAACCAGAGGTTTCAAAAATGCAAGGAAAAATGGGGGTGGGTGGGGGGTTTGTTGGGGGGGTGGGGGTTGACTGCAGGTTCCAGTGGGGTACCTGAAAGGCCCGAGGGTGGGTGGTAACGACTCAATTCAAACAAGGAAACGGACAAAAAAAAAGTGCAAAAGAGAGAAAACGGGTACGGTACACCTGTAAACCGCGGGAATGGGGGGAAAACCAGGGACAAAATCCTGAAGGAAGGGGACAAGGAAATCCCTTGAAAGGAACACCGGCAAAAGGAAAAAAAAAGGAAAGCGTAGAGAGGGCAACTGATGTGGCTCAAGGAAACTATCAACGCCCTGGGCCAAGGACAAAATGGAGAGAGGAAAAGCGAACACTAAATGAGGAACCAGACAAGTCAAGCGAAGGTTGGAAACAAGAGACCGCTGAGAGAGAAGATAGCGAAAGGGAGTAGGAAAGGCAAGGTGGATCGCCGCCCACGTCATTTGAACTAAAAAAAGGAGACGATAAGAAGCTTGGGACCAAAAAGAAACAACCCCGGAGAAAAAACAAGTACGGTGAAAAAGAAATGAAAACCTACATTAAAAAAAGATGTGAACCTCGATGCGCAAAAAAGAACCACCATCTAGAAGCTTTTACAACCCAAATCATAAAAAAAAAGAACGGGATCAACGAATACAAAAGGCGCACACCCAAATAAGGGAAAATCAATAGTGCCAACTTCAGAGTTCCGCCTAGTGTGAAAGGAACAAATGACAGGGGATCGGAACAGCCATCCAAAAGGGAAGCCTCAACGCGAGTCACAGCTAGAGGGAAAAGGGAAAACACAACCCAAACATTGACTCAATCTCTCAATGCCGTCAAAATACTTACGTTCGGCCACGAAGGGAAAAAACCCGGGGAAGGGTTCGGAGGAGCTCCCGTAGGGAACGGGGAAATTGTCACATCAACAAAACCGAAGAAAAAAAAAACCAATGGAAATAAACAACCCCTTGAGGTTGGAGACAACCGTCCCTATGCGGGGAATGGGGGGGGAGAAAACAAGATTCATAGGAAAGGCGGGACAAAAGTATTGCTGAAAAATCAAACCCGAGAAGAAAATCAGGGGCAATTGTAAAAAAAAGAACGGAAGCACTCTAAGGGACTCCAACTCCTGTGGTGAGTGGGAACTCCCTCTACAGAAGGGGACTTGACAGGGGTACAAAATCGAAAGGAGGGGAACGCGGGCGTGACTTGCTTTAATGAGGCAATCGGACAAAGGTCGGGAAGGACGGGGACAATTCCTCTTAGTCCCAATGGCCCCAAGGCGGGAAAGAGCAGAAACGCCGCGTGGGAGATAGGGAAAAATGTGAATTCGGGGAGGGACCACTGTTCCCCGATGTGAACTGCTATCACCGTGTAAATCGAAAAGTGTGTGTAGTGCGCGGGAGGAGAAGGGGTAGGAAATGTGAATTTAAAAGGGTGGGCACAACTCAAACTAGATAGAGAATGCAAAAGGAACTCAAAAACAGGAACGGAAGAAGAACAGGAAGCAGGCTGGTCAAGTAAAAAAAAGAAAAAGAGAAAAAAAAAGCGAGGGGTTCGGTATCGGTTCCATTGGAATCCCAACAAATCCCGGGCCACTTGGATTCCCGAGCCAAGTCAGGGTAAAAGGGGGGCGGAGGAGAAAAGATTAAAGAAAATTGATCTTACGAAGAAAAAAGCAAGACGAACGTTCGGGGGAAAGCGGGGCCCACACACAAGAAGGGAGTCGACCGCAAATTGGGCCCGTGAAAGGAAGGGAAGAGTGACCAGGGGCCTGAACCGAAAGTCTCAGGGGAGATAAATGAAACGAGTCTAATCAGGGGGAAAGGACTTTATCTCCTCGTAGGAAAGAAAACCAACACTGAAGGAAAGAATCCAAATTAAACGCTCAAAAGCACAGGGGGGGGTAAGGAAAAAATCTTGGGTAGGAGACCTATTAACCTTTGAGTAGATAAACTACCTGAACGCGGGGAATGAGAAAGGGGACGTGAGGGAAAAGTAAGGAAAACGTATGTGGGGGGGGGTAAAAACTGCACACGACCTGAGAGCGTAAAAAGAGGAAAAAGGGGAGTAAAGGTGGGAGCAAAAACAAGTCCTGCGCGACGATGATAGTGGGGGGGGGGTTCAGAAAAAGGGGAAAGAAAACACTAATACCAGAATTCTCCCGCTGCATTAACGGGGGGAGTGGAAGAGAGCTTTTGGAAGGGGGGGAAAAAAAAAATCTTTCTGTGAAGGAAGTTGAGACGTGGGGGAAAGGGGAAAGGGAAAACAAAAGAACAATGGAAACACTTGCTTTAAGGTGCATCCAAAAAAGCATCCACTCGAAAGAGGGAAGAGGATTCGAAAGAACATCAAAAAGCAAGATCGCCAAGTGAGAATTGGCTAGGGCAATAGGGAGTGTTCGTACGGAGGAAGGGGGGAAGAATCAGAATAGCACCCCCCCAGTCAAAATAAGTAAACGAAGCCGCGGCGAAAGAAAAGGGGTCAGCCAGCGCAGGAAAGGGCTAGAGGGACCGAAGTCCGAACACTAGGAGGCTCCGCGAGAGGGATAAGAGACCAAACAAGTGAAAAAAAAAGGATAGGCCTCCGGGAAAACTAAACTTCCTGCACCCAACTTGGTTCAAAAGGAAGGCAATCAACAAGAACCCGGGCAAAGCCGGTACCCGCCCCGAAGCTGGTAGGGGGAAGGGAAAGAAACAAAGCTGATGTTGCGTAACTGGGTGCGCGCCAAAAGCTCCGGTTGCCCGAGAGTGTTTAAACGGACCCTCCGTGCCCCGCCGGGCCTAAAGAAAGTTGGGCGGTGGCACCGCTTATAAGGGACCCTTTTCAGGGAGGTATCTGTGGAGAAAACGGTGTGCAGTGGGAAAGGTAACATTCCAACGGAAACCCCCTGAATCGGAGACAGGGAGGAGACATGTTTGGGGGAAAAAAGGACAAATAAAGAGAACATGGGTAACTCCACAGAAAGAGAAGGGGGGACCCACACTCAGAACCGAGATTGAGCCAGACAAACTTGGAAGGTAACAGCAGAACAGAGGGAAAACAGCGGCATTCGTTCCAGAACCGGGGTGGAAAATGGGGTTGAAAACAGCCGCGACCGAACTTAAATTTCTGCGTCGTGCCAGGAAGCCGAGGTTGAAACCAAAAAGGTGTGGGAAGGAGGCGGGACCTGTGTGAAAACCAAACAAGAGGGAAAAAGGGAGAAGGGGGGAAGGAACCCAGTCAAGAGAAAACAAAAAAATTCACGAAGGAACACCTTCGAAGGTCCCCGGTGACTTGAAGTCGAGGAAGGGGTGAACGAAAACAGGCGGAAGGAGGACAGGAGATGAAGAGAGGAAGAGGAAAGGAGTTACTACCTGGAGAGATCCGCAAGTAAAAAAAAGTGGCGTGCGAGGTAGGCCGCTCTGTATCGAAAGGAGTGACCCAATTGGGAAAGGGGGCCGTAGTGAAGGGAAGGAAAAACAACCCTGCCAAATAAAGAAAAAGCTTAATAAGGATCCCAGGTTAGGTGGGTGAAGAGGGGAAATATTCAGACGTATGACTGTTGAGTTGAAACGGGGGTATAAGGAGGAGGAAAGGGACAAAAGAGGCGGTGCCAGAAAAGTTAAAAGTAAAGAATCGAGGGGAGGCACCGGGGTTGAAGTGGCGGGGACAGGGGGGAGCGACAACTGCCCAAAACGAAAATACGCTGTAAGCAGAAATACCCCAGACCCACTTAAGGGATGAAACAAAGAAATAGGGGGTAGAGTAGAGGAATTTACGCCTGGTCGCCCCGAAGACAGCAAAAGAAATAAGCGGGGAACGCCCGATAGATATCCATAGACAACAACGGGAACCACGATGATAAAAAAAACTTCCAAAATAAAACGAGTAAAGTCTGAACAGACATAACAGGGCTTTGGAAGGACAGGAGTAAGGAAAAAGGATGCAGAATAAACGGGCGGTTACAGGTAGCAATAACCTTTGCACGCACGAAAATTGGGTAACTGAAACCTTTACACTAACAACAAAAAGGAAAATCTGAAAGGGAGTTCTGACTTTGCCCGGCGCAGGTGTGCTCAAACTATGTGCGTCACAAAAAGGAAAAAGAAATGTGGTTAAGAGCGGGAAACTGAGTTACCCACCAAGTCCCAGAACGTATCGTGGAGGGCCACGTGTAAAAGAGGCGGAGGTATCCCGAGGAATGTCAAAAGGGGGAAAGAGAAACCACACGTCACGGCGGGGTGACGGGAACACACATAAGAAGGGGAACCAAATAAAAAGGGAATGGGATCTATGCAAAAGATCACCCTTGGACTGCATGCCAACACACTACATAGAAAGGACCCATCGGTGAAGGGAACAAATAGCAAAAATCAAAGCGGAAGACTTATAACAAGTTGTAAGGGAATTCGGATTCACAAGCCCGACAATTACGGGCAGAAAAAAAGGAAACGGAGGGGAAAAAAAAGATCAACATTGTCAGTGGGCGCGAAAAGACAGAACGCGTGGACACGTGACTTCGTGAATCCCAAAAAACGCGGGTGGAGTCGTCCCGCGGACCCGGAAGTGTAGGCTATGTAAGGGAATAACAAGCGCCAATGAAAACGGGAAGACAGTCACCCTGGGCGGGGGGGATAGGGGGACGACACCAGGTAATGAGGGGGGGAAAAAAGGGGAAAAACACAGTCAGGTCGCGGCCAGTTCCCAGCCTAACGAATTGAAAAAGTGAATACACAGGGGAGATCGAGAGCGTTCTCAGAAGGCCCAGCAACAGGAGAAAAAAACGGGGTGAGGGGAGGACGACGGACCGGGAAGAAAAAATCAAACGCATAAAAGGAGGAAGCGGGAGCAAGGGGGGGGGAAAGGGGAAGAGAAGACAGATCATTGTCACTACCATGTTTCCTGAAAAGAGGAAGGGAGAGGTCGGAGGGGTGGGGGGGGGGGGTGGGGGGGGGTGTTGTGGGGTGGGGGATGGATAAGCAAGGTGTGATTGAAAAAAAAGTACTCTTCAAAAGATCACGAAGGTGTTCGCATGTCGTCAATACGGGCCGGGTTTTTTTGGGGACGATCAGAGAAGGCGGAAAACATGTGGGGAAAGCATGTTACCTACTGATAACGGCCAAAAATGAATGGTTTGGGGGGCGTCTGGAAAGCCGAGGACAGTGGAAACTCGAAAAAACAACTCACTTTGTGTGGGGTGTGGGGGGGGGGGGGGGGGGGGGGGGGGGTTGGGGGGGTTTTGTGGGGGTGGGGAGGGGGGAGGGGTTTTGTGTGGTGTGTTTGTGTTTTGGGGGTCGGGTTTGGGTGGGGGTGGTTGGGTGTTGGGGTGGTTTTTTGGGAGGTTGTGTTGGTGGGGGGGTTTTTTTTTGGGGGGGTGTTTTGAGTTGTGGGGGGGGTAACGCTGAGGGCGGGTTGGAGGGGGGGGGGGTTGGTTCCATGCCGCAGTACGTTGGCAGAGTTCCCTCCGAATCTGGTTCACAATCCGCAACTGGGTCCAAGCAAGGCACCTCCCAAAGGCAGAGATCAACAAATTTAATTGCAACTTTAAAAACGATATTGTGGACGAACTCCCTCCCGAGTAGACGGTTGGACAAGTGGAAAGCACCCAAGTTCGAAAATGCGGGAAACGAGTCAAAGGAAAAACCCTTCAAAAAAGAACGGTAAGTGTTCTGTCGGCCAATGGCGCGTCAGCAAACTACTAGCCAACCTCGCCAAGTGGGCGGAAGGAAGAAAGATCAAGCGACGACGTCGACCTAATCCGCCAAGAAAAGAAACAAGTCTAGAGGAATAAAAAGGGCCAAGAGAAATAGGGGAATCTCCGGTCTCCCACGAAGTACGAGCCTGCTTATGACCCGTTTGCGGTTCAACCGGAGAAAAAGAAAAATTAAAATCAAAGAACAGAAAATCCTAAAATGGGGGGGAAGGAAAAAAGCCGGCAGCAAAAACATCCCCTCAAGCTGTGTTGGGTGTCACACAGTGCACATACAAGCGTCCAGGTCATTACGGAAAAGGGCAACGTCCGAAAAAAAGAAGGAAAAAAAGAAGAACTCGGAAAAGAAACGCGCCCGGTGCACCCTCAAAAATTAGCACCAGGACTGTGCACGGGAAGTCCAAGCACGAGCGGGCAACGCCCCCCGGATCGTGTGCCAGGCGCAAACAAACCGCAAGTGGGCCAACAAGGAAAGAAGGAAAAAGGAACCTCCAAGAAAAAAAACTACATAATAGAAAGTCCTACGCATCAAAGCATCTGGGCACAAAGGGGGAGCCAAGCAACCTGCAACCACGATCCAAAATAAAGGAGGGAGGGGGAAGACACAGGGAGAAAATCACAAAAGTTTGGATCACGGCCGGTGTCCCAATCAACGTCCAACGGCAGAGTGAGCGCACACACAAACAGTAGCACAACAATGAATCAAAAGACCGATGAAAGAAAAGGTTGGGAAAAAAAAAACCGTCAAACGGTCGTTGGGACCAGAGGAGTAATGGCAGTAGATTTAAAAGTCCCGATCCTCAAATCGCTGTAGAGGGCCAAATCATGCAGAAACTCACGAGAGAAAAGACTTAAAGAAACTGGGGGGGGGTCCGGGAAAAGCGTAGCTCCCTCTGCCTGCTGCGGGAATCGGGGAATTTCCGCCCCGCGGTTCCTTATATTTGAAACGATCTTAAGGAGGAAAGGAGCGGGGGAAGAAACTTGAACCTACCAAGAAGGGAGGAGGACAGATATACGCAGCCCGCCGCAGTGTCATCTTTAAAGGGGGAAGCGCGGGAGGGATCCGAAACCTGTACTCCTGAGGGTGGGATAATGGATACACTCAAAATTTAAAAAAGGAGAATTGTAAAAGTCAAAAAAAGAAAACAGTTGAAACAAGGCCCCTATATAAGACGGGGGGATCCAAAACCCAGAATACAAGTCCCCGGCTTTAAAAGCTGCAGCACGGCAAGAAGGAAATCTGGGGGTCGGTCGGCTAAAGCCTGAAGAAAAAAGGCATTGGGGGAACAAAAAAACAGAAAATTTCCGAATTGAAAAACTTGCTACCAAGGTTGTTTTCTCTAATCTCCAAGAAAGGATGCTCACGAAAATGGTTGAAATCCAAAAAGTAGTATCTAGAAGGAAAAACAGCCACGAAAAAAGAAAAGAGAGGACAGTGGTCTAGAAAGGGAACGAATCTCATAAGGGCAGAGAAGGAACGTGTTTCTAATTTTTCTTCGCCGCAGAAGGTCGAAAAAACCAACAACGGAAGGGTAAAAAAAAAAAGAGAAGATGATTGAGAAGGGGCGAAGGGGGGATGGAAAGGAAGTGGGAGCAACGAAAAGAAATGAGGACCGGGAAGGGGTCCGTCCATTCAAAGAAAGGGGGGACACGTGAAAGTCGGGAGGGGCGTGGAGCCGTGCGGGTCCCTCTCGATAGACGGGAAGGTGGGTGGGACGCAGACTATGTCGCCAGAGAAATCGAAAAACATACAGAGAGGGGAGAAAAAAAAACTTGAAGAAATCTGCGCGGCAAATGAAGACAGACCCAAGGAGTTTGTGAAAAATCAGGACCGCCCTGAACCTTGAAAGTAGAGCCAAGAGATTATTCTTTGGGACCTGAGGAAATGGTGTGGAAGAAAAGGGGAGGGAAAACCAATTAAATGAAACATTTCCGATTTTCCTGACCGTGGGGAGACAAGTGTTGAACTAATCTCAACATGAAAAAAAATTGAACCCTGGGGAAAAGTGTCAGGGGAGGAAAAGAGAAAAAAGCACCCAGAAAAGAACAGGTTCGTAGGCTCAAAACGAAATCAGGAATAGCCAGCCGGCGCACTGCGTCAAAAAATCTAAAACGAAAGACAGCTACTGGGGGCGACGAGGAAAGGGGGGAAAAGGGGAAACACTGGAACCGGCACGGAAGAAAAATTCCCCGAAGAAAAGAAATATGACCACCTGGCCGAAAAGCAGTGGGGAGTTCCAGGCAAAAGCTCGCCCCCGGGCTCCGATGGTACCATGCAAAGAAGGGAAAGGAGGAACGCAATGCAATAAGCACGCCAAGTGGAAATCCCTCCTAGGAGCCCTCCCTGGAAGTCTTAAGAAACAAGAACAGGACTTAGAACTGGTTTCAACAAATGGATAGAAACGCGGTTGAAGAACCAAGCAAATAAAGGGAGGAAAGGGAAGAGAGTGGAAAAAAAACAGGAGTCTGAAAAAAAGTTCCTGTTTGTTGCTGTCTGCTTTACGAGAGTGGATGAACACGTAAGTAACGTTTACACCGTAGCCGTAAGGGAGACACTCCAATCGGTCCCGACGAGAAATGGGTGAGGGGACGGATGGGGGAAAGAGGGGAAACAGAGGTGGTAGAGGGAAGGCTGCCCTTGGGGCCCATATCTGAACATGCTTCAGTCTTTGGCCCGTAAGAGAAAGAAAAATGGAATGTATGGATGAGAAAGAGCCAGAAAAACTCGGCCAAAGTGTGGAAAAAAGCAGCAGAGGAAAAAAAAGAATGGGTGGAGCGGCCAATTAGCGTGTGCGTGTCACGCCTTGGGCTGGAACTCCCGGTACAGAGTTGAACATCACCGGGGAGGGGCGGGGGGTACGGTATAAAGCGAGAAAGGTCCTGCAGGGGGGAAGAAGTGCTAGAAGAAAGATGTTGTGGTTAGGTAAGGCCCGGAAGGTAAAAAACCGATTGGAAAAAACAGGAGGGATGTCGAAGGAGCAACCAAAGGACAAAGTAGCGGAGAAAAGATTGGAAGGTTACAGACTGGGGCTTTCCGTCGAATGAACCCGTTGCCGTGTAACGTCAAGAAGATTCGCGGAACCGGAGAAAGAAGAGAACCCTCTTTTGGTGCAGCTGCTCGAGTGCGGGAAAGGTGGGTTCGTGCGCCCGCGGGCCCGGAGGGAAAGAGAATAGTAACTTGGATGAGAAACCTGTGGAAGGGGGGATCAAACTAATCCCCTGCAACCCAGACAACCTGATGTTTCGCCCTTTTTCTTGTAAGGAAAAACGGCGTAATGGACAAGGGTCAACCTTGGAGACGGGGATTTAACGCCCAGCCAAAGCTCGAAGGGATTTTTGGACTATTGACATCGACGGGGGTGGCTTGAAACGGTTGTTACCTCGCGGGAAAGAATTCCCTGAAAGTTAGGGGGGAGGGGAAAGTGGGGGAAGGGGTGTCTTCACCTTCGAACCACGAGGAAGCGTTGACGGAAAAGCCATCGACCTCTTGGCAAGGGAAAAAAAGAGGTTGAAGACAATGAAAGACACCAACCGGGAACGGCACTTCAGCCCTGCGAACGGTAAAACCAGACATCTAATGTGCCGCAGAGGAGTAAGGACCTAATTAAAACTGGAGGAACCAATCGGAAAGGACTGGTGGCCAAGGAAAACAACAAGAAATGAGAAAAGGCAAGAAAAAGGAGGGAGGGTCAGGGGGAAGGAAAAAAAAAACAATCGATTGTCACCACTAGAACCGTAAAAGGAAGGAATAACTTATTGAAACGCAGTGAGGTAGGAAGGATCCGGAAAGCGGGTCAGGCGGGGAGAAGAGGAGACGCTGGTGGCCGAAACTTGGGGGGATGTGCCGGGCGTCCGGAGGCGCAAACTGTTGCCGCCGATCGTGAGAAAACTCGGAGACCGCCTAATACGAAAAAAAGGGGAAGAAGGGGGTTACGCAGCGAGCGAGCAACCCTGAAACTGTCCAGGGAGAGAGAACACAGGCAAGAGGGGGGATAAAAACAGGAAAAAAACCCGGGGAAAAGGCACTTATCGAGCACGTGGACCCTCCCCGCCTCTGGAATAAAAAGAACGGTTCGGGGATGGCATCAGAAGCCTGAGCTGAAAAGGTCAACCTTCATGATCTTTGAAAGACCGGCGCTGAAATCATAGGGAATGAGATATCAAAAAAACAGTAGAAAGATAATCACCACGAGGTAATGGGCGCGGACAAAAGCGCCATTGTGAACCACTTCGGGCCGGGTGGAATGCCCACCAACGAACCGGATTCAAGTTGTGGGGGGCAGACCACGGATCCGATAAAAAGCCGTGGGAAAAAGGGGTTCAACAGGGATCGATGGGAAAACCGCAAAAACGCCAGGGTTGTTGTGGGGTGTTTTTTTTTTTTTGGTCTTGTTTCGCGTGGGTGTTTGGGGGTGGGGTTAGGTTGGGTTTTGTAGTCGTTTCCTTGTTTTTTTTTGTTTCTTTGTGGTTTATTTTTTTTAGGGTGCGTTTTTGGGGGGGGTTGGCCCCGGGGGGGGGGGGCGCATTTTGAAAACGCGTAGAGCCTCTACAAAAACCCTGCGCTTCCGTGACCCCTACAACACCGCGTCCGAGGCACAGTCGCGCCATTGGGGCTCACACATCGCATTTGGGAAAAGGGAACCTGAGGGAAAAAAAACCCCAACAAGGAACAGAATTGTCCGACAAAAACCCAGGGGTTTGTTAAAGGGAAACTCCAAGAATATAGTTGAAAGGGAGGAGAAGGTAAAGAAGGGACCGGTGAAAGCCGTGGGAATGACGATGTACGAATGAAAAAGACGATAATCACCACGGCCCGTTATGGAAGGGCGGGGTTACAGAGGGGGGAACGATGCGCGGAAAATGGGGTAACTCCTGTGGTAAAGCCGGACCTACATGGTACGGCGGCAAGCTAATGGTGTTTCCCTGCAGGAAACGCCAAAGGAAAACTCATCTCAAACAAACAAGGTGACTAGAAATTTACGGGAACGCAGGATAGCAAGGAGGAGGGGTCGACGGAGGGGTAAAAGAAAACCGGAAACTCGAACAAAGTTAACGTGACCGGGGTAAAGAGGTGACGCGACTGGTGGGAGCCCAAGAAGAAGGAGGGAGGAGGTGGAAAGTCAAATTTCCAGCACAAAAACCGCTTCCGCATCCCAGGAACGGAGGGAACGACAAAAGAAACAGGAAAAAAACGGCTATGGGGCGAGAGGGAAAGGGGGGCAAGGCAAAAAAGACCCAGAACCAGTTTCGCGCGCATCAACGGGCAAAGGTCCACCCCGGCAAGCACGTCCGCGTGCATTGTATCCGCAGAGGTAAAAAGCGAAAAACGTAGAATGGAAACGAGGGGGCAAAATCCATAGAGGCGCACTTGTAGACGTCGGTTTTTTTTTCAAAGCGCCGGAGACACGGCAAAGGGGAAGGTAACCTTCCAAGGAAGTAAACCGCTAAAGCTCACTTGGGGAACCTCAGCGGAGGAGACATTTTCGCCACCAACTGAAGGGGGCTACTAGAGAAGAGAACTACTCCGGCCGGAAATTTAGCAACTCGGCTGGAACGCAACCGTAACCAAGCCATGATGCGAGAACACTCGAAAAAAAACGCTTCCGTGACCCAGAAAAGAGGGAACCACAAGAAGAGTTGCCTTAGAGGGAGGGAAAAAAAACAAACCTGAATCAGGGAAAGCAGCGCACCATCCAACGAACGCTATCGGTGCAAAAAGGAAGAACAGAGATGAGGAAATCGCCACCAACATACCATCAATGCTATTATAACTGAGAGCAACTTCAGAAAAGAAAGTACGAATCAGGGAAAAAAATGAAAAGCCAAAGCCAAAACAAATAAAAAATTCAGAGGGTACTTTCCGTCCCTTTTCGGAGGAGACACCCGACCGGGCAACGGTCCAAACGGGGAAAAGAAACGGAATCTCGAACCGAAGAGGGAGACCACTCACCAGGAAGTTGGGAACAAACCCTGAGTGGAAACCAGCCGCGCCTATGGAAAGTGGGGGGTTCAACAAGCGGATGATGAGAAAAGTCAACTGACCCGTAAGGAAGTGAAGGGCTGAGACGCGCCTAATCGGGGAAACAATTGGCGGGGAGAAAGAAAGGGAGAAATGTCAATGAAAAAAATCCCCTTCTGTGTCGGAAGAACTTCACTAGCAAAGGGGCCAGTGAGCCTGGCACGGAAAAACACATAGTGGGACAAGCGGTTCCTTTTGTGAAGGCTAAGCAAAAAACAGGACGAAAAGAGGTAACATCTGATAGGGGGGAAACAGGCTCGCGTCCGACCAGAAGGAAGAGGAAAAATAAAAGCGGTAGTACCATCTTGCGATCTTAAGGGGGAAGGGGAAAAAAGAAAAAAAGTCGAGTTTGAAAAAAACCTCGACCGATGAACTGAAAACCACATCGGCAATAGCCCCTGTTTTATCAACGGCGAAAACCATTGTGGGGGGCAGGAAACGGAAAGAATGAGTAGGCCACCCCCCAGAAAAAAACAGGGAAGAAACGGTAAAAGAAGGAGGAAGAGCAGAAGAAAAAGGATCGGCCCCGTAATCATGGTCCCCAAAAATCAAAAACAAGCTCTGGCACCTTGGAATACAGCGAAGAAAAAAATCCTTTTTTTCCAAGGGGAGTGCAGAGACCTAAAAGGTGTGAGAGTATCCGCTACACGCCGGAACAAAAAAAGTTCAAAAACAATCATTCAAAGAAAAGTCCACCTTTGGGGGAACAAAGATAAGGCCCGCTGTCCGTTGTAGAAAAAAAAAAAGAGAAAGGTAAGCAATAAGGGAGAAAAAAATTAAAATCGAGCGATGAGAAGTCCCAAGCACCCAAGGCGAAACTCTCAAAGATAATGAAAAACAAAACGGAGAAGGAGGAAAATCGGGGGTAGCAAGCTGTTTAGAAACGTATTCCTGGAAGCCCAGGACTTGGGGGTCGGTAACAAAGCCCTGAAAGAGACGAAAAGGGTCGGCCTGTGAGGGGGGAATCAGACGGATGAGAGGGGGAATAAGACAACCGGAAGAAAGGCGCGAAGCTGAAACCAAGGAATTTAAGGCAGCAGAAAAGCTTGCCGACTGCCAAAGGATCAAGGGGTTGGCCCACGGGAAGGAAAATTTAGGTTGGGAAGGAAAGACTGGACCGAATGGACACAATGATCCTGCACAAAATGATGCGGGAAGATGGATCAGGCTTTAGAGCCCTCTTATTTCGTGGGGGGAGGAGCAGGGAAAACTGGGGTGGAAGTAGTTGAAGGACAAATCAGAAAAGAAGCGGACTAACAGAGTCCGGGAAAGGGATAAGAGAAAACACTTTGGACACTAAATCGCCCCAACGCGGCGTGCGCTAAAATCTCGAAGTGGCAGACTACATGGGGCCAACAGACAAGAAAGAAGGAGAAAACTCGGGGGAAGAATAATTAACACACAAAAGGGAGACGACTACCGAATGTTTCCCGCGCAGGCCCGGGACTAGGGAAAAGAACTATTGCACACAAGTCAGGGGCACCGCCAACGAAGACAACCGCACAAGAAAGAAAAAGGAAGGATCCGATGACACCAACCCACCTGCCCCCGACCCTGTAAGCCAACAGGAAGAGAGCCGGTGTTTGTGAAAAAAAAGGGCGTCCATGGAAGGGAGTGAGAAAAACCCAAAGGGATGCTGAAAGGAAAATGGGAATTCCCTCGTCCCCGATAGTGGATTGAAAAAAAGTGACTTGAACGTTACCGTCCCCCGGACTCATCGGGTAGGAAAGGAATAAAGAAAAACTGCATGGAAAAGGCACATAGCAATCCGGTGGGCGTTGCCCCTATTCACCCCTGTGCCAGATTTCCGGCTGACCTGCGAGGGTCCTTGAACGGTCCGCTAACAAAGAGGAGCAGGATGGTGGGAATTGACGCCCCAGCAATGACAAGTGTGGTGCCAATCGATAGCGGAGAGACAGTGATGGAACAAGAAGAGGGAAAAAGAGCCGGGGGCCAGAAAAACGTGCGAAATAACCTTTCGAACTTTTTCACTCCCCGGGTGGGTAGAAGGATGGTTGAAAACTGAGAAAGCGACAAAGAAAGAAGGCGAGGGTTAAAAGGGGAGCGGGAAAAGGGGGGGCCAAAACAAAATTGGGTGAATGAAGGAGTATACACTTGGTCGAAACTAATGATAGGGTGGGAGAGTGCCAGGGAGTCCCCACACTGGGAAAACCGCAACAACCGTGCCGGGAAGGTGAAGAAAAACTGTGGGAAGGGAACCAGAAAGTCCAGTATATGTTGGACAACTCACGCAAGACAACTTCTAATGGAATTGAAAGACCAAGGAGGCCGAGTTTGGCCCGCTGGGGTGCAACCGGCAGAGAGAAGAGAAGTCACTGATTTCGTTGGTCGACTAGGCCGCGGCCGGATAAAATTCCCTGCCCATGCGGGCAAACAGCCGGTGAATTCATTGCCAAGCAAAGGAGACCTTGCCCGCCCACAAAAAACAACGGAAGACCCGGAAAATTTTGAATGGGAAATAGTTCCGGTCACAGTAGCCTGACTTTACGACGGATCCAGTCCAGGTCGATTCGGGGAAAAAGGTGAAAAACGCAAGGGGGGCCATAGGGGGGGGGGTACCGTGTCCCCCTGAACGGGTTTAGAAGGGGGGCGGTAAACGTTTAAGTGGTTGCGGAAGGGAGAGAGAGGAACAAAAGCCCATGGGAGAGTAACGGGGCAGTGGACCACTCGGGTTTGGGGCTGATGGAGAAAAGTCACAAGGCATCCCCTTAGCTTTGGAAACGGGACCAAACCAGACCAAAGAAAAGACTGTGCGCGCCGATGGAGGTCCCGCTTGAACCAGGAGAAACAACGGAAAGACTGGACGTTTCCCCCCCAAGGAGGAAGTAGGAAAACCAGGAAAATCGGCTGAAGAGAAACCCAATCGTCCCATCGCTCTCATCTGCCGGAACCAAACCGTACCTCAGATAGGGGGACCAAGGTCAAGAGTAAAGGGAATGAAAAAGTACCAAAAAGGGGGAAGTTCAACCGGCGGGAAAGAGGAGGGTGAAGGCCGGCGATGGGGCTGGGATCCAGTCCGAAAGGTTACAGAGGGAAGAAACCAGTTGTCAAAAAAAACGCTTCCGGGGTTAGGGAGCCTTCGGCGAGCCCCACTGTGGGGGGGTTCCATGGAAAAGGAAGGGCTTGAAGGGAAGGGAAAGAGAAAAAGAAGGTCTGTGGGAGCTCTGGACAGGCACGCGGGGGTGCGGTCCACATACGACCTGAGCCATGAAGGCTGAATCAGCACGGGGGAAAGAGGCCCTAGGCAACCAAGCCCAAAAATAGCCGTTTTTCGGGCAAAATCCCATCAAACACGGACAAGAAGCACAAATGGGGCCGGAGGGCGGAAGAGGGAACGACAATGAAGGGGGAAAAAAACCAAAAAAACAAACCAAGAAGGAAAGAATCGAAAGAATTGCGATTGTCCAGATAGACCGAAACTAAATCGTGAAAAGTTAGGAAATCAAGGATTGAAGGAGGGACCAACACCACAGCATAAGGCCACACCCGAATTCAGAAGGGGGGAACCTCACTAGTAAAGAACACGTGTCCCGTGTGTCCATTGGAGTGGAACCGCACACCCAGCGTGTGTCGAGAAAAACGAC